>Ga0316209_1002791_pt1 | contig 13131 bp, 9 predicted proteins | sample 6monopyrite_MG_FD_204945 | JGI IMG/M metagenome (GOLD analysis project Ga0316209, IMG submission 204945) | Microbial mat bacterial communities from mineral coupon in-situ incubated in ocean water Damariscotta River, Maine, United States -... | ecosystem: Environmental > Aquatic > Marine > Coastal...
TCGCCGCAGGTGTGGCGCACGAGCTGAACACCCCCATTCAGTTCGTCTCGGACTCCGTCCAATTTCTCGCGGATGCCTTCGAGGATATTGAGCGCGTCCATCTTACAATCGAGCGAGTCATTCTCGACGAGATCGACGAGGTCCGTTTTGCCAAAGCGCTGTCTCAGGTCGAAGCGACGCGAAGCGAAGTCGACTACGACTACTTGATCGACGAGATTCCGGAAGCCGTGCGGCGGTGTCGAGTTGGGACCGAGCGGGTTTCGTCGATCGTGCGAGCCATGAAGAGATTCACCCATCCGGGAAGTGAATGGATGGTCCTCGAGGACGTGAACGAAGTGCTCGACTCAGCCACGATCATGGCGCAGAGCGAGTACAAGTACTGCGCGGAGCTTGTTCTAGAGCTGGGACCGGTGCCGCCCGTGCCGTTGGATGCCGGCCAGCTGAATCAGGCGATCTTGAATCTGATCGTGAACGCGTCGCATGCCATTCAGGACGCGATGAATGCGGATTCCGAAAGGGTTCTTGGTTCCTCCGAATGTGCGGGCGATGAAATGCTCGGAAAAATCTTGATCACGAGTGCGGTCGAAGAGCACAACGTACGAATCTCGATCGAAGATGATGGTATCGGGATTCCGGATAAGGTTCGCCAGCGAATCTTCGAACCCTTCTACACGACGAAGGGCGTAGGCCGCGGCACGGGGCAGGGGTTGGCCCAGGTATGGACCGCGGTCGTCGAACGACACAAGGGATCGATCGCGGTTGATTCGACGCCCGGCATCGGAACCCGATTTGAAATTCTCCTTCCAATCAACCCAGACGAGACACGATGACTGAAACGCCGGAACCGCGCGAACAAGTCCTTTTTGTTGATGACGAACGAGACGTCACGCAGTCGATGAAGGCGAGCCTGCGGCGTGCGCCCTTCGACGTGGTGACCTGTAACTCGGGTGACGAAGCACTCGCCCTGCTCGAGAAGGGCGGAATCGCGGTCGTTGTATCGGACGAGCGAATGCCGGGTATGTCGGGTTGTGAGCTCCTGACGATCGTGCGCGATCGATACCCGGATGTTATGCGGATCATTCTTACCGGCCAGGCGAGCATGGAGGCGACCATCTCGGCGATCAATCAGGCCGCGGTCTTTCGCTTTTTGTCAAAGCCGGTTTCGAGGGAGGTACTCGTCGGCTGCGTGATGACGGCCATCGAGGCAAAGCGTGAGCGCGAGGAGGTGAGCCCTGCGCCCGAGCCGATGGTCGAGGATGCAGCGCGCTTCGAGCGGGGGCTGGAGGGGCTGTGGATGGCGTTTCAGCCGATCCTTTCGACGGGAACTCGGGAAGTCGCTGCCTACGAGGCGCTGGTGCGCACAGACGCGGTGGACGTCGCCGGGCCAGATGATCTGATCGGTCTGGCGGAAAGGCTGGACCTCGTGATCGATTTGGAGTCCCATATCCATGCCGCCATTGCGCGCTCGCTTCAGTCTGCGCCACCGGACGTCGAATTCTTCGTGAACGTGCACCCGAGCGCGCTCAATTCGCCGGAGTTATTTGAGGCGGACCACCCGCTCGTTCCATTCGCATCGCGAGTCGTGCTCGAAGTGACCGAGCGCGCATCACTCGAGAGCGTGCCTGACCTCGAGAACAAGATCAGTTGCCTTAGGGAACGTGGATTCGGGATCGCGGTCGACGATCTGGGTGCCGGGTATGCTGGCCTGACGAGTTTTGCACAGCTCTCGCCGGACATTGTGAAGTTCGACATGTCGCTTGTGCGGGGGATCGAAAGCTCCGAGACGAAACGAAAAGTGATCCGAAGCATGAACGACCTCTGCCACGAGCTTTCAATTCGGACGGTCGGAGAAGGCGTCGAAACCGCGGTCGAAAGGAACCACCTTACTCGACTCGGCTGCGATCTAGTTCAAGGCTTCTATCATGCGCGTCCCGACAAACCCTTCGTTCCGGGCGCATGGGATCCAGACGAGATTTGAGGGGATGTGTTAGCCGTCGTTGCGATGGCGAGAATGCTCACCGTTGAACGTCGTGAACCAGGAATTTCGGCGTAGGCAAGGATTCGCTCGAGCAAATCAGCCATGTCGTTCTCCTCGAGCGGCGGCCGGACAGTGAACAATCGAAACATCGAGTGATCGAAGAGCCGTCACCTGACAGGATTCAGAGCCTATCGAGCGTCATCAACGTTGTTCATGCGGGCGCACGAGGAAGACTTCTGGAGTTCGACGGTGACAATGGCCAAGGACGACGTTGATCGAGGCGCGCCTGTCCTGTGTGGTTCGGACTATTTTTTGACCGCAACCAAAAAGACGACCCCGGGTGCTTGTTCAAAGCTCTCCTCGATCGTGAATCCGGCGGCTTCAATTTTTCCGGTGAGATCGCTGACAGAGATGGATCCAACGGTGGGGAGAAAGGGCAGGATGCGCGCCACGACGGCGAGCCTTCGCAGCGGGCCTTTCAGCTCCTTCAGGCAAACCGACGAGCTGAAGAAGCGACCGCCGGGCTCGAGCACACGCGCGACGGTTGCAAGCGTGGCGTCCAGATCGGGGACAAGGTGCAAAATGTTGAGGGCGAGAACCGCATCCGAACTCGCGTCGGGGACGTTCGCTTCTTCGAGGGTTCCCACCGTGAACTGAATGTTGGAAAGCCCGGCCTCCACTGATTTCGCGCGGGCCAGATCGATCATGTTCTCCGCGACGTCAATCGCGTGGTAGGACTTCACCAGGGGGGCATGAATGACGGCGGTCGACCCCGTTCCGCATCCGAACTCGACGACTCGCGTGTCGGGCGTCAGATGCTTCTGGGTCATCGTGAGCTTCTTCTGGTAGCTCGCCTCGTCGGTGATGCTTTGGCGCGAATAGCGTTCCGCGGTCCAGTTCCAAAAATGTTTGGCAGTTCCCATTGGCTTCGTGCTCCTTCTGCGGGCGCAGGTGAGGTGCGGTCTTCAAGGTAGCGCCGAGCGGCGGATTCCAATCGCTTCGCATGTGTGCGGGCTCTCGGTCGGCGGTTGCGGGGCGGAGGCGGGAACGAGCGCCGGAACCGGGTGTTGTGCTCCACGCGAGCCGGCAAATCATTTCGTGGCGACCAGACGTTCGAGGGGTGGGGTTTGTTAGGTCTGGCCAGCCAGTCGTTGGTCCCGGCGCGCAGCTGGCTGGCTGCTTATGCAAGGGGCCAGATTCGGCCAGAATTGTGACGAGCGGAGGGAGGGTGCCGCTTGCTCATTCGCGCCCTGAAGGCCGCTGCCTTTGGAGTGCCCTCCGGGAGATACTCTGGGTATAAAAATGCACTTTAAGTATATTTGTGTAATATCGCAAGATGCCTCAAGCACAGACCCCAAACGCGCGCCGCGAACGCCGAAGGCTCGAAATGCGCGCGAGGATTATTCAGGCGGCCCAAAGGCTGTTCCAAGCCAACGGTTACCAGGCGAGTACGGTCGCTGAGATCTGCGTCGAGGCCGACGTGGCCTACAAGACCTTTTTCAATCACTTCCCCTCGAAACATCAGGTCCTGCTTGAGGTTGAGGCGGAGAGTCTGGAATCGGTTCTCAGCCATCTAGGAGACGTGCTCGCAATCGAGGGATCCACTCGGAATCGCATCACGACCTTTTTCGAGCGCATTGCGATCGAAGCCGAAGCCGCGGGCCCCATGAACCGAGAACTACTCGCCGAAATGATTCACAGCGCACACACGCGCGGCGACGAACCCGACCAAATCAAGCGGATCGTCGCGGCAATTGAGCGCATCGTGGAAGCCGGTGTCGAGCAAGGCGACGTGCGAACCGACGTTGCTGTGGACACGCTCGCGGATCTCATCCGCGGCAACTACTACGTCCTGATGATCAGTTTCGGCAACCTCGCTGACTACCCCATCGTGGAGCAGGCGAGGTCGCTCGCGGCGCTCGTCGCAGAATCGCTTGCTGTACGCGACTCACCCAACCCATGAACACTCCCGCGGAGACTCAATCAGATGCATGACCTCGTGATTAGCAACGGAATGGTCGTCGATGGAACTGGCGCCTCCCGCCGGATTGCCGATGTCGCGATCGAGGATGGACGCATTACGGCAATCGGCCGAATCGACCCGGCGCAGGGCCGCAGGGTGATCGATGCCGAGGGCTTGGTCGTGGCCCCAGGAATCATCGATGCGCACACACACTACGACCCCCAACTGACACTGGATCCCTTCGCGTCTTCTTCCTGTTTTCATGGCGTGACGAGCGTGGTGGCGGGAAACTGCGGATTCGCTCTGGCTCCCACGCGCGCCGAAGGTCGCGAAGCCGTTAAGGACATTTTCTCACGGGTCGAGGAGATTGACCTTGCCGTGCTCGATCAAATTCCGTGGGACTTTGAGTCCTTTCCGGAGTTCTTGGCTGCGCGGGAGGGCAAGCTCGGGGTCAATGCTGGCTTTTACATAGGGCATTCAAACCTGCGGCTCTGGGCGGTCGGCGAAGAGGCGTACGATCGCGCCTCGACCGAGCAGGAAGTGGCCGAGATGAGAAAGATCCTGCGAGCTGCGATGGCTGCAGGTGCAATGGGCTTCTCCTCCTCGCATTCCCCGACGGACTTCGACGCTTCGGATCGACCAGTCCCCAGCAGGCGTTCCTCCCTCGGAGAACTTGAAGCGCTCGCTGAAGAGATGGGCCGATCGAATTCCGGGTCTCTCGCCTATCTGCCCTTTAGTGCCGTTGGCGGACTCTCGAAAGAGGACGGCGATCTCCTGATCCGCCTAGCGCATTCGAGTCGGCTTCCGGTCATCATTCAGGGACTCGGAGCGCGCAGTAAGGTCGATGCCCCGACGGCGACCTGGCCGCAATCTGAGGCCTACCTGGAACAGGCGCGATCTGCAGGCGCGGCGGTCTACTCGCTTCTCATGTCGCGCCCCTTTGAGAGAGTCTTCGATCTCAAACGAGGCACGACCATGTTCGAAGGCGCTCTCGCTTTCAATCGTCTCTTTACAGATGCAAAGAGCGTCGAGTCGAGAATGGAGATGCTGCGCGACGAGAATTTCAGGATCGCGATTCGCACGTCGGTCGAAGAGCCGAATCGCGATCCAGACCAAGGGCCCACAACGCCCCCTCCGCAATTCGAGACGCTCTTTGTTCACCGAGTTCGGGACGCGAGGAATCAGAAGTACGAAGGGAAGTCGATTCCGGAAATCGCCGCCGAAGAAGGGGTGAAGCCCATGGACGCATTGGCCAATTTGGCACTCTCAGAGGCGTTGGAGACGGAATTCCTTTGGAGCACCGACACGCCGGATTGGCGGGAGGGAACCCGTCTCGCTTCGACGCATCCCCAGATGCTGTTAGGCACCTCGGATGCGGGGGCTCATTTGGGTCGGGATGACGGGGCGGAGTTCAGTTCGTATTTCTTGCAAGCGTGGGTCCGCGAGTGGGGCTTGTGGACGCTTGAGTCAGCGATCCGCGAGCTCACGGCCATCCCCGCCTCCGTGCTCGGAATAGCGGGACGCGGACTGATCCAGGTCGGCTACCACGCCGATCTCTTTCTGTTTGATCCGGATTCGGTAGGGCCCGACAAGAAACAGCTTGGGGTCGATCGGATTCCCGGACAGACCCGCTGGAGTAGCCGACCGAAGGGCATTCGCGCCACGATCGTGAACGGCGTGCCCATCGTCGAATACGGCGAGATTACGAACGAGGACGCTCGGCCGGGCGCGATCATGAAGCCGGGAGTGAACCGACTGTGAGCTCCTTGGATTCGCCACCGACCGATACTCATGCTCACACCTCAGATAGCGGAATGCCCATCCCTTTCGAAGTTCGTGCGACGAACGCTCAGCTGCAGGATTTGTATCGGCGTCTCGATGCCACGATCTGGCCCGATCCCCCTGAGCAAGGGTGGTCGATGGGAACAAACAGCGCATGGCTTCAAGAACTCGTGAAGTACTGGCGTCATGACTTCGATTGGCGGAGCCAGGAGGAGTGGCTTAACGAGCGGCTACCCTCGCACATGGCTCAGGTTCGTGGTTTGGACATTCACTATTCCCTGATCAAGGGAAAAGGCCCGAGTCCGGACCCACTCCTGTTGCTTCATGGTTGGCCAAGTTCGTATGTGGAGATGCACCGCATCGTGGGTCCGCTAAGCGACCCCGCTGCGTACGGGGGAAATTCCGAAGACGCCTTCGACGTCATCGTCGGATCGCTGCCTGGCCACGGATTCTCTAGCGCTCCCGCTGAGCCCGCATTCGGAGCGGACGAAGCGGCGAACTGTTTCCGGGACTTGATGGTCGAGGTTCTGGGTTATGAACGCTTCTTCGTTCACGGCGGGGACCGAGGCGCATTCGTTGCCACGAGCCTGGCGAATCAGTTCCCGCATCACACCGCCGCGATCCATCAGAGCTTGCCGATGGGCATTCCGGCGGATCCTCCGACGCCAGAGGATCTCGCGTGGCTGGAGGGGATGGGACGTTGGAGTGCGGAGGAGGGGGGGTATTCCTCGATACAGAGTACGCGGCCCGTCTCGCTCGCCTACGGACTCGCCGATTCACCCGTTGGGCTTGCGGCCTGGATCAGCGAGAAAATGTGCGCATGGAGCGATTGCGACGGCGATCCGCTGAACGTCTTCACCCGTGACGAGATCCTGACGAACATCATGATCTATTGGCTTTCTGAATCGATCTATCCGTCCATGCGTTTCTACTGGGCTCATCGACAATCCCCTCCTGCGGCGGTGCGTCCCGATCGAATCGATGTCCCGACGGGCATCACGCTCTTTCCGAAAGAAGTGATGCGGCCGCCGCGCGCAGCCGTCGACCGAAAATACGATCTCCGCTTTTGGAATGAGCCCGAGCGAGGAGGTCATTTTCCGGCACTCGAACAGCCGGAGGTGCTCGTCGAGGATCTGCGCGACTTTATTCGGCCGTTGCGTGGCTAGAGCGCACAGGGAGGACCTAACCAGCGACGCCTCTTCAGCTCGACGGGAGAGGGGCCCCCCAAAAAAAAATGAATAGGGCGTCGCCTCGCCGCTCGAAGACCGGAAAGAGGTCTTGGACCTGGACGAGTTGGGGCTAGAGGCGGGAAGAGCGCCCAGGCCGAATTGCCTGAGCGCTCCTCACTATGGGATATGACTAGCGCCTTGTTCGGGGCTGCCGGTCGGCTTTCCGTTGAGCCTCCTTTTGATTTTCATCGACCCGCCCCGTTTGGAACACATTGTCCGGGAGCTCGTCCCGAATTTCCGTGTTCTCGCGAATTACATCCGAGAGACGGCGCGAATCGATTTGATCGAGTTCCGCAGGTGAGAGCGTTCGCTCGTACCAGAACCGGTCTCCGTCCCGAAGTGCCTCGAATTGCTCGGCGACAATCCGGCTGAAGAGCTCCCCGAGGTGACCTCCTTCGGCAGCCGGCTCAGAGAGACCGCCGGTAAAGAGATCGATGTCCTCGACTGAGGTGTAGACCGAAGCCAGACCTTCGTGCACCGCGGGGTCTGCGTTGATGTCCGCGAAATCGCTCACTGCGTCGAGGCCGAGTTCGCGGCGCGCGTCGTTATAGCTGGGGAGCCCGTGATCGCGCCCACGCTGAATGTTGAGCGAGGCGAGGTCGAAGCCGCCGCCTCCCGGCGGTCCAAACAAGAAATTGCGGACGTCGTCGATCACGTGAGCATCGATTCGCTGGCACGTCTGCGCGGCGAGTCCGCGAAGGATCGGGTCGATGCCCCCTTCGTTGACGACGCGACCTGGGGAGAAAAAGGCGTCGCGCAGCGGGAGGTGGCCTTCCGCGATTTCCTGGCCATGGGTAGTCAGTCGAAGGAGCGTCGGACTGAGAGCGCTATGCCCGAAGCGATACGCTGCAGTCGAGAACGCATTGGCGATGGTGGCATCGACGTTTGCGTCATACCCCCGATAGCGCGCGAGCGTGCCACGACCGAGAAGGACTGGAAGAAATTCGCGATAGGTGATCGATTGAATTTGCGCACCGACGAGCTGTCGTGCCTTTGCGTAGAGCTGGTCTCCGTCGAGTTCTGGGCGGTGCACCGCAAGTTCATCGACGATCCTGTTGTGTTCACGAACGAAGAGCGTGTGCATCGCGATCAAACCGACCTGCTCGTTTGCGCGAACATCGCCGGCGAGAAAGAGCGTCGCTGCCGACCCACCCGCATTCGGAAGCCCCGCGGTATTGAAAGGGAGAAGATTGCCCTCACTCGTTGCGAGTCGCCCCGTCCCGTCACCGGCCCTGAGTGCTGCCGCTCGTGTCTCATCGGAGCCGTAGACGTTCGAAGCATCGATCCATGCTGTGATTTCGTTGAGCTGTTCTCGGGGATTGGTTGTATCGGTGCCGGTGGATTCATCCCAAATCGAACGGTTCAGAGCGATCTCTTGCGTACCGGTATTCGCGGGGTCGAAGTAGGGGTCGCCTGAAGGCACGGAGATGTTCGCTGGCTCCGGTGGGTCGACTCCGTCAGTGAGGTCGATATCGTGGTCGAGGAACTGTCCCCACTGCCAAAGAAAGTCGGACGCAAAGAGTTCGTTAGGCAGGTCCTCGAGCTGTGTATGGACGGCGTTGCTGATCGTGCGAGGGCTCGGGCGGGCTGGACCAGCGAGCGACGAGATTCCATCGGCGTAGTCGCTCTCGAAGCGACGAAGCAGTCTCGTCTCGGCTGCTCCGATTTCGCCGTCAAGCGGATTGTTAAGCGACCCGTCGATGGTGCGCTCGCGGTCCGCGGAACGGGCACGGCCCTGCGACCGAGGAGCTTCACTATGGCCGGTCAACTGGCGGTGAATGTCACGGGCGGGCGAAACTGGATTCGCATCGCGAGGCTCGTGCGACTCGGGGGCTGCCGCGGCGTGATCGGCGATCGCGAACCCGCCGGCTGCCATGAGAGCGATGGTGAGAAGTGTTTCTGCCCATCGCGGTTTGCGCGACGGGGCAAGGGCAAGGTGGAATTGTTCGGACTGAACGGACATATCGGACTCCTCATAGTTAGATGAGCGCGGTCCGGTGTCGTTTCTAGGTGTGCCCGCCGACCCTCGCGTTGAGATGAACATCGCGCCTGCGCGGAATGGTCTCGGTGATGAGTCTCTATAAAACGGGATAAAGTTCCATTTTTATTGACATAGATCCCTCTAGATTGCCTGTGTTGCTCCTCAGGACCCTTCGAGCGGAAGGAAGCGAGTGTGATCTTCTGCGAAATGGCTTCCGCATCCCGTGAGGGGGGCTGGCCCGAGGCGCCCACGAGGGGCGAAAGGTGCACACGACGATTGTGGTGTGGCGCACGCCCGTCCGAGAGGGTGTTCACCTATTCGCGCCCGGCGAAGGTCAAATTTGCTGGGTGCGCTGGCATTTCGATCGTGCCGATCCGTTCTGCCGTCGGCGGATAGATCTTCGCGCCCGCTGCGCGACTGAACGGTTTCCACGTTGATCGAGGGGCAGTCCGTTATGGCCCATTGCCGCCACCTCGCGTTGATTCGCGTGCGACGCATCCCCACATTCGAAGTCACGTGCATTGGTGTGTCGGTCGCTTCGCGCTCCCATTGAATGGTCTGGCGAGTGTTGTCCGGAAGTCACGTGCCGATCGGGGAAGAATCCGATCGCTTGCGTTGCGTGGGATTCATTTGGCATCTAGAGTGCCAATATAAGTACTCCTTCCTTCAATCGAGACGACTGTGAAAAAGAAGCTTCTGAGCATTGCCGGAACGATCGCGCTCATTGCTGCGATCCTGGGTTTGTCTCTACCGACGATTGTCCACAGCCTCGGACTCCATCCCGCCTACGAGGGTGAGACGTACGACCTGAAGGGCAAACGCGCACTCGTGATCACGACGAGCCATGGTGTCTTGAACGCGCCGGGCGAGACCGAGGGGGATCCGACGGGCGTGATGGCCTCGGAGTTCACCCATCCCTACTACGGGTTCCTCGACGCCGGCATGCAGGTCGACATGGCGAGCGTGAGAGGAGGGCCGATTCCGATCGATCCGCAGACGCTCAACTTCGTCATGCGCACACCCGAGGACGAGCGCTTCCTTGAAGATCCTACGCTCCAGGCGAAGGTGAAGAACTCGCTCCGAATCGACGATGTCGACTTTACGCAGTACGACGCCATCTTCATTTCGGGAGGGTGGGGGGCTGCCTACGACCTCGGCTACTCAGACGTGCTCGGCGAGAAGGTGAGTGAGGCTTACTACTCCGAGCGCGCCGAGATGCCGATCCTGGGCTCCGTCTGCCATGGTGCGCTCGGCTTCATTCGGGCGAAGGATCGCGATGGGAACCTGCTCATCTCGGGGCGACGGATGACAGGTGTGAGCGACAAGCAGGTGCACGAGCTCGGGATCGACGTCACCCCTCAGCATCCCGAGACTGAGCTGCGGAAGGCGGGGGTTCTCTATGAGAGTGCGACTGCATTCCGTGACCTCTTCGCCACTCACGTCGTCATCGACGACGAGGAGCGCTTCGTGACCGGTCAGAACCAGAACTCGGGACGCGAGACCGCACACGAGATGATGCGTCTACTCGCAAACCGGTCTCAAGGGTGAACCGTGTGCTGAGGAGGGTGCTGCGGGGCTTTCTTTTGCTTCCGGCAATCGGCTTCCTTGTCACCGGCCTGCGGTTTGCCGTCGCTCCGGCCGGGGCAGTGAAGGGCCTTGCTATGCCCTTGCTCGACGGAGCGGCACGAAGCTCCCAGATCGGGGACGTGGGCGCGCTTTTTCTGGGAATGGGCCTGATGATCCTGACCGCACTCGTGACCCTCGAGCGAACATGGTTCGTCGCGCCGGCAATCCTGCTCCTTCTCATTGCGGTCTTGCGCGTGCTGGCCTGGCTCTTTCACGGCGCGGCACTCATGATGCCGATGATCATGCCTGAGATCGTGTTCGGAGGGCTCCTCTTACTCGCATCGAGCAAGCTCACCGAAACCGAAACCGATGCGGAACGAGTCGAGTGAAACGGGAAGGGCCGAACTCCTCAATTCGACTACTTCGGTTCGCAGCGATGCTGGGGGCAGCCTGCGCTGGCTTGATCGTACCGGCGAACTCGACTGAACCCGAACGGCCTAATATCATCCTCATCCTGGCTGACGACCTTGGCTTCAGTGATGTCGCACCCTACGGCAGCGAGATCTCAACGCCCACGATCGCAACCCTCGCCGAAGAGGGCGTGCGCTTCTCGAACTACCATACCGCCGCGAGTTGCGCGCCGTCGCGGGCGATGTTGCTGACCGGAGTCGATAGTCATCGCGCGGGTGTCCCCAACATCCCCGAGATGCTCCCGCCCGAGCACGCTCAGTATCCCGGTAATCAGGGCACCCTCGGGCGCAACGTGGTCACTGTGGCGACGCTCCTGCAGGACGCCGGTTATCACACCTACGCCGCCGGAAAGTGGCACCTGGGCATGACACCGGATCTGCTCCCGAGCCAGCGGGGCTTCGAGAGGACCTTCGTGCTCGCGGATAGCGGTGCCGACAATTGGGAGCAGCGGCCCTACCTCCCGATCTACGACAAGGCCAACTGGTTCGCGGACGGCGAAGAGGCCGAGCTTCCCGACGACTTCTATTCGTCGCGCTTCCTCGTCGATAAGACGATCGAGTTCATTGACAGCCACGCGGAGGACGACCGACCCTTCTTCGCCTACGTCCCGTTTCAGGCCGTCCATATCCCGGTTCAGGCGCCCCAGGCCTTCATCGATCGCTACCTGGGCGTCTACGACGAAGGCTGGGATCGGCTTCGATATGAACGCCGTCGCCGAGCCGTCGAGTTAGGCATCGTGCCCGAAGACGCCGGCATGGTCGCGATGTTGACGACCGACGATTGGTTCGTGCTGACGGCCGCGGAGAAGCGCTACCACGCGAAGCGCATGGCCGTGTATGCGGCGATGGTCGAAGCCATGGACTTCCACATGGGACGCCTGGTCGAGCATCTGAAGGAGATTGGTGAGTACGAGAACACGATCTTCATCTTCACGTCGGACAACGGGAGTGAGGCTTCGGAGCCGCTCGACCCGCAGTCGGCGATCGGTCGATTTGCGCTCGGCCGACAAGGCTACTCAGGCGACTATGAGACCCTGGGGCTGAAGGGGAGCTTCAACACAATCGGTCCATCCTTCGCGAGCGCCGCGGCTTCGCCACTCGCCTACTACAAATTCTACCTGGGGGAGGGCGGTCTTCGGGTGCCGCTGATCATCTCGGGAGTGCCTCTTCAGAGGGGCAGCCGAGCTGGACGGGTCGAACACGCCTTTACCTGGGTGACAGACATCGCCCCCACCATTCTGGAACTCACGAGCTCGGCACCCGCCGGTGAACGCTATGGCGGTCGGGTCGTGGAAGAGATGGTCGGTCGAAGCCTCCTTCCGCTCATCGAAGGTCGTGTGGATCGCGTCTACGACGAGGCGGACGCTGTCGGAACCGAGCTTGCGGGCCATGCCGCGCTCTTTCAGGGCGACTACAAGATCGTGAGGAATCGAGCGCCCGTCGGAGACGGGGAGTGGCGTCTCTATAACATCGCTCTCGATCCCGGCGAGACAACGGACCTCTCCCGCTCGAATTCTGCCCAACTCCAACGAATGCTCGCGCAGTATGACGACTATGCGAACCGGAACGGCGTCCTACCTGTGCCCTCCGGATACGACGCGCAACGACAGGTCGCAATCAACGGCCTGCGAAACCGGGCCCGGCCGGGAATCCTGGTGGGGATCCTTTTGGGGGTGACTTTGCTGCCGTTCTTACTATTTCGGCGAGTCTCCTCTGCTGAGTGAGTCGCGAGTGCCCAGCGCTCGATTCGAAAAGGTATGGCGCGCCTGCCACACTGTCATCGATGAACTCTCTCTCACCCGATGAACTGGAAGAGCGCAGCCTGTTTCGGCAGGCTGGCCTCTGGGTGCTTAACAAACCCCACGATCTGCCGACGTCGGGTCGGAGCCTGAAAGACCCCGACTGTCTGCAGGCTCAGTTGATCGAGCAACGTGGCGCGATGGTCTGGGCGGTTCATCAACTGGATGCCGACACCACCGGGCTCAATCTATTCGTTACGGAGAAGCGCCTCGTCGATGTGTTCAAGCAGCGCATGACATGGCCGCGCTGTAAGAAGACGTACCTCGCAGTGTTGCACGGCATTCCGGACCGTGACCAAATTCACCAGGAAGCCCCGATAGGAGATCACCCCGAAGATCCTCGTCGGGGGCTAGGCGTGAATC
>Ga0316209_1002792_pt1 | contig 13131 bp, 11 predicted proteins | sample 6monopyrite_MG_FD_204945 | JGI IMG/M metagenome (GOLD analysis project Ga0316209, IMG submission 204945) | Microbial mat bacterial communities from mineral coupon in-situ incubated in ocean water Damariscotta River, Maine, United States -... | ecosystem: Environmental > Aquatic > Marine >...
AATCACAACCTACTGAATTCACTCAACTCATTTCCGATCAGGCTCTCAGCGACGATCTAGAGATTGCTGAGGCCGCATCGTCACGAAACGTACAGATCCGCGACATCCGCAAGCCGAAACTCAGCAAAGACATGCGGCTATTTGACGGCAGTGTCGCGGGTGTGGATGCACTGCGTATTGCGGTTCTCGGGACTGACTGTGCGATTGGGAAACGCACAACAGCAACCGTCCTGGCGCGTGCGCTGAACGCCAAAGGCATCAAGACGGTGCTTGTTGGCACAGGTCAGACGGGTTTGATGCAAGGCGCAAAATACGGTGTCGCGATGGATGCCGTCCCACCCCAGTTCTGCTGTGGAGAGCTTGAAGGCGCAATTGTTGCCGAGTCCAAGGCTGAACAGCCTGATGTCATCCTGATCGAAGGTCAGGGCGCGCTGAGCCATCCGGCCTTTTGCACATCCGCCTTCATCCTTCGGGCAAGCCAACCGGATGCAGTGATCCTACAGCATGCGCCAAAGCGCGCGCATCGCTGCGATTTTCCCGCTATGCCAATGCCGACGCCTGTCAGCGAGATTGTCTTGATTGAGGCATTTGCCGACACGAAAGTCATCGGCGTTACACTTAATCACGAGGGGATGTCGGATATTGAAATCACAGAGACGATTGCAGCACAGTCGGAGAACCTCGGGCTGCCTGTCACCGACGCACTCAGCCGTCCGGCCGCACATTTACTTGCGATGGTCTTTGCGGCCTATCCGGGTTTGCAGCAAGGGAAGTCCTTGGCTGCGATATGACGTGCCCGCGCATAGAGGTGGATCTGGCTAAGATACGCTACAACATGCGGACCGTTGTTGACCAGTTGAACGCCCGTGGCATCAGCGTCACGGGCGTAACCAAGGCAGTTTGCGGGCATCCGGTCATCGCCCAAGCCATGCTGGACGGTGGCGCAACTGGTCTTGCAGAGGCGCGTCTGCGCAATGTGCAGCGGTTACGCAAAGCGGGCATTACCTGCCCGATCACGCTAATCCGCACTCCCATGCTCAGCCAAGTCGATGATATCGTTCAAGTCTGTGATGCAAGCTATAACACACAATTGGTTGTCGTCGCGGGTTTGGCCGCTGCTGCGGTCCGGCGCGGCAGGGTTCATGGTATCATCTTGATGGTCGAAATGGGTGATCTGCGCGACGGGATTATGCCAAAGGACCTAGGCACGATGGCACAACAAGTGGTGGAATTGCCGGGGGTTGCGTTGAAGGGCATCGGCGCCAACTTTGCGTGCCTGAGCGGAGTTGCACCTGATGCTGCCAAGATGGCGGCCTTTTCGTTGCTGGCGGACAAAACAGAGGGGGTGTGTGGCCCGTTCCTTCACACTGTATCCGGCGGCAACTCTGCAAACCTACCTTGGGCCTTGGATAGACACCCTGTCGGGCGCATCAACGACCTTAGGCTCGGCGAAGCAATCCTACTGGGCGTTGATCCGGATTCTGGAGATCAGATCGATGGCATGCATACAGATGCCTTTACGCTTATCGCTGAAGTGATTGAGACAGACACAAAGCCAGCCCTGCCGACCAGCCAGCTCCGTGTTGTTGCGCAAGGTGGACAAAACACCCGCCTCATCTTTGCCATCGGGCATCAGGATACGGACATCAGCGGGCTTTTTATGCCGCCCGGACATACGTTTATCGGCGCAACAAGCGATCATCTTGTCCTCGCCACCACCAATCCACTGCTAACCGCAGGATGCGAAATGAGATTTCAGATGACCTATAGCGCGTTGATGCGTGCCATGGCCGCACCGGACATCGACACAGTGCTACGCTCTAACCAGCCTCTTGCACGCGGCATGCAAAGCACGGACAAACGTCTGGCGTTGGTTTGAATGGCCTGACCAAAGACTGCCCTTTAATCCACAAGGAGATAAACCAATGGCAAAGTTAACAGAAACATCGGTGTTCAAAGCCCACAATCCCAAGCCGGAAACGCCGATGGACAAGACAACGCGTGTTGTCAGGAAAATGGTTGATGACGAAGCGGAAAAGCGGCAAGTCAAAATGGATCGCCTGCGCAACGCGCGCCTTGAAAGGGAAGCCAGCACACCAGCCAAGACACTCAGAAAGCGATGCCATCATCGCACCATGCGCCCTTCTTGATGAGACTTAACGACTTGCGTACTGCGCTGTTCTCAAGCATTGGCCAGGCCTCTACGTCTTCGAGGAAAAAGCAATGACCGACGATGACGAGTGTCCAATGAAAGTCCACTACATCTGCCAAACATATGTGGAGCAAGCGTCCGGTCGTAATGGGCCCAACATTCTCAAAATTTGCAAGCAGTTTACGTATGCGACCGCTTCAGAGGCACAAAACAGAGCCGAACGCGAAGCGCTTTCGGACGATTGCGCCGGCGCCGATGCCTTTATCGTGACTGAGGACCCAAACAGTGGTGAAGTTGGATCACCAAGCTTCCTTGTAAGGCTGGGCAATGTCCCGGAATTTGACGATTCCTAAATTCTTCAGTTTGTGCTGGCTCAATCCGTAACTCAAATGCGACACAGCGACAGCTAGGACAATATTTCCAGTCACCATTATTAAAGACCGTATTTTCGCAGGGCCTATTCACAACACAAGGCTGTGCGGGTCAGAATAGCAACCCTTGGCGCAGCCGCAGCGAAAGCACACTTCGGTCCGCAGTGCCGTTGTTCGCTCTTTGGGACCGCTGCACGATGCACGAATGGCTGGTCTTGTGAAGCTGTGTTGCGGCTATGGTTGCAATCGCCAAGGTCTGGAAAGGGCCGGAATCGTTTTCTTTAACGAGGCCCACTGCTTCAACTATTCCGCAGAGCAATGGGGGCTAAATTGGGGGGTATAATTTTCATCAGTCCTCTAAGTAACTGTAATAACGAACAAAATTCAAAATAGCTGGCGGAGGCTCAGTCTTTAGCACTATCCTTATATAGCGCTGTTTTTAATTGATTTAATTTTGGATCACTAAAAAGATACCACATAAAATACCACTCAAGGATCGAATTTTGGCGTTTCTGACTCTTCCAAGTACGCGCATTCAGCAGGCGATACCCAAGTTTTTTAACAAGCGGACTTGAGGCTTTCCGCGTCACACCGCAACGCTTGGCTGGGGTCGTCTAAATGGTCCATTCAGAAATGGTCATACCTTAGCCAGCTTATCAATCAACTGATCCCGCATATTGACGCCTTGATCATCTTTGAGCGCCAGCAAGAACAGACCTCGACCATCGCTTACCTTTTCCCAAAGGGTGCCGACTGCCATCTTGTCCTTAGTGTCTTGGCTAGTCCGCAGGTGTTCGCCCTTATACTCCACAACAAATATCTGGCCGTTTTCCAGTTCTGCAACAAAGTCTGGATAAAACTTGCTACCCGCCAGAGGCAGCCAAAATGCGTTCGGGTGCTTGGCTACGTTCCTGATCCAGTGCTTCACCTTCGCATTGGCGTCCAAGAACATCGCGCATTGGAACTCTTCACCGTCTTCGCCACGTCCATCAAACGCTGGCACTTGGTTTTTACCTGTAAAGTGCTTTCCAAAGACGGTGCGGCCCTGATACGTGCGGACGCCATCAAACATCCCATCAAAGAACCTAAAGCCGTTCTCAAAACTCAGGCTTGGGGACGCGCCCGTGTCAAATAGTGAGCCTTGATAGACCTTGTTACGCTCGATTGTATAAATCTCTGCCAAACGATCTTGCAGGCGTCTTGCCAGCACGTATTGGCACCGCATCAAGGTTGAAAGCGTGATCCCACGATCATGGATCAAATGCGCTACCACAGCAGACAGCCAACTGACCAACTCCCCCTGCCCAATGTATCGGTCGCGGACTTTCCGATCCAACCACAAGACAAGCCCCTGTTCCGTCCAGCCATCTACGCCAATATCTAGTGACAGTTGATCAGTCTGGTCTTTGAGCTGCACTTGCAGACTGCCCTCATCCAGATCAACCTCGAAAGTGTTGGCCACTTGGCGGATGGAAAACTGTTTTTCCGTCAATTGGTGCGCATGATCCCTGAGCGTCCAATCGTGGTATTCGATCAACAGATCATTGTCGGCAAAGACAAACTCATCCTGCACTTGGGCCATCAATCGGGGGACAACAAACTCTATACCGCGCTGGGCGGGTGACGCCTTGTCATGGTTTGCCGCTTTGAACTTTGCCAGCTCATCTTGAAACGCCCCGTGGTGCTTTTCGGGCATCTGTTCAAACACCGCCTTTTCCTGCGCGGGTGTGAGGAAGTCCTTGACCGTAACCTTGGCCTTGCCCAGCGCATCCGGCCCCACACTGATCTTGAGCGGGGCCGCACGCTCAATCCCTTTGATTTCTTCGACAGGGGCATCAATCGACACATCAAACGAGGGCGTTGGGCGTGGCTTCCGGCCAAAGAATCCGTCTAGCAACTCAGGCTGGGCGTGTTCGATGTTTTCTGCGACTTCGCTTTCGTCAAAGCCCATATCGACCAGCTTGTCGACCAAGCCTTTGACCGCGTCCTGAAACTTAGGCGAACTCAGGCACGCATATGACTTGTTGAGCATCGCGGACGTGCGGCGCGTGGCATAGGGCATCCGCAGAACGCGACCCAATAGCTGTTCGGCATCGCCAGACGTGCTGATGTTGGCCACAGAACAAAACACATAGGCGAAGGAACAATCCCAGCCTTCCTTGAGCGCCTGCACCGTGATCACATAGTCGATCTCGCAATTCGGGTCTTTGAGGTCGATCCCGTCCAACTCACGTTGCTTGCCCGTGACCACGGCAATCTTTTCGGGCGGGATGTTCTTCACCTCGACCAGATGATCGCGCAGGGCGTCCACATTTACAGGCTGATCCTTGTTCTGCGCTTGGAACAGTACAATGGGGCGGATGTAGTTGTCGCGGTCGCGCTTGGCCTCTTCCTCAAGCTGGGCTTGGCGCAGGATCGCGCCGTTGACCGCAGATTGCCACGTTTCATGCTCTTCCAGCACCACGGGCATCTTGATCATCTGTTCGTCTTTGAGTTCCTGCGCCGTGACGGTGTGCAGGATATTGGACTTGTTGCGCGGCGTGGCCGTGAATTGGATGATCGCGGACGGGTTGATACGGCGCTGCATTTCATCGGCAAGGGATGTCACGGCGTTATGTGCCTCATCCACAATCACCAGCGGGTTGTGAACGTGCATCAGGTTGGCAAAGGAAAAACGGATATCGCCCTTGAATGGCCCGTCGTCATTGCGCTCCAGCCCCGGCGTGTTGGGGGATATCTTGGCAAAATGCGGCTCCAGCATTTCATGGTGGGCATAGACCTTGCGCCCGTTGGTGTTGGACACTTTCAAGGTTTGCACCGTGCCAACAAATACGCACAGCTTGGACGCCAGATCAGACGGGGTGACTTGGGTAAAGTCGGCAATGTCGAACACACGAACACGACCTTCAAACGCCTCATCCAATGCTTGGCGATAGAAGTGGCGCGGGTCTTTGAGCGCCTCGACCGTTTGCCGCCGGATCGCATCGGACGGCACCAGCCACAGCACAACGGGATAGTCGCGCTCAAGCCAATGGTCGCGCGCCTGAATGATCGTATGGGCGGCCAGCAACGTCTTGCCGCCCCCCGTGGGCAGGCGCAGACAGGCATAGGGGACGCCCTCCAGCCCTTTGATCTCCTTGTAGGGCTTGGCATAGCCCTTGAGCCGCTCGGCCTGTTCCGGCTCTGCAATGATCGTATTGAATGCCGCCGCCGCATCGCCCTGCAACCGCGAGTCTTTTAGGAAACGGGTCAGCACTTTGAGCGTGCCTTGCTGATAGAGCTTGAGCCTCATTTGCGCGCCCTCACGTCATAGGGCGTTTGCTTGAACACGATCCCTTCCGCGTCCAGTGAGGCATCGGCCAACACCGTGCGTTCACCATAGATCGTGAGCGGCCCGTCAAAGCCGTCCGCCGCATCGCGGATAATCGCAAGCGTTTTACGGGTCAGCACGTTGCCGCCGTTCACCGACTTGTCGCCAAGGATACCGTTATAGAGCAAGGCAAGCCCCTGCCCCTTGTGCGCGCCAAGGAAGGGGGACACGGCGCTGGGCGGGGTCCACGGGTGGTTGAACTCAGAAAACCAGATATGAGCGGCCAAAGTGGGAAAACGGATATCGGGCTGCAACTGGCCCATGTCATCAAAGACGGTCGAGCCAAGACGGTAGAACCGAAAGCCCCCCCCGCCCTGCCACTCCTGCGCCTTGCTGATCCCACCCTGTTCGCCATTGGTCACTTTGACTTGGCGGGGCTGGCAATGGGTCACGGCATGATCGCCCATTTCAATGCCGATAAAGCGGCGGCCCATTTTTTGAGCCACAGCGGCGGTTGTGCCTGAACCTAGAAAGGAATCCATGACTAGGTCGCCGGGGTTAGTCGCCAATTCAATTACCTTCCTCAATAGATTTTCCGGCTTAGGCGTGGTGAAGAGGCTCGTCACCGCTATCTCAGGAAAAAGATTCTTTAACTCATACTTTGCCGCTCTGTTGTGCGACGTATCCTCTAACTCAGTCCACAAGGTTGAGGGCGGCAAGCCAGCCATATCACAAAGATATGTTCGGCGAATTAGCCGCGTTTCATCATCAGAAAATCGCAACTCTCCAGTGGCTAGCTTGGCGTCAATTGTTGCTTGAGACCATCGCCATCCATTAGGTGGATGAGCTATTGTTTTGCCGCTTGGAGTTTTAAGGTCAAACTGTAGCGTTGGCCTCAATGCCGGATTGTTAACCGGATTTCCATCGAACCAAGCTCCTCTCGGATCGTTGTCCCTATTCTTAAAGTGACTGCGCTTAGAAGGATCGTTTAGGAAATTTGGCCGCCATTCTGCTCTTTTTGAGAAGACCTGAATAGTGTTATGATCCTGTGAAAATTTAGTCACGTTATTATTGCTGTTGTCTGAATTCCTCCATGTGATTTCAGCAACAAAACACTTGCGCCCGAAAATCTCATCTAAAATGACCCTGAGGTAGTGGCCCTCGTTATCATCGATAGTAACCCAAATAGACCCATCTTCCGCCAACAAATCCCGCAACAGCTCCAACCGTGGCCACATCATCGCCAGCCACTTGGAATGCTCCAGATTGTCGTCGTAATGCTCAAACGCGGACCCCGTGTTATAAGGCGGGTCGATATAGATGCACTTCACCTGCCCCGCATAGAACGGCAACAGCGATTTCAGCGCCTCAAGGTTATCGCCCTGGATCAGCATGTTGCCCGTGTCGCGGTCGCCATAGCCCAGCGCCGGGTCTTCCTCCAGCAGACGATACGGCACCTTCTCCGCCGCCCGCACATCCTCATCCCGCGTCAACCACCGCAATGTGGGCATGCCCGTCCCCCGTTTCGTCTTGTTGGGGGTCACGCCCCTGCTAGGCGTTCAGACTAGGCAAGGGGCGGGACAGGTTCAATCGTCTTCGCCAAGGCCCAGAATGATTTTGCGCTGGGCGTCTTCCGACACGGGCATGTAGCTGGACACCGTTGTCAGCGGGTTGGCGTGCCCCAGGTTCTGCGACCATGCTTTGAACGTCTCGCGTGTGGGGCAAAGTTTGTCGCCATGCAGCGCCAGCATGTGGCGGAAACTATGGGGTGTGTAACGGGGCAATTGGACGGCGGCAAAGGCGTCCTTGACGATCTGGTTCAGCGGTCCGGTACTGGCAAAGGGACGCCGGGACAAGCCTGCAACCTCGAACCCGTTGGGGCCGCGAATGATATTGGCCTTGGGAAACAGCGCGTCTTCCGGGCCAAACATGAGGTCTTGGGTCAGGTGGGCCAAGTAGTCGGCCAGAGCCGCGACATATTGCTTTCCCATGGGTAAGAACGTTGGGTTCATGGGCTTGGCAGCCTTGGTGTTCACTTCGCGGGGGTTCTGGAAGAGCTGCCGCCGCTCCAGATCAACGTGCTTCACGCGCAAGGATGCCACCGCCCCGATCCGCGCGCCTGTCAGCATCAGCAAGGCAACAAGGGCGCGATTGCGCTTTTGGAGGCTGGTCGCGCTGGGCATCGCATCGAACGCCCGTGCGACCTGCTCTACGCTAGGCACGGCGCGGGGTGCGGATGCTTGGGCCGCGCGGGCATCCTTTCGGGCCTGTTTGAAGTACACCCAATCATTCCGGCCAATCGCGGACTTGTACCCTTTTTGCCCCGCGACCCAGCGAAAGAACTCGCGCACCGCGCGCAGGGTCGATCCAATCGTGGCCTTTGACAGCGGCTTGCCCGTGCGGCTGTTCCGGGTCGCATCAAGCCAATCCTTGAAGGCCATGGCCTGATCCTTGTTGAAACGCAGGAAGGGCTTGCAGTTGGTGCTGGTTTCGAATTGCCGGATCGCGGTCATCACTTTGTCGATTGTCTTGTGGTCCAGCCCATCGGCGTGGCGCAAATAATCCTGATAGTCGTGTTTCAGGCGCTCGTTTTTGGGGTCGATCTTTTTCATGCCAATGTCCTTTGTGTTGGCGGTGGAAATTGAAGTGCTTGGGCCTTGCAAGAAAGCGGTGTTATGGACCGGGTCCCATGTGTGCGTTTAAGTGCAGAGTACCGGGTCAGATTAGGCGTGTGACCCGGCGTTGGACGGTGCGACGTGCGCGGCGTCAAAATCGCTGGCATTGCTCGCGGTACAAAACTGCCCCAACTTGCCGCCACAGGCGTCGCAAACACCGCTAAGCCGCCCGGTCAGGGCCGTCGTTGCAGTGTATGAAACGGACCCTTCGCGAGGATCGCGCGGTGCTTTGCATCTCATGCAAAAGAACTGCCCTTTGCCCATCGGCACCTTGTTGGCTGCTTCTCGCTTTTGCAGGAAGTCGATGAGATCAGCGCCCCGGACAAGATAGGGACGCTGATCCGTTATCAGGCGTAAGCCCTCTTTGACCCATTGCCGAAACCGCGCCTCGGATACGCCGATGATGCGTGCAGCAATCTTGATCGTGTAGACCCGATCTTTACAGATACCCCGCGTCTGAAAGCGCCGCGCCATTATTCGGCACCATGCGCTGGCTCGACGCGCTGGGCATCTGCCCACGCGTTCAGGTCCGCACCCCGATAGATGATCTTGCGGCCCAAGCGATAGAACGCTGGCCCCATGCCCTTGTGTCGCCATTGCGCCAGCTTGTCCCGGTCGCCAATGAGGTTCAGTTCCTCATCACCCAGAACGTAGTTTCGGTTTTGCTCGAATAGGTTTGCCATTGTCCCAATCCTTTTTTGTTGGACTGGGTGCACCAAAACACGTCTGAATTGGGTTGAGAACAAACCATGAAAGGTCGTTTGTGTCGTCTAAGAAGCCCTTAATCCAGCGACCTTTTTTCCAATACGTTCAACAGGGCATTCCGCGTAAGTCTGGACGGATTCGGATTTGGTGCACCAAGTAGCGATCCCATCGCGAGTGCGTTGTAACCGGGACTCCAATCTTCTTCGGTCAATTGATCAATGGCCCACACCGCCGCATTCCTCACTGATGCCTTGATGCCGAGTATCAAAAATATCTGTTCCAATGATCGACCGAATTCCGTCGAAGGATGATTGCCTTCTCTTGAGATGCCGAATGTGGGCTTCTGTCCCTTTTCCTTGGCATAGAGTCGCGCGAGGCGGACCGCGATGGTTCTGGCATAGTAGTTCGGGGGTCGATTGGACACGCTCCAGAACTGGATTTCCTGATCCTTGAGTTCCTTAAGTCTCTCTTTGTAAACGGATAAAGTGTCGAGGATGACCAACTGGGAATTGTAGTAGAGTCCAGTCTCCAGAATGTTTTTCAACGCAAGCTCTCTCCCACTTTCCGTGGACATGCCACGAAGCCTCTTCATCCCGCCAGCATCGATAGCCGCTCTGAGCCGGACCACCATATCGGAATGCGCCGCGTCGTCCTTTGCTCCGAGTAACAGCCTGAATGTGGCGTCCAGTTTATTGACGACGGCCTCGACAGTATTTTTCTCTTTCAAGAATTCTTTCTTATCGTCATGGATGTTGGGCCGTGAAACGTCGAGGCGGGGAAGAAATGACCCCAAAAGGCCTTTGCCGGATAGAGCGTTGCTCTGTCCGATCAATTTGTCGAGAACCTCATCGATCTGATCTTCCTGAGATTTTTCTTGCATAAAGGTTACGCTAACTGCCCCCTTTCAGTATTTCAATCCGGCTTTTTGAGGCGGCGGCACGGATAGCGAACGCCTAAAAGGTCGGCAAAGTGAGGCCTTACCGCATTTCTTTTTTCTTCCCGGTTGTCAGATGGATTACGTCACCCGCCGTCTGAGCGGCAAAATTCGACCATCGCTCCATCAATGCCCGCCGCTTCTCCAGCAAATCTGAGCGAGCATATGCCCGCTCGACAGACGAACCGATTCGGTGCGCTAAACTCATCTCTGCAACCTCGCGTGGCGCGTTTGCTGCTTCAGACGCCCAAACTCGAAATGTTGACCTGAATCCGTGCACCGTAACGCTTTCAACCTTCATGCGCCGTAGAAGCATCAACATGCTCATATTGGACAGTGGCTTGTGCCTTTTCTGCCCCTCGAACACATACTCCGATTGCATCGCTTCCAGAGGTTCGATGATCGCCAGCATTTCATCGGTCAAAGGTACGCGATGCTCTTCACCCGCTTTCATCCGATCCGCCGGACAGGTCCACAGGCGCGCCTCACGGTCCAGTTCTTCCCAGCGCATGCCCAGCACTTCGCTTGTGCGTGATCCTGTCAGGCAAGTGAACATCAGTGCTTTCGCAGACATTGCGTTGCGCGTCTTGAGGTCAGCATAGAAGGCAGGCACGTCCTGCCAGCGCATCGCCTTATGATGCACCACCTTGGCTTTGATCTTGGGCAATGCGCCCGCATCCTTGATCGCCGTCACGGGGTTCTCGCCAGACCGAAAGCCTTTGGAGCGCGCCACGTCCAAAACCGTCTTGATGCGTTGCGCCAAACGCCGCGCGGTTTCATGCTTTTCCGTCCAGATCGGCGAAAGGCACATCATCACTTCGGGCTGATCTATCGCGTCCAGTGGCATCCGCCCGATCTTGGGAAAGGCATAATCCCGCAAGGTGTTGATCCATTGCTGGCCATGTTTGGCGTTCTTCCACGTGGGCATTCGGTCGATGTGCACCTGTTGCGCAAACTCTTCAAAGGTTGGGATTTCGCGTTGGGCGTTGAAACGCGGGTTCAACCCTTGCTTGGCCATGCGCCGGTATTCGAGCGCCCGTTCGCGGGCTTGGTTTATCGTGACGATATCCGCACCGCCTAAACCAAAGTCCGTGCGCAGAGGCGCACCCTTCTTGTTTTTCTGACCTTTGACCACCACCCGCACGATCCAGCGCCGCGCGCCGGATGGATCGACCACCAGATAAAGGCCATTGCCGTCACCATGACGCCCAGCGCCAAGGTTCTCGACCAGTTTCTTTGTCAGCTTGCCAGACAAGGCCATCCCAAAATACCACTTTCTATACCACTCAAGGAATAGATATGGGCATCATCGAAATAAATTCAAGCCAAGCGAACAGATCAGGTTTGGCCATAAAAACAAAGCAAAAGGGCCGCCTAAGGCGACCCACTGAAACCGGTCAAAATGTGATGGTGGCGGAGGCTCAGGGATTCGAACCCTGGGGACGCTCTCACGCCCAACGGTTTTCAAGACCGCCGCATTCGACCACTCTGCCAAACCTCCGGTGGCTCTCCTTTAGGCAGGCTTGCGCGATTCGGCAAATACCTCACTCCACGGGGAAATTTGCCGATATCGCACGCCCACGCTTTTCAGACTGTCCGGATGGCGCTATGGTGCCCGCAGGGCTCCGTGCGACGGGGCATAATCGGGTGTCGAAAACGGCACTGGCCAACAAATGGCCATACAGGCAACAGCAGGCAAGGACTTGGTCCATGAGCAGAACCATCACACGTTCCACACTCCGCAGCAGCGCCGTTTTGACAGTGGCATTCGTCGTTCTGGCCGGCTGCACCGAAAGCGGTCAGTTTGTCGCCATGCAGGCGTTTCAGAAACCCAACACCGAAGTCGACGGCAGCCCCAAAAAGGGTGCCGCGATCAAGACGGTTGAACGCGACGTCGAAGCACCGGATGTGTTTTCCGCAAGCGAGGCGGGCCTGTGGGACGGACGCCCGTCGCTGGGCGGTGTCTGGGTCGCACACCCCGATGTCACCGACCCTGAACGGGTCATCATCCGCAACACGGCCAACGACAAATTCGTGGTCGGTGCCCTGTTCCGCCGCGAACGTGACATTCCCGGCCCGCGCCTGCAGATCAGTTCGGACGCCGCCGAAGCACTGGGTATGCTGGCCGGTGCGCCCGTGGATCTGAACGTGACCGCCTTGCGCAAGGAAGAGGTCGCCATCGCGCCCGAAGCCGCCCCGCCTGAGGTCGAGGCCGAGGCCGTCGCCGCCCCATCCGAAGTCACGGCGACAACGCTCGACCCCATCCAAAGTGCCGCGGCCGCCATCGAAGCGCCCCGCCCCGGCATCCAGCCCGCCGCCAGCGCCACACCAGCGCCGACACCCGCCGCAGCAACGGCAGCGGCACGCGCGGCCACATCCAGATTGTCCAAACCCTTCATCCAGATCGGCATCTTCTCCGTTCAGGCCAACGCGACACGCACGGCCAAGCAGATGCGCGGTGCCGGGATCATCCCCACCATCAAAACATTTGAACGCGACGGCAAACCGTTCTGGCGCGTGGTCGTCGGCCCGGCCGCGACGTCAGGTGAGCGCGGTGAACTGCTGAGCAAAATCAAGACCGAAGGGTTCACCGACGCCTACGCCGTGACCAACTGACCTGACCCATAGGAGTGTAAGACCCTTGATCCGCATCCTTGCTGCCGCCGCCCTGCTGATCCAGATAGCCGCCATGCCCGTTGCCGCCTTTGAAACGCAGGCAACGTCGGCCTATGTGATCGATGACACAACGGGCACGGTGCTGCTCGAAAAAAACGCGGACCAACCGCTGCCCCCGGCCTCCATGTCCAAGCTCATGACGCTTTACATGGCGTTCGAAGCGATCCAGCGGGGCCAGTTGAGCATGACGGACGAGTTGGTCGTGTCTGCCAATGCCAACAGTTACGGCGGATCGACGCTGTTTCTGAAACAGGGCGAGCGGGTCACGGTCGAGGATCTGATCCGGGGCATCGTCGTATTGTCGGGCA
>Ga0316209_1002793_pt1 | contig 13131 bp, 9 predicted proteins | sample 6monopyrite_MG_FD_204945 | JGI IMG/M metagenome (GOLD analysis project Ga0316209, IMG submission 204945) | Microbial mat bacterial communities from mineral coupon in-situ incubated in ocean water Damariscotta River, Maine, United States -... | ecosystem: Environmental > Aquatic > Marine > Coastal...
AATGGCAGTACTTCCTGGGCAACTTGTTACATTTTGCATGCACGTCGCGGTCAGGAAGCGATGGACGAGTTAGTATCTTATCAATGAAATGCTGCGCAAGAGTGGCAGGATTTTTTGATGAATCGTAGGTTAGGCTTTCCAGCCTGACATCATTACGCACATACTTTTCGAGAAAATAAGGTCCGTTCGCTGGTAAAATAAAAGGTGAGCTTCATGGAAACCACATTGGTCAGGCTGGAAAGCCTAACCTACTTTGACACTGAGGCAAAACAAAAAGAAGTGAAAAATACAGAAAAAAGAGTTTCGCGCAAAGACGCGACGACGCAAAGAAAAAGGAAAAAAGAACAGATACGGTGGCTAAAAATCAATTTGTGAAAATTCACGTTGATACGCGGTTCGCCACCTTCAAAATAAAGCGAACATGCGTTGTGCAATGCTCATCATTTACGAGAGTTGGTTTATCTTGTGGAGCAGGATCAACAGCAGTGGGCCTCGTCGATGATCACTTTTTTACTTGAAGCAAAAAAAGTTTGCGAAGCGGCACCTGAAAATTATCTTACCACCGATTCTCCCGAACTGCGTTCGATCTTTTCGCGTTATGATGAAATACTGCAAGCGGGATTCGCCGAAAACATTCCCCCGCCAAAACCGAAAGAGGAAAAAAAGAAACGAGGTCGCCCGAAACAATCCAAAGCGAAAAATCTGTTGGATCGTTTGCGAGATTTCAAGCCGCAAGTGCTGGCGTTTTTGACGCATCCGCTCGTTGCGTTTGATAATAATCAGGCCGAGCGCGATGTGCGAATGGTGAAGTTGCGACAAAAAATATCCGGCACCTTCCGCAGTAAAAAAGGAGGCAAGATCTTCTGCCGAATCCGCGGCTATATTTCCACACAACGCAAAAACGGGCTGTGAGAAAAGGTGCCAGGAACCGTTTATTTCATTTTTAGTATATTATTCTGTTTTTATCTCACTTTTTCTTTCCTGTTTACCATGTTTTTCGTACAATTACACCGGAAACGGTTCCTGACACCTTTAATTCAACCACCTTTAATTCTCCTTAGGAGAGTACGCCAAGCTTAACTGCCGTTCAAACCATATTTTTTCATTTTGCTGTAAAACGTACTTCGTGGCATATCGAGCATTCTGGCGGCTTTGGACTTGTTACCTGAACTAGCCTGCAGGGCTTCCAGAAGAATCGTTCTTTCGTCCATTTCAGAATCAGAATCTGCTTCTGTGAAATCAGAAACTTTGGGGGAAACCTGGCTGGTCGCCGGGGAAGTTAACAATTTATTCTGAGTAGGTCTGACGGGAGATTCCAGTGCAGTCGAAATCGATTGCGTTCCACTTTGCTGGACCTCCAGCGGAAGATTTTCCAGTAAAAGACAATCGGTTTCTGCCAGGACAACCGCGCGGTGGATTGCGTTGTGCAACTCTCTGATGTTGCCGGGCCAGTTGTAATTGAGTAGCGCTCGGAATGCGAGGTCGTCAATTTCATTAATCTGTTTACCGGCTTGCTGAGTTGCTTCACTCAAAAATTCCAGGCTGAGTTCAAAAATATCTTCCTTCCGCTCCCGCAGTGGTGGTAAACGCAACGTGATCACATTTAATCGATAATAAAGATCTTCTCGGAAATGACCTTGTTCGATCAGCTTTTCCAAATTCTGATGAGTTGCTGTAATCAATCTGACATCAACCGAAATAGATTCCCGGCTACCAACCGGTTCAAACTGTCGCTCTTGCAGAACTCGCAATAATTTCACTTGAATATCAGCCGGGACATCTCCAATTTCATCCAGAAAAAGCGTCCCGCCATCTGCCATCTGAAAACGTCCAATCACGTCTTGATAAGCTCCGGTAAAAGCTCCTTTCACATGCCCGAACAACTCACTTTCGAGCAGAGAAGAAGAAAGAGCTGCGCAGTTTACACTGACCAGCGGCGAGCTGTTTCGCTTACTGTTAAGGTGGATCGCCCGTGCAAATAATTCTTTACCGGTTCCGCTTTCGCCACGAAGTAGCACAGAACTGTCACTCGCAGCAACTTTCTTAGCCGAGTTAATCAACTGAATAATTGCAGGACTGCTTCCACAAATATCTCCTTGGTCAAAATCTTGATGTTCCTGGAAAACCTTGGGCGGATCGATCACTTCCTCTTCCGTTAAATTCCCCGCAACCTGCCGTTGAAGAATTGCTATTTGACGCTGCTGGCTTTCAATTTTTCGTACTTTTTCCTGCAAAATGACATCCAATCGAGAAACATTTTGCTGAACCCGCACGCACTGCAGCGCCACACTTGTCATTTGGCCGATCGTCGCGACAAAGGTAACATCCTCTGCACTAAAAGGAGAAGAGGATGCTTTGGCGCCAAGCAACACGATCCCAGATAGTTGCCCATCGACTTCGAATCCGTGTATTAATTGTGAATTGAAATCTCGATGCAGTTGTTGCAAATGAGAGCTATGCTGCTTGGATGAGCTGGCAATTCGCTGATAAGACCCCGCCTGTTGAAGTTGCCCCTCGGATTCCTCATCGAGCTGGAATGTCCCTGGCAGTCCTGTCCCTCCGACCGAGGCAATCAGTTCATATTGATGAGTTCGACTATCGCGAAGGTACAATGCACTGTAACGAACCTGCAAAACTTCCCGGCAGGAACGCAGCATGTGCTCCGCCAGAGAACGGACATCAGCCACTTTAGCAACAACCGAGTTCATCTGGTGCATCGCCCGATCCAACCGATACTTTTCACGAAAGAATCTTCGATCAATCGCCGATTGTACCCGATCTTTCACCCACCCCATTGCTAAAATGATCACGGTCAGGAAAAAGGCAAAGGGCAGCAATTGCTCAGGCACTGATGCCCCGCGATAAACGGTCAGCAAACTCCCAACCGCAATCACTAAACTATAGACAACCGTGACCGATTGGCTCATCAGCATATAAATGACATGCTTGCTGATGATTTGATCAAGGAGCATTAAGCGGTGACGAAAAATCCCAATCGCGTACGCAGTCATAAACAGCAAACTCACCACAACCATCGGAATGCGGCCTTTTCCCAAGGCGAGTCCAGCTCGATCTCCGAAGGAAAGGTAGACGGCGTAAAAGACCAGGGGGGTAGCCAATAGCGAGGCAATCAAAATCCACTGCAACTGTTTTTGCTCTGCTGGCTGAGTGCATTTGCGGTAATTATCGATCACAAAATAAACGCTGGCTGCAAAATACAGGCACGAAATCATGATGTAAATATCAACCGCATACCGAATCCAACTCAAAGCAGACCGAGCCAATTGAACCGATTCCGCACCAGGTCCGGAAAAATGAACGAGTCCCATTAATACGGTCATTAACCCCAGCATAAACAGAGGGATAAAATATAAGCCAGCCAAACTTAAATAAGGGTGCTGATCACTGACAAGATGACGCGACGGATAATTCAGGAAAAAATGTAATGTGACAACAGGAAGCAAGATTGCGCAGTACAGGAAGGGGATAGAAAGAAACAGACTTTCCGAAATAACCCACCAGTAGTACCCGCCGACAAAAGCAGGGAGAGTGAAAAAGCTCAATGCAAAAAACAGGCGAGCCGCATGGTCAGTCGGACGATTATAAAATGATAAAGCAGCGACCGCTAAAATGGCAAATTCCAATAAACACCAAAGGATTGAAAGGGCAACATCAATTGATGAAAGCGAATGGATACCTAACCAGCATTGCGCTGTGTTGCCAGTCGCAAACTGTTTAAATTTGACACGCACATACTTACGTTGAACAGATTGATCAGAAAAATATTCGATTACCGGTGGCAGCGAGATATAGGAACGCTCGATATCGATCGGATTTTCATTCTCAACCCGGCTGTCAAATGATCCCGCTTTTCGCCAGGCAGATCGTAATTTCTTCATCGCCTGTGCGTAATCATTAAACGACCTGATCTGCTGGTCGCCCAGCTCAAGCAAAAAATCACCCTCGACAGGGGACTCACCAAAAACAGCGGGAAGATCTTCGGAAGAAGAAATTTCGTTGATGAGAAAACGCCTGATTTGTAACCCTTGAGAATCATAATCATCATTCGTCAGCAAGCACCGTAAGCCAACATCTGCACTCGTTGCGACATAAAACAAAACTGAAAAACAGTAACTCGCCAGGAATGCAGAAAGCAGCCCCACTACCAAACGGTAATAAACAGTCTCATTATTCTTCATAACAGCACATTTCAGATAAGATCAGAACAAGGGGGTTGATGAGCCATTTTGTAAAGAGCAGCTATAGAAAACCCCAATCAACAGTAGACACAATATACCTGTCGACAGCGCCGAAGCAAGCGCCGACGCGCCGAATATTACCATTTCAGCGCCGAAATAGTGTCCAACTCCTTCTTTCGTAACATGATACCAATTCCATCTGAAATAAATATTATCTTGAAATAACCTATTAAATAAGGTTTGATTAGCAGGTTTTCGTATTGTCTCCTGGTTTTCAACATGACGACAATATTTTTGGCATGCCATCTGCTTAAATAATATTCTTAGTTAAGTGTTAAATCACTTACAGGTTTAACCAGCCGCCCTCATACGAGCCGTGGATGTAGCCTTGGTCCCCTGATAAAGCAGCCTGACCCACTCTGCAAGATCAGTTTTATTAGCTACAACGCGAAAATGGAGTTGCTCGCTGAGGGTTTTTTTATGCGCCTTTCTAAAAAAAGGGTCTCTACTCGCTATTATCCTTATTTGTTGCCTGAAAATAATCGGACAATCATGTATTCTATCTGCTCTCTCCGCTGTTAATTGATTCCAGCCTGTCTATAATAAGTAGCAGAATAAACCGAACTGCTGTGAAACGGGCTTAGAAATGAGGGTTTCTGGTCTTTATAATGGCTGTTGGTTCTAGCAGGAGCAGTGATATCAGCAGTCAGAATAACTACCGTCCGTTGACCGATTCTTTTGGTCGAGTCCACACAAACTTGCGGGTGAGTGTGACGGATCGTTGCAATTTGCGTTGTTTCTACTGCATGCCAGCAGAGAATGTGCAATTTCTTCCTCGTAAAGAACTGTTAAGCTTCGAAGAAATTACGCAATTTGTGGAGTGCATGGTCAGACGATGTGGATTAACGAAAGTTCGGTTAACAGGTGGAGAGCCGCTGGTGAGGCAAGGTTTGCACCAGTTGATATCGCAGCTTGCTTCAATACCGGAGTTGAAACAGATTGGGCTGACAACCAATGGAATTCTGCTGGAGCAACACGCCGAACGGCTATTTGAAGCAGGCTTGCGGCGCATCAATATCAGCCTGGATACATTGGACCGTGAAAAATATAAGCAGTATACTCGCCGCGATAATCTGGATCAGGTGTTGGCTGGAATAAAGACAGCCCGCAAAATCGGATTTCCCTCTCTCAAAGTAAACGCTGTCGCGATTCAGGGAATGACTGAAGACGATCTTGTTTCGCTGGGGCATTTCGCACGCGAAACCGGCATCGAAGTTCGCTTTATTGAATATATGCCTCTGGATGCTGATCAGGGATGGGAAAGGGAGAAAGTGCTTTTTGCGGAGAAGATGATTCAGGTTCTTTCCGAAGCGATAAGCCCGTTGCAACCTGTGGATGCACCACAAAAAAACTCTCCTTCCCAAAGTTACGAATTTATTGATGGGCAAGGAAAAATTGGGTTCATTTCTTCTGTCAGTAAACCGTTTTGCGCTCAATGCAATCGGTTTCGGCTTACCGCAGAGGGGAAAATCAGAAACTGTTTATTCAGTAATCAGGAAACTGATGTTCGAGAATTACTACGAGCGGATGCTGGCGAGGATCTGTTGATTGATCGCGTGATGCAATCTATTGCGACCAAAAAGGAAGGACACGAAATCAATACCGCCAACTTCCTTCAACCAGAACGCCCCATGTATTCTATTGGTGGCTGATTCTGTGAGACCTGGTTCAGCATGACTGAATGGCTTCATCGAGTTTGCTTTACATGTTTTTTGATCGCTTCAAAAAATGCTTTGTGAATGTGTGCTGGTGCAGCGTGGCCCATCAGTGGTTCGTTGATGATCTGTTTTTCTCCAGAGAGTTGATTATACGCAGCGTAACAACTTGAAGGGGGACAGGTCGAGTCGATGAATCCGACGCTCATGATGGCATCGGCGCGAGATCGGCTGGCAAAATTGATGGCGTCGAAGTATTGAGCAGCCTGTAGGATTTTCGCGTTCGGTTTGCCATCAGTTTCAGTTGGAACAAGTTTGGGCCAACCGTTAATTCGCCCAATGGCTCGCCCGCTGTGATCACAAATGGCAGGAACTCCGGTGGCGATAAAGGTGACTCGCTCATCCAAACCGCCCGCAACGAGTGCCTGTCCGCCTCCCTGGCTATGACCGATGACTGCGACAACACGTCCGTCCCATTCCGGTTGTGAAGCGAGAAAGTCAATCGCTCGCACGAGTCGTAAAAACATGTCTCGAAAGTACATTGTTTCGCGATCTTCCCGGCCGAAAAATGGGTAACCCTTCAATTTACCTGCTCTTAAACCTGAATAAAACTTGGCTGGTTTTCCGTTTGGTAAGCCGTGTGCGTTGATATCCATCGAAAGCATTTTCGCGGTTGCTCCCTTAACGGCATTACCCAAACTGGAACTGCCAACTCCTGCCCCGTGTACCCACAAAATGATGGGAAGACTTTTCGGTTTTGCATTTTTCGGCTTGGTAAAATAACCGGAAACCGGGGCTCCGCCCAAGCAGGCAAGTTGAACATCGAAACATTCAATCGATTCATTGGGCTGTTTAACGGGAGTCAATTTTTCATTCATCGCAATTTTTGCGAGTTCTGTTTTTTGGTTTGTCCAGAATTCATCGAAGTCGTCAGGAACGGGTAGGCTCGATTGAATTTTCAAGGGAGAAAACCCTGCCCCGGCGGTTGCCCGGATCAATTTGTTCTCTGGCGTTCGGTAAGAAACACGGCAGCGCAAAAAGCCCGGTTGTTTTGATGATACGGAGATTTTGGCTTCATCCCCAATTTTCAATTTTCCTTTCGGGTAATTATTGGGTGGTGGGTAGGCAGTGATAAAGTCATCTACGATATAGGAAACCTCGCCGGCGGTAACGGGTTTATTTCCTTGCGTGAGAGTAACGAGAAATGTCGCTGGTTGACCGGTTTCGTAAATTGCGTTTTCACGATCCGTCACCACCTTCAATTGAAAGGTTTCTTCTGCACAAACAAAATTGATTGAAGTCGCTGCAATGACCAGCATAAAAACGGGAATCAAATACTTTGAAAGATAATTTCTGCCCTGCTGATTCTTGTCTGCCATTTTTCTTTTAGCGATGTTCTGTTTCATGACTGTTGTCTTATTCTGCACTAGTGAGATTGCCATTGGTGTTTCCTTACGACTTCGAATTCCCAGCACGGCATAGCCGCAACCAGATATTCAATATGATTTACCGCAGAGTTCGCAGAGAGACGCGGGGAAAATAATTTGCGCACCGTTCGTAAACTTTTAACGTTAGTAGCATAGAACATACTTCATTTCGCCTTAAAACGCCAACATTGAATACTTGGCAGCAAATCGATGGTGATGTCGATTTGCTCAGTTTTTTTAGAATTATAGGATTTTCTCGCATTTTTTTATAATCTTTCGTATATTAATTACGTCTTGTCTAATATGCGTTCTGCATTTGAGCACAAAGCAATTCACTGAAGATCGTTACAAGATAACAATGGTGCGGTTTCCCCCTCATTCAAAAGGAGTTTTTCCATGTGGAGATGTTCGCAGGCGGCTCGTGGTTTGGTCTTAGGACTGATGGTTTCGGTATTGTTTGTCTCTCAGGTGACTGCAATTCACGCTGAAGAATCAACCGAAAAAACAGAGAAGGCGACGAAACGGGTGCGTGGAAAATCCGCAACGAAGAACCCGGTCAGTGCTTCTCTGAAAGCCCTGCTTGGCCCTGCAAAAACGAAACCTGATAAGAAGGGAATTCCTGCTTCCACGCATGAGCAAATTAAGCTGATCAAATTAAAGACGCCGCAAGGGACGAACGTGCAAATGCATGCGTTGGCTCTGGATTCCAAAGGGCGATTGCTGGCAGCATGTGGTGGAACTCGTATTACGCGGGAAGCAACGCAAGAGGGCGAGGAGATTGTTACCGAAATACAACCGGGAGAAATTCGCGTTTACAGCCCCGAGGGAAATCTTGTCACCACCTGGAGTTTGGAAGTCGCTCCGCAGGCAATGTTTGTTGCAGAAGATGGCACGGTTTATGTCGCCGGTTATGAGAAAATTATGAAACTTTCAGCCGACGGAAAGCAGCTTGCTGTTGCAGAACTTCCTCACGGGAAATTGATCAATGAAAGTAAAGATCTTATCCGTAAAGATACGATTAAGCAAATCAAAGATCAAAAAGAGAGAATGCAGAAGTATGTTGATCAACAGGAAAAGTCGGTCTCTCTGATTAAGAAAAAGCCGGAAGCGGAACGAACAAAAGCAGATAAAACTCGTTTGAAGCAAGCCGAGATGATGATCAAAATGTATCAGCGGTATCTCAAAGATGATGACGAAACGATTAACCAACGCGTTCTCAGCACGATCAACCAAAAGAAAACCGTCGCATCGCTGGCTGTGACGAATGAAGATGTTTTTGTCGCCACTTACGATGTGAGCGGTTACGGTTTTTGCATCTGGCGGTTATCACACTCGCTCGACCAACCGAAAAAGATTGTGACAAATTTGCGAGGCTGTTGCGGGAACATGCACATTGGAGCGGGTAAAGGAGAGCTTTTTGTTGCTGAAAACGCCCGGCATCGCGTTTGCAGATACGACCGTGAAGGCGAACTGATCAAGACATTCGGCAAGAAAGATCGTGACGGGCTCAATGGTTTTTCCAGTTGCTGTAACCCGATGAATGTTTGCATCACCGGTAACGGCGAAGTTTATACGTCGGAATCGAACGTTGGTCGCATCAAACGATATACATCGGATGGTGAATATCTTGAACTGATCGGCACCGTTGATTTGGTTCCCGGCTGCAAAAATGTTTCGATTGTTGTCACGCCAGATCACAAACGCGTTTACATGATGGATAAAACCCGTTCACACGTGATTGTGATGCAGCAAAAAAGTAATGAAACGTAGTAAAGGCGAGCCGGGGGTGTTAACCCCCTGGTGACTCTGCTGTTACAGATCGGCTACCTATTGGCACTCGAAAGTTACCCGGGTCATCACTGACCCGGCTCGTCTGATCTCTGTTTTCTTCCGGTTATGCCGGGTTAGGAATTATAATATGAATTGTAATTTACGATATCTTTCGTCGCTCAGTCTGGCGTTTTTGTTGTTTGGATTTGGCAATGCGATCTCGGCAACTCAAGCGGAATCGCCTTTGACGATGGTGGTGATGGATCCGCTCGCGGCACCGCTTTCCTGTCCCTGTGTCGAAGGTTATGCCCAGCGGAAATATGAAGTGCTGGGCGATTACCTTTCGCTAAAACTGAAACGACCGGTGAAAGTTATCTTCACTGAATCACTCAAGCTGGCAGCCGATAACAAGAAGTTTGAGCAGGCGGATGTCATTATCGGAAAAGATTCTGTCGTGCGGTTCGATTCAAAACGAATTGGCGAGCCTGTTGAAGTGGTTGCCCGTTTAACAGGCAAGGATGGCAAGACAACACAGACCGGTTTAATCGTCGTTGGTAAAGATGATCCTGCAAAACGAGTAGATGATTTGAATCAGTATCGTATCTTTTTCGGTCCTGAAGATTGTGACGAAAAACATGCGGCAGCGATCCAGTTGTTGAAGTCTCATCGAGTGAGGATTTCCGACAAGCTGGAAGTCAGTTTGGCGTGCAGCGATGGGGCGTGCAAAGTGGTTGAGTTGGGAGATGGGAATAAAACGGCTGCGGTCATTTCCAGTTATGCTGCTCCTCTTCTGGAAGGCTGTGGCACGATTAAAAAAGGAGATTTGCGTATTGTCGGCGAAACAAAACCGGTCCCTTTCGTCACCGCATTTGTGTCAAAGCGGCTTGATGATTCGCTGAAAAGCGAAATTGAGAATGCGTTACTGGAAACGGGTTTGAATGCAAAGATTCTGATCGCGTTGGAATCTCAATCCGGTTTCGTCAAAGTAGAGCCGAATGAAACCGTAAAAAAAAAGTAGATGATTCCTGGACACAATGGCGGGGTAACTCACGGGATGGTCACGTCCATTATTTGCCCGCAAAACTGCCCGGAAAACTTCCGCTTGCTTGGGAGAAAGACCTGGGGAGTTCGTCTCATGCGGGGATTGCAGTCAATGAAAAACATTGTTTAATTGCGGGGCGTGACCTGCTTGATCAATTCGATTTTTTTTCTTCGCTGAATCCTGCAACCGGCGAATTGCAGTGGGAAGTTATTCTGCCGGCGGTTGGCAATCTTGATTACGGGAATGCGTCACGCTCGACGCCTGTTCTGGGTGAAAAGTATGCCTGGTTTCAGGGAGCGTATGGTGATTGCGTTTGTGTTGAATTGGAAACAGGACTGATTCATTGGCAGCAAAATGTCATTTCAAAGTATGGTCCGAATCGGCAGCTTGTGTGGGGGCTTTGTTCGTCTCCTTTGGTTTGGAAGGGGCAACTCATTCTTAATCCGGGAGGAGCGGAATCTTCTCTTGTTTCGTTACAGGCAAATTCGGGAACCCTCAACTGGAAAACTCCCGGCAACGATTTTGGGTATGGCTCGTTCATTATCGCAACAATCAACGATCGCGAGCAGATCATCGGTCACGATAAAACAACGCTCGGCGGTTGGGAGCCGATCACAGGAAAAAGATTGTGGAGTTTAACGCCCAAAGAGCAGGATGACTTCAATGTGCCAACGCCGATTTTTCATCAGAGGAAATTGATCGTCGCCACCGAAAATAATGGGACGCGAATTTATGCTTTTGATCAACAGGGAAAGATCATTTCAGAGCCACTCGCGACTCAAGAAGATCTCGTCCCGGAAACCATCACGCCTGTTATTGCAGGGGACCGTTTGCTGGGGGTCTCGAATGGAACCTTGTATTGTTTGGAGTTTCCCTCTTTGAAAATCCTCTGGGAAGCAGACGAACCAGCTTTCGATTCCCATGCGTCGCTCATTACAGATAACAGGCAGGTTCTGATTACAGCCGCTGGCGGGTTATTTTTGGTTGATGCAACGGCAAGCAATTACAAACTGATTTCCCATCAACAAATATTCGAACCAGGCACAGAACTCCACTCCCACCCCGCGATCATCTATAATCGCCTCTTCATTCGCGGCGGGAATCGGTTAAAATGTTTTGCATTGGAAGAATAATTGATCATGTGTTGTGGGACTGCTCAAGAACCTCTTCGAAGTGTTTTTGAAGTTGCTCCATTCCCGAATTGAGATCATAGTTGTTTTTTATATGCTTATATCCGAGTTCTGCTCTCACTCGCCATTTTGAAGTATTGTTCATGAAATCTTCGATGGCATTTGCAAAAGCTTCTGAATCGCCGACGGGGACGATTTCGCCGTAGGTTCCATGCTCAAGAATGTCACACGGTCCAGCAGTTTCCGTAGATAAGACAGGCAAATTCTGTGTCATGGCTTCAGTGATAACGCAACCAAAAGCTTCAGAATTGGAGGGCAGGCATAACAAGTCTGCGTGCTTATAATAAGGGAAGGGGTTTTTAACAAACCCATGAAACAGGATCTGCTCCGTTAAATTCAACTCTTTCACAGATTGCTTCAAAGCAGATTCCAGTGGTCCTGACCCCAAAATGTGCCAACGGATATTTTGTAACTGGCGTTGATTCACCAAAATATTCAGAGCTTTGATAATGACATCATGCCCCTTTTCAGCAGAGAGTCTGCCGACAGATAATAAATGAGTCTGACCACTCTTGAGTTCAGGTATCGATTCGTTTGCATTATTTTCAGCTGCTTGCAAATCCAATAGATTCGGACAGACAAAGACTTGATCTTCAGGAAGATGAAAATTGTTAATCAGATTTTCTTTGATACCATTTGAAACAGCAATGAGGCGTTGAGCAGACTCGAACGCCCAGTATTCAGCCCGTTGTTTTCTGTCCTGTTCTGTATTGAAGTAAAGATTAATATCAAAGTTTGGAGAGCAAACAACGATTGGAAGGTGAGGAGTACCTGTTATTTGGCAAGCATGTCCGGCATCAACAGAGGCCAGGAATGTCTGACTGATAACCAACTGGATGTTATATTGACGAATTATTTTCGCCAGGTGATTCCATCGGGCCTGATTGGTTTTGCCAATTAAATGATCAATTTTTGAACGAATCGTGCCTGCATACTGTTCCCAGAATGATTCGATGGGAATATCGCTGGGGATGTCCTCCAGGTAGGGGCCAATTCTGTGAGCTAAATAAATAACGGGAGCATACTTTGTATGATCCAGCGCCTTCAGGAACAAAAGGGTTTGGGTTTGAACCCCTCCTTCTTCCATGGAACCCAAAACAAAAAGCAGCGGGATTTTCTTTTTGGTTAATATCATTGGTAGATTCAGCGGTGATCAAATTAATAAAATGTTAGTCATTCAATTTTGCCTGTCTTTGAAGTGGGGATATCGTAATAATTAAACAGGAGTTGATTATTAATTGCTACCGCATCCGAATTCTCGATTGTTAATTCATACCCGGCATGATGCAATCGGCTTCTCACTTTTTCGAACTCAACCATGTTCATCGTTCCAGATTGCAAGCCATGTTCAAATCGTATAATGAGAGGCTCGAATCGCTGGAAGTCGATATTTAGAATCAGTTCAGCATCGTATCCTTCGGTATCAATTTGTAAAAAATGGAAATCTTCAAATTGATGCGAACAAAGCAATTGTTCAAACGAGAGGCAGGCCACTTTTTCTTCTATGATATATTTTGAATCAATCCCGGATTTTTTATGATGATCAGGATTGAATGACGAAATTCCTTTGGTGAACTCCGGTAGGTTTTCAGGATTATCTGAAGAAACACGATACATCGTCATGGTTTTTTCAGAATTGTGGATGGCACAATTTACCGGGACGAAATTTGGGTATGACGAATAGACGGACTTGAGTTCCTGGAAATAATCAGGTAATGGCTCGACTAAAAGAGCATTGATCCGCTGATGATTTTTCGTCATGAAAGCATGGATGGGATCATCAAAGAC
>Ga0316209_1002795_pt1 | contig 13124 bp, 16 predicted proteins | sample 6monopyrite_MG_FD_204945 | JGI IMG/M metagenome (GOLD analysis project Ga0316209, IMG submission 204945) | Microbial mat bacterial communities from mineral coupon in-situ incubated in ocean water Damariscotta River, Maine, United States -... | ecosystem: Environmental > Aquatic > Marine >...
GCGCGTTGACGAAATTAGAAATGTAAGAGGAGAACTTCCTTTAGAAGTACGTGATTTAGAAGATGACGTTGAAGGGTTAAAAACCAGACTTCAAAAATTAGACGATAGTCTTCAAGATTTAGGCGAGCAAATTAAGTCTAAAAAAAACTTGATTGAAGAAGCTAAAGCACTCATAAAAAAGTACTCCGAGCAACAAAAAAATGTTAGAAATAACCGAGAATATAACTCGTTAACTAAAGAAACCGAATTTCAAGAATTAGAAATTCAATTGGCCGAAAAGCACATTAAAGAATTTAATGCTCAAATTGAGCAGAAAAAAGAAGTTATAGACGAAACCAAATCTCGTTTAAAAGAAAGAGAAACTCATTTAAAACACAAAAAAAGTGAATTAAATGCGATTCTTTCTGAAACCGAAAAAGAAGAACAAGCTCTTTTAAAGAAAAGTGAAGAATACAAATCTTCAATCGAAGAAAGACTCGTAATTGCTTATTCAAGGATTCGTCAAAATGTAAAAAATGGTCTTGCAGTTGTACCAATTGAAAGAGGCGCTTCTGGAGGATCTTTCTTTACAATTCCACCACAAGTACAAGCCGAAATTGCTTCTCGTAAAAAAATTATTACCGATGAGCACAGTGGTCGTATTTTAGTAGATGAAGCTTTAGCCAATGAGCAAAAAGCCAAAATGGAAAAAATGTTTTCCAAACTATAAGGTAAATTCAAAAAAGCTTACTAAGCCTTTAACAAGTTGTTAAAGGCTTTTTTTATTGAATTTATTCTGTAATTATATTAATTACTTCACGACATATAAAAGAAAAATATGAAGTCATTAATCTTAACACTTTCAATTGCACTATTATTTAGCTGTCATAACAATGCACAGCAAAAAACAGTAAAAAATTCAAACAAAAGTAAGATAGAACAAGGGTTAATGACTGCTAAACCGGTTGAAGTCCCATTACAAAATGGAATGGCAAAAGCTTATTTTGCAAGCGGTTGCTTTTGGTGTGTTGAAGCTGTTTACGAAAGTGTAAACGGCGTTGATGAAGTCATAAATGGCTACTCAGGAGGCTTTACACTCAATCCGACTTACGAGCTTAGTAATACAGGTAGAACTGGTCATGCGGAAGCTGTTGAAGTTATATACAATCCTAAGATAGTGAGTTTTGCAACTTTGGTCGATGTATATTTTGGTTCGCAAAACCCAGTTCAGGAAAATGGTCAAGGTCCAGATATTGGTTCGCAATATCGCTCGATACTGTTTTACCAAAATGAAGAGCAAAAACAAATTGTGACTGAAAAAAAACAAGAACTGGCCAAAAAACTCAATAAAAGTATTGCTGCCGAAATTATGCCTTTTCAAAAATTTTGGAGAGCAGAAGATTATCACCAAAATTATGAGCGCTTACATCCAGAAAGTGGCTATATACAACGCATTTCTATCCCGAGATTAAATCGCTTTAAGCAGAAATTTCCTCATTTATTAAAAGAGAATCATTAAATTGCTGTGAAAACAGGAATCTGTTGCAACAGTACTAGTTTAGCTCATGTGGTAGTTCACTATTTTAAATATTGCCTTTGTTATTTAAAAAGGCTAAGTCGTTTAACGACTGATATAATACATTGAAATGTTACATGTCATAACATTAGGACAAGCTAAAAAAAAATGAGTAACAAAGCATTTTTAGATTACATAAAGACATATATAAACTTAACAGTAGAAGAAGAAAAACTTCTTTTATCCAAAATTGTATTTCGCAGGTATCTAAAAAATCAATTTATAGTTCAACAAGGAGATATTTGTAAAACTGCAAATTTTATTCTCTCTGGTTGTACAAAAACATTTTATATGGATTTAGAAGGTCAAGAACATATTGTAATGTTTTCTATTGAAAATTGGTGGGCTTCAGATTTAGGTAGCTTTATTACACAATCACCAGCTGATTTTAATGTTCAATGCATTGAAAATTCAGAATTGATTCAGTTTACGCATGAAAGCCTCGAGTATCTATATAAAGAAATCCCAAAGCTAGAACGATTATTTAGAAAAATCGTGGAACGTGCATTTGTAGCTTCACAAAAACGAATTATCCGAAATTTTAGCCTTGAAGCCAAAGATCGCTATAAAGTTTTCAAGACAACTTACCCCAAAATAGATTTACGCGTCCCGCAATATATGATTGCTTCATACCTTGGTATTACTAAAGAATTCTTAAGTAAGATTAAGAGTCAACTTATACACGAGCAATAAAAAGTTAATCTAGTTTAACTTCATTTCATATTCTAGTTCATTTTTCAGGTTTTAAATGTTTTGGAAATTTGTACCATAACATTTAAAACATAAAAAGATGAATACTTTATTAGAAAAAATTAGCACAATCAATGACATGATTCTTGAAGGAAAAGCTTTAGAGGCTTTTGAACAATTCTATCATGACGATGTCGTAATGCAAGAAAATGACAATCCAGTTGTAGAAGGAAAAGAAGCAAACAGACAACGCGAAGAAGATTTCTTTGGAGCCATAACAGAATTCAGAGGTGCTCAACCATTAAAAGTAAGCGTTGGAGAAAACACAACTATGGTAGAGTGGCATTTTGATTATACACATAAAGACTGGGGAGTTAAAAATTACACTCAAGTTGCTGTGCAAGAATGGAAAGACGGAAAAATAATCAAAGAAAAATTTTATTACGGATCTTAAAACTTAAAACAAATTTTAAAAATATTAAAAAAATGAAACCATTAAAAAAAACAACAGCAATATTAGCTATCGCATTTATGACATTCTCATTTACTACTTTAAACAGCATTAAAAAAGAAGTAAATACAAAAACCAGCACTGTAACTTGGAAAGGATACAAGGTAACAGGTTCTCACACTGGTAATATTATCATTAAATCTGGAAACTTGATTTTTGACAATGAGGTCTTATATGGCGGCAATTTTGTAATCGACATGACTACAATAAACGTTACAGATCTAGATGGTGAGTATAAAGCAAAACTTGAAGGTCATTTAAAATCTGACGACTTTTTTGGTGTCACTAAATTCCCTACTGCATCACTTGATTTTACAAAAGTTAAATCTACAGGTAAAAACTCTTACAAAGTTACTGGTGACATTGTAATTAAAGGAAAAACTGAAGAAATTAACTTTGATCTATCTATTTACGGCAGTAAGGCAACTGTTACCATGAAAATTGACAGAACTAAATTCGATGTAAGATATGGCTCTACGAGTTTCTTTAACGGACTTAAAGACAAAGCTATCTATGATGAATTTGACTTAGTCGCTGATTTAGAATTTTAATAGCCTTTGCCTAACAACGTATCAAAAATAGCAGAATTGGTGCAAGTCTAATGGCTTGCACTTTTTTGTTATCTTTAGAAAAGCGGTAAAGCATAACCTTATATTTCTGCTACTTATCATATAGAATCATTTAAATAAACCTCTCAAATTTTCGTAGCTTTCAACTCAAATATCAAAGGATATAATTGGTGTTTGGTAGTAAACATTCCAGATTTGGTCTTAATTAAATCTGGTAATACATTGTAAGGACTTTCGTTATATTCATTTAAGTAGTCAATGTGTAATCCTGCTTCAATAAGTGCATTAACAACTTCGCTTAAACCATGATTCCAACCATATTCTTTACTAATCATTTTTGAGTTGGCATCTGCATAAGTGCCTTCATATTCTTCATAAATCACCTCATTTTGCTTATAACCATAAGTCATTACTGGTTTGCTTTTAGTATAATCAAACATCCACACAATTGGGTGAAACTCTACCATATAAAATGTTCCTCCTTGTTTTAATCGTTCTGCAATCATTTTTCCCCATGGTTTTAAATCTGGTAACCAACCTATTACACCATAACTAGTAAAAACAATATCAAACGTGTCATTGACGTGCTCTGAAGTATCGAGCACGTTACAACAAACAAACTCTGCATCTAAGCTTAACTCTTTGTTTAATTGTTTTGCCAATTTAATGCCTTCATCACTCAAATCTACACCAACACATTTAGCTCCTAACCTACTCCAACTTAAAGTGTCTTGTCCAAAATGGCATTGTAAATGCAACAATGATTTTCCTGTAACATCACCTAAAGCCTTAAGTTCATAGTGCATCAAGGAAGTTTGTCCATTTTTAAAAGCCTCTAAATTATACATCGCGCTTTTAGCATGAACTTTTACTTTCTCGTTCCAAGTGCTTCTGTTGGTCTTAAAATAGTCTTTATTAGTTGCCATTTGTTGTAATTCGACTTCTAAAATAATATTTCTAAATTAATTGTGTTGAGTTTCTTATTTTTGATAAAAATCCAGCCGCATGAAAAAGTTATTCCTCCTTTCGTTTTTAATTATTATTGTTTCTTGTAAACAAGCTGAAGAAAAAAAAGAAGAACCAGTAAAAGAGTTAACCATTGCTGAGAAAATCGCCAGTGCTCATGGCTATGAAAACTGGCATAAAGTAAAAACATTTGCCTTTACATTTGGTGGTAGTATCGACGACCCAAATAGTGGTCGTGCTTGGGTTTGGAATCCTAAAACAAGTGACATTATACTGACAATAAATGGCGAAGTAACAGAATACAATAGAAACAGCATGGATTCTACCACTTTAAAAGCTGATAGAGGGTTTATAAATGATAAGTTCTGGGCTTTGATTCCGTTTCAATTGGTTTGGGACGAAGGCACAACCATTTCAGAACCTGAGAAAGTAACATCACCTGTAAATCAAGAAGAACTTAATAAAATTACATTAACCTATTCCAACGAAGGTGGTTATACTCCTGGAGATGCTTACGACATCTATTATGATGATAATTTTATTATTAGGGAATGGAGCTATAGACGAGGCAATGCTCCAGAACCATCAATGTCTAATACTTTCGAAAATTATAGTGATTATAATGGGATTAAGGTTGCTCAGGATCATAAGAGAAGGGAGAGTGACAGAAATCTTTTAATCAGAAATGTCGAGGTGGTTTTAGAAGAATAATTAACTCGCTAGTCTAGCTAAAAATCTTTCAAATTTTTATATTTTTGAGAGAAACCAAAACAAAATAATTTGTCTGATTATAAATTAGGTCTTGAATACGCTAAACAACAAGACCAAAAAGACGATTTAAAACATTATCGCAACCAGTTTTATATTCCTAAAGACAATCAAGGAAATGATTGGCTATACTTTACAGGAAACTCTTTAGGACTACAACCAAAATCCACAAAAGAGTACATTAATCAAGAACTTAAAGATTGGGCTAATTTAGGTGTAGAAGGGCATTTTGATGCTAAAAACCCATGGATGCCTTACCATGAATTCCTAACCAATTCTATGGCGAAAATTGTGGGCGCAAAACCCATTGAAGTGGTCATCATGAACACGCTTACGACAAACCTTCATTTGTTAATGGTGTCGTTTTATCAACCAACAAAAACCAAATATAAAATTGTTATAGAGAGTGACGCCTTCCCTTCAGATAGATATGCTGTACAAACCCAATTGGAATTTCATGATTTTGATGCCAATGAAGGATTGATTGAATGGAAACCAAGACAAGGTGAAGAATTATTACGAATTAAAGACCTTGAAAATATTCTTGATGAACATGGTAACGAAATCGCTTTATTGCTAATAGGAGGTGTCAATTATTATACAGGACAATATTTAGATTTAAAACGTATTGCAGAACTTGGTCATTCTAAAAACTGCATGGTTGGTATCGATCTAGCACATGGCGCTGGAAACATAATACCTGAATTGCATGATTCAGGAGTAGATTTTGCGGCTTGGTGTACTTATAAATATTTAAACTCAGGTCCAGGAAGTTTAGGAGGTTTATTTGTACACGAAAAACATGCTCATAATGCCGATTTGAAGCGTTTTGCTGGTTGGTGGAGTCATAACAAATCGACGCGATTTAATATGCGACAACCTCTAGATATTATTCCTGGTGCCGAAGGTTGGCAATTAAGCAATCCACCCATCCTATCCATGGCTGCTATTAAAGCATCCCTTGATATGTTTAATGACGTTGGAATGGATGCTTTAAGAAAGAAATCAATCAAACTAACTGGTTATTTTGAATTTTTGATTAATGAAATTAAAAATGATAAAATAAAAATTATCACACCTTCTAATCCAAATGAACGAGGGTGTCAGCTTTCCATACAAGTAAAAGATGCAGACAAAAGTTTACACCAAAAATTAACAGATGCACATATTATAACCGATTGGCGCGAACCAGATGTTATAAGGTGTGCTCCTGTACCTTTATATAACACGTTTGAAGATGTCTATAAAATGGTTGAAAAATTAAAAGAGATATTAAAAGCCCATCCTAACCTTCCCTTTGGGAAGGAACATAAATACCGAAAAGAATGAAAGATAATACAAAGAAAGTCTTCCCCTTTGAGGAAGATTTAGATGAGGCTCAAAACATACTAATCATTGGTGCAGGACTCTGCGGAAGTTTACTTGCATTGCGTTTAGGACAAAGAGGTTACAACGTAAACGTTTACGAAATGCGTCCAGATTTACGTAAAACTGATATTTCTGCTGGTCGCTCCATTAACTTAGCGTTTTCAGATCGTGGCAACAAAGCCATGAAACTTGTTGGAATTCAGGATGAAGTTGAAAAATTATGTATTCCAATGAATGGTCGCATGCTCCATGATAAAGAAGGCAACACGTTTTTATCAAATTACAGCGGACGTGACCATGAACACATCAACTCCATTTCACGAGGTGGTTTAAACGCTTTACTTTTAGATGAAGCCGAAAAATACGAAAACGTAAAGATTCATTTCAATAAAAAATGTAAATCGGTCGATTTTGAAAAAACCACAGCCTTATTTAAAGATTATCATACTAAAGATGAATTTGTTGAAGATGCCGATGTCATCATTGCAACTGATGGCGCTGGTTCTGCTATGCGGAAAAGTTACTATTTAGGCAAAAAGTTCTTGTTCAGTTTTTCACAAGATTATTTAACACATGGTTATAAAGAGTTAAGCATTTTACCAACCAACCAAGGTGGTTATAAAACTTATAAAAATGCTTTACATATATGGCCTCGTGGCGATTTTATGCTTATAGCATTGCCAAATTTGGATGGTAGTTTTACTGTGAGTCTATTTTTACATCACAGTGAAGGTGAATACCATTTTGGTAATTTAAACACACCTGAAATAGTCACAGAATTTTTTGAAAAAGAATTCCCTGATGCTTTAGAGCTTATGCCTAATCTGGTTAATGATTTCTTTGAAAATCCAACAGCAGCCTTAGGAACCGTTAAATGTTCGCCTTGGCATTTTAAAGGCAATACACTTTTAATGGGAGATGCTGCACACGCCATTGTACCCTTTTATGGCCAAGGAATGAACGCTTCTTTTGAAGATGTTGTAGAATTTGATAAAGTGCTTGATCAAAACCTAGAAAATTGGGAAGCAGTGTTTACAGCTTACGAAAAATCCCGCAAACCAGATACTGATGCCATTGCTGATTTAGCCATAGACAATTTCCATGAAATGAAGGACCATGTAGCAAACCCAATGTTTCAGGAAAAAAGAAAGATTGAAATGGCATTAGAGCAAAATTTCCCAGAGGAATATTCTTCAAAATATTCACTAGTAACCTTTAATGAAAATATTGGATATCGAGAAGCTATGCTAAGAGGTCGTGCACAAGACAAAGCCATATTAAATATGCTTGCTGATGGAGAGGTCTCGACTGCGCTCGACCTGACAAACAAAACCGTTATAAAGAATATTATAGATAGAGTAAAAACCGAAACCGAAGCCATTCTTGAAGATGATAGAATTGCTGGATTATAGCCCATCCTAACCTTCCCAAAGGGAAGAAATTAGTTTGGAATTTATACAATAACAATAACTCAAATTCCCGCTTTGAGTTTCTCCCCGAGCTTGTATTGAGCGCAGTCGAAATGGGGAGATTAAGAGGGGCTTTCATTATGAGTAACGTAACACCAAGAGGAGCTTATCCACATAATAGAAGAGCTGGAGATTTTATATTCATTTCTGGAACAAGTTCTCGTCGTGCAGACAATACCATTGCAGGAGTCGATATTATTGACGAAATGGGTACTAAACGATTAAATATTGAAGTGCAAACACGCGAAGTATTGCAAAACATTGAGAAAAATTTAAAAAGTGCTGGTGCATCCATGAGTGATGTAGTTGATGTGACATCCTTTCTAGTGAATATGAATGATTTCGCAGGTTACAATAAAGCTTATGCAGAATTCTTTAATGCTGAAACAGGTCCAGCAAGAACTACTGTGGCAGTACACCAATTACCTCATCCAGATTTGGTTGTGGAAATTAAAGTCATGGCTTATAAACCAGAATAGAGAAAAAAGACTAAAGAATAAAGACTTCCTTACTTTTTAGCGGAAGGAGTCACAAAACAGCTTAGGAAAATAAATCCATGTAAAGAATAAAAAACATCACTAATTAAAAGAATTACTTAACTTTAAAAAGTCCAATTCCCTCCCTTTGGGAGGGTTAGGGTGGGCTAACCTCAAACCAACCTTTACTTAATCGCTTTTTAATTTAAAAATGTGATTAAATTTTTTAGAAAAATACGCTACAACCTTATGGAAACAGGAAAAACAACCAAATACCTTAAATATGCCATTGGAGAAATAATCCTTGTGGTTATTGGGATTCTAATTGCGTTAAGTATTAATAACTGGAATGAAAATCGTTTAGACAACAAAAAATCTATCGATTATCAGCAAAGATTATTAGAAGATTTAGATAGAGTCAAACTACGAAGTACTGACGTTCTTTCAAAATCAGAAAAAGTGTTAACATCTATTGTAGATGCTATAGAACTCCTTGAAAACGGAGAATTAATATCTACAAAAGAAAAAGAAACATTTAACTATGCCCTTTTATGGTATTCACGTTTTAATTATCAAATGCCAGACTTATCTACATTAGAAGAAATGAGAAGTAGTGGCCATTTGGGCTTAATCTATAACAAAGAAATTAGAATGGACATAATAAATTTTGGATCCTATTTAGAATATGTGGAGTCTATATTCGAAAGTACTGGGCAAACCATTCGAAACAATCGCTTTATAGATAAGGATGTTAGGTATTATACAAATCCTAAATCGCTAGAAGTTAAGCTATCCTATGATTTTAATACACTATCAAAGGATAAAGAGTTTATAAATAGTTTTTCTAGAATAACTGGTCACTGGAGAGCCAATGTTTTCTTTATGAAGCAAATAATTAAAAGAACTAATCTTTTAAAAACAAAGATATCTGAAGAACTTAAACGATTACAAAATGATTAATTTCTTCAAACACATTAAATTATCGCAAAAAATTTTGTTTTTGCAAAATCAAATGTACTGTGGACATGTGGTGGAGATAACTCCCGATAGCTATCGGGACGAAAAAATTAGATACGAAAAACATGATTAAGTTTTTTAGAAAAATTAGATACGACCTTATGGAAACTGGAAAAACATCCAAATACATCAAATACGCCATAGGCGAAATTCTGCTCGTCGTTATTGGGATTTTAATTGCACTACAAATCAATAATTGGAATGAGGTCAGAAAATCAGAAAACAATAAGCAAAAACTTATGATTGCTTTGAAAAAAGAATTTCTAATTAATAAAAAAAACCTTGAAAAGCATTCACTCGGGCTTCATAAAAACAATTCTCAATTAAATAAGGTTATTAATTATTCCGCTGGAGCTATAGATCTACCAATTGACAGTCTTAGATTATATGCTTCTAATTTGACTTATGAAACAAGATTATCTATGTTAAATTCGGTTTTAGAAGAAGCGATATCTCCTAGTAAATTTGAGATGTTAAGTGATAGCTTAAAACAAAGGCTTTCCTTATTAAAAGATTTTCTAACATCAAGAAATGACCTCAGCAAAATGGGAGTTGATATATTATATAACAAAAACGGTCTGAATACCGATTTTATGCTAACTCTAAATGCTTTTAAAGAAAACAATAATGAAAGATTTTATGTACAACCACCTATATCAATGCATCGTGATTTTATAAAAAGTGATGTCGAATTCATCAACTATATCAAATCCTCAAAAACCTACGAAAAATTACATCAAGCTTATTATTTTAGTAAGTTAGACGAAGTATGGATTACATTTGGTCTATTAGGATTAACGACTCAAACTATTAACTTACTTGAAAGAGAACTAAAAGATAATGATTAAATTCTTTAGACATATTCGTCAAAACTTAATTATGGAAAACAAAACAGGTAAATACTTTAAATACGCCATTGGTGAAATTATTCTTGTGGTAATTGGGATTTTGATTGCATTGCAAATCAATAACTGGAACCAGCAACGTAAAACTAGAAATGCAGAAATTAGTTACGTAAACTCTATTAAAAACGATCTTGATGGTGACAGAGAAACAATAAATTACATTATTAACAATACATTAGATAGAATAAAGGCACATGAAATGATTGTGGATCAATTGAAATCTTTTGATACAATCTCAGATTCAAGACCACTATTTAAATTAATGCGTAATAATGTTGGGTTTACAGATTTAAAGGTTCAAGATTACACCATAGAAACACTAAAAAATAGTGGAAACATTGAAATAATCCGTTCAGAACTAATTCGTGCAGCTATTCAAAACTACTATGATACCGTTGAAATAATATATGTTCAGCAAAATGTTATGAACAACTATGTGACTAACAATGACTTGGAAAAATTATTCAATTATCTTGATAACCAAAAAGGTATTGAAAACAACACCAAGGTACCATTTGATAATCGATCGAGAAAAAATCTACCTAATGCCTATGCGTTTTTAAGTCATTGGGTAACTAATTTAAAAGGTTATGTTAATTTACTCAATAATTTAGATAGAAAAAACACTGCATTAATAGATTTAATAAATACTAATTATCCAAAAAAGTAACATGATTAAATTCTTTAGACATATTAGAAAAAACTTACTCATGGAAAACAAAACAGGAAAATATTTTAAATATGCTATTGGTGAAATACTCCTTGTGGTAGGTATTCTCATTTCATTTTCAATTAATATTTGGTACCAAAATAGAATCAATAAAATAATTAACTTAACAAAGTAAATAATCACCCATTTTCATGAAAAAACTATTAAAACTAATCGGTTTACTAATCATCATCGTTTTAGCTGTTCTAATTGTAAACACATTAAGATTAAGCTCTAAACAAGTCACTGCAAACACACTTGAAAGCATTGAACTAACAAACGATGTATATCAAAACCTATCTAAAGCCATACAATACCCAACCATTTCGTTTAGTGAAGATGCCATTCCTGATTCCACAGCCTTTTTTGGTTTTCATAGGTTTCTGGAAGAAACGTTTCCACTAACTCATAAAAAACTGTCGCTCGAAAAAATAAGTGATTACAGTTTACTTTATAAATGGGAAGGTTCAGATACCTCAAAAAAGCCAATTATTTTAATGTCACATCAAGATGTGGTTCCAGTTGATGAACCAACATTAGGCGATTGGGAAGCTGATCCATTTTCTGGTAAAATAACAGACACACATATTATTGGTCGTGGCACTATGGACGACAAAAGCTCTTTGGTCGGTCTTATGGAAGCTATTGAAAAACTATTGGAAGAATCCTTTGTTCCATCACAAACTATTTATCTAGCCTTTGGTCACGATGAAGAAGTTGGTGGAGGAAATGGAGCTGCTGCGATTGCAAAACATTTAAAAGCAAAAGGTGTAAGTGCAGCTATGACCTTGGACGAAGGTGGTTTTATCGCTGAAGATATAGTTCCAGGAGTTGATAGTCCAGTCGCTATGGTCAATCTTGCCGAAAAAGGCTTTGCATCGTTTAGACTTATTGTTGAAACTACTGGAGGACATAGTTCACAACCACCTCGCGAAAACACCATTGGTATGCTGGCACAAGCCATTGTAGATCTTGAAAATAACCAACGGCCTTACAAGTTAGTTAAGCCAGTTGATTACCAATTGGAGTATATGGGAGCCGAACTTCCTTTTTTTCAAAAAATGGCTTTTGCCAACCCTTGGCTATTTAAAAAACCAATACTTGAAGCACTAAATGCACATACCACTACTGCGCCAACTATAATTAGTGGTGGAGTAAAAAACAATGTAATCCCAACGGTTGCAGAAGCCACTATAAATTTTAGGATTCTTCCTGGTGAAACCATTGAATCAACACAACAACATATCGAAGCAACCATTTCAGATAAAATAAAAGTAGAACCTGTTGGGTTTTTAACCAATCCTTCGCCAGTTTCTAGTATAGATTCTGATGCTTTTAAAATCTTGGAACAAACCATACGCGACAGGTTTCCAAAAAGTATTGTGGTTCCAGGATTAGTTGGTGGTGGTACAGATGCACGCTATTTTTATGACATTTCAGAAGATGTGTTTCGTTTTTATCCAATTCGTATTGGTCCAGATAGTATGACCCGTTTTCATGGCATTGACGAAAAAATTAGTAAAGACAACTACAAAGAAATTATTGAATTTAGTTATCATTTAATTAAAAAGTTTAATTGATTCATGATTAAATTTTTCTGGCATTTACGTAATAAAAATGTCCTTCTGTCATTCCCACAGAGCAAAGCGACGAGGAATCTCATAATAGGATTTCTTACATATGTTAGAAATGACAAAACATTTAAAATATGATCAAATTCTTCCGCAAAATACGCTATAACCTTATGGAACAAAACAAAACTGGCAAATACTTTAAATACGCTATAGGTGAAATATTACTAGTGGTAATTGGAATTTTAATTGCGCTTCAAATTAATAACTGGAATGAAAACAGAAAAGATAGAGTTCAAGAAATAGCTACATTAAATAAGTTTTTGCAAGATTTAAAAGCAGATTCTATTTATTATCAGTCAAACCTTAAAACTATTAAGGATATAAATAAGCTTCATAAAGATATATATGCTGTTGGATTTCAGAAGGCGCATTCAGAATTTAGCTAAGTTTTAGAATACACGACAAAAAAATCCAAGATTTGATTAATTTTCAAGCCTTGGATTTTTATTTTTCAAAATTTTGATGATATCGTTGGATTTTAAATGAT
>Ga0316209_1002796_pt1 | contig 13122 bp, 10 predicted proteins | sample 6monopyrite_MG_FD_204945 | JGI IMG/M metagenome (GOLD analysis project Ga0316209, IMG submission 204945) | Microbial mat bacterial communities from mineral coupon in-situ incubated in ocean water Damariscotta River, Maine, United States -... | ecosystem: Environmental > Aquatic > Marine >...
AATTTATTTTTGTAAAAATGAACATATATTACAATGCCTAAATCATGAAATCACTAGTAATTATAGCAGTAATCGCCTTTTCAGCATCGGTTGGATTCGCACAAAAGGGTCAAGTAAGTATACAACAGGATGACAAAATCACCGATTTGTTGGATATTTACAAATCATCGAACGCAAGCCATGAATATTACAGAATACAAGTTGGTTTTGGTTCTTATGCGAAAGCACAAAGCATTAAACAAAATGTTGATATAGATTTTCCTGGTTTATCTTCAAAAATAGACTTTGATTCACCAACCTATCGCGTTCGAGTAGGTCGTTTTAAAACTAAACTTGAAGCCGAACGCAAATTCAAGGAAGTTCGGATTAAATACCCCGATGCAATGTTATTAAAACCAAAAAAATCGACTTAAAGAAGTCGATTTTTTTGCTTCATTATTGAACTAGTGTTAAGTTAAGCTAAAACCTACGCATAATCCAATGCTTCTTTTGCAGTATCCCGTCGTTAAAGAAATATTCCGTAGCTACGGCTATGCAATGATTCTTTGTCTAGGCCTACTACAAAATCCACGATTGCCTTATACGTCATTTCAGATTTAACTTAACACTAGTTTATTTTGATTTCAATTTCTTTTTAACTGCAACTTCTTGGTAGGCTTCCACGATATCCAATTCCTTAATATCATTGTAGTTTTTAACCTGAAGGCCGCAATCATATCCTTTAGACACTTCTTTCACATCATCCTTGAAGCGCTTTAAGGATGCCAATTCACCCGTATAAATTACCACACCATCACGGATCAATCTAATATTGGAATTACGGAATATCTTTCCAATGGTCACCATACATCCTGCAATAGTTCCAACTTTAGATATTTTAAATGTCTCACGAATTTCTGCAGTGCCCGTAATCTCCTCTTTCATCTCCGGAGAAAGCATACCTTCCATCGCGTCTTTAAGGTCATTGATAGCGTCATAGATTATAGAATACATTCTAATATCAATCTCTTCTTTATCCGCAACCGTTCTGGCATTACCCATTGGTCTAACGTTGAACCCTATAATGACCGCATCTGAAGCTGAAGCCAATAGGACGTCTGATTCTGTTATAGGGCCTACTCCCTTATGAATGATATTCACTTGAATTTCTTCAGTCGATAATTTCTGGAATGAATCTGTCAATGCCTCAACAGAACCATCAACATCCCCTTTCAGGATAATGTTCAATTCCTTAAATTCTCCCAAAGCAATACGTCTTCCAATTTCATCTAAGGTAATATGTCGCTGAGTCCTTACCGATTGCTCCCTTTGCAATTGCGATCTTCTTGTTGCAATTTGTTTAGCCTCACGCTCATCTTCCAATACGTTGAATTTATCACCCGCCTGTGGCGCACCATCCAAACCAAGTATTGAGATGGGTCTTGAAGGACCAACCTCACTAATTTCCTTACCTCTTTCATCGTGCATGGCTTTCACCTTACCACTACAAGTACCAGCCAATACATAATCGCCAATTTTCAAGGTACCTGCCTGCACTAAAATTGTTGACACATAACCTTTACCCTTATCCAAGAATGCTTCTACAACTGTACCAGAAGCCAATTTATTAGGATTGGCTTTCAGCTCAAGAAGTTCTGCTTCAAGCAATACTTTTTCCAATAATTCCTTGACACCTTCTCCTGTTTTGGCCGAAATATCATGGGACTGTATTTTACCACCCCAATCTTCGACCAACAAATTCATTTGTGCAAGACCTTCTTTAATTTTCTCTGGATTCGCCGTAGGTCTATCTATTTTATTTATCGCAAATACGATGGGTACACTAGCTGCTTGGGCATGGCTAATAGCCTCCTTGGTTTGCGGCATAATATCGTCATCAGCCGCTACCACAATAATAGCAATATCAGTTACCTGGGCCCCACGAGCACGCATCGCTGTAAAAGCTTCGTGACCCGGTGTATCTAGAAATGAGATTTTTTGACCGTCTGCCAATGTTACACCGTATGCTCCAATATGCTGTGTTATACCTCCACTTTCACCGGCTATCACATTCTCTTCTCGAATATAATCCAGTAAAGAAGTTTTACCGTGATCAACATGTCCCATAACGGTAACAATTGGTGCTCTTGGCAATAAATCTTCTGGAGCGTCAACTTCCTCTACGATACTTTCCTCAATATCTGCAGTTACAAATTCCACTTCATATCCGAACTCCTCAGCAACAATTGATAGCGTTTCAGCATCCAATCTCTGGTTCATGGTCACCATGATTCCCAAAGACATACAAGCCGAAATAATTTCTGTTGTACCAACGTTCATCATGGTTGCAACCTCGTTCGCTGTAACAAATTCGGTAACTTTTAGCGTTTTACTTTCTATTTCCTTTATTTCAAGATCAGCTTCTGTCTGTTGACGGTGTTGATCCCTTTTATCTCTACGATATTTAGCACCTTTTCCTTTTTTGGACTTGCCCTGCAATTTTTCAAGGGTTTCCCTAACTTGTTTTTGTACGTCTTCTTCCGTTGGCTCAACCTTATTTACAGTTGCAAATCGTTTACCACCTTTTCTGGCTGCAGGACCACCACTTCGGGCTGGGGCACTCTTTGCTTGCCCACTACCGGGGCTACTTACTATTCTTTTTCTTCTTTTCTTTCTATCTAAATTGTTAGGAGAAGTTTTTGGTTCTTCTTTCTTCTTCTTTGGCTTGGTGAATTTACTTAGATCGATCTTGTCACCTAAGATCTTAGGACCCGATAGTTTTTTATACTGTGTCGTTATTTTCTCATCTTCCTTTGGTGTCTCCTCTACATCAGAGGTGATTTCTTCTTTCTTTACTTCTTTTGGCTCTACTTCTTTTGGTGTTTCTACCGACTCATTTTTTTGAACGGGCGCAACCTCTTCCTTTACTTCTACCTTTTTCTCTTCAACAACCGCTTTAGCTTTTTTCTTTGGTTCAAGATCAATCTTACCAACGGTTTTAGGGCCTGCCAGTTCAGCTTTTGCCTTTATTATACGCTCTGTGGATTCCGCTCTTTTCTCGCGAGCTATTCTGCGCTCTTCTTGTTCTTGCTCTAACTGCAATCTTATAGCTTCTTTCTCCTTACGCTTTTCTTCACCAACTTCCTGGGAGGCAACTTTCTTGCTCATATCCGTCTGGAACTCATCCAAGAGTACTTGATGCACTTCTTCAGATATTTTCGTGGTGGGTCTTGCCTCAATGTCATGTCCTTCTGACTTGAGAAAATCAACCGCCCTGTCCAAAGAAATATTGAGTTCCCTTAGAACTTTATTGAGCCTTATTGTTGCATTATCTGCCATAAATACTAATTCCTAATTCAATAAACTGCTGCTAATATATAGCTAATCTTCTAATTCTTCTTTTAGTATACGCACAACTTCAGAAATTGTTTCCTCTTCCAAATCGGTTCTTTTTACAAGATCATCAACATCTTGTTCCAATACACTTCTTGCGGTATCCATACCTATTTTCTTGAACTCTTCGATGATCCAAGCATCGATTTCATCTGAGAATTCAGTTAATTCTACATCTTCCTCCACACCTTCACGGAATACATCTATTTCATAACCAGTAAGTTGACCAGCCAACCTGATGTTATGTCCTCCTCTACCAATTGCTTTGGAAACTTCCTCTGGCCTTAAATAAACCTGTGCCGTCATTTTCTCATCATTCAATTTAACCGATGAAACCCTAGCAGGACTCAAAGCCCTGGTTACTAACAATTGTGGATTGTTCGTCCAGTTGATAACATCAATATTTTCGTTGCCCAATTCCCTAACAATACCATGTATACGCGATCCTTTCATACCAACACAAGCACCAACAGGATCAATACGATCGTCATAAGAATCTACAGCTACCTTTGCCTTTTCCCCAGGAATACGAACGGCTTTTTTAATTGTTATCAGCCCATCAAAAACCTCTGGGATTTCCTGGAAGAAAAGTTGTTCCAAAAAGAGTGGGGAGCTCCTGGACATTATTATAGAAGGTTTGTTTCCTTTAAGTTCAACACTTTCGATAATACCTCGTACGTTATCCCCCTTTCTGAAAAAGTCAGAAGGAATCTGCCTGTCTTTTGGCAAGATAATCTCATTACCTTCATCATCTAACAAAATAACCGCTTTATGCCTGATATGGTGAACCTCAGCGGTATAGATTTCGCCCTCTAGGTCTTTAAACTGCTTATAAATGGTAGTATTATCATGCTCATGGATTTTAGAGATAAGGTTCTGACGGAGTGCCAAAATTGCCCTTCTTCCCAAATCAATCAATTTAACTTCTTCGGACACATCTTCACCAACTTCAAAATCCGGCTCAATTTTCTGTGCTTCGGAAAGTGAAATCTCCTCATTTGGCTCCTCAACCTCACCATCTTCAACAACGATACGGTTTCTCCAAATTTCCAAATCGCCTTTATCCGGGTTAATGATTATATCGAAATTCTCATCAGAGCCGAATTTCTTTTTAAGTGCGTTCCTAAAAACATCTTCCAAAATCGCCATTAGCGTTACCCTGTCTATGAATTTATCGTCTTTAAATTCCGAGAAAGATTCAATCAGCGCAATATTTTCCATCTTTGTACTACTATTAAAATTTTAATATAACTTTTGCTTCCTTTATATCAGAAAAGGTAATTTCCTTTTTTTTCTGAACGGTGGTCTTCCCTTTTCCTACGGGTTTGGGTTCCCTTGTTTTCCATTCCAATACAATACCATTTTCATTGGCATCGGTAAGATTACCTTCATAAACATCTTCCGATGTCTGTACTTTTACTTTTCTACCAATATTCTTTTTATACTGTCTGGGATCAACCATCGGTGATGCGGCTCCTGCAGAAGTCACGGTCAACGAAAAATCTTCTTCTTCCCTATCCAAGTTATGTTCAATAGCTCGGCTTACCTTCATGCAATCCTGAACACTAACACCTTGATCACCATCCAATACAACATTAATACTATTGTCTGTACCCATACTAAAATCAATCAAAAACAATGATTTATCCTGGTCTAGAGCCTCATTCAATAGCGTTTTAACTTTGTCCTTCAACATAACTATTAGTAACAAAAGAGGGGACAAATTGTCCCCTCATGAATACCTAAATATCCTTTCAGTGATGCAAATATACAACATTTTGTTTTCTACAACAAGCTAATCTTCAAGTAACGAAAGTTAATTTTCGCAATTTATACCAAGTAAGAATTAAGTGCTATTTTTAAACTTTGGACAATCAAAAAAACATTATGGAAATTCTTTCTTCATACAACCTCATAATTGGTGCCTCTATAATTGTAATTCTATCTTTTTGGTTCAATGGTGTTTCTAAAAAAACCAACATTCCTTCGGTACTTATGCTGATTGTACTCGGTATTATTTTGCAATACGTTATGGGCTATTTTATACCCAACATGCCAAACTTTGATGGTGCATTGGAAATACTGGGGATTGTAGGTTTAATTATGATTGTGCTAGAAGCTGCATTGGAACTTGAACTTAAAAAAGAAAAAATAATCCCAATTTTAAAAGCGATGGCCATCGCCTTGATCGGACTTGTTGGTTCTGCATGGGTAGCGGCACTTATTATATATCAATTCATTCCTGAAATGACCATGCAATCTGCTTGGCTGTATGCAACACCTTTGTCAATTTTATCAAGTGCCATCATAATTCCCAGTGTAAGCGGGCTCTCAGAAACAAAAAAGGAGTTCCACATTTATGAGAGCACATTTTCTGACATTATGGGAATCATGATGTTCTACTTTTTGATTGGCGGTTTGAATCCGGCTGAGGACACAGGAGTTGCCGGTTTTGCAATTAACCTCTTCATTACCATTGTCATTGCCTTGGCGGCCAGTTATGCGATTATCCTGATTTTTCAACGGATCAAGAGCCCGGCGAAATTATTTTTATTGATTGCCGTACTCTTATTATTATACGCCATTGGAAAAAAATTCCATCTTTCGTCACTGATCATTATTTTGATCTTTGGATTGGTCATTGCGAATGTAAAACTATTCTTCCCTGGGAAATTATCCACTTTTTTAGAGAGCGAAAAAGTAAACCAAATTTACCATGAATTACACATTATCACCCTCGAAACCGCATTTATTGTACGTACTTTTTTCTTTGTGATTTTCGGGATTACCATTGTAATGGCGTCATTGCTTAGTTTGAGTGTCACCTTAATCAGTGTTTTGATTATTCTATCAATTTATGCAATACGATTTGTATTACTCCGAATATTTTTTGGCAGCGATATTATACCACAATTGTTTATCGCTCCTCGCGGATTAATAACCGTGTTGTTATTTTACTCCATCCCGAAAGAGGCACAGGTAGCCACTTTTGAATCGGGCATATTGTTATTTGTCATCATAGGCACTAGCCTTATCATGACCTGGGCCATGATCAAGGAGGGAAAAAAGATGGGAACCCTATTGGATGATGATTTATCAGATGCCAATATCATGGATATTGAAACCTCTGAAACCAAGGCCATTGATTTGAAGATTACTAACCCAATTGAGTCAGGGAAAGAAGTTTTGGGAGAATCAGATACAGACGGTGAAATATTAAATAAATAACCTTTTTTGATAAAACTTCCAACACATTTTAAGTCTTGGGATTATCCATAGTAATTTACCAACTAGGACTTATCTAGGCGAAGCCAGTATTGAACGAAGTCGAAATGGACTTCCTATATTTAACTGGACACAAAGATAAGAGCGTATCTGCTATTTAAATTAACTTTGAAAAATATCAAGATAGGATCATGTTCGGTACTGACAATGGACATTCTACCCCACAAGATGCAATGACAGAAGATGAACTCAACATGGAGAAATTGAATCTAGAAAAAAACTATGATGTGTTATGGCAATACTTAAGTGGTACTGATTCATTGGTAGTAAGGGGCCAAAAAACGCTAGGTTTAGGACTTCCTTCTGGCGTTTTAAGCAAAGTCTATTTTAAAAACACTGTTAATTTTATGAAGCTTAAATAGCTGATAATTTATTTACTCTACCTGTTCACAAAAAACTCCCAACTGCATTAAAATCTTCTTCGTTGGCCCGAATACTGCATGGCCTCGCCCTTGCCGAAACCGTAACTGAAGCCCAGAGCAATAAAACGACCTCTTTGACGACGATTATAAACCTCAAAATCGACTTGGGCAATCTGGCTTTCATTGATCCTAGATGCGAAGAGGTCCCTAACACTCAAGTTCAGTACTGCCTTGCCCTTTAGAATATTCTTTCGCAGGCCTATATCCATATAAAGAACATCGCTGACCTCGCCCTGAACGGTCTGATAACTAGATCTGTAATTCCCGGTCATCTCCAAATCAAAATCGGCCGGAAACTTAATCTTGGTCAACAGTTTAGACGACCATTGGTCACCATTAAAATCGAAAACAGTCGTTTCGAAAATACCATCCCGTTGAAATTGGTTGTAATTAAAATCTCCATTTATTGTCAACCATTTGGCTGGACTATATTTAGCGTTGAACTCGATTCCCGTGGTCTTGTTCGTTCCGATGTTCTCGGGCCTGAAGGTACTTACGTTCTCCTCAAAGGTCGATATCCGCTCTATAACCTCGGTCGTGTAGCGGTGATAGACCCCGAAATTCAAAGAGGCCTTGCCCAAAATATAGATGCTGGTGATTTCATAGGAATCCGTGAATTCCGGTTGTAATTCCGGATTGCCCTGACGGATGTTGAAATTGTTTCGGATGTTGAAAAAGGGGTTCAAATCCCACATTCTAGGTCGGTAAATACGCTTTGAGTACCCTGCCTGCAACGATACTTTGTCGTTAAACTTATAGGAGGTGTGCAAGCTCGGAAAAAAGTTGGTGTAATTTTGATCATTAACTTCGTCTGTAGTTGCGAGAAACGTATTCAAATCAGTCTGCTCTAACCGAATACCTCCCTTTATGCCCCATTTTTTGCCTTCGTAAGAACCTGTACCGTAAAGCCCAAGCACTTTTTGGTCGTAATTGAAAATATTAGTCAGGCCTGGATCGTTTACGAATGAGCCGTTGATATGGTCATTGACCTCATAGTCATTACTAACATCGTTCAACACGTATTGAGCACCTGTTTCCAAAGTCCACTCTTTGGTAAAAGGATTGGTATAATCAAGTTTAAAGGTATATACCGCTTCCTTGAAATCGGTGCGGGTCTGCTGCATGGCATCATTGTCTGCACCTGAAATTGTTGTATTGATGAAATCAGAGGATTGGTCCTTGCCAAAGAAATTGCCCAATCCACTAAAAAGAAGTGTGTGGTCCTCATCGTCTTTGAACTCCTTTTTATACTGTAATTCATATTGAAATTTCGGATTCCTTGCCTCCGTGACTTCGTTGCGTTCCCATTGTGAAGTTACTTCACCGTCGGAATCAAGTGCGGCAAAATTAGTATTCGAAGGCTGTTCCTCAATTTCCAAGGAAAAATTTCCGGAAAGTGTCAGCACATTATTATCGTTGATATGATAATCGGTACCAAGAACAAAATTGTAGTAAGTCTCGTTTCGGAACTCGGTTCCACTGCTCAATATCGTGGTATTGTTTGCCAAATCCACATTTCGGGTTTCAAGGTCATTCGGCAGATCGCGGACACCGACCCCGAGCTGGCTGAACAGGTTGAATTTCTCGGTACGGCGGTTCAGGCTCACTCCGACACTATTGCCGGCCGGGGTGCCCGAGTTTACCGAGATAGAACCATTGAGTCCTTTTCGCTCCTCCTTTTTCAGGACGATATTGATAATGCCGGAGGTACCCTCGGCATCATATTTAGCGGATGGATTAGTAATCACCTCGACCCTATCGATCATGTCGGCTGTAATCGTGCCCAAAGCGTTGGCTTCCTCACTGGCGATTATAGATGGTTTACCATTGATGAGCATTTGCACCCCTTGGCTTCCCCGAAGGCTTACCTGTCCTTCAATATTCACGTTGACCGAAGGCACATTGTTCAATACGTCCAGTGCGCTTGCCCCGGTACTGCTCAAATCCTTGCCAACATTGAACACGCGTTTGTCCAATTTAAATTCGGTACGCGAAATCTCACCCTGGACCACGACTTCCTGCAATTGCTGTGCATCCTCGGAAAGGGATATCATGCCCAAATCTATAGTTTCGCTTGGTGTAGGTGGTTGCCCGAAAGTTATGGTTTGAAAACCCAGAAAGCTGACCTCAATGTAAAAGCTTGTAGCTTCGGTTTCCAAAGTAAAACTTCCATCATCCAACGTAGTCGTCCCTGTTATGGGCTTCTGGCTATCGTTGTCGGCAACCATCACCGTTGCAAAAGCTATGGGTTGACCGCTGTTTTCCTCCACTACCTTGCCTGTTATTGTAGTACTTTGGGCAAAAGTATTTGACATTGCCAACAGAATGCAGCTAAGTAAAAAAGTGCGGATTTTATTTATAAAAATCATTGCGTCAAGTGTTCTAATTGAATATTGGAACAAAGATCTATGTTTGGGAACAAGGACGTTGCTAATATTCTGTAATCGGCAGAAACTAGTCCGTAAACGGCATAACTATCTAAAAATGTCGTTGACATGGCCAATTCGGCAGATGGCAGGTTTTGTAAATAACATTTGTCTTAATACCTTATTTTTGAAGGATGGCACAAAAATTCAAAGGAATTAATAGTATTTCAAAGGAGTTCTTTTTCCAGTTATTGCTGCATATCGTACTTTTTATTTTCTTTTCATTTGATCGTCACAATCCAGGCATCCAGAACTATCAAATCACTTTTTTCATCAATTATGCCTTTGCGGCTTTTATTATAAACTACGTGCTGTTGCCCCGTTTTTTTTATCGAAAAAAGTACATTCCGTTCTTTATCTTTTTAATCGTGATCATAGCGGGAATTATATTGATTGAGGAATTTGTGTTGGAACAAATCTATTTTCCCGATTCAAAAAGGAGTAAAAAATTTCCTGGAGTCTTTTATAGTCTGTTGGATGTTATGCCAGTGATCGTTATCCTCAGCGGTTTCAAATTTGCATGGGACGCCTCCAAAAAACAACATGAGGTTGATCAACTCAAAGCCTTGGTAAAAGAAAGCGAATTACAGTTCTTGAAATCGCAGATCAATCCGCATTTTTTGTTCAACAACCTGAACAATCTCTACTCTTATGCAATTGATAATTCGCCCAAAACCCCGAACATAATTTTAGAATTATCCTCGGTACTGCGTTATATGCTTTATGATTGCAAGGAAAAGTATGTTCCGTTATCCAAGGAAATCGAACATTTGCAAAATTTTACCAAATTGCACGAGCTCCAGATTGAAGATCGGGGTAGCGTGATCTTCAACACGGAAAATAATTCTTCGGGCTATGTTATCGCTCCGCTCATCTTATCCGTTTTTTTAGAGAACGCCTTTAAGCATAGCACGGCAAGCCAATCTGAGGATATTTCAATCGATATTGGTATAAAAGTTACCGAAAAGGGATTGCTACAATTCGTGTGTGTCAACTCCTTCAGACCTACTACAAATACGGATGACCTATCGCATGGCATTGGCCTCCGGAACGTCAAGAAACGATTGGAAATTCTTTACTCTGACGCCCATGATCTTTCCATAAAAGAGACGGATAACTTATATTCGGTAATGCTCGAACTACAATTAAAACGGAAAACGAAATGATTCGCTGTATCATTATTGAAGACCAACCACCTGCGCAGCGTGTACTGCAAAAGTTCATTGGTGACATGGAAAACATGGAACTGAAGGTCACTTTCGCCGATGCCCTAAAAGCCATGGAATTTCTAAAATCTGAAAATATAGACCTAATTTTTTTGGACATCCATTTGCCCAAGATTTCCGGGATCGATTTTTTAAAAACCATATCAGATGCTCCACCCGTTATCTTGACCACCGCCTTTTCGGACTATGCCCTCGAGAGCTACGAACTGAACGTGGTGGATTATCTGCTGAAACCCTTTTCGTTCGAGCGTTTTGTAAAGGCGGTCAACAAGGTTCCAGTAAACAAGAGCGAAAAACTAGCGAAAAAATCGGTTGTCGGTACCAAATCAAATCCCGAGATGCTCTTTATCAAATCGGGATACGAACACTTGAAAATACAAGTTTCGGACATCCTTTATATCCAATCAGAATCCGACTATACTGAAATCTTCACATCCCATAAAAAATACCTCACATCTCATTCGTTGCGACATTGGCTACAAACTTTGGATGATGGCCTATTCGTTCAGACCCATAAATCCTTTATTGTGAATACGGTGAATATCACAAAGGTTTCGGGCAACCGTATATACTTTGATTCTGATACTTATGTGCCCATTGGGCGGGCGTATAAGGAGGTGTTTGTTGAAAGGTATTTGAGGTAAGTGTTTTTTAAATAAGCACGCTAAAACAAAAAAGCAGTTACAGAATTTTGTAACTGCTAGATTTTAATAATGGTTCAATCTAGACTCGAACCATGGATTTCTTTGTTATGAGTTATTATGTTCGGTAAGCAACTCATTAATCTCCAAAAACGAAAAAACCTAATCCTTTGTTATAATTTAAAAGCAATCTTAAATGTTGTGCCCATATTGTACTTAAAATAAAAAAGCCCTTGATTCCAATATTATCTAGGGATATTCAAGTTAGCCTACTAGGACTCGAACTTATATGCTTTTAAAATCATACATCTCTATTTGACTGAATATAAGGTGTTTATAGATCCCACAACACCCAATAAGAATATAATAATCCAGGAATAACCGTCATTTATTATACTTAAATTTTGCATCTTACTAATATAAAGCCCTGAGCGATCCACTTTTACCTCAAGATTTACAGATTTTATAAAGGCTATGTCCTATAGTTAATAATGTAGTGGTATTACCTCTCCTTTATTGAAAAAAGTTTTTTTTATCCATATTTCTTATATTCGCTAAATAATTACATCTTAACTTTTTATGTCAAACACGGTCGATAATCTTAGATCTTCATTTTTGGATAAAAATACCTGTATGAATTGTGCCAAAAGATGCCATTCACTTTTAAATGAGTTAAGTTATGATGAATTAAAGACATTAAACCAAAACAGATATACCGTTTCTTTTAGCGCAAATGAGACCATTTGTAAAGAGGGTACCAAATCTTTGGGTCTCATCTGTTTAAATAAAGGAAAAGTAAAAATAATGAGAAGTGGGATGATAGGCGCCGAGCAAATTCTGGCACTGAAAAAACCTGTGGATTTTATTGGTTTTAGAACTTTAATGAACGGCAATACCTATTTGTCCTCGGCCATAGCAATTGACGATGTTTCTGTTTGTATCATTGACAAACAAGATTTTTTTAAAGTGATTGCCAACAACGAACAGTTGGCTTTTAAGATTATTCGTTTTTTGACCCAACAATTAAATGAAATGGATATACGTTTGTTTAACCATACTCAAAAACATATACGGGCACGAATGGCAGATGCCTTACTCATGATTTTTGAAATATACGGTACAAATGCAGACACTGATATTTTAAACGTTTCCTTAAAACGGGCTGATTTGGCTGCCCTTGCCAATATGACCATTGCCAATGCCATACGATTACTTTCCTCTTTTGCTAAGGAAAATCTAATTGAAGTAAACCGCCGTGATATTAAAATTTTAGATATCAATGGTCTAAAAGACCTCAGTGTTTTTGGTCTTTAGATGAGCTACGATTTCACATAGTACACATTTTGTCCTCCTATTAATTTAGAATTTCTTGTCCGGCCTACGGTGTAAAATTGATGGTTACTCCTTGACTATTGAAGAGACTTTCGGTAAAATATGTTTTATAACATACTTTCCCATATTATAAAACATTGTTTTTAAAATTCCTCATATGTTCCTTTGTGAGCCATAAACCATAATGTCCAATTTAATCAATACCAGTACCTAAAAGGGCTAAATGTGAGTGGAAATCTGATTGATTTGTTCAATGAATAGCCAAATAATCCAATCTTATGAATGAAGATAATTTTTTTAACAAAAACTCAAAGAGCAGCCTGAATTATTTTATGCAAACCAAAAACTGGTGGGGACCACTATTGTTCATACTTATCATTAGTCTTGCTGGTGTAGGAATGATCGGGTTCCAAACCTA
>Ga0316209_1002798_pt1 | contig 13103 bp, 7 predicted proteins | sample 6monopyrite_MG_FD_204945 | JGI IMG/M metagenome (GOLD analysis project Ga0316209, IMG submission 204945) | Microbial mat bacterial communities from mineral coupon in-situ incubated in ocean water Damariscotta River, Maine, United States -... | ecosystem: Environmental > Aquatic > Marine > Coastal...
TGTAGACTTTCGAGAGATCAGCCTGCGAGAAAGATTGTTGAGGCAAATAATAGGCTAAAGAGTGAATCAACAAAACTGATTTACTTCGCTGAATAGTTACCGCGTGCCGTACTTTGTGGAGAGAATTGTATGCGGGTTCCGTGCTGAGTACCTCTCTATTCAATTGGCAAGGAGTACAGACATCCCTGTCTGTCTCGTTTGAATATGCCCTAATTGTAGGCAGACAAGAATGTCTACCCTCCGTTCAATAAGATGTTTTTGAATTAATAGAGGCTCTCTTAAATGTCACGACTCACAGATCCGTGGCACACAATCCTGTTGTTTTGAGCAGAAGTTTTCCAATATAATTGGTTGAAGTAAGGGAATTAACTCGAGGCCATTACCTCTGAATCTCAACAGGTTCAGGAACCATCTTTGCAGGTTTGAACTTGTAGTCGGGGTATTTTTGTTGCCATTGACGCCAGAAATCGCTGGGATTTGTTTTTCTCCATAACGCCAGGGCGCTGCCGACGTGGCTGAAGAAGGTGTAACGCAGAAAGATTTCTTCCTCGGATTGTTCTTTGGTTGTTTTAATAATCCAGCGAGCCGCTTTTTCAATTTGCTCACGCGGAGGATGTAATTCTTGCGGAGCAATCGCGAGCCATTCAAGGTGGTGCCCGGTCGCGATCACTTTATCTTTTAGTTCGTCACTGCGTGGATCAGTCAACGCCCGCGCCCCATCGTCCCAGTTGGAAGGCCAGTGACCATCTTCAAATTGGGAAGCGGTGATTAAATCTCGCACATACGCCAGATGATCATAAACCCGTTTCTGAATGGGATCGGAAAGGATGTCGAATTCTTCATCCAAACGCCAAAGTAGAATCAATGAATAAACACGATGCGTACCGCTGCAAACACCTTTTTCCAGCCGACCGCGAATGAGTCGTTCTGCAAGTAAATCGAAACTCATTAAACGCCCATCAGCAGATCGCCACTGTTTGGTCGGCGGCAACCATAAGCCGAACGCCATCGCGGTCCACGCGGTTTCGCGTTCATCCAGTTTGAAATCCCGTAGCGATTCCTGCACGATATTTTTAACGGTTGCCTGCCTTTGCGTGGGCAGAAAAACCGGCTCATCCAAATGGACTCCTGCTTCGGTCACGCAGGCGAGCATGTGATCGTGATGCACGGAAATGGATCGCACCCGTCCCCAGTTCACGCCGATGCCCTCTTTGCGATCTTCCAATAGCGGCATCGATTTCTCATCCCAGGAAAGCATGAAGGTACTGTTATCCAGCAGAAACTTTTCGAGATCTTTTCCGGAAAGTACATCCGGATCAAGAAAAACGGCGTCTTTCGACCAGGTACGAATCGCGTGTTCTACCAAATTCGGTCGCAGTCCTTTCCGTTTGAATTTCGGTCGAACCTGCCAAAGAACCGCAGCCAGGTCTTCATCGCAAACCATTTCCGGTCGATCATAAAGCGGCGCAATTTTGATCGGTTCAGTACGTGTTATTTCGATTGTTTCAACAACAGGCTTGCCGGTAATTTCCTGTTTAATCAGCCGTTTTGCTTCAGATGGCGCGAGTGAAAAGGCTGCGATAAATGTAATCACAAAAACGAATTGAACAGCCCAGAATAAGTTACGGTTCATCACAGGTCTCGTTTCCATAAGAAACAAAGGGATATATTCGTCTGACAATAAAAGTTCAGGATCAATTCAGAATAGGAATTTTTCGCAGGAAAATGGCTCCCAGATTATCTTCGTATTCGAGTTTCCAATCGGTATCGTTTTTCATTTCGCGAATCAATCGGCTGCGATACTGATGGTCGATGATAACGGTGTTGACGCCGTATCGATCGAGCTTGTCTCTCCATGCGGAAGAAGCATTGGCGATGTGTAAATAGTCGAGCCAGATATCTCGGGGCACCAGATGAGCGTGCGAATTCAGGAATATTTTCATGTTCGCAGGACCGGCCCACAGTAGATAATCACCCCATTCATAAGAATTAAAAACTAATCCTTGTGGCTGATGATCGTGCAAATAATTTGTGATTTCGAACGGAGTTTGCGGCGAAACAGAGCGGCGATAAATACGTTTATACTTCGCAGCATCTTTGGGGTATCCGTGCAGCATAATCGTTCCAAAAGGAGTGTAAGCGAAGAAAATCCAGGCCAACCCGATTGTCACCACGGTGTTTAATCCGGAACGCGTCGGTTGTTCTGCTTGTTCCTGCTCCTGTTGTGATTTCAAATATTTTTTCAAGACAGCATTAAGATGCAAGAACGTGTAAAGAGCCGCGATTGGCGTCCACCAGATAACCATACGGACCGACCACATCGCCAGCAGTCCCAGCCCAATCAATAAAATTGGTTCTGCAAACGAAACCCGCCGGGGGGTTAGACGATAAAGAATGATCAACACAATGGAAGCAACTGCCATCGCTTTACCGTGTACCATTCGCAGTGTCAGCGGATCCCATTCGACAAGATTCGCCAAGTTCGGATTATGCGAAATCGCATGTATCGCAGGATAAATGCCAATGCCATACGGATTCAACAAGGTCGCGAGAATGGCAAGTTCTGTGATCACGAACAGTCGTTGCGTTTTCGGATCGGCTGCAATCGCCTTGAATGATTTGGTGTGCCTGTAAATATCTAAGCCACGCCCCAGGCACAGAGCGCCCAGCACGGCAAATCCCAGCAAAAACGAGCCATGCACGTTTGCCCAAAAGGCAAAGAGCAGCGGAAGGATCACCCAGAAACTTCGATGCCATTTATTGCGTGTCACCAGCGAAAACATTACCACATAACAAGCGAGACCTGCCAGTTGCGGGCGGATGATCGCCAGTGATTTGTAAGCGACCAGTCCGAAAACAACTAATCCAATGAGGCTGACTGCAATCGAATCGGTCTTTTCTCGAAATCGCAATAGTAAAGCAATCACGCAAATGAAAATTGAGCTGGCATACAAAAATTGTAGCGAGGCAACCCCCCATTGCGAATGGATAAAAAAGCCGACCACTTGTGCCAGCCAGGCGGTATCAACCATCGGGACACCTTCGGATAATGGCATCAATGGTTCTGTTGCGGGAATCTGTTTTTGTTCAACGATAACGCGCCCATACGAAAGGTGCCCCCAGATATCGGTATGCCAAAGCTGATGGTAACTTAGGACCATCCACAAAATGCCCAGAATAACCGTCCAGATAACAGCCTTGCGGCTCAACTGTGCCCACTCGGGAACACGATCTTCGAGCATGTCTGCATCAGGCGTTTCGACGGATGTTCCGGCAACTTGTTCAACGTCAGAATCCGGGATATCAGATGATCCTGAATCTACCGAAGATATTGATTGTGCAGATTCTGCTGAGGATGATTTGGCGTTGGACATTGGATTTTACTTGATGGGGATCGCCATAAGCGGAAACGGTACGTGAATAATAGCCTCTTGAGGCAAGTGTACGTCTCAAATGGAATGAATACAAATCGCGTTGAGGAAATTTACGCCCATTCGTAGTGACATCGCGGTAGCCTGGCTATGGGTGATCTGCGCGAGCACTTGTATCTATCAACCACCGTTGGTCGTTGTTTTACGCACGCCATTTGCTGCCTGACCAACAACCGCTCCTGCGAGTCGCGCGTATGCGTGACCAAAGGGAATAAACGAAGCAACACTCGCCCCCCAGTTCGCACCGTAGGCTGGGTAAAGAATTCGGTAAGCTTCTTCTTGCTCTGCCTGCGTGCCGTCGGCGTGTGCTCTTTTTAAAACCTTTTTTGTTGAAGCCGTTTCGTGCCACATGCTTGCAACAGGTAAAGTCTGAGTGGCCGCGTAAAGTCCCGGGTGATCCTGTTGGCGAACATCTTTGGCGTAGGCGACTTCTGCAAGAGCAATCGGGGGGATATCTGAATAGAGATTAATCGTGTTCGTGAACGGGTTGTACCAGTCATCGCCAAAAATGCGTCCCGGCAGAACCGTGTATTCGAGAGTTTCCAATGCCCCGAATGTGAAACGCCAGCCGAGACCGATATTTTTGTTTGTTGCCAACCGTTTCCATTCACCAAGCGGGTCGTATTGATTGACGCGCACCATCACGTCCGTCAGGTTTTCATCCTGAAGATATTGGGTAACTTGAGATTCAGTTTCGGGGGATATTTGATGGTTATCTGCCCGACGATCCCATAGCGCGAGTTTCGTCGGTATGCCCACAACCCAACCAGTCCCATCCACCAGTCGGCTGGGACGTCCATGACGAACTTCAAATTTATGTGCTTGTTCAATGGGCGCACTGCCAGTTCGATCACGCATCGCGACACACCCGCAACAGAGCAATAAAACCACACTGATTACGGCAAGTTTGAAGATCATGTTCATCTGAAATCTTCTATCATTCCCTGGTAATATTGAGCAGAAGAAATTATACTCAATCAAGCATGGTATTAACGATAATTTACAAATTCCACAGCATCAATTTTCGACTGGAAGGCACGAAAAAATGATCCCTATTATGATCATAAACATGAATAATTGGTTGCTTTGCTCTACAATGTAAGTCACTTCACAATCTCGACAAAGCTTGGCATTGCATCTTCAGACTGGTATACTGGTCGAGCGTTGTTGATGCAAAGTGAGCAATTTGCAGCGGGCGAAGTGTTCATGGCAAGCTCCAGGGGGAGAAGATGTTTCAGATCATGAATTCACTTAACCGGGCATCAACTTCACCGAACCGTCGGCAAGTTCTTTCTCTTGGTACGCTCGGTTTGTGCTCTTTGAATTTGGCAAATTTATTACGAGCAGAAGAATTATCAAACCAGGCGAACTCCCATAAAGCCGTTATTTTTGTGCATCTTGATGGTGGACCGCCACAGCACGAAACGATTGATCCGAAGCCGGAAGCTCCTGCAGAAATTCGTGGTCCTTTTTCTGGGATTGCAACATCGATCCCGGGATTACAAATTAGCGAACTGCTTCCGAAGATGGCAGCCAATGCGCAGGAGTTTGCTTTTGTGCGTTCGCTGGTTGGTTCAGCCGGCAGGCATGATGCGTTTCAGTGTCAATCAGGGTTCAGCTTCAAAGATTTGAAATCACTCGGCGGTCGCCCTGCTTTGGGATGCACGGTGACAAAACTGAAAGGCTCGCCACAAGATCAAACGCCCGCTTTTGTTGATATGATGCAAGGACGCCCGCTGGTGCGAAACAGTGCGCGTTCCGGTTTTCTGGGACCGGCTTATCAACCATTTCGACCTGATATTTCTTCGATGTTTAAGCGTAACCTTGAAAACGGAATGAAAGGCGAACTGAAACGGTTAGGACCGGATCATGTTGTCTCTTTGAATTTGAATGAACAACTTTCGGAATCGCGAATCGATCAACGTTTGGCATTGTTAAACGGATTGGATCACGTTCGGCGAGAAATCGACCAACACGGCATGATGGAAGCGATGGATCGTTTTAATCAGCAAGCCGTCAGTATTCTGACATCAGGAAAGCTAGCCGATGCGCTCGATTTTAATCAGGAATCGCCAGAAGTTCTTAAGCAATATCATCTGCCTGAAGTGAAGCAGGGAACACAATTCGTCACCAGTGAATCATCGCAGGCAACCATGAAATTTTTGATGGCTCGCCGATTGATCGAAGCGGGCGTGCGTGTGGTCAGCCTTTCGATTAGCGAATTCGATACACATACCAATCACTTCAAGAGAGTGCAAAATATTTTGCCGATTCTCGATCATGGAATGACATCGCTCGTGAACGACCTCAAGCAGCGTGGTATGCTCGATGAGGTCGTGATTGTTGCCTGGGGAGAATTTGGCAGAACGCCACGTGTGAATGCAAAAGGCGGGCGTGACCATTGGCCCAAAGTCGGACCAGCCATCCTCGCAGGTGGCGGCTTGAAAACCGGACAGGTTATCGGGCAGACAGATCGACTTGGTGCAGAAGTGATTGATCGCCCTGTTACATATAAAGACGTGATGGCGACAGTCTATCACTGCCTGCAAATCGATCCGTTTGGCATCACAATTGAAGATCCGCAAGGTCGTCCGCAATATCTTCTCGACACAGGAACAACCATTCGAGAACTCGTTTAGGATCGAATGACACCAAAGAGGCCAAGCCCCCAAACGACGAAACCCCTGCCGATGACAGGGGTTATCATCAAAGTTCTTCGTCTGACAAAACATGTCAGAAATACGAGAGGGGGGACTCGAACCCCCACGCCCTATGGGCACTGGATCCTAAATCCAGCGCGTCTGCCAATTCCGCCACTCTCGCTGATGTAATACTGGAATGTAATCTGTACGATACTATACTATTAGTGCATTGTCAAAGTTTGATGTTAGAGGTTCGCATGATAAAGAAATATTAGCTGTTCGACAAGCACTGTCAGTAGAAAAAAGATTCAACCGATTAAAGCGTCCTTTTCGTCGTATATACGTAACTATTCAGCTCTGTGGTAGCAGAAGGAAATTTCAGATATGATCTCTAAAATAATCCCCTTTTTCTTTTTCCTGGTGGCTTTTACTCTCTTTTTATTATTAGATTCGCAAAATACATCTGCATTCGATGGAGATTTGATTCAGCCTGCAGAGTCATTGCCGGCTACAACGCCCTGGAATCTGAAAAAACTGAGCAAGCCACCTAAATTTGAATGGGGTGATGGATCGGAAGTTCGTTCGCTTTATTTTGAAAGTGAAAAACATCAAGGCAGACCAACTCGCATTTTCGCTTACTATGCAACGCCGGGATCGCTGGCTAATGATCCTGCAAAAGATAAAAATTTGCCTGCAGTTGTCCTTGTCCATGGCGGCGGTGGCAAAGCCTTTGAGCCATGGGTTCGGTTATGGGCTAAAAGAGGTTATGCAGCAATCGCCATGGATTTAAGCGGCAGCCGTCCGAACAGTGGGCCAGACCAAAGTCATGTCGGTAAATTTGGAACCATCTCAGAACCGATATCCGACCAGTGGACTTATCATGCGGTCGCGAATGTGATCCGCGCTCATTCCTTGATTCGCTCTTTTCCCGAAGTTGATGCGAAGCGGACCGCGCTGAGCGGTATCAGTTGGGGTGGATATCTCACTTGCATTGTTGCGGGGCTTGATAATCGATTCCAGGCAGCGGTGCCTGTTTATGGGTGTGGCTTTCTTTATGAAAACAGTAGCTGGCTTTCTGAATTTGCAAAGATGACTCCTGAACAAAAAACAAAGTGGATCACGTTGTGGGATCCTTCGCAATATGTTGGTTCAACAACAGTCCCTATGCTGTTCGTGAATGGGGGGAGAGACTTTCATTATCCGCCAGACAGTTACGCCAAGACATACGCATTGGTGAAGTCGGCTAAGAATATTTGCTTTTCGGGGAATTTACCTCACGGGCATATTTTTGATCGCCCCAAAGCAATCGAACTGTTTATCAACCATTACACAAAAGGAGGTGTCCCGCTCCCGCTGATCAGCCTTCAAAATAAAGGGAAGTTGAGCATTGAGGCAACCGTTAAAAGCGAAACAGAATTAACATCTGCTCAACTCTATTATTCAACAGATGCGATTCCGGGTGATAATAAAAAACGTACCTGGACGAAACTGCCTGCAAAAATCAATCAAAATCAAATCACCTGCGAACTCCCCCCGGAAAACACGGTTGTCTGGTTCTTAACGATAAAAGATAAACGCAATGCGATGGTTTCAAGCAGGCTCGTTTTTACGAAAAACGTAACGACTCAGCGGTAATTGGCAGAAGTTGTTCGTATTTTTCAGGAATTGGTTGACAGTCGACAGTCGACATATTAGTCTATTTTGATGGAAATCGAACAGATAATACCGACTCAGCAACTGAAAACAGTTTCTCCGCTTCGTAAAATACAGAAGCAACTGGTGGCTGATGATGTAGAGATTCAGCTTCGAGAAGCGATTTTATCGGGGGCGTTATCGCCTGGTGCTTCGCTGGCTGAAGCGGCTTTGGCGTCGCAATTGGGGGTTAGTCGGGCTTCTATTCGGCAAGCGAAATTCCGTTTAGCCAGTGATGGGCTGCTTGAATTCAACGAGCGTGGCACAGCCATTATTCGAAAATTAACTGAAGCGGATGCTGTTGAAATTATTGAGTTTCGGGAAGTGCTTGAACTGGCCGCTTCCAAGCTGGCTTGTTCTCGTCTGACCGAGCAAGCCATTTCGGCGATGGAAGAGAATATCCGTCTTACCGAACAGGAGCATAATTTATTGACATTGACGCACCTTGATATTGCCTTCCACGAGGAAATAATACGAGCAGCGGGCAATTCGCGTTTGATGTCTGCGTGGTGTGCGTTACGTCCGCAGTTGGAATTATGGCTCGCTGGAATGCACCGTAATCATAGTGCAGTCACTGCGCAAACAGGTGAAGAAACCGTGCGAGGGCATCGCCTGTTGCTGGAGACTTTACGATCTGGCGATTCAGAAAAAATGGAGTACCTGATGCGTGAACATGTCACCGGGTTCAAAGCCTATTTCACCACGGGTCATGCGACTCAGAGTAAGGCAATCGAAATGAGAACACAAGGAGAAGCGACGTGCTGAATATCATCAGAGTCTCAACAATGTTTGCCGGAACTTTTTTCTTCCTGATTGCGATCCAGGCGGAACTTTGTTTTGCAGAAGAAGTACGTTTTAACGAGCAAGTGCGTCCGATATTGGCAGAGTATTGTTTGCATTGTCATGGAACAGATCCCGATACGCGGGAAGCGGATTTACGATTAGATATTAAACCAGTTACGGAAGATCACATCATTGTTTCCGGGAAACCAGATGAAAGTGAATTATTTTTGCGACTTGTTTCTGATGATGAAGATTCAAAAATGCCCCCGGCTGATTCCGGGAAAATATTGAATGCGAAACAGATTGCAATACTTCGTGAATGGATTCAACAAGGTGGAGAGTACGAAAAACATTGGTCCTTTGAATCGATCAGAAAACCGACATTGCCCGCCGCCCAGAAGTTGGCAAAAACGGAAATTGATCGATTTATTCTGAATAAGTTACAAAAGAAAAATCTTACCCTTTCGCCAGCGGTTTCGCGGGAACAACTGATCCGGCGAGCCACGTTTGATTTAATTGGCTTGCCCCCCACCTGGAAACAGGTAGAAGCGTTTGTAAATGATCAGTCGGAAGATGCGTTTGAGAAAGTGGTGGATCGGTTATTGGCATCGCCACAATACGGTCCGCGCTGGGGCAGGCATTGGCTTGACATTGCTCGTTACGCCGACACGCACGGCGGCAGTGCGATCGGTTTTGTTCGCTTTCCATTTTCCTACACCTATCGCGATTACGTCATTGCCTCCTTTAATGAAGACAAGCCGTATCATCAATTTGTGAAGGAACAACTGGCTGCTGATCAACTGGGGCTTGCAGAGAATGATCCTGCGCTAGCTGGTCTTGGTTTTCTAACAGTCGGCATGCAGTTCCGAAATCCGCATGATAAAATTGATGATCAAATCGATGTCATCAGCCGGGGACTGCTCGGTTTAACGGTTGCCTGCGCGCGGTGTCACGATCATAAATTCGATGAGATACCCACCAAAGATTACTATTCCCTTTATGCAACATTGGCCAGTAGTCACTCGCCAGACCTGCTTCCGTTGGTTGGAAAACCGAAGGATTCCCCGCAGTATCAAGACTACAAAAAAGAGCTAAAGAAGCGGCAGGAAACGCATGACGACATGGCTCGTGATCAAACCGCGGTGATGCGAAGCCGCTTGAAAATGCAGGTTGGGGCGTATCTGAAAGAACTGGCCAAAGGGACGCCGGAACAGGATCTTTCGACGACCTTTCTTTCCTATCGAACGGACGAAGTTCGACCGCTGGTGCTGGAATTCTGGCGTCAATATCTAGCCGGGTTAAGCGAAGAGGATCCCGTGTTCGGCCCGTGGAAGAAGCTCTCTCAACTGGATAAAAAAGATTTCCAGAAGCAATGTGCCACGTTGATTGAAAGGCTGACAAAAGAAAATGGCGACCCTGCCAAGTGGCCGGCGATGCACACCTTGAATACGACTACTCCCAAATGGAATCCGCGTGTGCTGGAGGCCATCACAAAGAAAACCCCGAAGTCTTTGATGGAACTCGCCGATGCGTACGGTGAAGTTTTTTCGCAAGTGCATCAACAGTGGTTAAAAAGTTTGATCGCGACATCGCTTGAAGCGGTTGAGGGGGTAACGGTTATTCCCGATGAAGCGGCGGGGCATTTGGAAGTCAATAGTGCGATCAATCGGCAGTTGAGAACACATCTTTACAAACCGGGAACGCCAACTGCGATGAAAGAAGAAATCGCGGTCACATTATTGAACCGTCCGATTCACGATAAAGTGCGCGGACTCAAGGGAGCGATAGAAGCCTTGCATCTTGCTTCGCCGGGATCTCCTCCGCGGGCGATGACACTCCAGGAAGAAAAACAGACAGAAGATTTTTATGTTTTTCGCAGAGGCAATCCGATTGATCGCGCTGATCCTGTTCATGCCCGGTTTTTATCTGAACTTTCTCATGGAAAAGAGACTGAATTCCCGGAAGGAAAAAGAAGACTGGAACTTGCCAATGCGATTATTGATCCTGCCAATCCGCTGACAAAGCGGGTGATAGTCAACTGGATTTGGCAACATCATTTCGGTCGCGGACTGGTTCGCACTCCAGACGATTTCGGCACACGGGGCGATCCTCCCACGCATCCGAAGTTACTTGATTACCTTGCGATTACGCTTGCAGAGGATGGCTGGTCGATGAAAAAAATGCACAAGCGGATTATGCTCTCTGCGGTGTATCAACAAGGTTCAATCGAAAACGGTGATGCCAGAAAGATCGATCCCGATAATAAACTGCTCTGGCGAATGCCCAGAAGAAAGCTGGATCTCGAAGCGATGCGAGATGCGATGCTGGCTGTTTCAGGTGAATTGAACCCCGGTATCGGCGGTAAGCCGTTCGATCTCTATACGAAAAAAGCGATCCCTCGGCGAACTGTTTACGGATTCATTAACCGCGATATCGTCTCTAGTCTGGCAAGTACATTCGATGCTGCCAACTCGAGTAACTGTACCGTCACAAGACCAGAAACAAACGTTCCTCAGCAGACATTGTTCGCGTTGAATTCGGATTTCATTCAAGACCGGGCTGTTGCTTTATCATCGATGAAGGAATTTGTTTCTGCCAACAGTGACGCGATGCGTGTTCAGTTTCTGTATCGACGAATTTTTTCCCGATTGCCACGACCAGAAGAAATGGAACTCGCGATCAATTACGTTCAATCACAGAATCAGGAATCCAAAACAACCCCCTGGCAACGATTCGCACATGCACTTCTTGCCTCCAATGAATTTGTATTTGTGGATTAAGCTCTTATCAATGAAATACTGCGCAAAAGTGGCAGGATATTTTTAACATGAAGAAGAAAGAAGTGAACCACGGAGACACGGAGACACGGAGACACGGAGACACGGAGAACACTGAGACAAAGCAAAAAGAAGTGTCCGGTTTTTGAAAAAGAGTTTCACGCAAAGTCGCGGCGGCGCAAAGAAAAGGGAAAAGAACGACTATTTCAAAAAATTAAAATAGTCGATTGAATTTCAATACTTTGTAGACGATGCAGGAAATGCTTTTCTCAGTGACCTCTGCGTCTCTGTGGTTAGTTTAAGTTTCTTGTTTGGTTCCGGCTAAGCCGGGTTAGGGATATGTTGCAATCTTGTAGGGTCCGCTGTGCGGACCAATGATGGATACATTTCATTCCCAATGGTCCGCACAGCGGACCCTACGGATTTATGGATTAACTCATGAATAATCACCAACATTTTTCACGACGTCGTTTCCTGCAACGTAGCGGCATGGGAGTTGGCGCGTTGGCACTGACGGACCTTCTTCGCAAGGAAAGTCTCGCCTCTGAATCGCTCACTCACTTTCCCGGCAAGGCGAAGCATGTCATTCATATCTTTTTGAATGGGGGCATGTCGCAGGTTGACACGTTCGATCCGAAACCGGAATTGACCAAACGAGCCGGGCAGATGCTTCCGTTCGAAAACCTGAAGACGGAACGCAAAACCGGTGTCGCGCTTCCCTCTCCCTTTAAGTTCAAAAAGCACGGGGAAAGCGGTATTCCGATCAGCGATCTGTTTCCACATTTATCACAATGTGCAGATGAGCTAGCAGTGATCCGCTCGATGCACGTTGAATTGCCGAGCCATGAAATGTCATTGATGCTGATGAATTCCGGGCATCAACGGCTCGTGCGGCCCAGTTTTGGATCGTGGCTGACATGGGGAATGGGGAGTGAAAATCAGAATCTGCCCGGCTTTATCGCACTTTGTCCCGGCGGTATGCCAGTGGGCGGGGCTGCCAATTGGCGCTCTGCTTTTTTGCCGGGCGTTTATCAGGGAACTCATGTTGATACCTCGATCACCGATCCGAAAAAGCTGATCAATCATGTTCGCAACACCCGGTTAACCCAGCAGGAACAGAAAGATCAATTCGATTTACTACGCAAACTTAATGCGAATCATCTTGCCAATCGTCCCAATGAAAATGCGCTGGAGTCGCGCATTCATTCGTTTGAGTTAGCCTATCGAATGCAGGTAGAAGCAACCGATGCGTTTGACGTTCAACAAGAACCGCAGCACATTCACAAAATGTATGGGGAAGGCCCGCAGAATCGTCAATTACTGATGGCAAGGCGGCTTGTTGAACGCGGAGTGCGATTCGTACAAACGTGGCACGGTGCAAGCCAGCCGTGGGATAGTCATTCGAATATCAAACATACGCACCGCGTGGTGGCGAATCAGTGTGATCAGGGAATTGCGGCGTTGATTATGGATCTGAAACAACGCGGTCTTCTCGATGAAACACTCATTTTGTGTACGGGAGAATTTGGACGGACTCCCGCGGTCGAAATGGGAACCGGTGGGACGGGTGCTTCTTTGGGGCGTGATCACAATCACTGGGGCTTTTCGCTTTGGCTCGCGGGTGGTGGCATTAAAGGAGGCACCATTTACGGGGCGACGGACGATTTCGGATTCAAAGCGGTCGAAAATCCCGTCTCCGCCCACGACTTGCACGCCACCATGCTGCATCTGCTCGGCTACGATCACGAAAGACTCACCTACCGCTTCGCCGGCAGAGA
>Ga0316209_1002799_pt1 | contig 13101 bp, 13 predicted proteins | sample 6monopyrite_MG_FD_204945 | JGI IMG/M metagenome (GOLD analysis project Ga0316209, IMG submission 204945) | Microbial mat bacterial communities from mineral coupon in-situ incubated in ocean water Damariscotta River, Maine, United States -... | ecosystem: Environmental > Aquatic > Marine >...
AGCACGGTTGGTGATCTGTCTGAAGCCCTCAATGCGCTCGGCGTCACACCCCGAGACCTGAGTTCCATCTTCCAGCAGCTCAAAGAAGCCGGCGCGCTTCATGCGAGTCTGGAGTTCAGATAACCGCCAGGCCCCGGAAGGGCAACAGCGCAAAAGCCTGCTGTCCTTCGGTAGCCGGATAACCAGGAGAAGTGTTGTGATCAATGGACTGGCCACACCCACTTTCGCGGTTGCTTCGAAAGCAGCTGAGCGATCGCAGGCCGCCGCAGAGGCGGCGGAACCGGCTAAGGAATTCGAAGCAGTCATGCTCTCGATTCTGCTTAGCAACATGCGGAAAAGCTCTTTCGGGGAAGGCCTGTTCCCTGGTGACAAGTCAGACACGATGGGCGGACTGTTCGACATGATGGTGTCGGGACAGCTGGCCGATACCGGCGGGCTGGGTCTGCAGCAGTTGGTGACCGAGTGGCTGGCGGAACAGCAGGGACAATCAATCGAAAACCTGAATAGCGAGCTTATCAATGCGTCAACGACTCTTTGAAAATCTGACTCGTTCGCTCAGCCAGATGGAAGGCACCATCGCGCTTTTGGGGCAAATGGAACCGCTACTGGACCTTCCGGATTCCAAGCCGCTCGAAGACCTGGTTGGAAAGCTGAATGAGAGCGAAGCGCAAGCCGTTGAGCTGGCCCGTGAACGCCGCGCGATCGTTGGTTCTTCTACCGCGAAGGCTGCGCAACTGCTGGCCAGCGATGACGAGACCGAACAAGCCGCAGCCGACCAGCTCCTGAATGCGCTGCGTTCTGTGGCTAAGCGCATGACTCGGCTGCAGGAGCAAGTCTGGACCATGGTCAGCGCGCGCGGCGCGATTATCGACAAGACTCTCCGAATACTGTGCGGTGCGTCTGTTCTCGCCTATGAGCGTGACGGCAGTCGCAGTAGACAATCCAACCTCTCAACCGTCCAACATCGGTGCTGATATGAACGGACTTCTCACAGGCCTTTCCGGCCTTCGCGCGGCCCAGGCAGGCCTCGACATCACCGCCCAGAATATCGCAAACTCGGGTTCCGAGGGCTTTAATCGGCGTGACCTGGTGCTCGGGCAGAAGGTGATGTCGACGCAGTCTCAGACAGGCAACGGGGTGGAGGTGGAAGCGATTCGTCGCCTCCGCAGTCGTGTCACTGAAGAACTAATTACGAGGAATATCTCTGAACGCGGTTTCGCTGAAGCACGACTGGAGACGTTGAATTCGGTAGAGACGCTGCTTGCGCCGATCGATGGTTCTCTGCGCGATCGACTCTCGCAGTTCTTCTCGTCCCTTGAAGAACTCTCTGCGCGCTCAGGCGACCGGGCGTTGCGGCGACTGGTCGTCGAAGAGGGAACACAGCTGACGGGACAGCTTAATCGACTTTCATCGCTTGTGCAGGAATTGCGATACAGCGTCGATCTGCAGATCGAAACTGCCGTTGAAGAGTTCAATTCGCTGGCTGAACGTGCAGCCGAATTTCAGATCGATGTGCTCCAGAAAACGAACCAGCAGGAATCCCTGAATGTTGCGAAAGACGAGTACGAGCGTGTGGTCAATCGTCTGGCCGACAGCGTGGATGCTCAGATTGACATTCTGCAGGGCGGTGCTTCCATTGTTCGGTTTGCCAGCGGTTCCGCCGTAATTGGACAGAAGCCGCCGAAGCTGCAGTTTGATATTGAGGGCGACGATGCCGTCATCAAAATCGAGGGTCGGGTCGGAAACCTCAGGATTGGATCCGGGCGGCTGGGCGGACTGCTGGATTCACGCAACGGAATCCTGACGCAGTTCGAATCAGATCTGGATACCATCGCGCGGGAGTTGGCTCAGGCAATCGACTCGGTGCATGCGGAAGGGATCGGGCAGACGGGTTCGTTCGAAACACTAGCCGGGGTACGTGGCCTGACCGATACAACGGTTCCGCTCAGCGAATCCGGTTCCCCGTTTCCTCTGACCGACGGGCAATTGCAGGTCTACATCACGGATACTGCAACTGGCGTAGGCACGTTGGGGCGTGTGGACGTCGATGTCAGCGTTGACTCGCTGGAGGATGTGGCCGACAGGCTGGGGCAGATTCCCAACGTCAACGCGTTGATCAACACCAGTGGCAGCCTGATTATTTCGACCGCTCCGGGGTACGAGTTCGATTTCACTGGGCGGGTTGAGACGACTCCGGATCAATCGCTGGTGACGGGCAGTTCGGCGATCCGGTTGGAAGGCAAGTTCGGCGGTACGGAAAATGACACGTGGCGATTCGAAGCTGTCGGTAGTGGCCAAATCGGACAGGCTGAGGGTCTGTTTGTCGACGTGAGGAACTCGGAAGGAGATCTGGTCACGAGACTGGATCTTGGGCGAGGCTACGAGCCCGGGAGCCGGCTCGAGATTGACAGCGGCGTATACGCCACTTTCTCCCCCGGTGATCTTAATGCCGGAGATGAGTTCAGCTCGGACATTGTCGGCAAGTCAGATACCACCGGGCTGCTGGTGGGTCTGGGGCTGAATACCTTCTTTGCCGGGTCGGGCGCCGGAAACCTTTCTGTCAGCGAAGCGCTCGTTGACGATCCGGCTCGATTCGCAAACGGGGTCACCAGCGAGGGCAGTGACTCGGCTGTTCTCAACAAGATGGTCGCGGTTCGGAAGAGTCAGATTTCAGACAACGGGTCGCGAACCGTTGAGCAATCACTGGGCGACCTGACAGCTCTGATCGGTGCCGACACCGAGTCTGCTCAGGGGGTTACTGACAATCTGCAACTTGCCTCCGATCAGTTGTTCAAGGATCGGGAAGGTGTCTCCGGCGTCGATCCGAACGAGGAGTTGGTTCGAATGCTGGCGTACCAGCGGCAGTTCCAGGCGTCATCGACTGTGATCGCAACGATGAGAACGACCTTCGACGAACTCTTCCGAATAATCTAAGCCGCCTGGCTGCCTAACGCGCTGAGCGATGTTGCCAGGGCCGTCACCGCCGACATTCTCCTGGCGGCATCCGCCGCGGTAGTCCTTGTGAGCCCAGTCGTGCCCCGCTGTATCGAGGAATCAGAACATGACACGCATCACGCCTCAGTTGACAATGAACTCTGCCGTCCGCAACAGTCAACTTCGCACGCGCAATCTGTACAAGTTCCAGCAGCAACTGTCGACCGGACTGCGCATTCGCAAGGCGTCAGATGATGCCGCCGCGATGGAACGTGTGCTGGCGTTGCAAACGCAGAACAGCCAGCAGGAATCCAATCTCAGGACGACCGAATACGTTACGGGCGTTCTGAACCAGTCAGTCACCTACCTTCAGGAAGCTCGCAGTGTACTGCTTCGTGCGAAGGAGATTGCGGTTGATGTGTCGCAGCCCGGGTCCGGCATCGCCCGAGGCATCTACGCGACAGAACTGAACGGGCTGCTCGATCGGCTGACTCAGGTTGCAAATGCCAGTGATGGCGACCGGTACTTCTTCGGCGGTACCAAGAGCAGTAGCCCACCTTTCACAAGGGTCGGTGACGCAACAACCTATAGTGGTAGCCTCGACGCAACGACAGCTTTGCTGAGTGGTACTCGCGAGATCACAGTGCTTCGCCCAGGGACCGAAGTATTCCTGTCAAGCGATCGCCAGTCGACAGTCATCACGGGGCGTTCCGGAGCAAGAACGAGTGGAGGCACCGACAGCGCACGGGGCAGCGGCGAACTGATCGTCAAACCTACTGGTGCTTCATTCGCAGGCGGATCGGGTGTTGCTTCAGGACCGAGTGCTGCCAGCAACACGATCATCGGAGCGGCTGGTGCGAATCAACTGACGATCGTCGATACTGCCGGAGATGGTTCGGCAGGGACAGTGTCTCTGAATGGCAATGATCCGATCGCTTTCACAAATGCCGATACCGATCTGCAGGTCATCGACGGGCAGGGCGGCGTCGTGTATCTCGACATGAGTGCGATTTCGGCGGGCTTTAACGGCGTGGTCGACATCACTGCCGACGGAACAGTCTCAATTGATGGGGGAACCACAGAGGTTCCGATCGACTTCAGCGCCGCGCAGATGCTGGTTGACGGGAACACAGGGGCCGTTACCACGATCGATACCACGAACGTGCGACTGGCCGCCACCGATGAGGTTGAATACCCCGGCACACTCGACGCATTCACTGCGATCGTGGCTCTTCGTGATGCGTTGCTTGAGGGTGACACTACCGATGGCGAACTCAGCCGGTTTGCGACTGCTCGATCAGCCGACTTTGAACGCCACGCAGAAGCGGTTCTGAATGCCGTCGGTGAAACAGCAACCAATCTCGAAACGCTGGAGAACTTTAAGATCCAAACCGAAGACCTGCAGGTTGAGACACAGGCAACCATGGCCAAACTCCAGGGGGCCGACATGGCGGAAGCCGCTATTGGTCTGCAAAACGAACAGCGCCTGCTGGAGATGACATTTGCATCACTGGTCCGCGCATTCGACGCGAACCTGATGGACTTCATCCGATAGAACCGGAGACAACCGTGAATGCGTCCCTCCGCCGAAGAGCTCACGTCAATTCTGACGTGCCACAACCGCACCATCGGCCCAAAGTTCCAAGCGAGATTCTGGATGAAGCGATGGCTGCTCTGCAGGAAACGACTCAACCGTTGATCAAGGTGGCCACGGTCATCAAGCGAAACCACTTGTTGAACACACTCTTCCTGCGCTACGCCAATGCCGCTGAACACGGCTTCCGCGAGACGGTCACCAGAACCGATCGCGCCGCCGCGCTGCTGGGCGGCGACCGGCTGTCTCTGTTCCTGCGGGCATTGCAGTCGCGGACCAGGACCACCGGTTCACCCAGCCTGCGGCGTATCTTGTAGTGCAGGGCGGTACGCTGCGAATCAGAGAGAAGCAGGTCTCGCGTTGGCCAGAGCTGCCGATAGTTCTTCGATTAGCTGATCGGCGTCTTCAAGCCCAATCGAAAGCCGGACCAAACCGTCTGTAATGCCGAGTCGCTGGCGCTGTTCTTCCGTGAGCGCCCGGTGCGAGGTCGTTGCGGGGTGGGAAATCGATGTCGCCGGATCGGCGAGTGTTGGCGAGAACGGAATCTCGATCGCCGCTCGCATGAACCGGTTGATCGTGCGTTGGTCAGCGTCACTGATTTCGAACGACAGCATGCCTCCGAACCCATTGGGTAGCAGACGCTTCGCAATGTCGTGTGTCGGATGGTTCGGTAATCCCGGGTACAACACGCGGGCCACTCGAGGATGCTCGCTAAGGGATTCAGCGACCTTCAAAGCCGTTCGGGAGACGCATTCCATTCGCAGATGCAACGTGCGAATCCCTCGCGATGCGAGCCAACATTCGAACGGGCTGGCGTGGTTCCCGAAGGTGCTGGCCGTTTCGCTGGCTTCTTCGATGATGTCGTTCGGCCCCACGACCACGCCCATTGTGACGTCGCCGTGTCCACTGAGGTACTTGGACACGCTGTGCATGGCCATCGTGGCCCCCAGTTCGATCGGACGCTGCAGGCACGGTGTCGAGAATGTGCTGTCGACCAATAGCGGAACATCGCCAACTGCATCGGCGATGGCGGGGATGTCAGCCACTTCCAGTAGGGGGTTGGATGCGGATTCAATGAACGCGAGTTTGGTTTGCGGATTCACGGCATCAGCAAACTGCTGTGGTTCGTTCGCGTCGACGAACGTTACATTCACACCGAAGTCATCGTGGAGCCGCCGGAATAGCTGCAGGCTACGGCCGTAGATCATCTCGGCGGCGACAATGTGATCGCCCGTTTTGACCTGTGCGAGGGTCACCGCCGACAGGCTGCCCATTCCGGATCCCGAAACAAATCCGGCTTCCGCTTTCTCCAGTCTCGCAACGGTCTGTGCGAACGCGTCCTGATTTGGGTTTCCGTCCCGAGTGTAGATGTATCCATCCGCCTCGCCATCCATCAGCCACTTCAAGTGCTTCAGATCATCGACGTCAAACGCGGTCGTTTGATAAATCGGAGGCACGCTGGGTGGCGTCGAGCCGTGATACTGTCGGGCTGGCCGAACGGCAGAGCGCATCGGATCCATGATTTCATCCGGGTCTGTGGGGGAAGAACGCTGAGGCCCGCGACGTTAGCACCTTGGAGCCACCGATGCCACAATTGCAGCGTCGTCGCCTGCGGCTGTAGCACAGGGCGAAGCCGGCTTGGTTTTTGGTTGACCCCAATTGGCTCTCCCCAACTCCCACTCTGCCATTAGGCCTGACGACAGGACCGCCCCCTGGACTCACGGTCCGGGGGTCAGCCAGCCCGCATTGTGAGCTGCTGCGAGAGCGTAGACGAGGCTGGTTGTTGCCAGCAGAGCGTTGCCGCCTCGGGGCAGGCGTTCGGACAGCCACAGGATTCCGACGACCTGGGTCGTCTTGGCGATGACGGGGCCGGCGGTTCTGCCGTAGGCGTAACCCAACAAACGGACGCCGGGGTGTAGTTCGACGTCGATGCCCCGTTCGTGGAAGAACGACAGCGTTGTGAAAAGGTCAAGGGCCGCCGCCAGCAACAGCGCGACGCTGAAGGTTCGCCAGGTTCGGCGGATGGTTTGGCGAGATCCATCGCGGCGATGAGAACCCAGGAAGTACCCGAGCCCGCAGGCACAACCGATTGCGAGCAAAGCCGGGAGTAACCAGCGCCGTGCGGAAGCCTCTGCATCGTGCAATTCGTGAATGGAAGGCTGGTTGTCGAAGGCTGTGGGGAACAGAAACAATCGGCCGCTGCGAACTCGATGCAGTTCGCTCGTGGCGATCACCATCAGGCCGATCGCCGCCAGTAGCCACAGCCCGGCAACCTGAATTCGACGCTGCTGTACTTCCACGCATTCGCCTCCCCCATGCTAAACGCAGTCGGCGCGAGAGGCTTCAAGCAGAATCTCGAAGCAGCGTGAAAACGGGTTACTCAGGCCGCGTCCGGCGGGCTTCGCGTAGACGCTTCAGTTCCTTTGCCAGGCGGTTCGCGACGTCGGGTTGTTGCTGGGACAGGTTCGTGGTCTCGCGACGATCGTTCTTCAGGTCGAACAATTGTGCCGTGGGGCCACCCGGTCTTGGCTTGATGCGATTGGGTTTCGAGAAGCCACCAGAGCCAAGCCGGTCGATGTACTTCCAGTCTGCGTCCCGAATCATCATCGCTCCGGTGCCGCTGCGGAGCACCAATTGCGTCCGCAGTTTTGCCGATTCGGTCGCGACACCGGTAAGGACGGGCAGGAACGAGAAACTGTCGGGGCCGGCGTTCGGTTTCAGTTCGGAATCGGTCAGGTCAGCGAATGTCGCCAGGAAGTCAACGAAGCTGACCAGTTGATCTGACTTGCTGCCCGGTTCGACCTTGCCTGGCCAACGAGCGATAAACGGCATGCGGTGGCCGCCTTCCCAGACGTCCGCCTTCATGCCGCGAAGACCGCCGACGGAATCGTGGTTGAACCGTTTCACGTCGGTGTCGTACCAGACCGGACCATTGTCGCTGGTGAAGAATACCAACGTATCGTCGGCGAGCCCCGTGTCGTCAAGTGACTTCAGGACTCTGCCGATCATCGCATCAACCATCATCGCGAAATCGCCGTACATGCCAGCTCCGCTCTTCCCCGCAAACTTCGCCGATGGCAGCCACGGAGTGTGTGGAGCCGGGTACGCCAGATACAGCATCAGCGGTTCATCATGCTCCTTGTGGCTGGTGATAACGTTGACGGCTTCGTCGGTGAACTCCGGCAACACGTCCTTGAGGTTCAGGTCGGGAGCAATGCCGCCCTTGCGCCAGAACGCCCCCTGGATCTTCGACCAGCCATCGCTGTAGTTGGCGTCGATCGTGTTTGTCGGTGGAGAAACGGCTTTGTCGCCGCGGATGTAGAAATACGGCGGGATGTCTGTGGATGCGCGGATGCCGAAGAAGGAATCGAAGCCAACGTGAACCGGGCCGCCCGGCAACGGCTTGTCGTAACCGTTCTCTTTGAAGCCGCAGTGCCACTTGCCGACCATCGCGGTGCGATAGCCCTGTGATTTCAACAGAGACGCGACGGTTTCCTGGCCCGACTTGATCAAGGGCTGTTTTGACCAGACGCCGACATTGGTTCTAAACGGGTACTGCCCGGTCATCAGGCCGTAGCGTGACATGTGACACAGCGGACCCGATGCGTGCGCGTCCGTAAACATCATTCCCTGGGCCGCCAGCCGATCGATGTTCGGTGTCGGTATCTTCGAGTCTCTATTGAAGCATCCCGGATCGCCGTAGCCCATGTCGTCGACAAGGATCACGACGATATTTGGCTTTTCAGCGGCGAACGCATGGCCAACAACCGCGCTCAAAACGCAGGCTGCCAGGCACACTTTGCGAGCTGATCTGAGAGAGGTCATTTCGCTGGTTCTTTCGGTTGGTCTGCCAGTACGCGGCGTAGTTCGTTCAGGCTGTCCCCGGGTTCGCCGCACTGGCCACGACGTGCCGGTTGGTGGCGATGATACCCTCGGTGTCGATAACGAAGCCGGAACCAGTTGCTACAGGATCGCCTGAAGCGTTCCGAGCCGTCAGGAACACGACCGACGAACCGACTTTGTCGATCAGCTCAGTGACAGTCAGCTTGCGATACTTCGGTTCCTGGACCTTCGCTGTTCCCGTCGACTCGGAGGCACTACCCGCATCGACAACAGTCACATCCGGAGCTTCCGGGGGGTCGCTCACCGACTGAGATTTGTCCTTCGCACTCTCAGTGGGAGGTGCCGGAGCTGGTTTTGATTTCGTGCATCCGGGACCCACCAAAACAATGGCGATGAGCGCGGTCATTGACGGGGCTAAATGTCTGGACATACCACCATGATAGACGTCGCCAGATGCGAGAGGAACCGTTTCAGATCCAGAGATGCACACGGTCCTTCAGCCGTTCGGGCATACGTTTTTCAACCACGCGCCGAATCTCGCGATCGTGGTAGCGCGTGCTGAAGTGAGTCACAACGATCAACTGGTTCTCGAATCGCTCAGCACGTTCGATGATGTCGTCGATGTGCGTGTGACCAAACTTGTGGATCTTCTCGCGGCGGTGTTCCGGTCGGAAGAATGTCAGTTCTGTGATCAGGATCTTTGCCTTGTAGACCGGTTCGTAGCTGTCGAGTCCGGCGGGAGCCGTGTCGCCGACGTAGCAGACGATTGGTTCTCGCTTCTCTTCAGTGACCTCAGTTCCGCTCAGCCTAAGGTCGCGAATCTCAGGTCCACTGAGTTCCGTGTACTCGGTCTTCAGCTTGCGCCGTCGTTCCCAGACGACGTAGCCAACCGATGGCACGGTGTGCTTTGTCTTGAACACCGTTACCACGTTCTCGCGCGAGAGTTCAAGTTCGTCGCCGGGCTTAACGCCGATCAGGTCGACGTTCATTCGACCACGGTCCAGACGCTGCCATGCGCGCAGCAAGCGGTCGACGTTGTCACGGATCTCTTCCGGAACGTAGACCGTCGGCGGCTCCATCTTCATCATCCGCCGCCGCGCGACGTAGACAGGCAGTGCGGCCAAGTGATCGAGGTGTCCGTGTGTCACGAACAGCGTTTGCGTTCCCATGAATGACCACGGGCTACCGCCGATGTCAAAGCCCACTTTCAGTTCCGGGATTCGCCAGTAACTTTGCACCGCCGCGCGCGAGTAGCCTTCGATGGTCAGTCCATCGAACTCAAGCGTTCGCAGTGGGAGGTTTTCAACCATTGTCGATGTCTTCAGGTCAGTGTCTCTGGAAGAGACGTCGAGGCGGCACTTCAGGTTCACCTCAGAGCAAGCCAATACCAGCTGCGACGCGCAGATTCGCGAGGCCGGCGAACAAATCGGCGTTCGTTGGGATCAGACAACCGGCTGCACTTCGCCTGTCGCGATGCTTTTGGCTTCTGCACAGCAAAGCTTCAAGGCGTCTCTTGCGAGGGTTCCGGAGAGAACCGGTGAGTCCGTGCCATCGGTCAGCGATTGAATCGCCGTTTGAAGCTCGGCGGTGAACGCTCCGCACCACTCGGAACTCGCATCGAGCTCCGGAGTCTGAACGCCATCGCTGGTGATCAGTCTTAGCGGTGTGTTCACGACCCACTCGCCGTCCAGGGTGCCTGCGTCGAACATGATCGTGGCGTTCTCCAAATACAGCTCAAAGCCGTGCCCGAACTGCAGTCCCGCCGCAGCGATTCCACCACTAACGCAGGTTACTGCCAGGTCTGGATCGTCAAACACGTACTGGCTGTGCACGTGATTCACATAATCGTCCTGCAACAACCCGCGCGAGAACACGGCTTTCGGCACACCGCAGACGTAGCTCAGAAAATGGTTATCGTGGATGTGAAGGTCGATCCCCCAGCCGCCCAGTCTGCGGAAGTCAGACATTCCATCAGACCAATCCGGCTTGCAGATAACACGGCGCATGTGGGCTGCTTTGAGCTTCCCGTATTTGCCACCGCGAATCGCATCGGCGGCGAACGCGAATTCGGGAAAGAACGGCAGCACGTGGCCGACCATTAACGGCACGCCTGCGTCTTCGGCCGCCTTGACCATGCGATCGGCTGCTTCCAGATCGATGGCAATCGGTTTCTCGACGAGAACCGCCTTGCCCGCTGCGATTGCTTCCAGCACCACCTTTTCGTGCATGTCGGTTGGCAGGCAAATGTCGACGATGTCCACATTCGGGTCAGCCAAAAGTTGCTTGTAGTCGGAGTAGCATGCGACGTCGTTCAGGTCGACTTGCCCGGCAGGGGGACCAAAATTGCCCTGAATGCCGTTCCAGTCACCGGCCAGTTTTTGCTCGTTGCGCGTGGCGATCGCCGACACGCGTCCGCCCTCCAGAGCCTTCGCAGCTTCGAAGTGGGTATACCCCATGAAGCCGATGCCAATGATGCCGATGCCTGTCACGATGCCAACTCCTGCTGTTCTCTGAGGTGTGTTCACAGTAGCAGAAACCCAACACGGATTCCGCTCTCAGAGTCCCGATCGACACCCCGTTTGGTAGCGACGGCGCTCGGGTTGATTGACGTTCGGAAGCGGGTGGCGAGAATTGGCGTGACCATACGAGAAAGTGGTGCCATGCACGAAGAAGCTGACAGAGAAGAGCAGGAGCCAATTAGAACTCTCACGCGTGCTCAACGGCGAGTGTTGGGAGCATTGGTTGAGAAGGCGTTTACGACGCGGGATTCGTATCCGCTAACGCTGAAAGCGTTGACGACGGCCTGCAATCAGAAAAGCAATCGATCGCCGATCACGAATTACAGCGAAGACTCAGTACTGGACACACTTGAAGAGCTGCGAGCGATGGGGCTGATCGGCGAGCTGCACACCGATGGTGGTCGCGCACCTCGTTACCGTCATTACATGCGAAAGCGGTTTACATTTACTGAACCGCAACTGGCCGTTGTGACCGAGCTGTTATTGCGAGGGCGCCAGCAAATGGGTGAGTTGCGAGCCCGCGCAAGTCGCATGGTGCAGATTGATGGGCTGCCACAATTGCGCGAAGAACTGGGAGGCCTGATTCAGGAGGGGTTTGCTCAGGCAAGCGGTGGGCTCGAACGCCGGGGTGTCGAAGTCGATCACGGATTCTACGAAGATCGCGAGAATCAGTCGCTGGGCTTCACTGCGGCAGAACCTGCCGAAGCAGAACCCGTGGCGCCCGCCCCGGTTCCCGCTGCGCCGCCAGCAACCGCAGCCAATCCGGATCTGGTTCAGCAACTCAGAGATCAGATTGAAGAACTTCAGTTGCAGCACGAGGAACTGCACGATCGCGTGATGAAAATGTCTGAGCAGCTGGAAAAGATCGCGCGCCAAGCTGGAATACAACTCTGATTTTGACGGTCGCATGGCTGGGGGCCGGTTGTAACGATCGTGACGGGCAGCCTGAACCAGCTGCAACGGTTGCGGTGCTGAGTTCGATATCGATTCCATGCTGAGCGTGGAAGCGGACATTCTGGCCTTCGATCTCGATTCACTGCGGTTACTGCGCGGCTATCGCGAGGCTGGCCAGAACGCACGGGCCGAGCGAGCCAGAATTGCTGAGGTCGAAGCGCAGGCGGCTGAAGACCAGACGTTGGGAACGGATGCTGGCGAGGGGCCCTCACCACCTGAACCCACAGCATCATGGTCTGAATCGGCGACGTCACCAACGGAATCGCCCGAGCCCGCATCTTCGAGGCCTGAACGTGACAAGGGCGATCCGTGGGTCGATCGAATCTCCGAGCTGGAGTTCGTCGAGCTCGATCGGTTGAGCGAGTTGCACGGGAAGCTAATCGCTGCGGGGTTCCTGAACTTTCAGATCCGCAACCGGCATACAGGGGTTGAGTACCGAATCACGAACGCCGGCAAGCAGTTTCTGATTCGCGCGGTTGAAGAAGCAAACGAGTTTGCAGATTCTCGCGGGTTCAGCGACGACGTCGACTCGGGCACAGACCCGGCTGGCGAGGACGCGATCCGGTTTGTTCAGTCAGAAACAGACGCGGCGTGACAGGTCCCGGGCCGACTGCTGACAAGGCATAGGCAGCTTGTTACAAAAGTACAGGAGCATCCTGCCCCGCTGCGTTTGGAATCTCGATGGCCGTCGGACTCTACGTCAAATCACAGGACGAATTCAGTTCATGCCTGCCCGCTGCGTGTCTGATCGCTCGCGCTTTTGGTGATCAGCTGATTGTGTTCGTTGCCGGCAAAGAAGACGCTCTGCTTGCCAAAGCACTCCGCGTGAAACTCAAATCGCGGGAGGAAGACACCGAATCAAATCGGCCAGGAATACGGGTTCGTGCGCTTGGTGACGATGAAGTCGAAGCGGCACTGCTGAAGGAAGCGCAGCCGTTGGACAAGTTGATATTGCCGTATTGCGCCGAGGAGCAAAAAGCACAGGCACGGCTGGCAGACAAAGCAGCGTGTACCACGATCCGCTTGCTGGCCAGTGAATCAAACGCTGATTGCAAGCGAGTCTTCGTCCCGCAATGCGACTACAGACTCGGCTCGGCGCGGCGAATGGGACAGCGGGTCGCAGAGCGATTTGGCGCAGAACTCACATTGCCGCCGTTGAACACGCCGCCGAAGTACGACAGTTCTGACGTGGTGCTAATCGGCACGCCCCGTGACGGATCGCGCGATACTCAGGATACGGAATTGGCTGCGAGCCTG
>Ga0316209_1002801_pt1 | contig 13088 bp, 20 predicted proteins | sample 6monopyrite_MG_FD_204945 | JGI IMG/M metagenome (GOLD analysis project Ga0316209, IMG submission 204945) | Microbial mat bacterial communities from mineral coupon in-situ incubated in ocean water Damariscotta River, Maine, United States -... | ecosystem: Environmental > Aquatic > Marine >...
CACCCACATTAGACCAGTCCACTTTTGGAATATTTTTTTCGAGATACCAAGTTCGCCACTCCGTTCCCATAAAGACAAAGCCAGGTGTATAAACGCCCTTGGTATTGCCTTGCTGACGGTACCGCCTTTGTCTTAGTGAATTTGTCTGACTCGCATAAGGATCTGACCAACCGATGTAATCCCAATAATTCACATGAAAAGCGATAGGTACAAAGTTATTCCATAGATCAGAATGGTACTTAAGTTGACTCAACCATCGGTCTGCCGGTGGACAACTGCTGCAGCCCTCAGAGGTGTAGAGTTCAATCAGCGGTATTTTTTTAATACCACTAGAAAAAGTTTGCGCAAGCAGATTCATACTGATGAGACTCAAAAAAATTACTAAGCTCGTTCGTTTGATTAGATTCATAGTACAGCTTCGATGGTAATTCACTAATTATTGGACAGATTAATAGTTAGACAAGTAGATTTAGAAGTTTGTTACATAATCACCTTCCTTTGATGCTGGAAATAGATGTAAAAGTCACGTAACCTGTTACCCAATTCAAAAAAGAATAGATTTCTAACGGAGCAACCAATGACGCGTTTATTGCTATTGATATTATCACTGATACCTTTATCGTCACTCTATGCCGATGATTTGAACGATTCATTGCACAAAATAAGAAACTTTCATTTCGTTTCGGATTCGCTAGCGAGCTCTGGAATATTACCGCTCGATAATTATCAATATATTCAGCAATACGGCTTTAAACACGTCATTAATCTGATACCGGGCGATCAAACCGAAGAACGCGAACAGGTTAATGCCCGCGGACTAAGCTATCAGCAAATCGAAGTGGATTGGAGCGAGCCAACCTTGCAAGATTTTGAGCAATTTGTGGCATTAATGAAAAAGTATCAAGGTGACAAAGTGTATGTCCATTGTGAAGCTAACTTTAGAGCTTCAACTTTCGTATTTTTGTACCGAACCACGCAGCTTGGAGTCGCCAAGCAGGTTGCCGAAAAAGATTTATTAAAAATATGGCAACCGTCTGAAACGTGGCAAGGATTTATTGAAAAAGTGCAATTCGCCTACGCCGATTAAGGCGGGGGGAGCTAGATGGCAATCCTTTGGCAGCATTGCATCCCTTTAGCTGGGTAAAAGCTCTGAAACTTTCGCTTACTATTGTTTATGACTATCTTTTCGCGGCCTTGTGTTAATATCTGCCGTTCGTCGATAACATCGATCAATCAAAAACTGATAAAAATAAGATTGTTTAGACTTCTTTTTTCAACCAATGCAGGGTCCATTATGAATAAATCAACTCGATTCTTGCTGCTGGCGACGCTTACTTCATTAGCCGCTAGTTGCGATCAGCAATCTACTCAACAAGCTGAGCAAACCAAGGTCGCTGAAAGCGCGCCGATCACCACAACCACTTCCATCGGACTTACTGAGTCGGAAAAAGCTAACGCTCTTTTCGAAAAAATATTTATGGACACGGTAATGCGCAGCCCGATTTTTCAATCCTATTTAGGAATTAAAAAAGATCAAGATAAATGGGACGATTTATCAGAAGAACGTTCGCTCGAAGATCTAGAAATTACTAAAGCGAACTTAGTAACAGTCAATGCCATTGATGCCAGCAAGCTAGACTCGCAAACCAAAGTAAGTTTAGATTTAATGAAACAAAATCTTCAGGAAGAAATCGCAGATTTTAAATGGCGCTTTCATAATTACCCTCTGAATCAAATGTTTGGTATCCACTCTCAAATTCCATCGTTACTCATTAATTCACATCCAATAACCTCTGTCACCGATGCTGAAGGTTACATTTCTCGGTTGCAAGGTATCGCGCCTTTGTTCGATCAGGTCATTGAAGGTATTAATCTTCGTGCAGAAAAAGGCATTATTGCGCCAAAGTTTGTTTATCCTTATGTGATTAGCGATAGTCAAAATATTATTTCTGGTGCACCGTTTACCGAAGGCGAAAACAGTACCTTATTGGCAGACTTTAGTAAAAAGGTTGGCGACTTAGAAATCGATGACTTCGAAAAAGAAAAATTGATTAAAAAGGCTAATGAAGCACTAAAAAGCAGTGTTAAACCGGGCTATGAGAACCTCATTAAAGCAGTACAAATTATTGCGGCTAAAGCTAATAATGAAGATGGCGCGTGGAAATTTCCAGACGGTGAAGCGTTTTACAATAATAGGCTAGCAAGAACGACCACCACCGATTTAACCGCCGATCAGATTCATCAGCTAGGACTAAAGGAAGTCGATCGAATTCATGCTGAAATGGAATTGATTATGAAAAAAGTCGGCTTTAATGGTGACTTACAAGCTTTCTTTGAATTTATGCGAACGGACATTCAGTTTTATTATGATGAATCTGAACAAGGAAAAGAAAAGTATCTAAAAGAAGCTACCGCGCTAATCGATACCATGAAATCGCGATTGGATGAATTATTTATCGTCAAGCCAAAGGCGGATTTGAATGTTAAAGCAGTTGAAGCTTTTAGAGAAAAATCAGCAGGCAAAGCATTTTATCAAAGTCCATCCATGGACGGTTCAAGACCGGGTATCTATTACGCGAATCTTTATCGTATGAGCGATATGCCAACCTATCAAATGGAAGCACTAGCTTATCATGAAGGAATTCCGGGCCATCATATGCAATTGGCAATTGCCCAGGAATTACAGGATATTCCTAAGTTTCGAAAATTTGGTGGTTACACGGCTTATGTAGAAGGTTGGGGACTTTATTCAGAATTCTTACCAAAAGAAATTGGTATGTATAGCGACCCCTATTCTGACTTCGGTCGTTTAGCCATGGAGTTATGGCGTGCGTGTCGTCTAGTCGTCGACACCGGTATTCACTCAATGAAATGGGACCGTGAAAAAGGCATTGAATACTACGTTCAAAACACTCCTAATCCGGTACCAGATGCAGTTAAAATGGTCGAGCGACATATTGTTGCACCGTCTCAAGCAACCGCTTATAAGATTGGAATGTTAAAGATTTTAGAGCTGCGTAAAAAAGCCAAAACAGCTTTAGGTGAGAAGTTTGATATTAGAGAATTTCATGAAGTAGTGCTAAAAAACGGCGCGGTACCGCTTAATGTTTTAACACAGTATATTGATGAGTATATTGCCAGTAAGTCATAGCGATTAAAAATGACAAATCCCCGAAGATTTTTGTCGGGGATTTTAATGTTGAATTTAGATGAGTTTCGTTATCATTATGCCACATAGATAAATACAACTGAAATAGCTGTTTTCCGTAGGTCGGCCAACCCCTTGCCGACAAAATTGTTAGAATGAAGAAAAATTTTCAGACCAAATGTACCGTGTCGAACTCCTAGATCGATTAAGCTTCCTATTTTGATATTCGAATTAAGCGGTATTTTGTGTAGCCATTCTCGGTGAGTATTTCTTTCAACTCAACTCTTTGTCCAGCCTTAAAATATGAGTTACCGATCCAATAAACCCTAACTAAACTATCAGAATCCAATTTAACTATCCAGAATCGGGCGCGATCGAATTTTGATTCTTGAACACCTAAGGATACTGTCGTTCCAAAGACAACTTTCGTTTCAACAGGTTTATCAAAATATAGAAAAAAGTAAATTGCTCCGAATAGAGCGAGAATTGGTAACCACTTCAAATAGTCTTTGAATTGCTGAATTCGGATAGCTCTATCTAATTTACTGGTTGGCTTCATGTGTGTTGAATATCTTTTGGTAGTATTAAGAGTTACTGCACTCGCTACTCTTAAGTAAATCAATTATTTCATCGGTCACTAGCGTTAAGGTCTCCTGAATGTCTTTGGATAACAAGTCTAAATCATCGAAGTCTGGGTTTGATAGAATTATGGCTTCCAAAACCGAATATTTAGGCATTTCCGTTCTATTTTTATTCCATTTCGCTGATTTTAATAAATTCCAATATTCTTTTTGTATTGGAATAGTATTTCCGAGAAGCCAAATTTCAAATCTCATTTCTAGGTGATTGAGGACAAACCCTAGCTTCAATTTTTTGTTCTTCAAAAAGCTATTGGAATAATAGAAATAAGTAAAATCCATATAACCATGAAGGATGTTCGCAAATGAATATTGAGGAGCCAACGATTTCATTAAATCGGTCCGAATGTTCATCACAAACTTAACTAACTCGTTATAGGCGATTTGTATATCTCCTAATTCAAGTTGTGTTTTGTAGGCGGCAACATAGTTGTTTAATGTTTTCATTTTGTTGGGTTACATCTTTCTTTCGCCAGCAGGAAATATTTGGCTGATTTTAGCCAGACTCATAATTAAATTGGCGTTGTCCTAAATAATACATTGATTAGAAACGAAGAGTTATTTTTCTATCTCTAAATTCTACAGAAAATTCGTCCAGCCATATAATACTTTTTCACTTAAGTATAAAGCATTCAAGTTATTAGGCGGTCTCTTGGGATACCAAACGAGACCTGAGCAAGCAATATAGTGCGATTGCTAGTGATATTTAGCGGCCAACAATAAACTGAATTACTTTCAATAGTTTTCCATCGATAAATAACTCTAACTTATACTCGCCTTGTGGGTCTCCTTTGTCTAGCCACATTACTTGAACCTTTTCACCAGAAAGATCGTAAATAGGTGACTTAATGCCGATAGACCAGCTACTAGAGTTTTGTCCTAACATATCCCCGGATAAGTTTTTTGGTTCCGAGGGGAGGTAGAGAACTGACTGAAATTTATATTTGTTATTATCGGTAAAAATAATAAAACCAAATCTTTGACCCTCGTTTAAAGTGATATAAGGAATCGATAGCGTCTCTTCTAACATTTGATATCTATTTTCGTTATCGGCTAATAGGCCAAATTTAAACTCGAAAGCATCTTCGGCAAACGTGCATTTTGCAAAGATTAGTGGTAACAAAAGAAAAAACCTATTCATCGAACGTATTCCCTTAAAAGAGTCTTGGTGACATTAGTCACTATATCGTGGCCAAGCCAGAATTTCAATCGAATAAATCAGGGATGAACAGGGCCGGATTAAAATAAATAGGGACACCCATACCTTTTCTCGACAATTATAATTATGGGTGTTCTTACTCTTTTTATTTCGACAACCGGTACGGGTTAAATCTAGACCATTCAGAATACTTTTGAATTTTCCGGTACCAACATATGTTTCATTCCTTCAATGTCTTCGATTAGGAATTTTTTACGCGTAAATGCCACTGTATAAGGTGTATTTTTAACTGGTATAGCGGGCCGGTCATCTTTTTCTGGAAGGCAAGTTGTTCTAGCAAAGTAATAAGTATTATCGATCACATCATGGACTTCGTAGTTTTTGTCAAAAAAGCTTGTTATTTTTTCAGGAATTATTGCGCACCCTAACGGTGGCTCCCATATATCGTAAATCATGATATATATCCTCTCTTATTTAACGTTTCACCGCAGACGAAAATAACTTCTTACGCGGCGCGAAAATTTCGATTTCTCGAACCGATCTTGGTTATAAAAATAAAATTTCTAGTGGCAGGTGCCATCATCACTACTGCCGAAACTACCTAGATGGATTGAACCCTTCCTCTTTTTTCTAATTTTTTCCGTTAACTCAATTAAAATACTGGTGTTGACGCAAGGGTGTGCATTTACATGTAACTCAGAATACTGTGCAGCGTCATCAGCCAAAGAGTCCATAGAAGAGTATTTTTTATCATTCAGTTCTAGATAATCATCGTGAACTTTGATAATCCCAATACTAGAGCTTCCAATTGCCATCGATGCAAAGAACAAAAAAACTATGGAAGTAATCGTTATTTTCGGCAACCTGCACTGGTTAAATTTCAGCATTTTGTCTACGTTTTCTTGAAACGATGATAAGGGTAACGGTTCCCATCACTGTTGGCATTAGTATCAGAAGAATATCGTTAGTTCCGATTTTGAATAAGGACAAAGATATTGCATTAATCATGTAGCATGTGGTGAACATTAGACAGAAGGCTACATAAGTTCCCCATAGCGGATGACTTAATATAGCACTAGATAAGGCTTTGTGATATTTACTCAGCTTCTTTGTCATTTCAATATTCCGCTAATTTTTTGCTAGTCCGCACTGGTTAATTTTTCTCGTATGGTCTGAAAAATATCCTTTCGCTGTTTCTTCGAAAAAGCAAATAAATCAAACACTATTTTTGATCCATTATGGGCATAAATAACGAGTTTCGGGGTCAGATGAATTTGATACTACGACCTCAAAGCTTCAAGTTGATCTGAACCATATCTCGCTCAATAAACATTATCCCCATCCTCCGACTCTATCTGATTAAGCATCGACATCATTTTATTTTTAGAAAGCGGCCCAAACACTTTCTTCTTCGATACTATGTATAGTGGAACTGCGAAAACCCCATATTTTTTTAGAACCGGGGAGTTAGACGTTGTATCTAATATGATAAGATTGCAACACTCTAGTGAACTTCTAATCTCCGAATCAGCTAAATGCAATTCAATGTTATCATTTGCAACGTAGCTAGAAGTGAAGTATATAATGGTATTACGAGAGCTATTAGTTTCGAACCAGGATATAGTTGGTTCCAGCTGAAAAGGTTCAGATAATCTAACTATATTTGAGGTAGGTACGTTTTTTAGCGATTCTATCTTTTCTGGGGTTGGTCTAAAATTTTCTTTTTGAAAAATAGAGATACCAGACGGCAGTACTCGTTTTTCCATTGAGAACATAGCCTCACCCCGTGCATAAGCTAATTCATCTTTGAATAAACCTTGATATTCTAATTCTACATTGTACCAGTCTTTATCCTTCTCTAGAATATTACATATCATTGTTGCTTGATTGGTAACAACTTGAACTTTACCGAAATAAGCGGAAGTTTTCTTCGAAACATCGCCTGACCATTTACAATGTGTGAAACTTTTGGAAAGTATTTTTGTTCTATCAATAATTAAGAAATGTTCCTTTTTTATATTCCACTTTATATATAATCTATTGTTTTCCATTTTAGGAGAGAATTGAAAAGCGACTTCGGCACCGAGGAATGTGCTTTGTGTTTGCGTAGATAAACTTTGCACGTTATCTTGGTTTTCATTCCCTAGAGACAAAAGACTGGTAGAAAACATTAGAACAAATAAAAACGCTATATTTTTCATAAATTATCCCTTACAACGGCGACCAAGACCGAAACGAAGTGCACGGTTTTGAGTCGGCTGCTTGTGATTGTTAAGAGCATTTATCAACGCTCTCTTGTTTATTGTCCTTTCTCAACAGCTTAATGAAAGTGGCTTTTGCATCGTAGTGGCTGAGGTAGTACTTCTTTTTATCGATAGCTTCGAAGTCTTTTACCTCTACCTCTATATAGAGTTCGCCGTATTCATTCAAATTGTTCGTTTTGAGGTATGACCGTACGAACTTTTCGTACTCATCGGCGCCAGACAAAATTACTTTCTCTCCAGACTTACAAAGAATTAGAGTGTCAGCATACTCTGCGCCTTGATCGTTGGTGATATATACACCATTGAGTTCTTTCCCAATCAAGGAAAAAGAAAGGAGTAACAATAATCCAAAGGTTAATACTTTCATTCTAGCCTCTTAACGCCAAGTTTTGCAGATAATGACAGTTGCGAAGCAAATGTTAGCAATTTGCAACAACGATTTATGATAATATATCATCATCTGATTGGCTTACATTCGAATCGATCTTGGGTCGATAAAACATAAGCTTCTATTTTTTTAAAACCGTCAGGATATTTATTTGCGCCAAAAACTCTTTTGACTGTGCCGTGTTGTTTTACGACTACCCAAAAACTAGCTCCGTCATGAATATATGGATTTACATATTTATCTGTCCAACTATAGAACCCTGCCTCTTTGAGTTTCTTCAACGTTTCCAGATAGAATTTTTCATCTGTCTCTAAATCACACCACTTAAAGTTCGTAATTGCTAAAGTATCTCCGCCTATATAATGCCTAATTAGTGTTCTATCTCTCTTAATATTAATTTGTATCGAGGGGCTCTTGAAATTATCAAGTTTAATATAAACATGATCGTCACTAATTCCTGCGTTAACATTCAATGAAATAAATACAAATTGTAATAGGTAAAACAACTTTTGCATTTTTCTACTCATAACGCATGTCTGAGTTCGCGAGGCACGAGCTAAACTCCTGGCTTTTGTTAGGTTCTATTTGCACTTTACAACAGCTCTCTGAGTCGAAACCCAATATGTGTTTGGCATATCGGCACCTATATCTCCATGTGAGTCCATATCATCAAACGAAATAGAGTCTACACGCCTACAAAGTTCGCTAGCTCGTTTCGCTATTAGTTCAGCTAATTTATCATCAACTTTCATAGGTAGAACATAAAACACTTCATAAGTATTTAGTTCAATTTCTCTATCGGAGTAACCGTAATGTGAATACGCCTGTGAATGGGAATCTATATCCCCACCAAAATATGAACTGTTTGACTTACCATAGTTTAGGGAGCATCCGGTCAGACAAATAAATATGATGGTCGTAAAAGTATATTTCAAAATTATGAACCTAACGCCAAAAGCACTCGAAAATGACGAGCGAGTTGGTTTTCGAGTGCCTTTACTTAAGAGAATCAACCATTGTAATAGGCATAAAATTTTTGTTTATAAACTTAAACAACCTCAAGTCGCAGATAAAGTCTGGACTATTTAGCTCTAAGTCTTGTTCTTGGTATCCATCGAGTTTAATCCTCATGGTGTGAGAATACTTATTAGTTTGCTCATACTTAATATATTCGACTTCCGAAATAGTGTAGTTATTGCCCAAAAGAGTTAAAATACCTTCATTAATTTTTGCCGATTTTGACTTAAAGGTAATCTTCGGGATACGTTCAAATATAACCGTCACAACTGCAAATAAGATGAAAAATATTATTTGCTCGTACAACGGCGTATTAACCATAACAGACAAATAGAAAGCTAGTAGTGCCCCAGCCAATGCGCGACTGAATATATCGTATATGATGCCTATGTTTATTTTTTTAAGTTTTGGTAATGACTTCATCTTTACAATCTCTCAATGCATAATTCAAAAATTCAGGTGCTGTTCCTTTCTGAGAATTTTCGCAATTTCTAGTTAGGTGGTAGTTTAACGAATTCTGGATCATCTTTATCTGCGTAGGATTCGTTTATATTCAAATAGCCTTCTTTCGTAACTCTAGCGAAATGAGCCAAATATGGAAACTTTGCTCTAAGAAAAATAAAAGTAACAGATCCATCCTCCGATAAATTATAACTATGCGCACTACGCTCCACCGCGCATTTTCGAAGTTTTAAGAGTTTTTCTCTCGAAAATAAATTATCCATCATTCGAACAAGCATTACAGGTTCATTTGATGGATGTCCAGCGCAAGTAAAGCCGTGACGCAAAACTAGCTCTTCAATTCGTTCGCGTTGCTGAATCACTTCCATAGGTAAATTGCTTTCTTGAAACCCTACACATGCAGATAATAGGAGTATGCAGCTTAACACGAACTGATTTCTCATTTTTTACCAAAAGTCAGCTGGAGTTTCTTGTTAGGCATCTAGATCCGCTTAGCATGCTGCGGTACTAAGAACCAATATATTGAAAAACATTTAATCATAAGTCACCTTTATCTAGTGCCTTACTTATCAGGGCTTTCATTTCAGAAAAACTTTTTATCCCGCGCACAATTTCCCCATTTATAAGAAAGTTGGGTGTTCCAGTTATATCAAAGTTTTCCTTCGCCGCTAGTTGTTGATTTAATATCTCATCTAAATGTTCTTTGTCACTATTGCACGCAAGAAATGTCTCTGAATTTACTCCAATTGAGCTTGCATATTCAATAAACATGGAATCTCTATTCTCCGCCTTATGCCACTCAGCTACTTTTAAAAAAAGCACATCGAGCATTGCGTAATATTGATCGTCCGAACAGTTAGCCGCACGCGCCCCGTATACAGCTGCTCCTCCCGTTGGATAGTGACGAAAAATAAAACGAACTGTCCCTGTATCAATATATTGTTTCTTTAGTTTAGGATAAATCTTCCGGTGAAAGGATAAGCAGTTACCACATGTCAAAGATCCGTACTCAATTATAGTAACGGGTGCCTGCTTACTACCAAGTGAAATTTCCTCAGCCGAGGTGAATGAAATCATTAAACTGCTAGCCACGATAATAAAAACCATTCCGACCAATATTCTATTTATTTTCACAAGAGATTCCTTAATATCTAAGTATTTATTATGTCGTTTGGTTGCCTAACGTTGCTAGCTGTCGACAACCTAGTTTGGTTATGATTTCTATTGCAATGGCCTCTTAAAAACAGCAAGAATACCTGCCGCCGCGCCCCAGCCACTTGAACCACTAATGCTGACTAGTTCCCAACCTTCTCGCCCGATGTCGTTGAGTTTTTCATTCAATTCGGCTCGGTCAATTTTACCTGAAAAAAAAGAACGCTTTTCATAGTTTATCGTTTTATATTCCCACTTCATTTAACTTCCCTTTAATTCATAACGCCTCAAACAATAGTTCATCTATTGCTTTGACTGGTTAAACTCATTGCCAAGATAATTCAAGTTGCCTTGAAGCCACTTCATGTTCTTTACATCTGAGTCAGTATCAAGTAATTCTTTGTTATGCCTTACGCTTTCTACGAAGTTGTAAAGCCCATTGTTGTTAGTGATAGTAATACTGTTGCTTTCTTTTATGTCATTTATAATACTTGGCTTTGCAATTTTATTAAACTGCCAGATTAATTTTATAAGCCTATGTAGTATTTTTATTTCAGGACAGTTTTTGGGAAGTTCAGGCCTTGATGAAAACATGTACTTCAATGAACGTAAAACTCCCCGTTTTAAACAAGTGCTTCTGGGCAAGTCTAGAAAGACAATGTATTCTGCTGATTTTCTAACAGCTGATGAAACTCCCTCAATTATCCATTCGGGCTTACTTGTTAGCTCTTTCTCTAAATAAGCTCTCTCTTTTATAGGAGTTACCTCCCAATTTTCTTTCCAAACAATCTTGTTTAAGCCAAATACATTACTATCTAGTATTTCTCCCAACTCTCTAGCAAGAGTTGTTTTACCACTACCTGCATTACCGGTTATATGTATTCGCATAGTTGTTTTTTTATTAAGTGGCATAACGCCTAAAGCACTCGAAAATGACGAGCGAGTTGCGAGTTAGCTTTCGAGTGCCTTTGATGGTTAGTACAATCACTCACATTCACGATTAATACCAGTTTTTAGTTCCAAAATTTCTTCCACATATACTTCGTTTTTTAAGGTTGAAATAATACCTCGAACTACTATTGTTATTGCGGAACCATTTTTTATTGCACCTTCTGCTTTTGCGATATGTAAATTGTATGCTTCATTAGGAGTCCAGATAGGAACAACTGGCTCTTTTCCATTGCACAGTCGAATCGTATCGTTAGATTGATAGAGCTCAAATTTTTCAGTGTACCAATAGTAAGCCAAATACTTTTGCCACGCTATTGTTAGCAAGATCAACAAAGCGATTGACAATATTATGGTTAAGATTTTTTGGAATACTTTGTTCATATTAAGTATTAACAATAAATAGGGACACCCATACCTTTTCTCTTTTCATTTAACCTATTCACAGCCATCATCGTTCACGCTCAGCATCTTCTTTATTGTGTAGATCAAAAATTTTTCCTTCACCGTATTGCTTTTCAAGTTTGCTTCTTGCTTCGTCTAAATCTCTCGCATGAACCGTCACACGCTTACCTGGAGTGTCATCATTCTCCCAAATCATTGCATGATACAGTCTATTTATGTTTTTCATGCATATTCTTCTTTTTTCACATAACGCTTCACTCAACAGAGTCATTCTGTTGCAACGACTCGTTAGTTTTAAATAAATCCAAATAGTAATCTTTTTTCGTCAGTAGTCGCTGAAAATGTCCGGCAACTGGTGGTTGAAATTTTTTACCTGACAGCAAAATAAGCCTTTGCTCAGAAATTTCGGGGTAGTACTCCTTTATTGCACCTAAGCTGTAATGCATAAAACTGTCCATAGGCACGTATAATTCTTTAGGCACTTCAGATACATTAGTCTGGAGTACTTCATCCACTTTTATGATTAATCTAATTTTATTTTTGATTCCTGGCCCTGTTTTGGCGTCAGGATCTGTGATTTGCTTTCCATAAGCATCGATCATATCCACGCCTACAACTCGACCAATCAATATGTGATCTGTTTTCTTAACCAAGTCCTCATCAGACACTTGAAGAGGCAATGATGCGCAGACCTTACCTGCTACTAAACAGATAAAAATAATTACTAATACGCGCATAGATTTCCTATTGTGAAACTAACAGTTAAGTACTGCCCAGCGTGTCCTATATGCTCTTTGGGCGGTATGTCTATTTTAAGAAAACCAAAATACCTCGATTATCTATAAATATCAACAAGTTAATTTTGTACTGGCAACACTATCTAAATTTGAGCCCATTCGGAGTTGCTAACACCAAATCAACGAATTTTCGATATGGGCGCGGAAAAGCCCTATCAAACTTCATTCCATAAAACAGCAATCCTACAAAACTCACCCATCAATGTGCTAAAATCCGTTTTATCTCATCAGACCACTTAAAAATTGATATTCGGTCACGATTTTACGATCAATATTGGAGCAATAATGAAGTTTACCGGCACTCAACAATACATCGCGACTGAAGAATTACAAATGGCTGTTAACGCCGCTAAAACACTTGAAAGACCTCTACTGATTAAGGGTGAGCCGGGGACAGGTAAAACCATGCTGGCAGAAGAAGTTGCTGCGGCGCTTAATATGCCTTTAATCCAGTGGCATATCAAATCCACTACTAAGGCGCATCAAGGGCTTTACGAGTACGACGCGGTTTCTCGTTTACGAGACTCCCAGCTAGGTAACGAAAAAGTCCACGATATCGCTAACTACATTAAAAAAGGTAAACTGTGGGAAGCCTTTGCGGCCGAAAAACAGGTGGTGCTGTTAATCGATGAAATCGACAAAGCCGATATCGAATTTCCCAATGACTTATTACAAGAACTCGACAAAATGGAGTTTTTCGTTTACGAAAC
>Ga0316209_1002803_pt1 | contig 13076 bp, 10 predicted proteins | sample 6monopyrite_MG_FD_204945 | JGI IMG/M metagenome (GOLD analysis project Ga0316209, IMG submission 204945) | Microbial mat bacterial communities from mineral coupon in-situ incubated in ocean water Damariscotta River, Maine, United States -... | ecosystem: Environmental > Aquatic > Marine >...
CACTGTTCAATACTACAACATTTATCGAGGCATTGATGCCTTACCAACTCAGCAAGTATATAAACGTCTTGCGCCAAGCTCCAACGGCATCAATGTATTTTTGGATGATGTCTATGATGATGCAGTATCCGTAGGTGAATTCTGCTATCGCATCGAGGCAGTGCAAGGAAAGGTAAATCCGTTTACCGATCAGCAAACTTCACAATTTCAAGCAGCAAAGGCTTACTCTAACATAGTTTGTACAGAAGTTGCTCCACTATTTTATGTGCCCAATGCTTTTGCGCCGAATGGTGTGAACACGAAATTTGGACCTAAGGGACAATTCTTTAATTACAACCGCTACGAAATGCTCATCTACAATCGCTGGGGGGAGCAGGTTTATCTTAGCAGAGACATCAATAAAGGTTGGGACGGATACTGGAATGGCAAGCCAGCTCCTTCCGGTTCATACATCTATACCATACGCTTTGTAGACAGCAACAACAAAGAATATTTACGCAAGGGTAGCTTCAGTTTAGTGCGTTAAAAGCAACAAATAAACATCTTTTCTTGTAGGCTTTTTGAGTACAAATTCCTAGCTTTATTGTTATGCAACATTTAATCAAAAGTAGTTATCTCCTCCTTTTTCTTGGTTTTACGAATTGTTCAAGTCAAAAGATGAATGATAAGAGCAGTGCTCAGAATATCGAAAATCAATCAACTGATGAATTCAATGAATATTGGTACGCAGGTAAAGCAGAAATATCTGCCTATGCGTTGGAGCAAGCACGCTATGGAGAAATTCATCAAGGGGAGGCGGTATTGATCTTTGTCACCGAGGATTTTTTAGTAGAAAAGCAAGTCAAGCATGAAGGCTATAGCGAAGCTCCATCTGTATCCGTACTAAAACTCAATTTTGTACGCAAGTTTCCTACAGGGATTTATGATTATTCCATGATGACCTCCTCCTTTAGCCCTGTGCATCAAGAAAAGCAACCCCCAGTTTTGAAAATAAGTAGTTCTTCGCAAGAGTGGTGTGGTCATGCATGGCTCCAGCTCAATAAAACAGAGGAAGGTTTTGCAGTGCAATCCAATTCATATTTTGAGCAAGAAGGAGATGTTCAAACATCTTTAGAGGAAGCCATCATTGAAGATGGGATTTGGACGCAACTGAGGTTGAATCCTGAATTAGTACCAAGTGGGGAACAAATGGTATTTCCATCTGCACAATACATTCGAATGGCTCATTTAGAATTACAAGCCTATCCTGCGGTCATTAGCACATCCGATTACCTAAAAGAAGACATGCCTGGAGAAGGACTCGTGGAATTAAGGGTTGATTACCCCAACTTAGGAAGACGACTGGAGATCATTTATACGAATGCTTTTCCTCATGAAATTGTCGGATGGAGAGAAGTTTCTAAAACACGCAGTGGAGATCAAACACTCACAACTGTTGCCACAAAGAAAGCGCAATTGAAAAGTCCATATTGGAGCAAAAACAGCGTGATTGATGCTCCCTTGAGAGACAGTTTGAAACTGAAATTCTGATTCAATGCGCATCAATCTATGGGCAAGTCCCCGCAATAGAAGTACGGCCATCATGTATAGTTTTGGGGAGCGCAAGGACACTTCTATTGTTGATGAACCATTCTATGCCCATTACCTCAATAAAACAGAAGCAGACCATCCAATGCGCAAAGAAGTGTTGAAATCGCAAAATGCTTCCTTTGATGCTGTGGTAAAAAAGGTTTATCAAGCAGCATATCACAAGGAGCATGTCTTTTTCAAACAAATGAGCCACCATATGTGTGGTAAGTTGCCAACTTTTGCAGTAAACGACAAGAACATATTGTTGATAAGGGAACCCAAAGGCATGATTCTAAGTTTCACGAAGATCATCGATTCGCCCACAATTGAAGATTTAGGTTTGCCATCTTCAGTCAAACTTTTTCATTATTTCGAAGAAAATGGTCACCCTCCAATTGTGTTAGACACTGCTGCGCTGTCTAAGAACCCTAAACGAACAATGCAGAAGTTGTGTGCTCAATTAGGCCTTCAATTTGAAAAGGGAATGCTCAGATGGAAATCCGGTACACGCAAAGAGGATGGTGTATGGGCCAAGGTATGGTATTTATCTTTACACAAATCAACAGGCTTGAAAGTAAAGAAGGGGCCATCAATGAAGTTGCCTGAAAAATACGATGCACTCTACCGTGCTTGTTTGCCCTATTATTCCTTTCTTCGTGAACGATCAATTCAATAAATATGCAGCAATACGATTCAAGAAACAAAGACATCAAGGTATTTATTGGTGATGGCCTTTATCCAAGAAATGAAGCGAAAATCTCTGTGTTTGATTCTTTGGTGCAGGGAGGAGACGGCGTTTGGGAAGGCATTCGAGTATACGATGGTAAAATATTCTGCTTGAATGAACATATCAATCGCTTGATGGCTTCGGCTAAAACCATGATGTTTGAAAACATACCCACAAGAACATTTATCGAGAATGCCATATTTCAAACATTGGAGTCAAACAATCAAAAGGATGAAACACATATTCGATTGACCTTAAGTCGAGGAAAGAAAACCACCTCAGGCATGGATCCCCGATTAAATCAATTTGGTTGTAACTTGATTGTGCTTGCGGAGTGGAAGCCTCCCATATATCCAGATGAAGGAATTCGCTTGGTGACATCTTCCATTAGACGTAATTCACCCCAGAACCTCGACTCAAAAATTCATCACAACAATTTGATCAACAATATACTCGCTAAGATCGAAGGAAATTTACGGTCTGCAGACGATGCCATTATGTTGGATAATTATGGCTTTGTGTCTGAGACCAATGCCACCAATATCTTTATGATCAAGGATGAAGTGGTTTATACTCCATTTGCTGATGCATGTCTGCCAGGAATTACTCGGGCAAATGTCATACGCATATGCAATGAGTTGCAACTCAACTTTCAAGAATGTAATATGTCGTTGAGCGAATTTTACAATGCCGATGAGGTGTTTACCACAGGAAGTATGGGGGAATTGACGAATGTGTATGAAATTGATGGACGTAAAATTGAAAACTGTAAATCTGCATCCATTCTTGAACGAATCCAAACCAAGTATAAAGCAATTACAAAAGAGGAGGGTGAACGCTTGCCATTTTAATGCATTCTAATCAATTTCAACGACCTTCGCAGAAGGTTGATGAATATTAAAAAAGCCCAAGCCGTTATTGACATTTGAAGGGTAACTTACAGGTTCGCTCAAAAAGCTGTTATCACTTCTTTCTCTCGCTTTTATGTAATCAAAAAAATCTCTGCTTATGTTGGTTAGTGTCACTACCACAGTGTCGCTTTTACCAATTTCATATTGTTCTATACCTTTTACTTCATTCTGTGGAAATTCTCTATCAGAAAATGCAATCGAATTGTGGTTGTTATTGCCTGAAAAGCTAAAAAAATTGCCCTGAGGTATGGAATCTGAATAGATGTTAAGCAAATAATACTGTTCACCTGGAGGATCATCTATACTGTAATGCACTGAAATTGTAGAAGAGTCATCTTCAAATTTTCTTTTTGCGTATACAGTGTCAAAATTTACAATTGGCAAGGCAGATGTACTGGCATCCACACTAAATCCTGTTTGTGGATCAAAGGCTTTTAAATTATAAGTTAATCCAGGTGTAGCAGGGAAGAGGGTAGCTAAATACACTCCATTGGCAATTGGGAGTAAAGTGTCATTGTAATCGGGCCCGTTGAGGGTTACCAAGGCATTGTCAACCAAAAATTGACTTAGAAAAAGGTTGTTAATTGAATCTTGTTTAGTGCTATCCTTTTGCTCTTCTGGGAGAGTTAAAGCAGAAAAGCTCTTAGTCAAGGCAACAACTAGTCCTTGAGCAGGCAACGCTTGAGAATAAACAACGAGTTTAGGGTCTGCTTGTGGGATTTCAATATCTAATGGTTCTGGAGTACAAGCCCATATAAAAAACATTGAAAAAAATGCTACAATAAATTTCTGTCTCTTCATTTAAATTTAAAATTATAAGTGAAATACGGAATGAAACCAAAAAGTCCAGGTTGTTTGTACACTTGTTTCACTTCTTGGCCATTGGCAGTTTGCTTACTTTCTGTTTCAATATCAATGCGGAATGGCGTAGCTTGATTGTAAAAATTATAACATCCTATCTGCCATTCACCATACCATCTGCGCTCTTTTTTAGGTTTAATAGTGAAATTTAGATCTAGCCGGTGAGATGGAGACATGCTTACCGCATTTCGGTCGGAGTAGATAGGTATTGTTTCTACACCAGTGAGTGAAAGATTGGGAACAAAATATTGTCCTATCTGAGCAGTAAATTGTGCTCCGGAAGAATACACCCAAACGGCACCAAGGTCGATGCGTTTACTTATAGGATAACTGAGTACAATGGATAAATCATGTCTCCGATCGTATTTAGCGGGAAAACGATTACCTTGATTGAGTTGTTTAAAGTCTCTTTCTGACCGACTCAGTGTGTAACCAATCCAGCCTTTGAGTTTGCCCTGATCCTTTTTTAACAATATTTCAATGCCATAAGCTTGACCATTTCCTTGCACTAAATATTCTTCAAATTGATCGTTTAATAGTAGGTTGGAACCCTCTCTGTATTCAATTAAATTGTCCATCTTTTTATAAAAGACTTCAGCAGAAAATACAGATTTCCATTTCTTTAAATTGTAAAAATATCCTGCAGCCAGTTGATACGCGCGTTGAGGACGGATATTTCTGGTTACGGGATACCACAAGTCAGTGGGTAGAGAAACAGTTGAACTAGACACGCGATGCATGTATTGTTTCATGCGAGTATAACTTAATTTGAGAGACGACACCTCAGAAAGTGTATAACGTGCTGAAAATCTTGGTTCCAATCCCATGTATAGCCGATTGTCGGTTGAGGCGCTTGACAAGCGTAAACCATAATTAAGTTTTAGTATATGTTCAATAAGCTCGTATTCCTCATTCACATAAAAAGCAAATTCTTGAAAGTTTAATTTCTGACCCTCTTGACTAGCCAAGAATTCGGAGATTTCTCCAGAGGTACTGATTACATTTGGTCGAAAGGCATGCCAAATAAATTCTGATCCAAAGTTGATGGTGCTTTTTTCATTTCTGTAAAAATTAAAACGACTCTTTAGAACATAATCTCTAATTTTTGATTTTACCAATAAATTATTTGAATCTAGGCTACCTCTGATGTTGTATTTAAAATTTGTGGTATTGAAAGTTATATTCGAAAATAATTTTTCATGATATATGTGATTCCATCTTAGACTGTGTGTGATGTTACCAAGATTAAATCCAAAATTAAAATCAAATGCCTCTTCGTCTTCTACGCCACTTTCACGAAATGCCAATACATCATCGCCTAAATATCCAGAGTAAAAGATGCGATTATTTGCATCGATTTTGTAATTGGATTTCCAATTTAGGTCATAAAAATAATAGGGAAGGTTAGCACCAACAGCAGAAAATACTTTGTCTATGTATGTTCTTCTTGCAGAAACAAGTATAGAAGACTTATCTTTTATTAAAGGTCCTTCTAATGTAAGCCGTGATGAAACCAAACCTACGCCTCCAGTCGCTTCCCAATTTTTCTGATTCCCTTCTTTTTGTTTAATGTCCATGATGGAAGACAGTCTGCCACCATAAAAACTAGGAAATCCACCTTTAAAAACCGTAACATCTTTTAGTGCATCTGAATTAAACACAGAGAAAAATCCAAATAAATGCCCTACATTGTATACCGTGGCCTCATCGAGTAAGACTAAATTTTGATCTCCATCCCCTCCTCTTACAAAAAAGTCTGTCGTGCCTTCTGTACCTCCAGATATGCCAGGTAATAATTGTGAAGTTTTAATGACATCTTTTTCTCCGGCTATGGTGGGAATGTTTTTTAATTCTTGAATACGCATATGGATCATGCCCATTTGTGTGGATTCTATCATTTCAGCATTTCTGCCACTTTCTGCACTTATTTCTACTTCTTTGATTGACTGGATATTTGGCTGGAGTTGAATATCAATCCGTTTTGATTCAGCAGTTGATATAAAAAATGTATCCGTCTTGAATCCAATGTATGAAATCAACATTTTTACCGATGGAGCCTTTATTTTTTCCTTGTCGATTTCAATGGAATAGAATCCGTATTCGTTAGAACTTGTATTAAGGCCTGCTTCTGGAAGATATACATTGGCCATGAACAAGTCTTCACCATTTTCAACATTTCTAATTTGACCACTTATGGTGATTTGTGCTTCTGCTGTTAATGATAAAAACAGGTAGGTGCAAGCAAAAAAACAAACTTTAGGTAGGTAATTCAAAAAATCGAAATTAAGGTGTTCACTTTATGTAAATTCTTCAAACAGTTAATTTGAAAAATGAAAACCAAACTAGTGCAATTGTTATTGCACAAAAAGGTTAATCTTCGAGTAAGATTTCTAAAATCTCCTGAGCTGCCTTTGAAATTTTAGTACCTGGACCGAAAATACCAGCAACTCCTTGATCCCAAAGAAATTCATAGTCTTGTTCGGGAATCACTCCTCCCACGATGACCAAAACATCCTCGCGATCATACTGCTTCAAGGCTGCCATTACTTGTGGGACAAGTGTTTTATGACCGGCGGCAAGGGAGGAAACGCCGATAATGTGAACGTCATTTTCCAGTGCTTGCTTCACCACTTCATCAGGGGTTTGAAACAAGGGACCAATGTCCACATCGAAGCCAATGTCTGCAAATGAGGTAGCAATTACCTTAGCACCCCTGTCATGTCCATCTTGTCCCATTTTGGCCACCATTATGCGTGGTCGGCGTCCGTCTTTTTCTTCGAACTGATCTGCCATCTCAATGGCTTTTTTGAAATCAATGTCTTGCATGGCGATTTGCGAATATACACCAGAAAATGATTTGGTTTGCGCAGTATAGCGTCCGAATTCAGCTTCCATAGCATCAGAGATTTCCCCAAGACTGGCGCGCTTTTTAGCGGCCTCTATCGCTGCTTCCAATAAATTTCCATCAGCACCTGCGGAGATTGATCGTATTTGTTCCAACGCACTATTTAATTGATCCTCATTTCTTTCTGATCGAACTTTTTGCAACCTTTCAATTTGTTGATTGCGCACTGCTGTATTGTCTATGTCCAATACGTCAATTTCATCCCTTTCTTCACTTATAAAATCATTTACACCCACAATGATGTCTTCATTGGAATCGATCCTTGCTTGCCTTTTGGCGGCAGCTTCTTCGATTCTCAGTTTAGGGATGCCTTGGTCTATGGCATTGGCCATTCCTCCTGCTTCTTCAATTTCTTCAATCAATCTCCAGGCTTTTTTTGCCAATTCATTGGTCAGCGTTTCGACATAGTACGAGCCAGCCCAAGGATCAATGCTTTTGGTGATCATTGTTTCCTGCTGCAAATACAATTGAGTATTTCTTGCAATGCGTGCAGAATATTCTGTGGGCAAAGAGATGGCCTCATCAAGGGCATTGGTGTGCAATGATTGTGTTCCACCAAATACCGCAGACAAAGCCTCTATACATGTGCGACCCACATTGTTGTATGCATCTTGTTCGGTTAAACTATATCCAGAAGTTTGGCAGTGCGTGCGTAAGGCCAATGATTTTGAATTTTTAGGATTAAATCTTTTCACAATTTTCGCCCACAACATTCGAGCAGCCCTCATTTTGGCGATTTCCATGAAATGATTCATGCCAATGGCCCAAAAGAAAGACAAACGAGGAGCGAAAGCATCAATGTCCAATCCAGCAGCAACGCCTGTTTTTATGTATTCCAATCCATCTGCCAATGTGAAAGCAAGTTCAATATCGGCAGTTGCTCCAGCTTCTTGCATATGATAACCCGAAATACTGATGGAGTTAAATCTTGGCATATTAGCAGAAGTGTATTTAAAAATGTCTGCAATGATGCGCATAGAGGCTTTAGGAGGATAGATGTAGGTGTTTCGCACCATAAACTCTTTAAGAATGTCGTTTTGTATGGTGCCGCTTAATTGAGAAGTCGATACTCCCTGTTCTTCTGCTGCAGCTATGTAAAAAGCCATGATTGGAATCACTGCACCATTCATTGTCATGGAAACGGACATTTGATCCAATGGAATTTGATCAAACAAAATTTTCATGTCTTCGATGGTATCTATGGCCACTCCAGCTTTTCCAACATCACCAACCACTCGAGGATGATCAGAATCATATCCTCTATGAGTAGCTAAGTCAAAAGCGACGGAAAGTCCTTTTTGTCCTGCATCTAGGTTTCTTCGATAAAAAGCATTGGAAGCTTCAGCGGTGGAAAAGCCTGCATATTGACGAATAGTCCATGGCCTAACCGCATACATGCTTGCATAAGGTCCTCTCAAGTAAGGAGGGAGACCCGCAGTATAATTCACATGTTTCAATGCTTCTATATCTTCACTATCGTAGTGATCCTTCAGTTGAATCTCTTCGGCAGTTTGCCACTGAATTTTGGGAGTGACAATACTTTTAGCAGCAGAATGGGTTTTAAAAGTTCCTCTCATGATGCAATTGATTTAGAGAGTGAAAAAATAATGTCTTTAAGTTCGGTATCTTCTTCCTTTTCGCTCATGTAATTGTTTACACCTACCATTACTCTTTTCTTGGTATTGAAACGCTCGACTCTTTTGCGATGAGCCTCATCGCATGCCTTTAATGGATGAATTTTATCCAATTGATGAAGCATACCACCATTTTTCTCTTTCCTGAAAAAATCCTCCCATGCATTGTTTAGTAGATCTGATGTATAGGTCTCTATGGTATATGATCCTGCTGAAATGTCTTTTACCTTGTTAAGGTAACTTTCATGTTTCAAAAGCAATTGGATGTTCTTTGACAATCTTTGTGATTGCTTTGTTTCTTTTGACCAATAATTGTAAGGTTTAAGTCCAATCATATCACAGTTGCCTATTGCAGCCGACAAGCCCATGGTGCTTAAGCGCAATAGATTGCTGTGTTTGTCTAAATGAGATATATTGTAGGTCGAGGATGTCCCCCAAAGGCATGGTTGAACATCTAATTGATATGCATCAAAAAGACGGCGGATGGCAGTTCTTAATGCGCGACATTTTGCAATTTCCATTAAATAATCGGTTCCAATTCCTGTTCTGAACAACATTCTTTTAGCGACCTCTTTAGCCTGTATGCCTGACTCTGTTAGCAAGTCAAAATAGTCTGCTGCATGTTGTATCAGAAAAGAGATTTCTTGACTTTCAGTTGCGCCTCTGCCTCTATAGAGCAAACCGTCAATGAGCAAGTTAACTTTAGAGTTTGACTTGAATGCCGCTATCAATTGTTCAGAATTGAATGGCGAATTAACTGAAGTCGATAAATGTTCACCAATAGGATCGATAAGAATTTTAAAGAAACTTGAATGCTCGTAGTGATGTTGAAGGCCCATCAGTTCGATTCCAGGCTGTTCTGAAGAAATAGTTTCAATTTCTATAAATTGACGCTCATTTTGTTCAAGAAATATAGCATCCGAACCCTTGAGCAGTGTGCCGATGGATTGGGTCATTTCGGGGGAATCTTGACTGAATTCAATCACTATTTTCCAATCAGCATCTTTTTGTTGTGCGGCCTGAATCTCCTTTAATAGTGTCAAATCGTCCAAAGACTTTTCATCGTAATACGCCTTTCTCAAAAACCCATTTTCATCGATATGATCCAGAGATTCAGGATCCTTTCTTTTTAATTCTGTGCGCACTTTTTCTTTCCAGTCCTTCTCCTCGTGAAAAGGGAATTCATTCAATAAAGACGTCATCTGATCATTATTTATTCAAAGCTAGTCTACGAAAATACTACTATCTAACTTTATTGTAAATGCTTCCATTTTTGCGCAAGCTAAAGCCATTAAGATTACCTTTGATTGACGATGCAATTTTTTGAAAAACTAGACGAGGAGAGCAAAGAAATTAGGGCCCAGTATAGGTCTCTATTAAAGGTCAGTAAAAACGTTCGCACTAAGAAGGATCGTTTGATGCTGCGTAAAGCTTTTGATGTGGCACTCGAGGCCCACAAAGACATGCGACGTAAATCTGGAGAGCCCTACATCTATCATCCAATAGCCGTGGCGCGTATCGTAGCAGAAGAGATTGGCTTGGGAGTGACTTCCATCATTTGTGCCTTGCTGCACGATACAGTTGAAGATACCGATATCACCCTAGATGATATTGAACATATGTTTGGCGAAAAAGTGCGTGTGATCATTGATGGATTGACGAAGATTTCCGGCGTGGTTGGATATACTGAATCTCTTCAAGCCGAAAATTTTAGAAAAATTCTACTCACGCTTTCTGACGACGTTAGGGTGATTATTATCAAACTGGCTGACCGCTTGCACAACATGCGTACTTTGGAATCAATGCGCCGAGATAAACAGTTGAAGATTGCTTCAGAGACCTTGTACCTATTTGCGCCTTTGGCACATCGTCTTGGCTTGTATGCCTTAAAGACAGAACTAGAAGACCTATCACTGAAGTATACCGAGCCAGAGGTCTACGATGAAATTAGCACAAAACTAGAAAAGACCCAAGAAGTCAGAATGCGCTTTGTAAGCCAATTTTCTTTGCCGATCAAAGAATCGTTGAAGAAACAAAAGTTTAAATACGACATTAAGGCAAGGACAAAATCCATTTACTCGATTTACAACAAGATGAAAACGAAAAATGTCTTGTTTGAGGAAATTTATGATGTGTTTGCTATTCGTATCATAATTGATGCGAAGTCCCAAGAAGAAAAGGCGAAATGCTGGCAAGCCTATTCTTTGGTGACAGATTATTATCAGCCCAATCCAGATCGTCTGAGAGATTGGCTCTCGACACCAAAAGCCAATGGATATGAATCATTGCATACGACGGTGATGAGTCCGAGCGGCAGATGGGTGGAAGTGCAAATTCGTTCCAAAAGGATGGATGAAATTGCAGAGAAAGGCTATGCTGCACATTGGAAATACAAAGAGGGTACAAGCGATACCAATTTTGATGATTGGATCAATAAAATTCGTGAGTTGCTGGAGAATCCTGAGAGCAGTGCGGTGGAATTTATAGATGATTTTAAACTGAATCTTTTTTCAGAGGAGATCTTCATTTTTACACCCAAGGGAGAAATTCGAAATCTTCCTAAAGGTGCTTCTGCCTTGGATTTTGCCTTTGACATTCACACAGAAGTTGGGATACACTGCATGGGTGCCAAAGTGAACCATAAACTGGTGCCCTTAAGTACGGAGCTAAAAAGCGGAGATCAAGTAGAGATCATTACTTCAAAGAAGCAGAAACCCAATGAAGATTGGCTAAAATTTGTCATTACTGGAAAAGCAAAGTCAAACATCAAATCAGCCTTAAAGGTAGATCGCAGAAGATTGATTGCTGAGGGTGAGGAGCGATTTCAAAAATGGGCCAAACGAAACAAAGTCAATGAGAGTAAAGCCAATGAAAAACGCATTTTAAGCCTGTATCGTTTGCCCTCTATGCGTGAATTTTTCTATCGATTGGCCATTGATCGAATCAAATTGGACCAATTGCAAAGAATGTCCATTGAAAGAGGAAAAATACATGCCAATGAACATTCTCCAACACCAAAAAGTCAACTTGAAAAGCACTTAAAAAAACAAGGAAAGTCTGAGGAAATGTTAGTCATTGGAGAGCAGATGGACAATTTCGATTACAAAATATCTCCTTGTTGCAATCCAATTCCAGGCGATGAGGTATTCGGTTTCATTACAATCAATGATGGGATCAAAATCCATAAGACCAATTGCCCAAACGCCATACAATTGATGTCGAACTATGCCTACAGGATTGTAAAAGCAAGATGGACGAGTCAGCAGGAAATTGCCTTTCTTGCTGGAATAAAGGTGATGGGTCTAGATGATTTGGGATTGGTCAATAAAATTACTGGCCTCATCTCTTCCCAATTGAATGTAAATATGCGTTCTATCAGTTTTGATTCTAAAGATGGGGTGTTTGAAGGAACAATTATGGTGTACGTCCATGACACAAAACATCTAAAGAATTTGATGTCCAAAATGAAGCAGATTGATGGCGTTATTAGTGTGATTAGAATAGAAGGATAAGAGGTGTATTAAACGCTCAAATTCCCTTATTTTTGACCTTTAACACGGTATGCCTACGACACCTGAAACCATTGAAAAAGTTATCGAGATTTTCTCTGCCTATTTAGAGAAGAATGGTCACCGAAAGACGCCAGAGCGTTTCGCCATCTTGAATGAAGTGTATGCTCAAAAAGGACATTTTGACATTGAATCGCTTTATGTTTCAATGAAAACAAAAAAATACCGAGTCAGTAGAGCCACACTTTACAATACCATAGATTTATTGCAAGCATGCAATTTGGTGCGGAAACATCAGTTTGGAAACAATAACGCTCAGTTTGAACGTTCCTATGCTTATAAACAACACGACCATTTAGTATGCACCAAATGCAACAAGGTAATTGAATTTTGTGACCCTAGGATTCAGAACATCAAATCTACAGTTGGGGAATTGTTGGATTTTAATATTTTACATCACTCTTTAAACCTTTACGGCATTTGTTCGTCCTGCCGCAAGCGAGAAGAATTTGAAAAAGAGGCATCATGAAATTTTCGTACGATCGAGAAAAGAAAGAAGGCATTGTGATTTACCGCTTAATAGGGCGCTTATTTGAAATTGAAGATGCCAAAGAGATGCTGGATGAATTTGAGAAAGACATTGCTAAGGATGAAAAGAAGTTTGTTATAAACTTGAAGTCCATCGAAAATTTAAACAGTTCAGGTTTAAATATACTCATCAACATCTTCACTAAAGCACGGAACAATTATGGTGAATTGCTTTTGGCAGATTTGACAATCAGAATTAAGGAGTTACTTATATCAACTAAATTGCTAAATATCTTTGTGGTGGAGCCGACAGAAGCGGCAGCCATCGAAAAAATAAATTCATAAATGAAAGTAGACGTATTATTGGGCCTTCAATGGGGAGACGAGGGCAAGGGAAAAATTGTGGATGTATTGACACCACATTATGATGTG
>Ga0316209_1002804_pt1 | contig 13064 bp, 15 predicted proteins | sample 6monopyrite_MG_FD_204945 | JGI IMG/M metagenome (GOLD analysis project Ga0316209, IMG submission 204945) | Microbial mat bacterial communities from mineral coupon in-situ incubated in ocean water Damariscotta River, Maine, United States -... | ecosystem: Environmental > Aquatic > Marine >...
TTTTGCCCACTTTGTTGCCACTGCACCCATGCTTCACGCATTAGCTGATAGTGTCTGGTTTGTGTTGTAATATCACGCCTCAGATCACGCCATGCTTGCAGCGAGAGCTGTTCAGCTTGTAAATATTTTTTACGTGCAATATCTATTTCTGCACGGTAGTTATTACGAAAATTTAGTGGAATAGATAAGGATATTCCAACAAGCGATTCTTGATCTTCTTTGCCACTTCGAATCGCAATAGTGGGATCAGCGCTACTTTCACTTTTACGTAACTCAATTGCCATCTTGCTTGCCGCAACATTAGCCTGTACAACACGCATTTGTGGAAGAGTTAATAGGAAAGCATCTAAGTCAGAAGGTAATGCGACTTCATCAAAGTTGATTGTTAACGCCGTTAGCTTTTGTTGTTCTGACTTTAAATCGGAACCATATAGGGCAATATATGCCTGCTCTGCAAGAATTTTACTCGTAATAACTTGAGCATTTTTTAAAACGGACTCACTATAAGCAAGCTGGGCCAAGTCCAGTTCTACCTGATCTAAATCGCCGGCTATATGTTTTTGCTTTGCTAAATGATAAAAGTCTTGCATTACCTTTAATCGTTGAGTTGATAGTGCTGCCAGTCGGGATTTGTTATGAAAGTCTTTTGCAGAAAATAATAAATCGTGAATTAACTGCTGACGCTTTTGCTGAAATATTGATTGCGCGGCATCGAGTTGATGTTTTGCTATACTGGTTTTTGCACCACGCTGGTCACCCCAGTCAATTGTTTGACTCAACCCATAGGTCGTAGTTCTTATATTTGTCTTCTCACTATCTATTTCAAACTCAGGATTATAAATAGCATTATCTGACGCACTATTAGCAGATATTACTGAATCACGTTCAGCTTGAGCAGCAAAAAAACGTGAATGAGTAGGAACTATTTGTTGCATAAACAACTGCAACACTTTAGGTGCAGGGCGAATAGTCATATTGTTAGCAGCTTGAACATAACTGCTGGAAGCGGTGAATAATACTAAACTCATCGATAATGAAGTAACGACAGTTTTTTGTATTTTTAGAAAAAACATAATACTTAACCTCACAAACAAATAACGCTTACTATCATCTGTAGATGTAAAAATTATTTATTTGTATAAAACGGTGGCGATTGAATTGCCACAAATTATTAAATAAGCAGCAATATTTACTGCCTTTAGATTGTAAAAACGTTTTGGTTAGTACTGTGGTGGTGCGCGAAGTGGGGGGGATAAATAATATAGAATTTGCTTTAAAGCAATATTGTCAAAATGAGTTCTAATACGAATACGTAGATTCACCAGTACTAGTAGAATCAGAAATACTGTTAAAAGAGCAACTAGTGTTTGGATAGAGTTACTGTCTTGTACTCGCGAATCGGGTGTCGATTTAATAATTGTTGTGTCTACATCATGATGCGAATGATCGACTGTGCCTGAAGTTAGATGAAAATCAATGGTTTGAATCTGGTTTGTTGATTCAGTACCACAAATATGATGTAAATGATAATGTGCAGGTACAAGTGAAATTAAAAGAATAGCCGCAACTAGCACCCAATAGGCAGTTTTATATTTTATCGCTAGTTTACGTAATGCAGTCATACTGGGCTAGTTTAGCACTCGGTTATAATTCTATCAATTCCAAAACAGACAAGACTCGAGCCGATAAGTTCAGCAATCGAGCAATATTGCGCTCACCACACAGATTTACTTCAACTGTATACAAGAGTTAACTCGGGAAATTTTTCATTTTTTTACTTGACCTAGAGTTAACTCTAGCTTGTAAGCTACTAACAACTAGGAAATTGACAGGTTTATTTAGCGTTATTCAATATACGCATAACGCTAAATAATCTTACTATTGAAATATAAATGAAGGAGGCTGAAATGAGAGTTACTTTACTGAAAGTATTAAGCATATTATTAATAACTAACGTAATGAGCCAAGCTGCATTTGCACATGACCCTATCTTTGGCCAAGGCCCTCACGTACTTTTTAAGGATGGATTTGAAGTAGCTACCGAACTTCATTCTTCGAAAAAAGGTGATGAACTGGAAAATGAAATCGGTCTTGAAGTAAAGTATGGCATTACAGGCGACTGGGCAATGGGGGTTGAACTTCCTTTTGAAATTAAAGCCGATGATGGTAATTCTTCAAGTGGCTTAGGTGATGCCGCTATTTTTACAAAGTATCGTTTTTGGCGAAAAGACACATTAGCGTTACAAGAAAGTGCGGCTATTTCTTTAAAAATAATATCTGATACAGGGAATGAAAACGAAACTCCCTCATTAGGAACAGGCACAACGGATAGCGTGGTTGGCTTGTCTTATGGGTATGAAAGTCGAACCTGGTATCGTTGGGCTAGTGTACGCCATCGTCAAAATGAAACAAATAGCGCCGGCCTACAACGTGGTGATAAAACTCTGGTTGATTTTGTTGTGGGTATTCGCCCAACGCTTACTAAATATATTGAGCCCGATATGGTGTACTTATTAGAGCTTAATGGCGAACTTGGCGACCGCGCCGCACTTAACGGTAATACGGTTTCGAATAGTGGCGGTGACGAATGGTTTATTTCCCCTGGCTTTATGTGGACGCTTAAAAACTTTGCAGTAAGAGGTGGTATTCAATTACCTATTGTTAGCAACCTCAACGGTTCACAAGAAAAATCAGATTATCGAGCCAAGTTAAGTTTTGAATGGCATATGTGATTTAAATCTATAAGTTTAGGAGTAATAAAATGAGTAAGAAAGTTGTAATAAGTATTTTTAGTGCAATGTTATTTATTAGTTCAATGCAGTCAAGTTTTGCTGCAGCAGGAACAAATTATACTATTCGAGTTGATGGCTTAGCCTGTCCATTTTGCGCCTATGGAATAGAGAAAAAATTTAAAAAAATGGACGGTATCAGTAATATTCAGGTAGATCTTGATAAAGGCTTAGTGAGCGTTGATGCAAAAGAAGGGCTTGAACTTAAAGAAGATAAACTGAAAAAATTATTTCATGATTCAGGTTTTACTTACCGCAGTATGAAAATAACACCGATTAAATAGTTAATATATTCTAACGAAACTTTATTATGACTGAGCAAAGATCAAAAATAAAAGACAGCAGTGTAACAATCTTTACCTTATTCACAACAACTGGAACATTGGTTTGTTGTGCGATACCGATAATTTTTGTCACACTCGGTCTCGGTGCAACAGTTGTGGCAATGACAAGTGCCTTTCCATTTTTGATCGTATTAAGTCAACATAAAATTTGGGTGTTTGCTTTTTCAGGTTTTATGTTAGCGCTGTCTGGTTGGTTAATGTACTGCCCCGGTCGTTCATGCCCTGTAGACCAGGCTTTAGGCGAAGCATGTAATACGGCACACAAATGGAATAAACGAATCTATTGGAGTTCAGTTGTAATTTGGAGTCTTGGATTTACTGCAGCCTATATCTTATTACCCGTACGAATGTGGTTAGATATCTAAATACTAAAATCTAAAGGGGGCGGGGAATGTTGCAATTAAAAACATCAATATTTTGGTGGGCTTGTTTTTACTTAACAAACCTTAACCTATCAACTCGATGCACAATTAAGTTACCGAATAAATAATGAAGCTAATGCCTTTGAAGCCGGTAATATTGCACGTGTTGATGCATCCTATCAACAACGAATATGGCGTAGTGATTCACAAGGCAATATACCTGACTATATCTATGCCGTTCTTGAAACGAATCTTATTAACCAAAGTAAAAATAAAGTGAATGGGTCTAAAGACAACAGTTCGAATGGAACGCGGCTATTTATTAGCCTAGGCTAACAATACGTGAATAAACGCTGGATTGCAGAGATCTCAGTACAAATCCCTGTTAACCAGGATCTGAATGGCTCGGCATTAGAGAATGACCACATTGCACGAACCAGTTTCAGATATAATTTTTAGCATAACCAATTGAAATACATGTGATTTCACTTAACTTTTTAAAAATTTTGAAATAATAACAAAAAAATCATTGACCTGGAGTCAACTCCAACCTTTAAAGTAACATCATAATCAACAATTGAAGGCAGGATTAAATGAAACACACTCTCATAGCAATTTTAACATTAGCGGTAATACACGTTTCAGCCTATGCCGCTAATAAGCAACAAATTGAAGTCGATATTAAAGGTATGACATGTAAGTTTTGCGCTTATGGTGTTCAAAAAAAGTTAAACAAACTCCCCAACATCGAAAAAGCTGAAGTCAATATCGATACTAAAAAAGCAACCATCGTTGTTAAAGAAGGTATGCAAATTAATTTGGACGAAGTGAAAAAAGCCATTAAAGCGTCTGGTTTTGTTCCTGTTAAAGTGACAACTAAAACCATTAAGTAAATAAACAGGAGAGCTATTATGGGTATTAAAGTTGAAGTTTTCTCATCTCCTGGCTGCGGTAAGTGTGGGCATGCTAAAGATGTATTGCGTAAGTTAGTTGAAGAAATTGGTGGTAATGAAATTGAATGGCGTGAAGTTAATATATTAGATGAGCTCGATTATTCTGTTTCAATCGGTGTAATGACAACACCCTCTATAGCGATTGATGGTGACTTAATTTTCTCTAGTTTGCCAACAGCAAAAAAACTTCGAGCAGAACTTGATAAAAGACTGGAGGATTAAATCGTGATGACACTACTTTTATCTACTGCAGCAGTTTTAGGATTACTCGCTTTTTTTGAACCGTGCACTATTGCGACTCATACATTGTTTTCAAAGCGGGTGCATTCTAACAAAGATAATGATGCATGCTGCCAAAGCTTATTTTCTGTTTGGTTAAGTCGAACAATTTTAGTAATGGGTATATTTGTAGGAGCCGTTTACTTTACAGATATACCTCAATGGAGCCCAATGCAACCTAGTATTATCCTGGCTATTATTTCTATTATTTATATTGTTTCACGATTCATTTATATTCCTGTTCCACATTTAGAAGTATTTAAGTTATTACCGGCTGGTAAACGGTTACCTTTTTCCATGCAATTAGGCTTAACATTGCCAGCTTGTACGTTGCCCTTGGTTGTTGTTGTTGTCGGTATGGTGATTACGCTTAATTCAATTATCTATGCAGCGATTGCCGGTGTGTTATTCGCAACAATGTTTACTTTACCCATGGTCATAACGTCTTATAAAGGGTTAAGTGAACAAGGCTTAGATCTATTAAACCATGCCGCAAAAGGTAGCCCATATCTAACAGCGGTCTTACTTATGGGTATTGCAACGTTTCTACTTATCCCATCTTTAGATATCAATGTCGCAACATTTAAAAATGTTTTAGTAGAAGCCAGTTGGGCTGGAATTGGTATTGGGTTTTTAGCCGGCTTTATTTTTAGTTTTAATCCTGTTTCATTTGCTTCTGTTCCTGTGATGCTAGCTTATGTGACTAAAGCAGACGAAGAGCGTAGTGCTGTACTTATGGGCGTTGCATTTGTCATGGGTATGTTAGTGACACATGTATTTCTTGGTGTTGCTGCTGCTCTCGGTGGTGAATGGGTTCAATCGGTAATGGGACGTCAGTGGGGTTTATTACTTGGACCGGTACTTATTATTATGGGTTTAATGTGGTCAGGTTTAATTAACATACGTTTGCGTTGGTTTGGTGTTAAAGGCCGTAAAGTCACTGGAATATGGGGTGCATTTTTACTCGGCATTCCTTTCTCAGTTGCCGTCTGTCCATTTTGTACGCCGGCCTTATTAGTTGCCTTGACCGCAAGCGCAAGTATTGGCTCACCTCTATTTGGTTTTGCATTACTACTTGCTTTTGCATTAGGCCGAAGCATACCTATTATACTTGGTGCATGGAGTATGGGATGGCTAGAGTCATTACAAATTTTATCTAAGTACCAAAAAACATTTGAAGTTGTAGCGGGTGTTACCTTGGTACTGACAGGTTTGTATTTACTTAATGAATATTTCTTTATTATTAAATATTAAGACGATTATTTATGCGTAGTCTTTTGGTGATATTTTCATTATTAGTTTTACATTCTGCTTGGTCAATACCAAGTGAGAGAATAGAAATACAAAAAGTATCGAGCAACGTGTATGCCTTAGTTGGCCAACGTGGCCCAATGTCAAAATGGAATTACGGTACCAATGCGACTTTTGGTGTTGTTATTACCGAAGATGGCGTGGTGCTCATTGATTCAGGCGCGAGTTATTTAGCAGCAAAAGAAATACACCGAAAAATACAACAAGTAACGGATAAGCCCGTCATAATGGTTATAAATACCGGTAGTGAAGATTTACGCTGGTTAGGGAATAGTTATTTTAAAAATTTAGGTGCTACGATAGTAACAAGTAAAGCCGCTTTTAAAGATCAGCATGTTCGTGCAGCTAATCTTATTAATCGATTAGATGAATATATATTTCCAAAATTTTCAGTTGGAACCAAAGATGTTTATGCTGATGATGTTTTTGATAAAGAAAAAACAATTGTCATTGGTGGTGTGAAATTTATATTGAAATATACAGGGCCTTCATATTTTGAAGGTGACTTTTTTGTCTGGCTTCCTGAGCAAAAAATTGTATTCAGTGGCGATATTATTTCAACTGAGCGGATGTTAGCCGTATCAAGAGACTCGAATACCGCTTCCTGGTTGAGAGTATTTGAAAATATACGTGATTTAAATCCTATACACGTTATTCCTGGACATGGTCATGCTACAAATATGAAAAAATCAACAGAAGACACATATGACTATCTCAGTTTGTTACGCTCTTCGGTTAAAGATTTTATTCAAAAAGATGGGCAGATAGAAAATGTAAGCAGCTTAAAGGAATACCCATTGTCACCTTATGAACGACTGATTGGTTTCGAGATGTTGCTAGGCCGTAACGCATTGCATGTTTATATGGAACTTGAGTGGGAGTAGAGAGTCTATTTTGCAACAACAGTACAGGAAAGGCATAAATGGCAATTTATAAAATAGGTGAAGTGACCAAAGATTTTGGCATAACTGCAGATACTTTACGATACTATGAAAAAATTGGCTTATTCCCGACTATTTCTCGAACAGAATCAGGTATCAGACAATATGATGATAAAGATATTTCCCGACTTCGTTTTATAAAACGTGCGCAACGTATGAACTTTAGCCTTGAAGAAATTAAAAGTTTACTAACCATGCGTGAAGACCCGCAACACGCAAAAGATAACGTTCGAAAACTCACGGCAGATAAACTTAAAGATATTGAATGCCAAGTTACCGAACTTACAACACTTCAAAATGAATTACGATTATTGCTAAATCTTTGTCAGGGTAGTGAAGACGGCTGTCCAATTATTGAAGGCATTGGTGACGATGATAAATCTCAAAATTAGGTCATGTTTTAGTTTTATTTAATGACTAATCTAATGGAGCCTTTCTCTAAGCCTGGAAAGCTCATTGATAACTGGGAGCTAATTTTATATTTTTATTCTAAATGCTTGTATTTTATGGGAAATAAAAATTGAACTAAGTTTAAATAAATAACTCTTAATTTTACTTTGTAATGAACATTATTTGCGCTAAGATTTGGAAATGAAAAAATTGTTAGACAATTTATTATCTATTGCTCCTCTATTGCTTGTTTTGGCAGTTTCGCCTGTTCAAAATACTATGGCTACAGTAAGTCACACTAATAATACGACAAGCGTCATGCAACAGGAAATGGGTGTTTCTGGTAATAGCTCTTCTGATATTAATTCTTTAACTAAAGCAGATAAGATGCAAGAGAAACATTGTGCTGGTCATACAGCAAGTCAATGTAAATGTGATATTTCACATTGCATGAGCATTTCATTCATAATGCTACCAACATCCAATCTTGCAAGTATTAGTTTTACTCATAGTAATTTCAAAGTAAGTTCTAACTCTGAAATTATTCAACCATTAGTATCCACACTGTTTCGCCCACCCCGAGTTTAAATTTCTCGTATATTGTCGTTACTCTCGGCAAGTTAAATAAATAATATATTTTTAAAACGCGGTGCGTTTGGCTACGGACGTTAGTCTTATTCATTGCATAGATCGAGGAATTTATAATGTCTAATATTATATTGCCAGGACTTGGATTTAATACTGAGCCAGAATCACATTCGCGTCGACGCTTTGTAAAAGGACTTGCTGCCGGCGGAGCTCTGATGGGTTTAGGGATATCTGGTTTAGCCCACGCTAGTGCTGCTGTAAAAGGTGCACTCTTTTACCCTGAAGAATTAAGCGGAACAAATATGGATCTGACTTATTCATACAGCAAAGTTAATTTTACGGGTAATGAACGTACTGCAACAGCAATTAATGGTGGTGTGCCCGCACCTATTTTACGGTGGAAAGAAGGGGATACCGTTACCCTTAACGTAACAAACAACATGGCTGTTGATACGTCGATTCATTGGCACGGTATTATTTTACCTAGTGCGCAAGATGGGGTACCCAACATATCAGATGGCTTTAAGGGTATTAAACCGGGCGAAACATTTAAGTATCAATTTAAGTTAGAACAAAGTGGTACGTATTGGTACCACAGTCATTCAGGATTTCAGGAACAAACAGGTGCGTATGGTGCAATTATTGTTGAGCCAAAAGACCCTTATCCATTTAAGTTTGATCGTGAGTATGTTGTCCAGCTTTCTGATTGGAGTGATGAAGATCCTGATGATATTTATCGTAAACTTAAAAAACTTAGCCACTACTATAATTTTCGTGAACGAACCATTAGTGATGCATGGCAAGAAGTTAATGAGAAAGGTTGGAGTAAGTTCTGGCAAGAACGTGGCATGTGGAATGAAATGCGTATGTCAGATCGTGATATATCTGATGTTACTGGTTATACCTATACATTCTTAACCAATGGAAAAACACCTGCTGAAGGTTGGACGGGTTTATTTAAACGAGGCGAAAAAGTTTTACTTCGCTTTATTAATTCTGCAGCAATGACATACTTTGATGTGAGGATACCTGGATTAAAAATGACGGTTGTTGCATCAGATGGTCAATACATCGATCCTGTAACGGTTGATGAGTTCCGTATTGGTGTCGCTGAAACTTACGATGTGATTGTAGAGCCTAGTGATGATCGTGCTTACAGTATTTTTTCTCAAGCTATCGACCGTACGGGTTATGCACGCGGAACGTTGACACCAGATGCTGCTATGACAATTGATGTACCGAAGATGGATGAAGCACCTATCTTAACGCATGGTGACATGGGTATGGCTATGAGTGGTATGGGTCATGAAGGTCATGATATGGGTGCGATGAATAACATAAAAACAGATAGTAGTAATACTGAGAAGAAAAAAAATACTGAGATGAAATGTGGTGCCAATAGGGTGATGACACCTAAAAAGGCGACAATGGATCCCACAATGGATCCCACAATGGATCATAGCGGTCATGATATGGCTGGTATGGATAACGCTAAAATGTCTAAACCTGCAATGGGTTCAGGTAAAGCGGGTTTCGGTAGTAGTAGTAAAGTCATACATACCGAATCAGAATTTGGTCCCCATGTAGATATGCGAGCCGATGCTGCAAAATATCAGCTTGATGATCCCGGTGTTGGCTTACGCAATAATGGTCGCAAGGTTTTAACCTATGCCGATTTACGCAACTTATATAAAACACCGGACCCACGTGAACCTGGACGTGAAATTAATTTGCATTTAACCGGTAATATGAGTCGTTATATGTGGTCGATTAATGGTATTAAGTTTGCCGATGCAGAACCTTTACGACTTAAGTTTGGTGAACGTGTACGTATTAATTTGCTTAATGATACGATGATGAATCATCCTATTCATCTCCATGGTATGTGGAGTGATCTTGAAACAGGAGACGCTCAATATATTCCACGTAAACACACCGTTAATGTACAGCCGGGTTCGAAGATAAGTTTTCTGGTAACAGCTGATGCAATGGGAGGTTGGGCATTTCACTGTCATCTCATTTATCATATGCTTGGCATGTTCCGCAAAATTGAAGTGGTTTAAAGGGGAGTTAAAAATGAAAGATAAAATTATAGTTGCTTTATTAACCGGTCTCCTTTCAAACACAGCTTCAGCAGGTGGTATGGAGGACGATCCAATTATAACTAAAGTTATGATTAATCAATTTGAAACGCGCATTACTGATGGTAAAGATCCTCTCATATTAGAAGCCGATGCATGGATAGGTAAAGACTTAGATAAATTCTGGTTTAAAACAGATGTTGAACGAGTTAATGGTGAAACAGAAGAGCTTGAATTGCAGGCCTTATATAGCAGAGCCATTGCCCCCTTTTGGGATTTGCAAGTTGGTTGGCGGCATGATGCTAAACCAAAGAATAACAAGCGTGATTGGTTGGCTCTTGGTATTAATGGTCTTGCGCCTTACTGGTTTGAAGTCGACAGCGCATTATTCATTGGCGAAGAGGGGCGAGTTGGTTTAAGGCTTCAAGCTGAATATGAAATTATGTTCACTCAACGATGGATTCTATCACCAGAAGCTGAAGTTAACTTTCATTCAAAAGATGATGAGGCAACGGGGACTGGATCTGGTTTATCGGATACACAGCTTGGTTTAAGACTAAGGTATGAAATCTCAAGAGAGTTTGCACCTTATGTAGGGTTAAACTGGAACAAAAAATTCGGTAAGACGGAAGATTATGCAAAAGCAGAGGGTGAAAAAACAGACGACTTGCAGTTTGTCGTCGGCTTACGTGCCTGGTTCTAGGCGCTGAAATATATGGATGGTCGTTTTAGTTCAAGACCATCCATATCATAATAGTATTAATTTATGAAAAAGTTATCCTCAAGGAGATAATGATGAGAACGCAATCAATAAATTTAAAACTAAATACTCAGTTATTAGGTGTATTTATTCTTTTAAGTATTGGCAGTTATTTCAGCCAAAATGTACAAGCTAAAGAAAAAACGCCTGAAATAATTGTATATAAAAGCCCAACCTGTGGTTGTTGTCAAAAATGGGTGAAACATCTGGAAACAGCAGGATTTAATGTTAAAACGATTAACAAAAGGAATATGAATCCAGTGAAAGCGCAATTTGGTGTAAAAAGACAATATCAATCTTGTCATACAGCAAAAGTAGGGGGGTATTTTATAGAAGGACATGTGTCAGCTAAAGAGATAAGAAGATTACTGAAAGAAAAACCCAATGCAAAAGGTTTAGCTGTACCTGGAATGCCTATGGGATCGCCAGGCATGGAAGGCCACCGTAAAGACATGTATTCAGTGTTATTAATCAATAATAAAAATAAAGCAGAGATATATTATCAATATTAAAATGAAAACATTAAAAAGCAAGATGACAATAAAATACTCCATGATACTGACAATCTTGATATTTCACTTTAGTTATCTGCCCATCTCTTTTTCACATGGAATGGGTGGTTCCACCAAGAGTAATATTAATAAAAAGAAGATGACTTATAATAAAGAGGATAATAAAGGTAAAACCATCTCAGATAGGATGAATTTTAGACTTGATATCCATGGAAATACACTCAAACTATTGGTTCGCAATAGGTCAAATCAGCCAATTGATACTAGTCTAGCCTCAGCTACGGTTGTTGTCACGGGAGACGGGCTGGCGGCAATGTATAACATGCAATCAAAAGAAGAGGGATACATCATAAGCAGTATTCCTATTACAGTTTCTAAAAATACAAAATTTCAAGTTACATTGAGAATGCCTGGAGAAAGACCTATTAATATTACTTTTATATCGGCTCAAAGTGCTAAGCCAATTAGTGTTAGTCAGCAGGGAATAAGGAAGTATTAAATTATAAAATGGATATATTAAGAAAATATATTGTCGGGATTTTTTTGGTTTTAATATTTTTAATTATTTATATCTATTTACATCAATCTGGTGACTTAAATTATTTTTATGAGATAGAAAGATTGAAAGTTCAATTAGTACAGCTTGGTAGTTTGGGGCCGTTTCTCATTGTGTTACTCATGGCTGGCGCTATTGTTATGAGTCCCATACCAAGCGCACCAATTGCTATTACATCTGGCTTATTGTATGGGCATAGTTGGGGAACAGTTTATATTTTAATTGGTGCTGAGCTGGGTGCTCTAATTGCTTTTAGTATTTCAAGATTTCTTGGCCATGAGGTGATGCAAAAACGGTTCGGTGAGCGTATTAAGTCGAAATGGTTAACCTCTAACAACCATTTAATGTTCGTTGTATTTGTCTCACGTCTAATTCCTTTTATATCCTTTGATATTATTAGCTATGCAGCAGGGTTAACAAAAATCAGTTATATACAGTTTGCCCTTGCAACATTGGCTGGAATTCTTCCGGCTAGTTTTTTACTGGCGCATTTTGGTGGGGAAATGGTAAGTGACGATAGTCAGCGTATGTTCATTACCATCTTGTTACTCGGTGCCCTCACACTTATTCCTATTATTTTAACTGTGGTTAATAAGGTTCGCAGAAATATAAAATTAAAATAATTACTCTAATAGGTATGTTTATATTCCTGTATCTTTTGTAAATAAATATTAAATTACTATTGACCTGTGTCCTACACACATGTTTTAAGCTGTTAAACATCAAGAAATCATAAATATTTATTCAGGATGAATGTTTATTCAATATGAACAACAAGACGATGACAGTAAGAGATGTTTCTAAACTTGCAAATGTGACCGCTGAAGCTGTCAGATATTACTCTCGTCTTGGGCTTGTCAAACCCACAAAAAATCCAAAAAATAGATATAAAATGTATGATTCAACGGATATATCAAGAATTATTTTTATACGTAAGGCTAAAAGTCTAGGTTATACACTTAATGAAATTAAAAAAATTCTGACTCATGCTACATCCGGTAAATCACCGTGCCCTATTGTTAGGACGATTATAGAAAGTAGACTTGTCGAGAACCGAAATCGACTAAACACGATGTTGGGATTGCAGGCAACAATGGAGAAGGCTGTAAAACAATGGAAAAACTTGTCGGATGGTATCCCAACTAGCGATTCAGTTTGTGTTTTGATTGAGTCGTTTTCTCACGATATTGAGCTTAAG
>Ga0316209_1002805_pt1 | contig 13062 bp, 12 predicted proteins | sample 6monopyrite_MG_FD_204945 | JGI IMG/M metagenome (GOLD analysis project Ga0316209, IMG submission 204945) | Microbial mat bacterial communities from mineral coupon in-situ incubated in ocean water Damariscotta River, Maine, United States -... | ecosystem: Environmental > Aquatic > Marine >...
GATGACGGTTTAAATTATTATCTGTTATTATTTTGTTTCTCTAATTTCATGTCGTTAATAAATAAAAACCAATAAAAATGTGACACACGACGATTTTAGGTCACATTCAATTTTCTTAACGGGACAGCAGTGAGAATAAATATACAATATGTTTTATTGAACATTGCAGCCATGCGATTCCTCATTCATACAAGGCGGAAAGATTAAAATATTACATACAAATACACTGATCGATGACGCATCAAAATTAGAGTATATTTTTTTGTCCACATTAACTGACAAATTAAATTAGTACAAAGTTACTTTAAAATATAAAAAAAATTAAATAACTCAATTATTAAATATTTCACTTCACAGCTTCTTACTAACGCATTACTATCACTTATTCGACAAGCTCAGTAACGGTTATCACTACCACTTTTAAAATTCGTTTCTATGCTTAGCTCAAACAGGAATAACAATGGAAAACATTTCACTCAGTCTGGTCGCCGTTATTGTATTACTTGCGACCAATGGATTTTTTGTTGCTGCCGAATTTGCGCTGGTTAAAGCCAGGGGGTTTCGTATTGAAAGCATGGCAAATGAAGGTCGCGCCACCGCTAAACTCACCTTGCGTATTCAACACAATCTGGAAGCGTATTTAGCGGCCTGTCAGCTGGGTATCACGATGGCCTCTCTGGGGCTCGGCTGGGTTGGTGAACCCGCTGTTGCTGCACTGCTTGAGCCCTGGTTTCGTGACATGGGTGTACCTGAAACAATACTGCACACCACCGCTTTCATCATCGGCTTTTTAATATTCTCATCACTGCACATTGTTGTCGGTGAACAAGTTCCCAAAACACTGGCCATACGCAAAGCTGAGCCCGTCGCATTGTGGGTAGCCTATCCATTACATATAACTTATGTACTGGTTTTTCCACTTAACTGGTTACTCAACACATCGACCAGAAAAATTCTTTCCCTGTTCAAGGTCGCTGAAGCAACCCATGCTGATATCTTTAGTCATGATGAATTAAAAGGACTCGTTGCCACTTCTGGGGAGCATGGTGAACTGGCAGCGAACAAAGCAGAAATGCTGAAGAATCTTTTCGAGTTCGATCAACGCCTTGTGGGGCGCGTGATGATTCCGCGTACTGCACTCAAGTTACTGGACATAAATAACAATGCGGATGACAACCTTGCCATCATTCGTGATAGTCGTCACTCACGCTTTCCCCTGGTTGACAGTGAAAATAATGAAAAAATAATGGGCATCGTCCTGGCCAAAGATCTATACGCCGCTTTATTAAGCGACGACAAAGCACCCTGGGGAGATTTGCAACGTTTTTGCCGTGAGCCCTTTATCGTTCCTGAATCACAGAAAGTGGCTCACCTGTTCGACGTCATGCGCAGCAAACGCGCACATATGGCGCTAGTCGCAGATGAGTACGGCAATCTGAGTGGCATCGTCACCCTGGAAGATTTACTGGAAGAAATTGTAGGTGAAATTGAAGATGAAACCGATGCTGCCACTGAAACTTACGCCATCACCCAAATTGATGAAACACACTGGGAAGCTGATGGCCTGGTATCATTGACGGATGCCGAGCGTAACATTGGCCTGGTCGTTCCAGATGGACTGGATGCCAACACGCTCTCTGGCTTGTGTATGACGGCTTTAGGCGAAATGCCAGAAACCACAAATGAATTCACTGCATACAGTTTCCACTTTACGATACAAAGTGTAGAAAACCACCGTGTAGGTAAAGTACTCATAGAAAAACTGAACCTGGAAGATGAAGAAAAATCAAACACTGAAACACCTACTACAGACGTATCAAAGCTGTAGAGGGATTCTAAGTTTTTAAGTCTGGTGACACTGTTTATACTTTAAAATTCAGGCGCTCAGCGCCATCAGTAACCGATAACAACTAAGGTGATAAGAATAATGCCTGACCTCGATACCACTGAAGTACACCCCTGGCACAGCTACGGTACCGAAATGGTTTTCCAGAAAGTATCATCATCAGTGAATGGCCTGTCGCAACAGGAGGCTGAACATAACCTGCAGAAGTACGGAACCAACCGACTTCGGCCCGCGAAAAAGAAGGGGCCACTGGCGCGCTTTCTGGCACAGTTTCACAATGTTCTTATTTATGTACTGCTCGCATCCGGTGGCGTCACCGCCCTGCTAGGACATTGGGTAGACAGCGGTGTCATTCTCGGCGTAGTCATTCTCAACGCCATTATCGGCTTCATCCAGGAAGGTAAAGCGGAAAAAGCGCTGGATGCAATCCGCAGTATGCTCTCCCAACAGGCGATGGTAAAACGCGATGGTAAGTTCATTGTCCTTGCCGCTGATCAGTTAGTCCCAGGTGATGTGGTCACGCTGCAATCAGGCGACAAGGTGCCTGCGGATCTGCGCCTGTTTAAAAGCCGTGAACTGCGTATCGATGAGGCCATGCTCACCGGCGAATCTGTACCCGTAGAAAAGTTTACTCAGCCGGTGGCCGAACAGGCGACCATTGGTGACCGTAAATGTCTTGCCTACTCCGGTGCTCTGGTCACCTATGGACAAGGACAGGGCGTGGTTATCGCCACCGGTGACCGCACCGAAATTGGCCGTATCAGTAGTCTGTTGCGCCATGTGCAGACACTCACCACACCGCTACTCAGGCAAATGGATACCTTTGCAAAATGGCTTACCCTTGCCATCGGCGTTATTGCCGCCGCAACTTTTACCTACGGCGTACTCCTACAGAATTATACCGCCAGCGACATGTTCCTCGCCGCCGTGGGTCTGGCGGTAGCGGGTATCCCTGAGGGGCTGCCCGCCATCATGACCATCACCCTCGCTATCGGCGTGCAGCGTATGGCAAAAAAGCGCGCCATCATCCGCCGCCTGCCCGCGGTCGAGACTCTGGGCTCGGTTACTGTCATCTGCTCGGACAAGACCGGCACCCTGACACGCAACGAAATGACCGTGCAAACCGTGGCCACTGGTGCCGGTATCTGCGAGGTCAGTGGTGCTGGCTATGATCCTCACGGTGCCTTTAATCTCGATGGCACCGACGTCACCACAGAAGGTTTTCCACTATTGCGTGAGATCGCACAGGCGTCTCTGCTCTGCAACGATGCCACTCTTTCAGAGGTCGATAACCAGTGGGTAATACAGGGTGACCCGACTGAAGGCGCTCTGGTAACTCTGGCGCAAAAAGCGGGACTAAATCACGACTATTGCCAGAGCCAATATCCTCGAACTGATGTCATCCCGTTTGAATCACAGCATCGCTTCATGGCCACCTTGCATCATGACCACGCTGGTCACGGTTTTATCTATCTCAAGGGTGCCCCGGAACGCGTACTGGAAATGTGCCACATGCAACGTATACGAGGTGAAGACATTCCCCTGGATAAGACCTACTGGGAAACCTGTATGCACACCATGGCTTCTCGTGGACAACGTCTGCTAGCCATTGCTTTCAAGTCGGCAACAACCAAACTGCAAAGCCTTGCGTTTAATGACGTGGAAAGTGGCCTGACACTACTGGGTGTGGTCGGTATTATTGACCCACCTCGTGGGGAAGCAACGGCCGCCGTGCGTACCTGCCAGTCAGCGGGTATCCGCGTTAAAATGATCACCGGTGACCATAGCATCACTGCCCTTGCCATTGGTACCCAGATGGGCATTGGCGACGGCGTTACCGTCATCAAAGGCAGTGAACTGGAAACCTATAATGAAGCCCAGTTAAAAGAGGCCGTGTTACGTTGTGATATTTTTGCCCGGGTATCCCCTGAACAAAAACTTCAACTGGTTACCACGCTGCAGGCAGCAGGCGAAATAGTTTCCATGACCGGAGATGGTGTCAATGATGCACCCGCACTAAAACGTGCCGACGTAGGCGTCGCCATGGGGCTCAAGGGCACCGAGGTGGCCAAGGAGTCGGCGGAGATGGTGCTCGCCGATGACAATTTTGCATCCATTGCCCACGCCGTGGAAGAAGGCCGCACGGTCTACGACAACCTGAAGAAATCCATCCTGTTTGTACTGCCCACTAACGGTGGCGAGGCGCTGATCATTATCGCGGCCATCGCCATGGGCCGCAGTCTGCCCATCACCCCGGTGCAGATCCTCTGGATCAACATGATCACCGCGGTGACTCTGGCGCTGACCCTGGCCTTTGAGCCAGCGGAACGTAATGTCATGCAGCGCCCACCACGAAACCCCAAAGAACCCATCCTCACCGGCTTCCTCATCTGGCGTATCTTTTTTGTCTCGCTGATCATCGTTATCGGCACCTTCGGACTGTTTCTATGGGAACGAGATCACGGCGCCAGCATCGAGCTGGCACGCACCGTGGCCGTAAATACACTGGTGATGTTCGAGATATTTTACCTGTTCAGCGCGCGTTATCTGCTGGCACCTGCATTAACTTATGAGGGACTAACCGGTAACCGTTATGCGCTCTATGCCATTGGTTTGCTAATCGTTATCCAGCTGGGTTTTACCTACCTCCACCCCATGCAAATCCTGTTTGCCACCACAGCTGTCAGTATCGATGCCTGGCTGCGAATTATTAGTGTTGCTTCGTCAGTACTGGTACTGGTGGAAATAGAAAAATGGGTACTTAGAAAATATATAAAAGCAGGACAATGAAGAAAATAAAAATAATTAAAACTCGTGCATGATTAACATTTTATAAACAGGACTTATTTCAATTTTCAATCAGAGATATATCCGTACTTTATATCCGTACTTTAAATTTTTAAAGATGTTATTTTATTGATCATCATTGAAGTTTCACATTCAACATATATGTATGTGGCATGGGCATGGAATTGGGATTGGGTGCAAATCTAAAATATGTATAAGAAAATGAAAGTACATAAAATAACAACTAACGGCCTTAGTATTTTGTTGCGCCTGGTAACGTTCCTGCTTATTTGGTGGGTTCTCACCAATGGTATGACTTCATCATGGTGGTTTGGTGTTCCCGCAATATTGCTTGCACTTATCACCAGCATCGCGCTACTGCCACCGATGCATCTGGTCTGGTACGAATGCATCCGATTCATCCCCTTCTTCCTTAAAAATTCCTTAATGGGGGGGATAGATGTGGCCTGGCGCGCCTTTCATCCGCGCTTGCCGATTGCGCCAGATCTCATTGAGTATCCATTGAGATTACCTCCGGGACTATCACAGGTTTTTATGGCCAATACGGTAAACCTGCTACCCGGCACACTCAGTGCGGCACTTGAGCGCAATATCATGAAAGTTCATGTGCTGGACAGTCAAAAAGATTTTCTCTCCGAGCTTGAAGCCGTGGAACAACACGTAGCGCTGATTTTCGGACGACCCTTGAACATTTCTCCCTCGAATATTTCTCCCTTGAATATTTCCTCAAAAGGTAAATCAAATGAAACGCTTTAAAAATATTCTTTGTGTGGTAGAAACTGGGGTGGATTGTAAACACACTCTGCAACGAGCCGTCGCGCTGGCAGAAAATAACCAGGCTAGCCTGGCGGTTGTCAATGTAATGGCTCGTGACAAGGCTGGTATCGGTATGCCTGATGGTGGTCCGATCTCCGCTGATTTACAGGCCGCGAGATTGAAAGCGCATACTCAGGCAGTAGAAAATCTGCTAGCGCCTTTTCGTGAACAGATTAAAATCAACGTCAGAATACTAACCGGCACACCTTTTCTGGAAATCATCCGCGAAGTGCTACGTCACGAGTACGATCTGGTAATCAAGACACCTGAGACTCAGGACTGGCTCGACCCGTTATTTGGTAGTGATGATATGCATCTGTTGCGTAAATGTCCCTGCCCGGTCTGGCTTATCAAACCCAGTGCACCAAAGTCCTACCGACGCATTCTAGCCGCCGTTGATATTGACGAAACCTATCCGGAAGATGAACAGAAACCACGATGCGTACTGAACCATCAGATTCTGGAAATGGCCAGTTCCCTGTCGCTATCCAACTTTGCCGAACTACACATTGTGCATGTCTGGGATGCAATCGGTGAGAGCGCTTTACGCAGTCCATTTGTCAATACACCAGAAAAAGAAATTGTGGCCTACATTGAAAAGACAAAACAGCTTCACGCAACAAGTCTTGATGCACTGATAAATGATGTCACTAGCAAACTGGGAGCTGACGCACTGGATTACCTCAAACCCCAAAAACATCTGATCAAGGGCTGGGCTCGAAAAGAGATTCCGGTATTCGCTAAAAGCATTGAAGCAGACCTGATTGTTATGGGAACGGTGGGGCGTACGGGTATTCCGGGATTCATCATAGGCAATACCGCTGAGACCATTCTAAATCATATTGACTGTTCGGTGCTTGCAATCAAACCGCCAGGCTTCGAATCACCTGTCACTTTGATGGATTGATTGTGCAGACTCTTTACTTAGCGTTGGCGCTTTTTTTGCTGCTGAACCTCTGCGCTGGCATGTGGCGTATACTTCGCGGCCCGAGCATTGCAGATCGCATGTTGGCGGGGCAATTATTCGGCACCACTGCTGTGGCCATTCTACTGCTACTGGCACAGGCGACAGAAAGCCCGGCCATGCGTGATGTTGCACTGGTATTTGCTTTGCTGGCGGCGGTAACAGCCGTCGCCTTCGTACAACGAGCCTGGCCTGATCTGGAAGAAGACAATGACAGTGATTGATTATCTCTCGGCCGCACTCCTTATCGGCGGAGCCATCTTTTTCCTGGCCGGTACGTTGGGGCTATTGCGTTTCCCTGATGTATATACCCGCCTACATGCCCTGACCAAAGCGGACAATCTGGGACTGGGACTGATAGTAATGGGGCTGGCGCTGCAGGCGGAAACCTGGGCCGCTGCGGGTAAACTATTGCTAATCTGGTTGCTGGTTTTACTTGCGGGTGCCAGCGTCGCCCACCTGATTGCCAACGAAGCATTGCGCAAAGGGATTCGTTTATGGAAACGCTAACACTGCTGGGCTGGGGCTTCGATTTATTACTGGGATTCGGGTTGATATGTTTAGCCTGGTGGACGCTGTCCTGCACCGACCTGTTTAAAGCCATTGTATTATTTATTGCCTTTGGACTGCTAATGGCGTTGCTGTGGGTGAGACTGGAAGCACCGGATGTTGCACTCGCTGAGGCGGCCATTGGTGCGGGTCTGACCGGGGCGCTTTTAATGGCCGCTCTGGCGCGCTTACAAAGCACCAGGCAAAACGGCAGCCAAAATGACAATCCAGATTCAGGCGAAAAACACAATGACTGACTACCTTAATACGTTTAAGCAGGCCATGACTATTTTCTTCCCGTGCTTCCATGCTGCATCCAATAATGCGCTATACACCTTCACGGGTGAGTTTACATTGCAAACACGGGCCACTCGATGAACAGAAAAATTTTGCGCCTGATACTGTTAGTACCACTGTTACTCACACTCGCCACTGGCCTTGGTTACGCCGTATTATCGTTACCTGAACAACCACAATACCTGCATAAACGGGTGATCGATAATATGGCCGAAAGTGGCGTCAGTCACCCGGTTACCGCAGTACTACTTAACTTCAGGGGTTACGATACGCTACTGGAAATGGTGGTGTTGTTGCTCGCGTTGCTAGCTGTCTGGTCACTTGATATGCCTGCCCCCCAACACAAAACACCGCACAAAACAGCCCCAGGCCTGATACTCGATACACTGACACGTTTACTCACACCGGTACTGATTCTGGTCACCGCTTATTTGTTATGGGTTGGTGCCCATGCGCCGGGAGGTGCATTTCAAGCGGGATCCGTACTGGCCGCATCGGGTGTATTACTCCTGCTGGCAGGCTGGCGTGTCTCAGACAAACTAACCGCTTTACTGCTTCGAATCGTACTCGTGGCTGGGCCGAGTGTGTTTATTATTATTTCTGTATTCACTCTGTTGCTTGAAGGCCAGCTCCTGAAATATCCACCGGCACAGGCTGGCCTGTTCATTGTCATTCTCGAGACAGTTGCGACACTCTCTATCGGTGCGACACTGGCCGCGCTTTTTCTGGGGGTTCGCCCCAGAAAAATAGAGCTGGAAAAAGGTAGCGAGAAAGATAGCAAAAAAGACAGAGACAAAAACAGGCAACACGAATGAACCCTGCAAGCTTTTATGCGCTGGTAGGCATCGGGCTTTTTTGCCTTGGACTCTTTGGCCTGATTATGAACAGCCACCTGCTGCGAAAAATACTGGCAATCAATATTATGGGCAGTGGTGTTTTTCTGGTGCTGGTGGCGCTCGCCGGGCGAGCGGAGAATATGCCCGCAGACCCCGTGCCCCACGCGATGGTGATTACCGGCATTGTTGTGGCTATCTCGGCTACTGCGCTGGCACTCACCCTAATGTTAAGGGTTGCCTCAGAAACCGGGCATGCCACACTGCCCGATGAAGTAGAAAAATAGTGGCCATGCAAAATGCCTTTATAGAACTCCCCTGGGCAGTCGCACTCATCCTGTTGCCATTAGCAGGTGCCATGGGCTGTTTCCTTTTTCCACGAATAAGTCGAACACTGGGGCTGATGACCAGCTTTAGTATTGTTGTGTCAGTTGTCGGTCTGGGCTGGCAACTACTGGAACATGGCAGCTATCGCCATGCGGTGGGCGGCTGGGGTGCACCACTGGGTATTGAACTGGTTGCCGATGGACTGAGCCTGTTAATGCTCACCACCACGGCAATAGTCGGCTTTGCGATCAGCGTTTATTCGACGACTTATTTTAAACCCGCACTTGCGGTTCGGTTCTGGCCCATCTGGATGTGCCTGCTGGCGGCATTAAATGCGTTGTTTTTATCCGCCGACATTTTTAATCTGTACGTCACTCTTGAGTTGTTGGGCTTATCCGCTGTCGCGCTCACCGCTTTGACTGGCAGCAAAGAAGCTCTCAGCGGCGCCATGCGTTATCTGCTGGCCACATTGTTAGCTTCACTGGCCTATCTTTTGGGGGTTGCGCTGCTCTATCACAGTTTCGGCAGTGTAGACATCGCTGTACTTGCTCAACAAATGCAGGCTGCTTCCCCCTATGCATCAGGTGCTATATGGGCCGCGCTGGGTCTGATGGCTGCGGGTTTAATGCTTAAATCAGCCGTCTTCCCACTGCATTTCTGGTTACCCCCTGCGCATGGCAGCGCGCCCGCACCGGTGAGCGCGCTACTTTCAGCGCTGGTGGTAAAAGCCTCATTCTATATTTTGCTTCGTTTGTGGTTCACGCTGTTCGAACCCCTTGTGAACGGTGAAGCAATCAACACCTTACTGGGCCTACTGGGCTGCGCTGCGATTCTATGGGGTTCTGTACAGGCTTTGCGCCAAACCCGACTAAAATTACTCATCGCCTATTCCACGGTAGCCCAGATTGGTTATCTGTTTCTGGTATTTCCACTGGCCGCTAGCATGGGTAGCATCGCCTGGAATGGCGTCGCTTACCTGATCATTTCTCATGCACTGGCAAAATCCGCCATGTTCCTTTCCGCGGGTAATCTGCTGTGTTTTGGCGGTCATGACCGCATCGCCGATCTGGATCGGGTGGTGCAACGCCTACCGCTAACCGCAGCAGCCTTCGCACTGGCCGGAGTGAGCATTATGGGGCTTCCGCCCAGCGGTGGATTTATTGGAAAATGGTTATTGCTTGAGGCAGCGATAATTCAGGGCCGATGGGATCTCGTCGCAGTGATGATCCTCGGCGGCCTGTTGGCAGCGGCTTATATATTCAAGGTTATAGGGCACACATTCACTCAGGCGCCGGTGACTCATGAAGCGCAATCCGTATCTGCGAGTATGCAATGGTCTGCACTGTTGCTTGCCATCGGCGCTATGCTATTGGGGTTTCTTTCATTACCTGTTCTGTCTCTGCTAAACATTAGCGACATCACTGCAACCAGTGGGGTCGGATTATGAGCTGGAACGCGTGGGTCCCACTACTGGTAGTGATGAGTTCACTACTGCCGGGTTTGATTATCTTTGGCCTTGCAGAAGATAAGGCGCGACTTCGTATTGCGCTCAATCTGTTTGGCGCGCTGTCCAAACTCGTACTGGTGAGCTGGATGATATGGGGGGTCTACCAGGGATATCACTATGAAACACGACTGCCGCTGTTGCCAAATCTGGAACTGGTACTGCGTGCTGGTCCGCTAGCGCTGTTATTCGTTTCCCTCTCCACCATACTCTGGCTGGTGACCACTGTGTACGCCATTGGCTACCTTGAAGACTCGCCCCATCGCAGCCGCTTTTTCGGATTTTTTAGCCTGTGTGTCACCGCCACCGTGGGTGTGGCTCTCGCGGGGAACCTGATCACCTTCCTGCTGTTCTATGAATTACTCACCCTGGCAACGTACCCTTTGATTGTGCATCGAGGTACAGAAGAGGCTCGTCAGGCTGGGCAAACCTATCTTCGTTATACCATTTCTGGAGGCGCTTTACTGCTGATTGGCACGGTGTGGTTATATAGCTTAACCGGCACGCTCGAATTTACCCCTAAAGGCTTCCTCAGTAATGTGGGTGAACAGCATTACCCCGCCCTGATCACCATCTTCGCCCTGTTAATCGCGGGGCTGGGTGTGAAAGCCGCACTGTTCCCTCTGCATGGCTGGTTACCCCAGGCGATGATTGCACCTGCGCCTGTGAGCGCATTATTACATGCAGTTGCCGTGGTCAAAGCCGGTGCGTTTGGCATTATCCGGGTGGTTTATGATGTATTTGGTGTCGAGTTTTCTGCCGCACTGGGTGTTCTGGCACCGCTAGCCTGGTTGGCGGCATTCACAATTATCTATGGATCTTTACGCGCCCTGTTTCAGGATGATCTCAAGCGCCGTCTGGCCTACTCCACCATCAGCCAGGTCTCCTACATTGCTCTGGGCGTAGCCATCGCAGGCCCCATCGCAACCATCGGTGGCGTTGTGCATCTGGTACATCAGGGTCTGATGAAAATCACGCTTTTTTTCTGTGCCGGCAACCTGGCTGAAACATTGGGGATCCACAAAATCAGTGAAATGAACGGCGTCGGCAGGCGCATGCCCTGGACCATGGCCGCCTTCACTATTGGTGCCTTCGGTATGATCGGTGCACCACCGATCGCGGGCTTCATTAGTAAATGGTATCTGGGCCTGGGCGCACTCAACACGGGACAGAGCTGGGTCATACTGGTTCTGGCCGGCAGCAGTCTATTAAACGCAGCTTACTTTCTACCCATTCTACATAGAGCCTGGTTTATGCCGCCACCCGAGTCCTGGCCCCATGAACACCCAGACAAACATAAGGGCGAACATAAGGGCGAGCATCGAGATAAGCATTATTGGGGTCACAAGGAAACCGCATGGGCTCTTTTATTACCCCCGCTGGTAACTGCCGCCATGGCATTGGCTGCCGGTCTGCTGGTAACGCTGCCTTTTAGCCCACTGGAATGGGCAAAACTGATTTCGGTGCGGGAGTTCTATCAGCCATGAATTCAATCATAAATATAGAGTTCTATACAATGACGCTGTGGATGGCGGTGATCTGGCCGCTACTACTCAGCATACCGTCACTGCACAACCGACTGCCCTGGCCACGACACCTGGCCATCATCCCCGCAGCCGTGCTAACGGTTATACCTGTTGATGCCTCTATCAATATAGCCTGGCTGCTTTATGGCACAGGCTTTGCCATTGATGGAAATATTCGCTGGATACTGGGCGCATTTGTGGTGATCTGGTTTGCTGCGGCAACCATAACCCTGCCTTCAAAAGACAAGCCTTCATCAAGTTATTCCACCACACTTTATCTACTCACCTTAACGGGAAGTGTGGGTACCCTGTTAACAACCGACCTGGTGGGTTTCTTCAGTTTTTCAACACTCATGGGTTACAGTTTTTATGGGTTTTTAATTCTGAATGGGGATAAAGCACAACAACGAGCCGGTCGTTTATATCTGTACTTTCTGATCGTGGCTGACCTGGCTTTGTTTGAAGCGCTACTGCTTGTCGCATTTACAACACAACATTTTCAATATGAAATAGCACGCCAGGTGATGTCAGACAGTTCATCTTCACCTGTTTATCTCTACATGGTATTGCTCGGCTTTGCCCTCAAGGCAGGTATCTGGCCATTTTATTTCTGGCTGACTGCCGTTTTTAATTCGGGCTCTCGTAGCACCGTGCTTTTGCTACTCGCGGGCCCCATGACGATGAGCTTACTTGGTTTATTGCGATGGCTGCCTGTGAGGGAAGATTTTTACATTATAGGGATTATTATGCAGCTACTGGGGGTTGCTGCCATTTTACATGCAACACTGAGAGTAGTTACACTGATCCTGTTTAATCAGGGCATGGCTCGCTTCTCCACGGCCTGGTTCGTTATTAGTTTTACCGGTTTATTGAGTTTAGCGCTTGGAACCGCGCTGCTGAATCCCTTTCTATGGCAACAATACTCACACATTGTTTATCCTTTAATCGCTGCATTCAGTGTATCTCTCAGCATTTTAATTTTAACCACTGGAAAAACTCACAGAAAACCCGCATCAACTGATCGCGCACCCGTTTTAATTATAAATATATCTCATGAATTAAAAAAATGGATTCAGGCAACTCAACAACTGGCAACCTACCTGAAACTGAGAGCCAAAACTTTATGGAATAAATCAGGCTCATTTGTAATCAGACGATATCAGCATGTTTCAAATGATCAAAAAATTAAATCCTTTGTCACTGACTGGAAAATAAATATTACATTATTTTTAATTCTGGGATTAGCATTAGCATGGTTAGCAAGATAACCACAGAAAATACAGCCAGAATTAATTTTGCAATGACGCGAAAATAAGTAGCACGACAGTATTTAACAAGCCTGAATCTGACTAATTTCTTGATCTGAAATATAAGAAATTATTAGAGCCTCTAGTAAAACGAAATGTAATTAGATTTCAAAACTTCAGTTTCTTCAAAGCTCTACATACTTAATTAAAATTAAATATTATCACTACTGTCCCGTTAACTTAAAGAGTGTCGTCATTCCCGAATGCTTGTGTCGGGAATCCAGTGTCTTTACAGTACATAAGGCCGCTGGATCCCCGACACAAGCATTCGGGGATGACGGTTTA
>Ga0316209_1002809_pt1 | contig 13043 bp, 15 predicted proteins | sample 6monopyrite_MG_FD_204945 | JGI IMG/M metagenome (GOLD analysis project Ga0316209, IMG submission 204945) | Microbial mat bacterial communities from mineral coupon in-situ incubated in ocean water Damariscotta River, Maine, United States -... | ecosystem: Environmental > Aquatic > Marine >...
GCCGGGGCTCTTCGTTGTCTTTCTCATCGTCCACTCCTTGGTGGCTACGATGAGCAACAAACACTCTCTTGGCAAATCGCCCTATTTGGACCCATAAGCGCTGACTTCAGACAGTACAGACCTTGCGCGGTTCTACTTGGCTTCGGTTAGAGGTCTTCGGGGATTTGCGGATGCTGGAAACATCCTTGGGGCTGCGTCCGAACTGGCAAAGTGGATGGTCAAGAACTTCAAGCCAGGCGAGGACTTCTACACGCAGTTTCTACTACAACGAGCTCCAAGCAAATACCGGAGGAAAGAAGCGTTGGCACCCGCGTTGAGAACGCTAGTAGACAAGGGCTGGCTGATTGAGTTGGAACGAGGAACCGTCATCGACGGGAAGCCGCGAAAGCAGGCCTTCCGACTCCATCCAGATGCTCGATGGTAGCGCGTGGTAGGCCCTTGCAAGAGGGCCTACATCTACCCCTGTATTTGAGATAGCAGAATAGCAAAATAGCTATGTGTTGAGGGACGGGCAACAACTAACAAGTCGTACATGATCGTAAGTTGTTTTGCATGGCGCCGTCTCTTTCATGGCGCTACTGTAAAGGCTAGGGTTCAACATGAACGAGGAAGATGATCTTTATGGCATTGATTGAAGAGGTTCAGAAAGCTCGACAGGAAGTCGTAACTGACGGTTACGAGATGTCGATTGGTGAGGTCATAAACCTTTATAAAGACGAAGAGCTGGTAATTGACCCAGTATTTCAACGCCTGTTTCGATGGGACGATCAGCGAAAAACTCGTTTCATCGAGTCACTTCTGCTCGGAATACCTGTGCCGCCGATTTTTGTTTTTCAAGATGAGGATGGTATTTGGGAGTTAATCGATGGGCTCCAACGTGTTTCCACGCTACTTCAGCTCACGGGTGACTTGAGAGGCGAGCGTGCAGAAGAACTCGGGCCGCTGATCTTAAATGGTACTCGCTTCCTGCCAAGCCTCAATAATAAGCGGTGGAAAGACACTGCGGAAGGTGCTGATGATGGTATTGGTAACAAGCTCCAGATAGAAATTAAACGCGGAAGAATCAGAGTCGAAATTCTCAAGTCGGAAAGTGCAGACACCGCAAAATATGAACTGTTTCAACGGCTGAATACTGGTGGGGCGAGCCTGTCAGAGCAAGAGGTGCGTAATAGTATTGCAGTCTCACTCAATAGAGACTTCTACGATTGGCTGAAAGCCTTGTCAGTACATGCAAGCTTTGTGAACACCACGCGGCAGACTGAAGCCGCATTGGAACGAGAAGCAGGTACCGAGTTGGCTCTACGCTTTTTTGCATTTCGTTTGGTCCCATACCAGAATGGGTTGGACGTTCACGAATATCTTGATGACGCTCTATTTCAACTTGCGTCTGCAGATGCTTTGAACATGGAAGAAGAGGGTGAGGTCTTCATTAAGACTTTTGACTTTCTTGAATCTGCGCTTGGAAACCGTTCGTTCCAAAGGTGGAATGGCAATGTATTCACGGGGAAGTTCCTTATGTCGCTTTTTGAGGTTATTGCAGTTGGAACATCCAAAAACCTGGCGGCGCTGGAGGCAATGGATCAAGCTCAACGCAATGCCTTTCTTGAAGAAGCTGCTCGAGGTCTCTGGGACAACCAAGACTTCACGCAGAATTCTGGAGCTGGGGTAAGAGGCACTACACGACTTTCAAATCTTTTGCCGGTTGCAGAAGAATTAATGCGCCCTTGAGGTTCTGCAATGGCAAAGGTCAGAACGCTTGACGAAATGCAAACCTCACTGGACAAGGAGATGTCTTGGCGGATTAAGGAAATCGGTGTTTTCAAAGTCGGGGCGTCCTCCAATAGTCCGCAGCGCAAGCCTTTCATAAGGGCTGGCGTAGCGCTCCTTTATGCTCATTGGGAGGGTTTCATAAAGAGCTCTTCTGAAATCTACCTGAATTATATTGAGAGCCGCGCCCTTCCGTATCGGGATTTGAAATCTTGCTTTGTAGTTTTTGGGTTGAAGGGAAAAATCAATACTCTTGTGGAGAGCAGAAAATCTGCTCCAAACGCCGCTGCCATGGAGTTCATTTTTTCCCACTTGGGTGAGGTTGCAAAGCTACAGATTGGTTCGGCAATAAACACTGAGTCTAATCTGACATCGAAAGTGTTCGCAAATATCGCGACCTCTTTGGATATTGATACCACACCTTACGAAACGAAATTTACATTGATAGACTCGAGTTTGGTTGAAAGGCGAAATAAAGTGGCCCACGGGGAATTCTTGGATATTGAAGGGCGTGATTTCTCAATTCTTGTGGATGATGTTCTGCATTTGATGCGCCTCTACAAGACTGACATTGAAAATGCTGCATCACTCGAAAGCTACAAACGCGTAGGCTAGACGAAATTTGTGGTGGTTTTGTGGGGTTGGCTTGACCGGACTTCAATAAACAATTATACTTCAATGGCTTACGGCCAGAGTTCGTCAGCCTTCGTCTCCGCCACCATAACCTATTTGCTGATTTAGATGGGTCGCCTTGGGTGGCCTTTTTTCTTTATTTTAACGCACATTCATGCCTCACACGATTATGCTGGATTTGTTTCGATTACACTCATGTCGTATTCTTGGGTGGTATGAAATGTGGTATCTGCTATGGCTATTTCTGGCAAACTGACAAAGAAACTGGTCGAGAACCTTGGGCAGGGGCGGCATAGTGACGGCGGCGGACTGTATCTGGTGGTCGATCCTTCGGGCGCACGGCGCTGGATCGTGCGTGTCGTGGTCAAAGGGCAACGCAACGCCAAGGGTGCGCCGTTGCGCACAGATTTTGGATTGGGCGGTGCATATATGGTCACGCTCAACCAGGCAAGGGATCGGGCGCTGGAATATCGCCGGATGGCAAAGCAAGGGCTGAACCCCCGCTTCAATGCCCAGCGCGAGATTCCAACCTTTGCCGAAATTGCCCAGCAAGTTCATATCGACCGGATGCCGACCTGGAAGAACGCCAAGCACGGTCAGCAATGGATCAACACCCTGCGTGACTATGCTTTCCCCAAGATCGGGCGCATCCATGCCGCCATACTTCGACTTGTACTTGTAGAACGTGCCCTGGTTGAGCCCGTGCTTGCGGCACACCTACGACGCCGGCATCCCGGCTTCCTGCTCTTTGATCATCCCAATGATTTGGGCTTCCATGAAACGGCTCTTTCCCATTCGTTTGCTCCTTCAAAAGGTTGAGCAAACTCTACATCAAACCGAGGGAAGTTTCGGGGGCAGGTCACGACCGAACCGCGTATACCTATCCTTCAACACTTTGCCCTAACACTGAAACAGAATTTTAAAAAGGCAAAGCTTATGTCGAATTGTTTTCGCAACACTAAAGAAGTCCTCCGCATCCTGCATACGCCGAGAACATTCGCATTGGGCAGTTGTTTGATTGTTTCAGCGTGCGGAGGATCAGGAAGCAGCACCGATCCACAACTTGCGGAACTGGACGCGAGGAGTGCTTCGGCCAAGGCCTTAATCGAGAGCTTCCAACCGATTACATACACCGACCCAAACTCGGTACCTACAAGCGGTATGGCCAACTATGCCGGGTACTTCTTAGGACAGATGGCAAATACTGATGATATTATCACGAACTCGCTTACAGGAGACATGGACTTTCAGCTCGACTTCGCCGCATCAGGAATGGTTTCTGGAACAGTGTCCGGCATTCTCGATGACGGGGGAAATCCCATGTCGGGGCAAATTGTTCTCTCCGGCGGCAGGCTTGATCGCAGCGGCGATCCCGACATTGATGCAACATTTGGCTTTGAGGGCAACGGTTCACTTACTGACATCAGCTCAAACACAATCGACCTTGACTTGGTGTTCGAGGGCGACTTTCTGGGACCGGTTGCCGACGGCATTGCGGGTGATATCTTGGGACGTGCTCAGTTCGGTGGGATAAGCCAGTCGGTCGGTGGCGCATTCATAGCCGAGGTCACCGACTTAGAATAACTGCCCCCTAAACGTCGTCGTGAACGTCAGGACTCGTCGCATTTCGGCACTCGCACGCGCGAAGTCTCTTCTTTGATGTGCGCGCCTTGAGGTCACTCAGCACATTTAGCATCCAGTTGTGCGGATGGCTATTTCTCATTACTGAGCTACCCCCCGAATTTCGGACACTGACGTAAGCTGCGATTTGTTGTCTGCTGATCTTCAATACGAAGGAGATCAGATTTGTCGAAACGAAAGCAACATCATCCAGAATTCAAAGCCAAGGTGGCTTTGGAAGCTCTGAAAGGTGAAGAAACGGTTAGCGAGCTTGCTAGTCGGTTTGGGGTGCATCCTACGATGATCCATCAATGGAAGCGTGCGCTGCTGGAAGGGGCGTCTGGCGTTTTTGAGCGGGGCAGCCGGAAAGCACCGGAAGTTGATCAAGAGCAGGTCAAAGACCTTCATGCCAAGATCGGGGAGTTGGCCGTCGCCAACGATTTTTTGGCCAGAAAGCTCAAACCCTGGACCGGCAAGTGAGGCGGAAGATGATTGAGCCGGGCTCTCCGGGCCTGTCGGTCAGCAAGCAATGTGCGCGGCTGTCGATCTCGCGGTCGTCGTTCTACTACCAGCCCAAGGGCGAGACGGCGATGAACCTCGCGCTCACGCGCCAAATTGATGAGCAGTTTCTGGAGACCCCGTTCTACGGTGTGCGTCAGATGACATGGCATCTGCGCAATGATGACCACGTGGTCAATGAGAAGCGGATCAGACGCTTGATGCGACTGATGGGCCTCATGCCGATCTACCAGAAGCCAAACACGAGCAAAGCCGCCATGGGGCACAAGATATACCCCTACCTGTTGCGTGGCTTGCGGGTGGACCGGCCCAATCAGGTTTGGTGCGCCGACATCACGTATCTGCCCATGCGGCGGGGTTTTTCATACCTCGTGGCAATCATGGACTGGCACACGCGCAAGGTGCTGGCGTGGCGCATCTCAAACACGCTGGAGGCTGGATTTTGCGTTGATGCGCTGAATGAGGCGATCCACAAGTTCGGTACACCAGACATAATGAACACCGACCAAGGCAGCCTGTTCACGTCGTTTGTTTGGACGGACAGATTGCGGCGCTCAAACGTGCGCATCTCGATGGATGGCAAAGGCCGCTTCCTCGACAATATCTTTGTCGAGCGGCTGTGGCGGTCGCTGAAGTATGAATGCGTCTATCTGCATGCTTGGGAAACCGGATCGGAGGCGAAGGCAGGCGTCAGAAAGTGGACCTGTCGCGGTTTGATGCCGCTCCTTTGATAGCATTTACTGCAGCAAAGGAGATTGGCTATGGGACTGAAACGGACGGACGAATTCCGGCGAGATGCGGTGCGTATTGCGCTGACCAGTGGGCTGACGCGCAAGCTGGTGGCTGATGATCTGGGCGTTGGCATGTCGACGCTGAACAAATGGATCACAGCACATCGAGACACGAACGTGGTTTCACAAGAGGATTTAGACCTCGCCAAGGAGAATGAGCGGCTTCGGCGTGAGAACCGCATTCTCAAGGAGGAAAGGGAAGTGTTAAAAAGGCCACGGTGTTCTTTGCGAGCCAAAAGCCGTGAGGTTTAGATTCATCGAAGAACACCGATCTGCATTTTCCATTGAACTGATGTGCCGGGTCATGGCTGTCAGTCCACGCGGGTTGCGGGCGTTCCGCAGCCGAACTGCCAGCCGTAGACAGCGGTCTGATCTGGTCACACTGGCACATATCAAAGAACAATCGCGTCTCAGCTTGGGAAGCTATGGTCGGCCACGGATGACGGAAGAGCTGAAGGAAATTGGCCTGGATGTCGGTCATCGGCATGTTGGCAGATTGATGCGTCAGAACGGAATAACCGTGGTCAGGACCCGTAAACACAAGGTCACAACTGATAGCGACCACAAATTCAATATCGCGCCGAACCTGCTGGATCGTGACTTCGCAGCGGATCTACCAAACCAGAAATGGGCAGGTGACATTAGCTACGTCTGGACCCTTGAGGGCTGGTTGTATCTGGCCGTGATCCTGGATTTGCATTCAAGGCGAGTGATTGGCTGGGCGGTCAGCAATCGGATCAAGCGTGACCTGGCGATCCGGGCGTTGAACATGGCCATAGCTTTCCGGGCACCACCTAAAGGCTGCATTCATCATACGGATCGCGGGTCGCGATATTGTTCTCATGATTATCAGAATATCCTGCGCCAACATGGGTTCAAGGTGTCGATGTCTGGGAAGGGAAATTGTTACGACAATGCAGCAGTCGAAACCTTCTTCAAAACCATCAAGGCCGAGCTGATCTGGCGGCAATCATGGGACTCACGGCGACAAGCTGAGATGGCCATCTCGAATACATCAACGGGTTCTACAATCCGCGACGACGCCACTCAGCACTGGGCTGGAAAAGCCCGGTCGCCTTCGAACGGAAAGTGGCCTAAACGAGCACTTGGGGCGGCACGAAAGCGGGACAGCTCCAAAGTGGATCGAGTTCTACAATCACAAGCGACCACATTCTGCGCTTGGCGGGCAGCCACCTGCCATGGTCTATTAGCAGAGAAATGAAACAACCAACCCCGATCAGCAGGTGCAAAGAGTAGCTTAAACTACGCGGAAATCTGTCCAAACATCGGGGAGTAGCTCAGAATGACAAGTCATCAAACTCGCTAATCTCAACTGATTGAAGAATTGCGCCAAGATCAGATGACCCATAAAGCGTGAGTGTGTTACCATCACCAAAGTCGAAAGTGGTGGAATCTCCTTGGTTCATTGCGTCTTGCCGCACTAGGTCACCAAGCTCGCCCCCCGCCAGCAACGTTTCGTCGAGCAACAGCGTATCAACACCATCGGTGAAGTCATGGATTTGGTCATTGCCCTCCTTGAATACGAAGGTATCGAAACCGCCGCCGCCCCAAAGCTCATCATTGCCTTCGCCTCCGAACAGAAAATCATTGCCAGAGTTTCCGAAAATCTCGTCGTTGCCTTCACCGCCAAATAGAAAGTCACCATTTCTCCCGCCGACAGCGTCAAAATCATCAACTCTGTCGCCGCCACTACTAAATCCAGCCCGACCAGCACCCCCATCAATTTTGTCATCGCCCTCTTCCCCAACAATAACATCGGAACCCAAACCACCAACTAACGTCTCCGCAGTCGATCCCCCAAAGAGCATCGAGATGTCGTCTGCCAAGGAAACATCACTTCCAAAAAAGTCTTCGATCAGGTTAGCAATGCCGAAGTTGACGCTCTCGTCTTTTTCTAGTGTGACCATAGCAATCTCAAAATCTTGATCAAAATTGAGGACGATACTTCCATTCTCGACAGCTACGTTTGAAAGGGTAACGTTTGATGCACCGTTTACGGCACCATCCAGCATGTCGAGGTTCACCACGGAGACGCTTGATAGGTCATCAAATAGGCCAAGATCGACATCGAGATTGAATTCATTGCCGTCAAGCTGATCCACCGAGAAAAAAATGGTAAAGGCGGAGTCGGTCTCAAACGTGTAGCTCCAGTAACCGTCGTCCGCACCACCTCCTTCGCCAATGAAATCACCACCCATGGCATTTTCCGTCATTAGCTTCAGCAAAGCAGCCTTGGGTGAAAGATAGTCTGACAACCGATCAGAGACTACCGATGAAGGCATGTCCTCATAGTAGCGGAACGAACCGACAACACCCCATAGCGCTGCCCGGTCTACTCCAATTGATAAAAAGTGAGACAGCAAATCAAGCGTGTTAAAAGCCGCTGCTGGGTCATAGGGCAACGAGGAACCGTTATTGCTGTCCGTGGACCAAGCGGAAACATAGTAGTCGATTTCATTGGCATCCATTCCACGTTCTTCGAATTCTTGCATCCAGCGGTCAACGATCAAATCACGCTGCAAGATTGGCATCTCTGAATCTTCTAGTTCGTTCGCATCCACTTTCAGATAGTGGTGACGGATGGCATCAATGTGCTCAATAGAGTCTCCCAGAATGGCCATCATCATTTCATCAATTGCAACCTGCCTATTAAGGAATGGCATATCCGGCCTCGGCACGAAGCCCAATTCTTCTAGTCCAGGGACCATGTCCTCAGGGTTATCGAAGAAGGGGTCGAAGTACCCATTACCAAGAAGATTATTGAATTCGTAGCTGCCCCGACCCATTTGGAATGCTATTTCATAGTTGATGCCAGTATCAGAAAGTACCGCATCTATTTCGTCCATCATTGCCTTCGCAATCAGCGCGTATTCAATAGGATTGGCGTACGCTTCGTTCCCAATATCGAAGGAAATAGTATCCGGATAAATGCCGTCGTTGTATTCTCCGTTCTTTAGCCTTTCAAGGAACACCTGCATATCCGACACCGCAGCCGCCAAGCCTTGCTCTCGGGCCGCCGAATCTGAAAAGTCTGCACCTTCGAAGTATCGTTGAACAGGAACGATCAGAGCGAACGACGACTCATTTTCGACAGCTAGGTTGAGAGCCTGACTGAATGTTCCAACGTCATCACGTTTAAGAAAGTTGAGATCGTCGTACTCCAGCGCTAGTTCACTGATCAGTTCGGGGTGGGTCAGATCGAAGGCAAAGTTCGATCTATCGCCATTGAGTGCTACCAAAGAAACATCGCCAGCACCGATCCGAATTCGCCCATCCACGACATAGCCACTTTCGGAAACTGCCCCTCCCGGCCACCTTATGTCGGTTAGGCCCAAGTTCTCCATTTGATCTTCAAAGTAGTTCCATCCGTAATTATTCACCGCGATTGCGCCGAAAAAACCTTCGCCTAAGTTAGCTACCACTTCCATGTTGGCGTTGGTGATGATGGGTCCAGTTGTCGCGTTTGTCATGAAGTCCACTCCTACCATCTACGGTAGTATGTGTGTTCAGCAGGTTACTTATGTCTGAATCTCAGATACCGCAGTATTGAAAGTAAGAGATGAATTTGTTAGCAATTCTATGAGATTTGATTTGCTATTTCATCAAGATTCATATGCTTTGTTCGTGACCTGCCCCCCGATGCTCCCTCATTCATGACAAGAGTTTGCGGGTCTGGTTTTCATAGTTCCGGTCTTCGGTTTGGGCAAGCGCGGCGTGCACTTGCCGGAAACTCGCTTCAAAACAAAGAGAACTCTGAATCGCAGATCAAACGTCATGCTGAAAGTGTGGGGCCGAAACACCGCTTACCTTTAACCCTTCCTTAACCTCTGTTCTCATAATGTAAACAAAGGTTCATTAGGGGGACTATTGACCATGACTAGGGAAGAATTCAGTCGGAATGCTCGCTTGGCTGCTTATAAGGCCCACCAAGAAGGTTTTTACAACGCAGCCGAGGCTCTCAACAGCATTGCAGACTCTTCAATCAAAGAGTTTCAACTTCACATTGATCCGCCTGCAATGAGACGCCGGAGAAGCCCGGCAAAGTCTGCCGCATTAACCAAAAATACTCTGTGAACTGGCGATTAACCAATCTGACCTAAACTTGGCCGATGAAAAGAACTACATCAAAGGCGAAGCGAAAGTTTTCAGTGTCTCAACGTAAGAACACAATTTCAATCAAATGGCCATCAGCAACGGCAGCCGTTTCAGGTATCATGCTTCTAACCGCTTGTGGCGGCGGTTCCGGAGGTAATATTGATCCTCAATTGGAAGCGTTCGATAGCCTGAACCGCTCTGCAGATGCTCTCATCGAGCGGATGCAACCGATATCCTACAGCCCACTTGAAGCAGTCGCTGATGCTGGGTCTATGGACTATGGACTATGGACTATGCTGGATACTCTATGGCGCAACTCGGAAGCTCAAACGATGACCTAACTGACCAAGCTTTGGGTCAAATGTCAGTGCAGGTTGAATTTGCGCTACCGCAAATTGTTTCTGGTGCAGTCAGCAATCTTCTTGATCAGGGTGGAAACGCATTGTCAGGTGAAATCACTCTTTTCGGAGGGTTACTTAATCGCGACGGCGACCCCAACACAGATGCCACCCTCGTCTTTCAGGGCAGCGGTGACCCGGTTGACAAGAGCGATAACTCGATAGCATTTGATTTGACTTTTGAAGGTGACTTCCTGAACTCGGATATCAGTGGAATTTGGGGGTGACATCCTAGGGTCGACTACTTCGGATGGAACAATTCAAGCAGTGGGTGGGCTATTCATTGTTGAAGAGGTCGCCTCAGATTAATTGTGCCGGTTTAACCTAAGTAGTTCGCTAGCTCGGTCCTTTTCGAGCTGGGCGGGTGTCACTTCACCCACAGAATCAATCATTTCAAGACAGGGGTTGCCCAAAGCCATCAGAATATGGCGATGAACATAGTCAATTTCCCTTGCGCAAAACTCCAAATCTTGTTTGTTTGCATATGTTTTCAAGTCCTTAAGTACATTTAGCATCCAAAGATGCTCATCAAAATTTCGCATTCACTATTTCCAATTCAACTGGTTCGTCAGCGGTTCTCCCTGGTCGCTTAACCGTCGACTAATACCGTGTTACCTTTCTAGGCTCGATTCTTTCTGTTGGCTTTACATAGCTTCGCCTAAGTTAGTAAACGAAACGTTACACATAAGAGTTGTTGAGCAGGTTGGGGTTAGGTTTGAGCCACTCCCGGAAATTCGGACACTGGCGTAAGCTGCGATTTGCTGTCTGCTGGTCTTCAACACGAAGGAGATCAGAACTGTCGAAACGGAAGCAACATCACCCAGATTTCAAGGCCAAGGTCGCTTTGGAAGCGTTGAAAGGCGAGGAGACGGTCAGCGAATTGTCCAGTCGGTTCAAGGCGCGTGATCGGTTGGGCCGTCAGTAACCGCATGAAGAGCGACCTGGCAATGTGGGCGTCGAAGATGGCGATTGCACTCCGGTCACCGCCGAAAGACTGCATCCACCACACGGATCGCGGGTCGCAATATTGCTCTCACGCTTATCGGAAGCTTCTGCGCCAGCACGGTTTCAAGGTGCCGATGAGCGGAAAAGGCAACTGTTACCATAATGCCGCTGTTGAGACATTCTGCAGGACCATCAAGGCAGGACCGATCTGACGACGGACATGGGAAACGAGGAGGCAAGCCGAGATGGCGGAGAGTGTCCGACCTTCTGTGTATGAATGATTTGGCCCATGCTTCACTAACGAAGGAGCATGATGACAATGACGATTTCCAAAGAACTACTGGATGAGTTGCTGAGCGGCGTTGAACGGCCAGAAGATTTGCTGGGCGACAAAGGCCTGATGAAGGAGCTCAAAGTCCGCCTGATGGAACGGATGCTGGGCGCTGAGTTGACCGAGCATCTGGGTTATGAACCGCATGGCGAGTCTGCCAGTCAGCAATCCAACCGCCGCAATGGGGCGACACGCAAGGTGCTGAAGGGCAATGACGGCGCTGTGCCCATCAACATCCCGCGCGACCGAGACGGCAGTTTTGAGCCGGAGTTAATCCAGAAGGGTCAAACCCGGATTGATGGCATGGATGACAAGATCATTGGCCTCTATGCGGCTGGTCTGTCGACCCGTGACATCCGGGCTCACCTTGAAGAAGTTTACGGTCTGAAAGTGTCGGCCGACCTTGTCAGCCGTGTCACTGATGCCGTTCTGGAGGAGGTGTCGGACTGGCAGAACCGTGCCCTGGAGCCGATGTATCCGATCGTTTTCCTGGACGCGCTCCGGGTCAAAATCCGCGACGCGGAAAGCCGCCAGGTCAAGAACAAGGCGGTTTACGTGGCTCTGGGCGATACCCCGGAAGGCGAACGCGAGGTTCTGGGTCTGTGGATCGCGGGGAACGAGGGGGCTAAATTCTGGCTTTCCGTGATGAACAATCTGCGCAACCGGGGCGTCGAAGACATCCTCATCGCCGTCGTCGACGGCCTGAAGGGCTTCCCGGACGCCATCAACGCCGCGTTCCCCGAGACCGCAGTTCAAACCTGCATCGTGCATCTGGTGCGCCATTCCCTGAACTTCTGCGGCTGGAAGGACCGCAAGAATGTCGCCAAGGATTTAAAGCGGGTTTATCAGGCCACCGATGACGGTGAGGCTGAAAAGGCTCTGGCTGATTTCGAGGCCGAATGGGGACAGAAATACCCGTCCATCGCGCCCTCATGGCGGCGGGCATGGCAGGAGGTCATCCCGTTCTTTGCCTTCCCGCCAGCCGTGCGCAAAATCATCTACACCACAAATGCGATAGAAAGCCTCAACGGGGTCATCCGCAAAACCACCAAAACTCGCGGCAGCTTCCCAACGGACGATGCCGCAACCAAGCTGATCTATCTAGCGATCCGCAGCTTCGAAAAGACAGGCAGATGCGTCAGAGAATGGGTTGCCGCACGAAACCAATTAGCTATCCTATACCCAGAACGGTTCAACAGATGACCCGTTCCAACCGCATGGGCTGAGCCTCATACACAGACTTTCGGATACTCCAAGATGGCGATCTTCGAATACCTCATGGTTTCTACAAACCGCGACGACGCCACTCAGCGCGGGGCTGGACAATCCCGGTCGCTTTCGAACGGAAGGTGGCTTAAACGAGCATCTTGGGGCGGCGCGAAAGCGCGACAGGTCCTCCCGGACCCTGCTGCCCTTGCGTGCCGCTTTGCGGTGGTTTACATTTTACCTCAGCAATGTTGACTGCGCGGCGGGTATTTAAATAGATATTTATCAGCATCTTAGATTATATATGTGGCACTTGGGATAGCCTCCCTTCGTCTCCGCCATTAGGCCCCCAACCCGCTGTAACGAAAACGGTATCCGTAGATGAGACAGGCTGATTGCTCCCCCACGGCGAGCTTACAGGTTCAGTGAGGGCAGGGACGGCGTTCTGGCCAAGATCGCCCGCCCCGAACAACGCACAGCGGGCGCCACACGGACGGCTTGGGTGTGCTCTTTGTGCAGCGAGGCCAAACTCTACCGGGCCTCTGATGCAGAACGCTGCGCAACAGCATCGAATTGCCAATTCAACGTCAACTGGGGGCTGGCCAGCAATAGCGCTGAAAATCCTCTGTTCGTCATCCGTTTGGCTGACAAGTCACGTATCCATCCACCGCTATGCTTATCCAACATTGAAAGGAAGTGGCATGGATTACTCACAGA
>Ga0316209_1002812_pt1 | contig 13026 bp, 14 predicted proteins | sample 6monopyrite_MG_FD_204945 | JGI IMG/M metagenome (GOLD analysis project Ga0316209, IMG submission 204945) | Microbial mat bacterial communities from mineral coupon in-situ incubated in ocean water Damariscotta River, Maine, United States -... | ecosystem: Environmental > Aquatic > Marine >...
AATCGTGTTTGATCTGATTCAGCAGAATCACCCATTGATTGAGCTTCTCTCATTGACTTGAGCACCATCTGAAAAAACATGGCTTCAATCTGACCCGCCACTTTTTTCGTTGTTTCATTTGATTTAGCTGCATCACTCTGATCAGACGCTTCAGCCTTTAAACGCGCCAGTGCATTAAAGTCTGTATACATCGCCGCATCTGATACTTTATATCCGATATCCATGCTTAGATCACCACCAGTTCAGCATGCAGTGCGCCAGCCATTTTTAAAGCTTCGAGTATTGCGACCAGATCACCCGGTGCAGCCCCCACTTTGTTGACAGCACGCACGATATCATTGAGATCAACACCCGGATCAAATACAAACATTCGATTATCTTCTGAGACCACATCGATCTGTGAATCCGCAACGACTTCTGTCGTACCATTTTGCGAGAAGGAATTAGGTTGACTGACATCACTATTTTCCTGAATCGTCACCACCAGGTTGCCGTGAGAAACGGCAGCTTCAGAAACACGTACTGCGCTACTGATGACAACTGTACCGGTTCTGGAATTGATAATGACACGGGCAGCAGATTCACCTGGCGCAACCTTAATATTTTCAATCATAGACAGAAAAGCAATCTTGTCTTCTGGTGATTCCGGTGCCAATACTTCAACAGAAATAGGATCAATCGCTCTCGCTGTTCCAGAACCAAATGTAGTATTTATTGCATCAGACATTCTACTGGCAGTGGTAAAGTCTGCTGTAAAGAGATTCAGAAAAAGTTTATTGGTATAACCTAACGAATTATTGATGGTACGTTCTATGATGGCACCTTTTGGAATTCTGCCGACACTGGGAACATTGATTGTAATACTCGAACCATCTGAACCTTCAACTCCTAACCCGCCAACGAGTAAAGAACCTTGTGCAACAGCATAAACTTTTCCATCTGCACCTTTTAATGGTGACATTAATAATGTTCCACCACGCAAACTTTTAGCGTTACCTATAGATGAGGCTGTCACATCGATTGTTTGTCCTTTTTTAATAAATGGCGGCAGTGTCGCATGCAAGATAACGGCAGCAACATTTTTAGGCTTAGGTTTCACGCCTGGCGGTAGAACGATACCTAATTGTGACAACATATTTTTTAAACTTTGGGCAGTAAAGGAAACCTGTGTAACGGAATCTCCGCTACCGTCCAGACCCACAACTAAACCGTACCCAATTAACTGGTTATCTCGCATACCTTGAACTGAAGACAGGTCTTTTATACGCTCTGCATGTACTGAAGACATAAATGCGCACAACATAACTAACAGTGAGATATTTTTAAATTGTCTTTTAACAAAATTCATTAGAACGGCATCCATGAACTATTAAAGAATTTCGCCAACCAACCTTGCTCATTTGCATCAGCCAGTGAACCTTCCCCGCTATATTGAATCTGTGCATTTGCTACACGTATTGATGCAATTGTGTTGTCAGGGCTAATATCACTTGGTCTAACTATGCCACGCAGACGAATATATTCTTCACCCTGGTTGATGTTGATCCATTTTTCTCCTTGTACAACTAAATTACCATTAGCCAGTACCTCAACTACCGTTACCGTTACACTGCCTGTTAATGAATTACTCTGGGTACTTTCTGCTTCACCAGCAAATTCATATTCTGACTGAAGCGATGTATCTAACAGTTGACGATCGTTATACGTGACTGGTGCACCGAGAAAATTGAGAGCAGTCATTGCGTTATCCTGTGATTTTATAGTATCTGTATCAGCCGATTTTTTAGCATCGGTTTTTTCTGCCAACGTTACAGTCAACATATCACCTACACGACGAGGTTTGATGTCTTCATGTAGCAACCAGGCTGACTCTGTTTGATAGATAGAATCTGTATTCTGCACCGGACCATAATGACTGACTGGCATAGCTGGCGCATATTCCGCATCACCTCGTTTAGGTGAAGCACACCCGGTTAACAGGTATACAAATAATATTAGGATAATTGGTAATTTCATATTTTTTCACTTATAACTTTCGTTACATATTATTCGTTGCGTACTGCAACATTTGATCTGCTGTTGAAATCGCTTTTGAATTCATCTCGTACGCTCTTTGTGTTTCGATCATATTTACCAGCTCTTCAACTGTATTAACGTTCGAGCCTTCAACAGAAGACTGAATAAGTGTCCCCAATCCTGTTAATCCGGGCACACCCGTTTGTGGTGAACCACTTGCACCTGATTCAAGAAATAGATTATTACCCATAGCCTGTAATCCGGTCGGATTTACAAAATCTGCAAGTTGAAGACTACCAATTTCAGTAGGTGAAGCCTGTCCCTGGGATACAACTGAAACCACACCATCAGAACTAATCGATACGTTAAGAGCATCATCAGGAATGGTAATTCCCGGTTCAATTGGATATCCCATTGATGTAACAAGTTGTCCTGATGAATCTTTTTGTAATGATCCATCACGTGTATATGCAGTAGCGCCATCAGGTAATAAGACTTGTATAAAACCTCTACCCTGAATGGCGATATCTAATGGATTCCCTGTTTGAACGATACTGCCCTGAGAGAACAGCTTTTCAGTCGCAACGGTTCTGACACCGGTTCCTATATTAAGACCGGATGGCATTTGTGTATCTTGTGACGATGACGAACCGACCTGAACAATATTCTGATAAATCAAATCGGCAAATACGGCTCTGTCTCGTTTAAATCCTGTCGTACTTGCGTTTGCCAGATTGTTTGAAATTGTCGCCATGCGCGTTTGTTGCGCTTCAAGACCTGTTTTTGCTATCCATAATGCTGAACTCATAATCGTTTCCTCTATTAACTCATCTGCATGATTTCTGCAGAAGCCCGGTCGTTATCTTCAGCAGTGCTCATTATTTTTATCTGTGTTTCGTACTGACGCGATAGTTCTATCATTCTTACCATCGCACCAATCGTGTTCACGTTACTTGATTCGAGCGAAGCGGAAACCACGCCTACAGAACCATCTTCCTGTGCAGCATTGCCATTGCGCATATGCATCAGACCATCGACACCTTTTTCAATTTGATCATTATCAGGATTAACCAGTTTGATTCGATCTACAATAGCCAGGGTGTTAGCTGATTGACCTAAAGGTTGAATAGAGATGGTGCCATCACCACCGACCTGTAATTTACTGTTAGCGGGAATAGAGATAGGACCACCATTACCAAGAACAACATAACCGGCGCCGTTGGTTACGCGACCAGCACTATCTATTCGTAAATCGCCAGCACGGGAATAAGCTTCACTGCCATCCGCTGCCTGCACTGCAAACCAGCCTTTTCCATTAATAGCCACGTCGAGATCACGGCCTGTACTGATGATGCTTCCCGGACTAAAATCAACCCCTTCAGTACTGGTAGTTGCGTAAACGCGACTCGCTTGACCCGGTCCATAAACAGGTTGACTGAGACTGGATTGAAAATCAGCTCTAAAACCAGTGGTACTGGCATTGGCTAAATTATTCGTATTGATAGCCTGTGCTTTCATGGTTTCCTTAGCACCACTCATTGCAACAAATAACATACGATCCATAATTCTGTCCTGTCTCTATTCGGTTTTAATGCCTAAGCACTTTTACTATAAATATTTATTATCTAAGGTTTATAACGGTTTGAGTCACCGCATCTTCTGCTTGAATAGTCTGTGCATTAGCCTGGAAATTACGTTGCGCAATAATCATATTGACCAGTTGCGCAGTAAGATCAACATTCGATTCTTCCAGTGCATTGGACTGAATCAAACCTAAACCTGCCGTACCCGGTTCACTGATAACGGGAGAACCTGATGAAAAAGATTCAATCCATCCGCTATTACCTATAGGTTTCAATCCCTGAACATTGGCAAAGTTTGCAAGCACTACCTGTGCGACAGTTTGTGATTGACCATTGCTGTAACGAGCAAAGACAATACCTGTGTCATCAACATCAACGCCAAGTAGTTGACCAGCGGTATAACCGTCCTGTTGTAAACTAGTAACAGCAAAATCACTACCGTATTGTGTGCTATCAGTAATATCAATATCAAATGCCTGACCAGCTGTTGCACCACCGCCAGGGTTAAACGTTACTGGTATGATCGCAGGTGAGTTATATGAACCATCTGTGTTAAAAAGTATGGTTGATGTATCCTCCAGGTTTCCATCAATCAAGGTTCGCACATTCCACTCATTAGGATTGGTCACTGGATCCAGTTTGCTAAAATAAAGCGCGAGTGTATGGTCATTACCTAAACTGTCATAAATAGTTGTTGTCGTTGAAGAGTTATACCCTGTAGTATCAGGTACGCCTGCAATTAATGTCCAACTCGAATCTGTTGCAGCTTCACGCGCATCAAAATTCACACCACCAACCAGAGAAGCCGTAGGGTTAGCATTTACATAAGCGTTACTTAATTGCAAGGGTGCGACTGCTCCGGTTATTGTGCCATTGCTATCTGCCTGTCTTGCCATTAATGAAAGTCCTTCATTGTTAACAACGTTTCCATCAGAATCTAATTTAAAATTTCCGGCGCGTGAGTAAACTGTTTCACCAGCTCTTTCAAGCTGGAAAAATCCTTTACCACTTACTGCCAGATCAAGCGGGTTGTCTGTAAAGGAAATATTACCCTGAGTAAACTGCTGTGCAGTTGTACTCAACTTCACGCCCTGGCCAATAGATGTAAACACATCTGAAAATTCTGCACGTGATGTTTTAAAACCTGTTGTTGCAGAATTAGCAATATTGTTACCGATAACATTTAAATCAGTTGATGCTGCTTTAATTCCACTAAGTGCTGTACTAAATGACATTATTCTCTCCTACTTTATTTAACTATTTAATTTCTAAAACATCGCTAAGCGATACAGATTGACCACTAGCTAGATTTAGTAAGGTACCCGCTTGCGAGCCATCTGGATTCTTATTGATATTGATACTGTCTATACGATAATCCAGAGCGACTTCGACAGCTTGTTGTTGGCCATTGATTAGCGCTTCAGCTGTTACCAGATAATTACCAGCCCCAGCCACACTGCCATCATCGGCAAATCCATCCCATTTAAATTGCATCTCACCTCCGTTGTTGCCACCTAGTGGTAAGGACTTAATCTGTTCACCACTTGTGTTATATATTTTCAGTGTCACTTCGCTTGCACGATCAGTGAGATTCAACTGCCCACTTATAGAGCCACCTGATGTTAGATAGCCCTGATCACTAGTTAACAATACAGACCTGCCAACAAGGTTCGCAGCTTGCAGAGATTGATCTGAAGATAACTTGGTTGCCAGTGTGTCAAAGGAATTTTGTAATTCATTAATGCCATTGACCATGGATGACTGTGTTAACTGACTCATAAACTGACTGGGATCCATTGGTTTAGTCGGATCCTGATTTTTCACCTGTGCAACCAGCAGCTCAATAAAATCACCCTGGTTTAACTCATTAGGTTTTTCCTGTTCAATATTATTTACTGACGCAGGATTAATACTGGTGAAATCACTATTGACACTTAAATCAGGCATTATTAACTCCGGAAATAATCATTTTTTATCGACCCATGTTTAATGTTTTAATCAACATTTGTTTTGTAGTATTAAATACTTCAACGTTATTTTGATATGAACGTGATGCCGCCATCATATTTGCCATCTCTTCAATCGAATTAACATTGGATTTAAATATATATCCCTTTTCATTCGCCAGAGGGTGTTCAGGCTGATACTCTTTTCTTGCTGCAGCATTATTTTCAACTACACCCGCAACACGTACTGAGGGTGTAGAGTGATTTGTTACACCACTGCCATCACCATTCAATGCATCCATGACAGCTTCAAAAACAGGTTGACGTGAACGATACACACCCTTTTCTGTACTACTGACAACATCAGCATTCGCCAGGTTACTGGCAACTGTATTTAGTCGCACAGACTGTGCACTCATCGATGAGCCGGAAATATTAAAAACGTTATATAAACCCATAGTATTATCCTGTTACGTATCCTTGCTATTCGCCTTTAAGTGCAGCGAGCATGCCTCTAAACTTACCTTCTAGAAAAGTTAGACTGGCCTGATAACGAATTGCATTTTCTGAAAAGGCACTTTTTTCTAGCTGACCATCAACGGTATTGCCATCAAGAGAAGACTGATTAGGAACACGATAGAGTATATCTGCACCAACATTACCCATCTCATTTTGAATATGTTTAGTATTGGTTGTTGAAACAGAACCAGTAGATTGATAATTGATGTTCTTCAAGGTTGATTTAAAATCAATATCCCTGGCTTTATATCCTGGGGTATCTTCATTTGCGATATTTGACGCCAGCAACTCTGTACGCTGTGCTCTCACAGCCAGTGCTTGCTGGTGAATTCCTAGAGCGGAATCAAATGATATCGGCATGTTTTACTCCAACTTTAACTTTTCTTAATTTATCTGGTGCAATGGATGTGCCAACTCTATTAAAAAATAATACAGGTAAAATGAAATGTACCAAAAACCCTGACAGGCTGGCATAAAGTTATATTTTTATAACTAAATATTTTATTTGAAACTATTAAAGTTTTTTAAAGTGACAGAAAAATACGCGCAAAGCGGCAAGGTTTTTCCACTTTATGGCAAAGAATTGTCACCACTAACAAGTGACTAATTCATTAGTGATGATTTATGAAATGATTAATAATTATCTATATATCATTACATAGCTGTTGATGGATTTCTTTCTACTCTGAATAACCGGGAGAACTGTTGCGTGCGCCGATTTATACCATCGAGTATATTGATATCGTTTTCTGCCAAAGAAATTTTATATAAATTTCTTATCGACAGAAAAGCTTAACACTTGAATGAATGATTGTAAAAATTTCAATTATCCTGAAATGAAGAAAAAGCGATAGAAATTTATGAAGGGGGGGGGTGATTATCTGTAGCGTAGTTTTGAGCAAAACTCGCTAGTATTAAATTGTATATTTCAAACAGAAATATTTTTACACATGAACTAATGATCGTTTGTTTGCGTATCCCTGTGTCTGTCCAGACTGGTCATAGACTTCGGAATGTGATGAAGCACCTGGAACGATACCATGTAATATATCTAAGGCATGACGAGATTGCCTGGATACAACTTCGACTATACTGCCATTAACTCGATTTTTTAATCGACATTTTTCTGCGACATCAATAAGCTCATTCCATAGATCGATTAACTGTTTATCACCATTAAATTGATAATGTTTATTTGTTTCTTTGCTATCGAAAACAGTCACCCCATCTGTAGCAGCTAATATTTTTTCGCGTTGGCGAGTAGCATACTCAAGCTTCTGGATATTTTCCTGCTTGTTTCTCACGACATCTTCAAGTGTCGCAGTGTGATGTTCTGCAAGTGCTTCATATTCCTGATCTAAGCACTGTAATAGTAAATGAGCACAATCTACCTCAGATTGTAAAACCTGCTTTACTGCCTGCTTCTGATTTTGTGTCTGATTCAATTTCAAGTTCATAATTTAATACCCTGTGTCATTAGTTATTCTTAATTTGGGACTATAAATTAACCTTTTATAATCATTTCAGCCTGTTATTTAGATGTCAAAATACTTTCAAACTTCATCATTTTGTCAGCTACTTTTTCAGCATCCACTTTAAATGAACCATCAGCAATTGCCTTCTTCATCTGATCCACACGTTGTGTATCGATAACAGGGCTAGTTTCAACAGTATGATTTAACTTACCAAGTGAAACCGCATTATCTGAAAGACTTATCGTATCGGCAGTCGATGACCGGCCTGATTCTGGTTGAACCGGCTGTTTTTGCACCTGTTGCTTAACCTGACTTTCATCAGGTGGCCCATGAATCTTATTGGGAGATATCCCATTGATATCTATAGACATATTTTCTCTCCTGTTTCTTTTTTTCTTTATTTACGTATATAGTAACGACCGCAGCTTACAAAACTTTAATCTAAATGACTAAATATCAACTCTTACTTCGCCATTGTTTGTTACCACACCTTCCAGCTTTTTCTTCGATTTAAGGTTCATCACCTGAATTCGCTCACCCGCTGAACCGTGAGCCAGGGCTTTGCCCTCCATACGCACCTGCATACGGCCCAAATGTGCCAAAATGGTTACTTTTTGACCACGACTAATAATCCTGGGCTTTTTCAACATTGAAGGTGTTATTACTGTACCCGCCGTGACTCTTCGTTTTATTTTCATGCCTGTACTAATAGCTATCTCTTCGATATAACCATGTGGCAGAGTGGCCAGATCACGTTTCATTAATTTAAGGTCGCTAGCTGAAAGTACATCACCTTTATGTAACTGTCGTTTTGCAACTAACACATCAGCAAATATACTGATCGTTACGGGTACATGTAATGACCAGGGTTTCGTCCCCTGACATTTAACACCAACCGTTGTTTTACCAATATTACGACTGCCTTTTGCCATAAAGGCGAGAAGCTTTCGGCTACATTTTTTAAGTTTTAATCTGGAATCGAGTTTTCCTACTGTTACAGTAGCCTGATTATCCTGCTTCGATAACACTTTAGAACTAATGAATCGTTCAGCTGTTTTATAAATACTAGTATGGCTCTGAAATGCCGCGGCATGAGAAAGAGATGAAAACAACAAAAGTAAAACACCACAACAGTGTATATATTTTCGTAACTGGATGGTACATAGACTAAACATGTATGTTACCCATTACTCACTTTTTTAATCCATCCACCTTTCATACCATACTCTTCTTCGGCAATGATTACGAACAGTTCAGCTTGTTCAAATTCAGAAAACCCACCCACACTTAATCGATAAATTAGATTACCATTAACTGTGACTTTATCAATAGAAGGTTTTAGTCCATCCGTACTTAACTGATTTACGATTTCATCTACTTTACGCTTATTACTCAATGCAGCAAGATTAACTTTCCACGATGTCGTAAGTTGCTTCTCAGGTTTAATATTTTTAATGCTATTTTTATCAACAGATACAGTTTCATTTTTACTAATCCGAATCTTGAGGTCACTATTTGCCTTATCCAGCTGCATTTTTAGAACCTGTATTTCATCTTCTAACGAACTGACGATTTCATCTTGAATATCGACATTATTTATCTTTACTGTTTCTTTAATGTCAGTATTTGAATTTGGGCTGATTAGCTTTAATTCATTTTTTATTGATGCGAAATCAGCATTCAACTGTTTTATTACTGATGATTCATTATTGTATGACTCAATGGTATCTTGTATTTCTTCGTCATAATCGCTCAATAACGTTTCGATTTTATTCGCTCTGTCATCCATCTTATATATAAAAAACATAACAGATACAGTCAAAGATAATACGACCAGGTATTGTATCCATGGCTTCTTTTGACCATTCGAACTATTGCCAAAATTAGTCGACCCTCCTGAATATAATGCTTTCTCATCGAGGTCAATAGACGAGGATGTATTGGAGTTTCGTTTATTCTCCGTTTTCAAATTAACTAAATTATCACGTTCCCTGGCTTCAGAATACGCAGGTCCCTCATCTTGAATCTGAGATAAAACACTACTTATATTTTTGTTACTGGCATCAATTGACCCAGCCGCAACAGTATCTGAATAATTTCTTGCATGCGTGTTCATTAGTCTTGCTCTTTTGTTATACCGTTTTCTGTCGTTGCATCAAAATAGATACGGTCTTTACCTAATATTTTGGCGTGAAAAATAGCTTTATCTGCTCGATCAATTAATTTATCTGCGGTATCACCATGCGTTACCGTTACCACACCGGCACTCAAGGTAAAAAAGATATCATTGTTATCGTATGCACACGCTGATTTGAGCACTGCATCTTTAATTCTTTGCGCAACTATCATCGCTTCTGCTTTTTCAGTATTCGGCAGAAAGACTAAAAATTCATCGCCACCATTACGATAAACGACATCGCTACCTCTGGCTTTCGCTTCTATACGCCTGGCCACATCATGCAACACAGCATCGCCGGCTTTTCTACCATAGGTACCGTTTATTTTTTCAAAATCATCCAGGTCAAACATTAATAACGAAAACGGCTTTTTATATCGTCGTGCACGCACTATCTCAAGGTTAACAATGTCGTGATAGTAGCTGCCATTTCTCAGACCCGTTAATTCATCGCGTTGCGCTAGTCTTATTGCCTGTTGATATCGCAATGCATTTCGTAAAGGCAAACTTAGACCTGCCAGCATCACCTCAATGAGATCTAGCTCATTACCTGAAAACTTTGTATCACGTGTTATTTTGATACTACCTAATGACAGACCATCGTATTTGAGTGCGTACTCACAGTGATGACGACCGGTATTACCGTTAACAAGCGATGTTGGGGTTGATTCGTCTTCGTACTCAATACTGTCACATGCTACAGTTGCACGTAATTCATTTATAAATGTATCGAATAACTGATAAAAATCTAAAAATTCATGTAATCGATTATTGAATTCAACAAAGCCTTCCTCACTTAAAACGTCAGATGCCGGGTATTGTCCATTGCTATGCTGCTCTGACACGACATGGTTTGATACTAAATTTGTATTGTTCATTTGAATTGCCTCTACTTTTTTGTATTCTTACAATTACTCAAAGCAACATCTGTGCCAAACAATTAACATTAAATTAATCAATAGGTTACATTCTCGATTTTTAGATGGCAAATTTTTGTCGCAGTAAAAGACAGGGGAAGTTAATAATTTACGTCGTTTCTGGCAGTTTATTGTCAACAACTGTTACATGACTTAATAATGAAGGATTAACAGATATTTCTTCGGGCGTATTAAAGAAAAATTCAAAAACATTTCACCACAGAGGCACTGAGGACTCAGAGAAAGATGCTGTTTTTTTAGTTATGACCGTTTAGCTGGCAAAGTTATGTGTTCTTAATTCTAATGGATTTCGTCATTACATTGAATACGCAACATAATCGCTTGTATTACTCTGTGTTCTCTGTGCCTCTGTGGTGAAAATAGTAGCCTCTGACGAAGCAAGCAGGTGTCAGTTACATACTGATTTATGGAAATGTTTAGTGTACTGGTTGCTGTCGAGGCAGTGTAAAGGTAAAGATTGCACCGCCTTCACCTGAACTATTGACGGCTGAAATTGTACCATTATGACCTTCTATAATTTCCTTACTGATAGTTAGACCCAAGCCAGTACCACCCGCTCCCGTATCTGTCTTGGTAGACTGGACAAATTTTTCAAAAACGGTTTCAAGTTCGTCTTCAGGAATGCCAGTACCTTGATCAACGATGGATACAGAAATAGCAGAAATTTCAACCCTGCTCTCATCATCTTTGCTTTCAGATAAAACCGACTCTTCAAAATAAATCATTACACTCATATTATTTGGTGTAAATTTAATTGCATTAGATAACAAATTCCGGATGACCTGATCAATTTTTTCATTATCGTATTCAGCTATCGTGCTCGTACTTGCAGGTTCAATATCCACAGTTAATGATCGCTCCATAAACAGTGGTGCCAGCTCTTGTACTACAACATCGATTGAAGTCTGTAAATTATTTACCTGAAAATTAAAATCCATTCGCCCTGCTTCCAGCTTCGACAGGTCAAGCAGATCATTAAGCAAATAGAGCAAACGTTGACCACTTTCATTAATTCGTAAAAAATACCCCGATATTTTTTCATTGTGTGCAGAACTGACTTTACTGCCACCAAGACTGGAAAAACCAAGAATTGCATGCATCGGAGTACGCAATTCATGAGACATATTTGCCAAAAATTCTGACTTAGCGTGATTAGCTGACTCGGCTTTCTCGCGCTGCACGATTAATTCAGCTTCATGTTCGTGTGTTTTAACCTGTAATACCAACATATCCTTAAAGCTGTTACAAAAAGTTCGTGCGTTTTTCAGAAGAAATAGTATAAGCACGCCTAAACCGACTTCTATAACGACTAACTCGGATTCAACAATATAGTCTTGCTGTGTCAATATAACCATTAAGGGCGAGAGCACCAGTAAAACGAATATAGCCGCAAATTTACATTTATAGGACAATGTTGTCGTCGAAGCTGTTGCTATCACTACTAACATCAACATTACGATCATTAGACTTTGCCCATCTGCAAGAGGTATCAAAATAATACCCAGACTACCCCAACATATTCCTGACATAATCGTTCCAATCAAAATATGTGAATCAGCTATTTCATAATTAACTTTATTTATCTTTTGAGCACGACGATAATAGGCGAAAGCAAACAGTCGAAAAACATCAACGAGCAGGATAGTGACTATCCAATATGCAAATAAAGGTGTATCAACCTGGTTTCTAAGAAAGTAATAAAGCAGTAAAGCACCAAACGCCATTGAAATAATGGAGTAAAGGCGATTACTATTGATAAGATCAATTTGTGCATGCCCAACCTCTATCATAAGGTCAGAATGCCCGTCACTAACTTTATTATTGATATACACTAATTATTCTCGCTCACCATTAATGTACCCACCGAGCTGTTCGCACTGGGACCACAAAAAATTTAAAAATATTATACCCACATCGATCATTTATAGCAGATTTATCCGAATATACTACTACCTATAACAAGGTGGCAGAGCTAAATCACTAAACTGACTACATAATCAAATGTTTCACGAAATAACACGCTTCCCTTCACTTAATACACTTGATGAGTAAATTATTAGTTCTCGTAGTGATATATCGACATGAGCAATGATGACTTAAGCAGACTACATAAAAAAAGCTTCACCAAAATTCGGTGAAGCTTTTTTATGTATATGACGCGCTGTGAAGGATCATTCGGGTCGTTTATGCCCTCACCCCAACGAGATCAACCGTGAAAAGCACGGATGTTAAAAATCGTTCCCAACTTTTTTCGAACCTCCGATCGCTCGATTCGTAGATTCAAAAATGAACAACAAATCTTTATTAATCAACTATTTGCAACCTTAGGCTGCGCTGATTTTGAGTGATATTTAATAGTATTGAGGAGAATTG
>Ga0316209_1002813_pt1 | contig 13016 bp, 16 predicted proteins | sample 6monopyrite_MG_FD_204945 | JGI IMG/M metagenome (GOLD analysis project Ga0316209, IMG submission 204945) | Microbial mat bacterial communities from mineral coupon in-situ incubated in ocean water Damariscotta River, Maine, United States -... | ecosystem: Environmental > Aquatic > Marine >...
AAGAAGCTATAGGGATGCACGGTAAGCCAGAGATCGTCAACACCGACCAAGGAAGCCAATTTACATCCGAGGTCTTTACGCATTTGGTGCTGTCCAACGATATCAAACTCAGTATGGACGGAAAAGGAAGGGCCATTGACAATGTGTTCATAGAGCGCCTTTGGAGAAGTGTGAAATACGAAAGCGTTTATCTGAACCCACCCGACTCGGGAATCGATCTTTACCGACAACTGAACAAATATTTTGATTATTATAACAATGGGAGAAGACATCAGGGAATCGACAATCAAATACCTTTTAAAAGGTATTTGATCAAACAACAAAAAGTAGCATAATGATTAATAATCAGAACTTAATTTAGACCAAAACCTGTCCTAAACATTGGGGGATGCTCATTGGAACTTCAACGAATTCAGCAAATTCTACAAATCATTCAGCATATTTCGTAACATATTATAGTCCTTTAATCCTGTACTTTGCATAAAGCAATTCAGATAAGACTATGGAAACCACAAATGTTTTAGAGCAAGAGGATAAAGCCAAAAAAGCCGACATAAAAAAAACCTTTCCTGTAACAGGAATGACCTGTGCGGCCTGTGCATCCAGCGTTGAATCTATTTTGGGGCATACGGAAGGTGTTTCTAAAGCAAGCGTTAATTTTGCCAACAGTTCCGTACTTGTGGAGTATGACGAGGATATTGCCGAGGAAAAACTTCAAAATGCACTACGCCAAGTAGGTTATGATATTATTATTGATGCGGAGGACCCTTCGGAAGTACAACAAGAGATTCAGCAAAAGCATTACCAGGACATAAAGAAACGTACCATCTGGTCAGCGATTCTGACCCTTCCTATTTTCATATTGGGTATGTTCTATATGGATTGGGAGCCTGGAAAATGGACGTCCTTGGTATTGACTCTTCCCATTCTTTTCTGGTTTGGTCGCAGCTTTTTCATCAATGCTTTCAAGCAAACCAAACACGGGAAGGCGAATATGGATTCGTTGGTGGCCTTGAGTACTGGTATAGCATTTCTATTTAGCGTCTTCAATACTTTTTTCCCCGAATTCTGGTTAAGTAGAGGTATAGAGCCCCACGTCTATTATGAAGCGGCTACGGTAATTATCACCTTTATTTCCTTGGGAAAATTATTGGAGGAAAAGGCAAAGTCAAATACTTCTTCTGCCATTAAAAAATTGATGGGACTACAACCCAAAACCCTTAAGATTATTGAAAATGGGGAAGAAAAAGAAATTCCCATTTCGTCCGTGCAAGTAGGTCAGACCATTTTGGTGCGTCCTGGGGAAAAGATTCCCGTAGATGGGGAAGTTTTAAAAGGGAGCTCCTATGTGGATGAAAGTATGATTACGGGAGAGCCTGTTCCTGTGACAAAGACAAAGGATGAAAAAGTATTTGCAGGCACGGTAAACCAAAAAGGGAGCTTTCAATTTACCGCTGAAAAAGTTGGTGGAGAAACCTTGCTCTCCCAAATCATCAAAATGGTACAGGAAGCACAAGGAAGCAAGGCACCCGTTCAAAAATTGGTCGATAAGATTGCTGGTATTTTTGTTCCGATGGTATTAGGAATTTCTATTATAACCTTCATTGTTTGGATGTCGGTAGGAGGCGAGAATGCATTTTCGCAGGCACTACTAACCTCTGTAGCAGTATTGGTCATCGCCTGTCCTTGTGCATTGGGATTGGCTACGCCTACTGCTATTATGGTCGGTATTGGCAAAGGAGCGGAAAACAATATCCTCATAAAAGATGCCGAAAGTTTAGAACTGGGCCATAAAGTGAATGCGGTCATCCTTGATAAAACAGGTACCATTACCGAGGGAAAACCATTAGTAACTGATGTACTATGGAACGAAAAACTTGGGGGGCAGAATGAATACAGGCAAATTCTTTTGGCTATCGAAGGCCAATCAGAACATCCTTTGGCTGAAGCTGTAGTCAACCATTTAAAAGAGCAAAACGTTGAACAAGCTGACATTTCATCTTTTGAAAGTATCACAGGAAAAGGTGTTCAAGCTGAAGTAAAAGATAATTCAAAATATTATGTAGGTAACCATAAACTTATGGTTGAGAAAAATATTCTAATTGAAACATCCCTTATTAAATCGGCTGAAAGTCTGGAAGAACAAGCAAAAACCGTAATATTTTTTGGTAATGAAAAACAAGTATTGGCGGTATTGGCCATTGCCGACAAGATAAAGGAAACTTCAAAAAAGGCGATAGCGACCCTTCAAGAAAGAGGAATCGAAGTCTACATGCTTACGGGGGACAATAATAAAACTGCGTCGGCGGTAGCACAACAAGTGGGAATAAAAAATTATAAAGGCGAAGTAATGCCTTCGGACAAAGCCGCTTTTGTTGAAAAACTGCAAGCGGATGGAAAGATAGTGGCCATGGTAGGTGATGGCATTAACGATTCCCATGCCTTGGCACAAGCCAACGTGAGTATTGCAATGGGTAAAGGTTCGGACATAGCAATGGATGTTGCGAAAATGACATTGATAACCTCTGATTTACAATCCATTCCCAAAGCGCTGGAACTATCAAAGAGAACCGTATTGGGGATTCGGCAAAATCTGTTTTGGGCCTTTATTTACAATATCATAGGTATTCCTATTGCAGCCGGGGTTCTTTATCCCATAAACGGCTTTTTATTGGATCCGATGATTGCAGGTGCGGCAATGGCATTCAGCAGTGTATCCGTAGTTGCCAATAGTCTAAGACTTAAACGAGTAAAACTTTAAGAGGCCGTTTTGGAAGATATGATTAGAATTTTTGTAGATTATTTTTGATGCAGAACGAGACAAAAATTTTTAAGGATAGCAGAGCTATCATTCAAAATTTTAACGAAGTAATGCGCAAAAAGAAGCAAAAAAAAATAATTGATATCTTTTAAAATGATCTCTATTATTAATTATAATACAAATACTATGAAAACTTTAAAATTTAAAACAAATATCAATTGTGGAGGTTGCGTATCTAAAGTAACACCATTTTTGGACAAACAAGAAGGTGTTAAAAATTGGGAAATCGACACCGATAATCCAGATAAAATCCTGACTGTGGAAAGTAATGGAGCATCTGAAGAAGATGTGAAAACAACATTGCAAAAAATTGGGTTTAAGGCAGAAAGCGTAAATTAAAATCAGATGATATTCCTTAATTCGCTCTGTCAATGATGTTATACACCATAGCATTTACGCTCATTATTGTGTTCGCTGCTTATTCCTTTTCAAGAATAGGAAGTAAAAATGCGAAACCCTTTCCAAAACATTGGCATCCGTTGCTGATAGATAATGTGCTCTTCTACCGTAACCTTTCCAAACAAAGGCAGCAGGTTTTTCAGGAGAGAATGATGCAGTTCTTAAGCGAAGTTTACATTGATGGAGTCCAGTTGGAATTACAGGAACTGGATAAAATATTAATTGCTGCCAGTGCAGTAATACCGGTTTTTGGTTTCAAAGAGTGGCATTATACAAATCTCAGTGGTATACTTTTATATCCAGACCATTTCAATGAAGATTTAGAATTTGATAGTAAAGAACAATTACGAACTATTGGAGGATTGGTGGGTAACGGAAGATTTGAAAATCAGATGATTCTATCAAAAAAAGCATTGTATTATGGCTTCGCAAATACCACCGATAAAAGCAACACGGGCATACATGAGTTTGCACACCTTATAGATAAAATAGATGATGTAATCGATGGGGTTCCTGAACGGTTGTTGCAGCACCAATATGCGATACCCTGGCTAAAATTGATTCATAAGGAAATGGAAGCTATAAACAGCAATCATTCAGATATGCGAAAATATGGTGGCACCAACGAAGCAGAGTTTTTTGCCGTGGCTTCGGAGTACTTTTTTAAGCGCCCCGATTTATTGAAGATAAAACATCCAGAACTATATAAAATGCTTGTGGAATGTTTTAGACAGGAACCTTTGTTACGTGCAATTATTGCAGAAAAAGCTAAAAGATAAGTGTGGTCCGCAGATTAAATAGCGAAGGTAATAGGTACTGGACAGGTGTATTAATTGGGCGAGTCTTCGAAGAACATTCAATTTGAAAAAATTTAACTCATACTGTCTTTTGTTAGTTCTTATATAGGGTGGTTTAGTTTAAAACAAGTAGCTAATATTTAGTTTCGTAAAAGGTGAATTAACTTAACTACTAAAAGAGACCACGAATGGGGCACTCCTAGAAAAAGTAATGCAGTTTGTGATAATAGTTCTTTTAAACGGCTGTTTTATGGAACTTATTTTTGTCTTTTACCATATATATCGTAACATTGCAATGAAATAATAAATAATGGGATTAGCCAAAACTGAAATATTCACTGACAAGCAAAATCAGATAGCCATTTTTGCCAAAGCCTTCGGGCATCCGGCAAGGGTTGCCATACTGCAACGCTTATTTAAGATGGACACCTGCTACTGTGGTGACCTAGTGGATGAAATTGGATTGGCGCAACCAACCATTTCACAGCATTTGAAAGAGCTCAAAAACTTGGGATTGATTAAAGGAAACGTGGAGGGCACAAGCGTTTGTTATTGTATCAGCAAAGAAAACTGGGTGGAGATGAAGAATGTAATGAATGAATTCCTAGACCAGGATGTTACCCTAATCGATGATTGTTGCTAAAAAAAATTGAACCAATTTATCGCTTTATTGCGATTAATCAATTAAATATGACACAAATAAAGACAGTTTTATATAGCGGAATAGAAACCACGCTGTACAATCTATCCTTTAATCAAATTTCTAAAGAACGCAGGGGTGCTCTTCAGCCGCTAATCGATTTCATTCAATCCAAAACAGACCGCCGACAACCCATATTACTTAATTTTATTTGCACCCATAATTCCCGTAGAAGTCATCTTTCACAGGCATGGGCGCAGGCCGCAGCAGCTTATTATCAAATCCATGGGGTGCAATGCTATTCCGGGGGTACGGAAGCAACCGCCCTATTTCCGATGGCTGCAAAAACCTTGGAACTTGCCGGGTTTAAAATCAAGATGCTTTCAGAGGGAAACAATCCGGTATACAGTATTAAATATAACGATAACGCACATCCCATAATTGGGTTCTCCAAAACCTATGATGACCCCTTCAATCCCCAATCCGGATTTGCGGCTATTATGACCTGTTCACAGGCGGATGGTGGTTGTCCTTTCATCGCCGGTGCTGAAAAGCGTATACCCATCACTTACGAAGACCCAAAAGCATTCGATGGCACGCCACAACAAAAAGAGAAATATCGGGAAAGAAGTATCCAGATAGCAACGGAAATGAGCTATGTATTCTCACTGATAAAACCATAACATTTACAAAGTAAGGGATGCATAATTTAATTGGAACCATGAAAGGAAAAATCTATTTGTCACTTATGATATTGATGGGCTTAATCTGCTTAGCTGTGTACAAATTGTTTGATACTGAACAAGGGTACAACTGGATATATCCTATAATCCCTGGAATTTTGGGCCTTGTATTTATGTTTCTTTCTATGTCAAGCGACCGCAATGAACAATAAGATTTTCAAAAACTATCGCAAAAATTAATTCAAAATACTTCACGCATTCCTGTAAATAAAATCATAACAATGGCATCAACTAAAAAAAAATTGAACTTTCTCGACAGCTATCTTACGCTTTGGATTTTTATAGCAATGGCTTTGGGAGTTGGAATAGGATATTTTATTCCTTCATTTCCAACATTGGTAGACTCCTTCAGCAGCGGAACCACGAATATCCCCATTGCAATCGGTTTAATACTGATGATGTATCCGCCCTTGGCAAAGGTCAACTATTCGCTCTTGCCAAAAGTTTTCAGAAATACAAAAATCCTTTCCATATCCCTTATACTAAATTGGATAATTGGCCCAGTTCTGATGTTCGTTCTTGCGATTACGTTCTTACGGGATTATCCCGAATATATGGTCGGGTTGATTCTGATCGGTTTGGCTCGTTGTATCGCAATGGTTTTGGTTTGGAACGACCTTGCGGAAGGCAGTAGCGAATATGGTGCAGGTTTAGTGGCGCTGAACAGTATTTTTCAAGTTTTTGCATATAGTTTTTATGCGTGGATCTTTATAACCATTCTTCCACCTTATTTTGGTTTTGAAGGTGCTATTGTTGACATTTCAATAGGAACGATTGCAGAAAGTGTAGCGATTTATTTGGGAATTCCATTTGTACTAGGAATTTTAAGTCGATTGATTTTGGTAAAACTCAAAGGCCAAGAATGGTATACCACAAAATTTATTCCCGCAATTTCCCCAGTGACTTTAATTGCATTGCTATTTACCATAATAGTGATGTTCTCACTCAAAGGGGAATTGATTGTAGAAATCCCAATGGATGTATTGATTATTGCAGTCCCTCTACTTATCTATTTTGGCTTAATGTTCATCATTGGATTTTTCTTTACCAAAGCAATGGGCGCAGAATACGATAAGACCGCTTCAGTGGCATTTACAGCAGCAGGGAATAATTTTGAATTGGCCATTGCCGTTGCAATTGCCGTTTTTGGACTGAATTCTGGGCAGGCTTTTGCTGGCGTTATCGGGCCGTTAGTAGAAGTACCTGCTTTAATTCTTTTGGTGAGAGTCGCTTTTTGGTTGAAGAAGAAGTATTACTGATTCTATAACTGCTTGTCTTACTTTATACTCCTTCCATATTAAAACCCGAAATTTCCGCTTGCTCTTTTCCCGCTGTGCGGCGTTAAAATTTATCACCGTAGCTACGGCTATGCCGATAAATTTTGCCTTGCCCAGCGAAAAAATAGACTGCCCGGATTCTACTGGATTTCAAAACGGAAGGAGTATAACTCGATTTAGGGTTTTACGGAATTATAATTCTTTGTTAAAGAATTTAAGTATTTGCTTAAATACGTAATTAATTATATATTTGCTCATCTAAAACAACAATATGAAACTTGAAATTTCCTGTACTAGAGCCGAGGCTAACCATAAACAGTTATTAAATTGTATGTCAACATTAGATGCAATGCATCAGAATTTTGAAAAAACAGCCCGATTACTTTCCATAGCAGGAAATGAAGTCCGTCTTAAAACCCTCTACCTTTTAAATATGGAAAAAGAACTATGTCCATGTGATTTAGCTGATATTTTAGGTATGAGTGTGCCGGCAGTTTCACAGCATATCCGAAAAATGAAAGATGCAGGAATCATTGCATCAAGACGCGATGGTCAAACGCTTTATTATTCTCTAAACGAGGATGAGACAGGTATTCTGAACAATATTTTTAAGTCAATCAAATTAGAAAGAAAAACAGCATAAATTTTATAATAATGAGTACAGAAAAAACATCAAAAAATGCAGCATATACAGGTTTGTTTGCTGCTGTTGCAGCATCATCCTGTTGTATTCCACCGGTAATTGCATTAATTGCAGGAGTAGGTGGAGGCGCTTCCGCCTTATCTTGGATGGAACCCTTTAGACCTTATCTTATAGGATTGGCAGTATTGGCCATTGGTTATGCTTGGTATAGTTATTTAAAGACCAAAAAAGCAGAGGATTGTTGTGAGGTAGATGCAAAACCAAAATGGTTTCAAACCAAAGGGTTTTTAATTGGCATCACATTGTTTGCAGCCATTTCAATTAGCTTTCCATATTACGCACACGTCTTTTATCCCAATACTAACAACAAGGAAGTGGTCGTGGTCAGTGAGGCCAATATGGAAACCTTAAACTTTGATATTGAAGGAATGACCTGTAATGGTTGTGCGGCACATGTTGAAAACGAAGTGAACAAACTTTCGGGGATTATTTCTGTTACGGCAAGCTATGACAATGAAAATGCCACAGTCACTTTTGATAAATCAAAAACCACTAAAGAAGATATAATAAAAGCTATCAATGGAACTGGTTACAAAGTCATTAATCAATAATAAAAAACACATAACTATGAGAAGTTTAATTTTAATTCCAATTATTACATTATTCCTATCCTCGTATAATATCCAAGCACAAAGTAATGAAACTGTTGAACAAGAAATGAATGCAGATTCAAATAACCTGAATATTATGACGATAAAATTTAAAATTACAGGTATAACTTGTGCTGGTTGTTCAAATACTATTTATAAAGCCTTGAAAGAGGATGGTGGGGTTTTGGAACACTCGGTTGAATATCCTGGAGACATCGCTATTATTGAATTTGACAATACTAAAACAAGTATTGAGGCCTTAAAAGCTATTATTGAGAAGAAGGGGTATAAAGTAGAATTACTAAAGGATAAAGTATAGATTCCGACTTTAAATATGTATCATAAATTATTAATTGAATAACCATTTGTAGTAATGATAAAATTTAAATCAAAGGTTTGCCCTACTTGTGGATGTTCGTTAGTAAGGCTAGGTATAAAAGAGACATCGGCTACAAAATCAACATTTAAAGATGAATCTTATTCTTTTTGCTGTTCAGGATGCGCAAAAATATTTGATAAAAACCCCAATAAATATATAAAGGAAATCAAAAATGTAATTGTTTGTCCAGTATGTCTTGCTGAAAAAAATATAGCTCATTCTACAGGAGTAAAGTACAAAAATACTGTAATACCTTTTTGCAGATGCCCACATTGTATTTCCACATTTGAGGAAAAGCCTGAATACTATTTGGATAGGTTGATGGGTAAAATTGAATATGAAGGGCTATTCAATAATTTGTGTTGCTAATAAAATTAAAAAAATATGTTACAAAATATAGAAAAAATTACATTGGAGATAAACGGGATGACCTGTGGTGGCTGTTCGTCGCATATCGAAAAAGATATGAATAAGACCAATGGTATTGTGAGTAGCATTGTAAATCACGAAACAGGAATAGGAGAATTTACTTTTGATACAAGTAAAACGGACAAAGAAGAATTAATCAATGCGGTAAATAGCATTGGCAATTATTCGGTTATTGATGGTGTTGAAAAAGAAACCATTGTTGTTTCAAATTCTGAGAGTAATACTATTAATGATAGTTCAAGTGATAAAAATAATTACGATTTAATTATCATTGGTGGTGGTTCAGCAGCATTTTCAGCAGCAATAAAAGCTGAAGGTTTAGGGCTAACAACCTTAATGGTAAATGCTGGATTGGATTTTGGTGGCACCTGTGTAAATGTAGGTTGCGTCCCTTCTAAAAATTTAATTAGAGCTGGCGAAACTGTATATCACGCTACGCATTCAAATTTTAAAGGCATTAAACCAAGAGGTGTAGATATTGATTTTAAACAAATTATTAAAGATAAAAAAGAGTTGGTTTCTGCATTACAGCAACAAAAATATATAGATGTTGTAAGTGATTTTGAAAACCTGACAATGCAAAAAGGGTGGGCTGAATTTGTAAATATGAACACCATAATTGTTGATGGCGAGGACACATATACAGCTACTAATATTGTCATAGCAACAGGTGCTACTACGAACATTCCAGACATCGAAGGATTAAATAATGTAGGCTACTTAACCAATGTTTCTTTATTCGATTTAGAAGAAAAACCTGAAAGCTTAACTATTATGGGAGCTGGCTATATTGGATTGGAAATTGCGATGGCATACAATCGTTTAGGTGTAAAAGTGCGTATTATTGAATTTACCGATAGACCTTTACGTACTCAAACCAAAGATATTACTGATGTGCTGGAAGTTCAAATGAAAAGTGAAGGTATTGAAATTTTGGCAAACTTTAGAGCCTTTAAATTCGAAAAACAAGGTAGTGATACTATTATTCATTGCAACTGTCCTGATGGTTCCACAACTCAAATCATTGAGAAAGGACATATTGTTGTAGCTACTGGAACAAAACCCAATACTTCAAAATTAGGGCTTGAAAATATTGATATTCAATTAACCGAAAAGAATCATATTGTAGTCAATGAAAAAATGGAAACCAACGTTTCCAATATTTATGCCGCGGGAGATGTCGCCAATACACCAGCCTTTGTCTATACTGCTGCAACCGAAGGCAGTACAGTCGTAAATAATGCATTTTCATTGTCTAAAAATAGTGTGGATTACGCTTCTTTGCCTTGGGTTGTATTTACAGACCCTCAAATAGCAGGCGCAGGAATGGATGAAAAAGAAGCTGAAAAAGCAGGCTTCCCTTTTGAAGTATCAAAATTAGATTTAATACATGTTCCAAGAGCATTGGCCGCTCAAGACACCAGAGGATTTATAAAGTTGATTCGTAATACTGAAACCGATAAACTAATTGGTGCTAGAGTTATAGCTCCAGAAGGTGGTGAACTCATCCAACAATTAAGTATGGCCATTAAATATGGTATCACAGTAAAAGATTTAGCTGAAAGCTTTTATCCATACTTGACACTTGGAGAAGGGATAAAATTAGCAGCGATTACCTTTGGTAAAGATGTTTCAAAATTGAGTTGTTGTGCATCATAGTCCTTTACAAAAAAATAGAGCGTATTGATTCAATATTTTTGTAAATCACAAGTTTTAATGCAAAAAACAACATTTGAAATAACCAAAATGGACTGTCCTTCCGAGGAAAATCTTATCCGAATGAAATTGGACGGAATTTCAAGTATTGCGAATTTGGATTTTGATATTCCCAATCGAAAATTGACTGTTTTTCACAACGGAGAAATCGACCAAATTGAAAAGTCAATAAACGAACTGAATTTAGGCGGAAAAAAAATTTCGACAGAAAAAACCGAGCAAACCGATTTTGAAGAACATACGAACCAAAGGAAATTACTTTGGACAGTTCTCGGAATAAACTTTGCTTTCTTTATCATTGAAATGGCAACAGGCTTGATCTCTAAATCAATGGGACTTGTTGGGGACAGTTTGGATATGTTAGCTGACAGTTTTGTTTATGGAATTAGTTTGTTTGCAGTTGGCGGAACTTTAATCAAAAAGAAACGAATTGCAAAAATTGCAGGATATTTTCAAATCACACTTGCAATTATTGGGTTTGTAGAAATTTTAAGACGGTTCTTGGGAAACGAAAAACTTCCAGATTTTACGACAATGATTATTGTTTCGATTTTTGCTTTAATAGCAAACGGAATTTGTTTGTATTTAATGCAAAAGTCAAAAAGCAAAGAAGAAGCTCATATGAAAGCAAGTATGATTTTCACTTCAAATGATGTGATTATCAATTTAGGAATTATTACAGCAGGGCTTTTAGTAAATTGGTTAAATTCAGGCAAACCTGATTTGATTATTGGTACAATCGTTTTTGTTTTGGTAATCCAAGGAGCTATAAGAATATTAAAACTTGGGAAATGAATAAGGAAGCACAAAAATTACCTTCCGATTTGATTTTAGATATTAAAACAAGACTGAAAACCTTAAGTGGTCAAATCAATGGCATCGTAAAAATGCTTGATGAGGGAAAAGACCCTGAACAAATAAACCTCCAGTTCAAATCCATAGACAAAGGCATCCAAAAAGCACATTACTTACTGTTGGATGAAGTCTATCGAAAAGCACTGGCCATTGGTATTGTAAAGGCTGTGGACTCTTGCCCCGGAAATTGTGGGAACGAAGATAAAATCGAATTTTTAAAAAGTGAATTCCCTAACTTGGAATTATCTGATTTGACTAACAAGTTAAAAGAAATCCAAACCATTGAAACCAGGTTAAAGGACTACAACGAAAAAAAAGATTAAAAAAAATTTGGTTACCCCCTACCTCCCGTTCTCATCTTTGTTCCATTAATAATTTAAACTTCAAACAAGATGAAACGACAAATCGAAATATTTACAGCAGGTTGCCCAGTATGCGAGCCTGTGGTGCTATTAGTAAAAGAGACAGCAGGAAAGGACTGCGAAATCACACTTCATAATCTGTCCGAGCAATGTGAAAGTAAAATCTGTGTTTCCAAGATGAATGAATACGGAGTAAAAAGACTTCCTGCCATTGCTGTTAACGGAAAACTTTTGGATTGTTGCAAAAATGTGGAAATCACAAAAAATGCTTTGGTAAATGCAGGAATAGGAAGTTGTTAGGTATGGCAATTATTAAATTGAACAAAAAGGCATCAATGGGAACCGCTGTATTTTCAGCGGTTTCCTTAAAACTTTGTTGTTGGGGACCAATATTGCTAACCGGAGTTGCTGGAATCAGTGGAAGTTCTGTCTATTTTTCTTGGCTCAATTCCTTGAGGCCTTATCTGTTGGCCGTTGCATTTTTGTCATTGGGTTTTGCTTTTTATCAAGTTTATAAAAAAAGGAAGGTGGACGATTGTGGCAACTGTGAAACTGATAAACCATCATTTTTTAAATCGAAATTCCATTTGTGGTTGGTGGCTGTGTTCGTGGTTGTGATGACATTGGTTTCTTATTATCCCCAATTATTCCGCCCAACAACGGCAAAAGGAATTGTTGCAACAAACAATACACATATTCAATCTGTAAAGTTGAATGTTGAAGGGATGGTATGCACTGGTTGTGAAGAAAATATCAATCATTCTGTGAACAAATTGGACGGAATTTTAGGAATCAAGACTTCTCACATAAAAGGAACTTCCAAAATAAAATTTGACACTACAAAAACAAATGTCAGTGAATTGGAAGAAGTGATTAAATCTAAAGGTTACATAATTAAAAGCAGTAATAATGAATAAAATAATTATACTAGTAATAAGTTTCCTTTTCGCTATAACAGTAGTTGCACAGGGACCGCCAATTTTTACAGATACCCCAATCATGCTGGGGTTGGAAGGAAGGGGTATACGAACCTTTGGCAGCATTGTATCAAAAGAGAATGCCAATGCCTATATACAGCCTGTGGTGTTTCCGTTCAATATTTCCACGAACTGGCAGGTTGGAGCAATAGCCCCGTTCGTATCCATTTCCCCCGATGGACTGGATACCCGTTCGGGCATGGGGGATGTAAAGATCTTTACCAAGTACCAACTCTATAAAAAGGATGGCAAGGCAAAGACCTTTAGGGGGCTTATCAAACTTACGGAAACATTCCCTACAGGAAATTCCTCCAGGGCACCTGCATTG
>Ga0316209_1002814_pt1 | contig 13011 bp, 19 predicted proteins | sample 6monopyrite_MG_FD_204945 | JGI IMG/M metagenome (GOLD analysis project Ga0316209, IMG submission 204945) | Microbial mat bacterial communities from mineral coupon in-situ incubated in ocean water Damariscotta River, Maine, United States -... | ecosystem: Environmental > Aquatic > Marine >...
CTATAATGTATCAGAAGCCACAATTTCCCGCATCGTTGCAAAACACAGGCAACCAATAACATAAAATCCTATTGCTGATTTTGTACCTTTGTTGGGCTAGACCCGTGTTTCGTTTGTGGCGTTTCTTAATTTACTGAATTGTTGCTCTAAGGATTGATATAAAAAGACTCTGAAGCTTTGCATTAAGCGCAAAAACACAAAAAGCGTCGCCCTAACTTTTGGGACTGTTTGAGAGCTAGGCCATTTCTTTTTCAACAGCGGCGCGACCTAAAAGCTCGAACGCTTTGGCAGTGAGTTTCTGTTTTTGAGGATCATCTTTATGATCTTCTTCTACTGCCAAATGAAGCTTATGAAGTATCTTTAGAGGGGGCACATCACTCAACCCGACAATCTCAAGAGCATCATTCAAAGTGATTTGATCGGGTGATTTTGACCAGACAATAATCGGTTCATTTTGGAATTTTTCGCGCTCGGTTTTAAGGCGCTCTTTTAATTCCTGCTCCTTCACTTTGTCATCTTCCGGGTAGGGCAGGGCGAAGAATGAATCTTCTATATTTTCGCATTCCCGAAAATGCAAAAGCTTAAAAATATGCCGCGCGTAATTCCAATATTTTAGTCTGAATGTTTCATCAGAATTATCATGCGGATAATGCGTTTCTAAAAAATTAAGCGCATCGAGCAAACGTGCATTTTTATAAAATGCCGTATCATCCGATTTTGAAAAGAGCGCGCGTCCGGCCACAAAAAAATCATAGAGTGATCGAACATGAAATTTAGACGCTGCGCGTAATGACGGTGCAATTTCCAAAGCCGCATATGCAGAATTTACTCTATGCGCCTCCTTTAGCATCTGACCATAAGTCGGATAAAAATCAGTGCCAGGAACAACACGGCCGATAATTTTAGTAACAATGCTGAACACGCTTAATGTCACGACACAAAAGAGCGCCGCCCAAATCACATATTGTACATCGCGATAATCACGGGGTATCTCTCTCATCCACCCCTCGCTTCGCGCATAATCATGCGCCTCAATCACAGCATAAGTAGCCACAAGAAAACCGACGACCATGAAGAGAGCATATACAGGATGAAAAGAACGCATTTTAATCGGCTTATCAGAAAAGCGCGTGAAGAGTTCATTCTGCCCTTGTTCGCATTTTTTCTGATCGGAAAGCTGCGCTTGATAGGTTTTCCATTTCCCTGAAACTACACGGGCAATTTTAGGCGCTGCCCAAATCGAAATTGCACCTGCTAATAAAAACGGCCAAAAATTGATAATCACCCAATAGATGCCATAGAGAATAGAGCCTAAAATACCAAGAATAACGAGAGGCATGGTTTACACACCTTCTTTTACTTTAAGAGCTTGGTATTGGTCAGGCTCTTGCGTTCTTCTGCTGTCAGTGATCTGAGATGCTTTCCATCAAAAACTTTCTTTACAGCGCCACCTGTAAAACCTTCACCCCAACCGTAGCTCGCCTCACAATTTGGGCATGAATATTTTTGATCAGGATAATCATCGCGGCCTCTGTGACAAAAGATCGTGTCACAATGTTCACACCATTGCATATATGGTGCTTGGCAGGACGGGCAGGGCGCATCATGATTAAAGACAATCTCTGCTTCAAAGTTTGATTGCCAATCTTTACCGTTCGGATCAAACGGGCTTCCATCAGCCTTACTGTAATCTTTATCATCGTAATTAAAGCGTTTACCTTCGCTATTAATGCGTACAAACCCGTCAATATTGGAATCCCATTCAAGCTTTTGCGGATTACTCATCACCACTTTATCAATATCATCAAGCGGCGATTTATGGGCTTTGACCCATTCCAAGACAAAGGGCTTATCTTTATGCTCACGGCATGATGCTTTGACTATGCCCGTTGGTCCGGCGTCACTTACGCCTTGACCAACATTCAGCTCCGCATCTTCCTTACCTGTCAGAACAGCAAAGGCGCGATGAATATCTTTTTGGCGCTCTTCATCTTTGGCTTCCATTGCCACTTTTACAGCGTCATTACGCAAGACCTTCAAAACCGCTTCAGACGGTATTCTACTTAAACCAAATAGCTCTAATGCTTCTTCAAATGTCATTTCATCACCCCCAATATAACCTGCTACAACCAACACGATATATGATGATTAAATTTGAGAGAAGCCCAAAAACGCATAATCCTATCATTTTATATTTATTATCCTATCAGATGTGATAGAATAACTGCACTTTAGTGATAGGATTAAAAATGCAGCTCACAGCCAGACAACAAGAAATTATCGAGATCGTTAAGAGAAACGATAATAGCGCAATCTCTCAGATAAAGGATCAATTATCTGAGAGTATCAGTGTGCCTACACTCAATAGGGACTTAGCTGATCTTGTTGCACAAAACTGTCTTATCAAAACAGGAAAGGGCAGGGCGACAGCTTATAAAGTCTCTCCTATATACAAAGTCTTTGCGCCCTATAACAGTGATGCCTATTTTGATCTTGATCCGGATGCACGCCAATCACGCGCAAACTTCAATCAAGACGTTTTTGATATTTTGGGTGAGGTCGAGCTTTTTACAAACGATGAGAAAACAAAACTTCAGGCCTTAAAAGAAGAGTATAAAAACAATATTTCTGATTACCCTGAAACACTCTATCAAAAAGAACTGGAACGCCTGACCATCGAGCTAAGCTGGAAATCTGCACAGATTGAAGGCAACACATATTCTTTATTAGAAACAGAGCGTCTCTTCCTTGAAAAAGAAGAGGCTGAAGGCAAGCCAAAAGAAGATGCAACCATGCTTCTTAATCATAAAGTCGCATTAGATTATCTTTTGGCCAATAACAATATCGCCGAACATGTTGATCTGCGCATGCTTGAAGAAATTCACTCTTTGCTCATTCAAGATTTAGGCGTGAGCCGTAATATTAGAACGCGCACTGTCGGTATTACCGGCACAGCATACAAGCCGCTCGATAATGAATTTCAGATCAAAGAAGCGATGGAGAAAATGTGCAACATCATCAATGCCAAGCCAAACGGATTTGAAAAGGCGCTTTTGGCCGTTGTGTTTATTTCTTATATTCAACCCTTCGAGGATGGAAATAAGCGCACAGGGCGTATGATAAGCAATGCCTTACTCATTCAAGAGGGGGTATGCCCGCTATCATATCGAAGTGTAGACTCTCTTGATTATAAAAAGGCTATGTTACTCTTTTATGAACAAAACAACCTTGCCGCATTTAAACAAATATTCTTTGAGCAAATAGAATTTAGTGTAAAAAATTACTTTAGATAAAAACGAGAAAAATAATGGAACGTATAGAGAAAAAAGAAGGCTTCGTAGGGGGCAGGGCGAAGATCAAAGATCATCGCATCCCGGTATGGCAGATCATCTTAGATATTCAGCAGGGCTGGGACAATGCAGAGATTTTGCGCCAAAGGCCAAGTATAACGGCTGAAGATATTGAAGCATGTAGAGATTATTATAAGCAGAATAAATCTGAAATAGATTTTGATATTAAAGAGAATCTTGACGTTGACTGATTTATACGCCGATGAAGACACAATAAGGGAGATCGTAGATCGCTTATCTTCAGAAGGTCATAATATAACGACTGCACAAGAAGCAGGTAATGAAGCTCTATCCGACCAAGAGCAGCTCAGCTATGCCCATGAGAATAGTGAGCCTATCATCACACACAATAAGATAGACTTTATCAAGCTCCATCAAAGCGGCCAGGAACATAGTGGCATATTTTCAGTCAGTCGCAACATGACCAATGAACAAGCTGCTGTGCGCACACATGATGCCATATCAAAATTCCCTGATATGGCGAATACTCACGTGCGTGTCAATAAAGGAGAAATGATTATAGATAGTCATGGGGAAGGACGAGAAACACATCAGTACAGCCCTGAAATAAGGAAGCAAGAATATCTGGATCGCATGACTTTAGGGCATGACATAGAAACTCCTAAAAAAGATATAGAACGGTGTTAATTAAAACATTCGCTCTCAATAACTGGCTTTTTTGAGAAAATGTTTATTCATGTGCTCAATTTTATAACTTTTTGAGAAATGCTGGCAGTATCCTTAATCTATTATCATTGGCAGAGGGATATGTTTGAAGATGAACAGAAAAGCTAGACAATCCTCCCTCCGTGTTATAACATATGTAATAACACCAATTGGGGAAGATTATGGATGCTCTATGCAGTTGAAAATGACCTTGCCCTTTTTGCATCTGTCCACTTCATTATGACAGTATTTGGTCTTACTATATTACTTAAAGATTATACTAAAAAGAAGATCATTTCGCAGGTATAAAGGTGGTCTGGTAATGTTACCGGAGGACTTATGATTTTATTCTTTCTCCTGTTAAATCGGAAAGTCAGCAAGATATATCTTTGGGCTAATGCTGGGCAATTGCAGGCTTATTCAATCTCGGGTAAACTTTGCGACACTACCATTATTTCTCTTATATTTTTTGCATTATTATTAATTTTCATGTTACATAGTAAGTTCAAATATAAAGTTTAGGGGCCGCTATGGAAAACAAAGATACTCAGGGCGATAAATATTCAGATCATGCTAAGGGAGAAGCTCTTCCCTATATTCAGAAAGCATTTCGCGATTTGACTAGGGTGGTACAACAAGCTTCTGATGATGATCTAGTAGAATGTGCTCAGCAACATGGCCAGACAGCCTTATATAGTTCCGAAATATTTCCATCTAAGCCAATATTGGGGATGAGTTTGACAAAGGCTTGGTTTTTAGTTGGCCCTGATGGTGAATGTGTAAAGTCTGAGCATATTCAAGGTGGCTATGCACTTGAAAAGGGTGGGTGGGAAGATCTAGGGCCCGAGATTTCTGAATTGAAAGAAGCCCTTAATGAACGTGGCTTTGATTTTAAATCCGGCCATTACGCCAGCGAAACGGGTGTTAGACTAAATAATACCAACACACTTTCTGTGTTTGTCAGCGATCTTGACTGTGAGTAAACCCTGTTCATACAGTCGCAACAAGTAGTGTCGCACTTCAGGCTACTTTCACATAAAATTTCTTGTAGCCATTCTTTTGTTTATCTTTGCAAAACTACCAACTCGTCTGTACTTTTTAATGCTTTAATCAGATGTCTAATTCTTCAAATTTGAATTTGGCAACTGGAGCTGTCCCAACTTCATCATTTGACGCTGGTATGCAGCTAATATCTGATACCGTTTTGCCAATATCGTGTAGACGGCTTAAAAATTCTTGATAGTCTGGATTTTCTTCAATTTGCTCTTTAGTTACCCTGTGCAGCTCACCACTTGTGAATGTGACGATAAACGGATTCTCAGCAGGAAACTCCACTCTCATATGGGTGTCCTGTGCGACGCTCTGTATATCCCCGCTCATTAACTTAGAGAAAGCTTTAGACAAAGACTTTTGCGCCAACTCATCTTGATTAGCTAAGCTCATGATTGTTGGATCATCACTGTGCTCAAGATGTAACCGAAATTTTTGTCCGACAACAGAATGTACTGAAACCTTACTAACGGTTGTTCCGTATTGTTCTAAAGAATTTATAACTTTTCTATAGCCCTCAGCTTGTTCTATCTGTTCTGGGGAGACTTGTTCTATATTAGTCCCAGTGAGCTTTTCCCATAAACTTCCCTTAAAGGGAACTTCCATCACCCGGTGCCCCCTAGCCACATTAAGAAGAATTTCTTCTGGATCTACAGAGTTAAAACTTTTAGTTATTCGTCTCTCTAAAGAGTTATCTTGATCGCTCATTTATATCACCCTTGTTACTATTTAGTAAGATTTTATGGTAGTGTTGCAAACTCCTACGCACTTTTCAATCCATGCTAGACTGCAGCCCTTTTAAAGCTCAGGAACGTCTCATGATTTCATTTTCCGGCCGTCACTATCCGTCATCGATTATCCTTCAAGCGGTGCGGTGGTATGTCTCTTATGCTCTGAGTTATCGTAACATGGGGTAAAGTGAGCGTAGCTGTCATATGAGGCCACAAAAATAATTACCATTTGTTTTCAATTGGTTAGGTGGGTTATAATTTTGAAAAACAGGGATCGTTTTGTAAGGCGCACACTCTGTAACATATTGAAAAACAATAATGCTCAAAACAAATGAGCTGATATGACACGTAAGTTACTTTAAGCCATAAAAGTCTGGATTCTGCGACCATTTAAACAATTTTTGTAAGTAAGAATTTATTGTCGGGTTCGTTTTTTTGTACATTCTTTCTCATAAATTCCATAAACGCTTTGATCCGGGCGGTGTTTTTAAGATCCGGATGCGTCAAAATCCATATCTTGTTGGTTTGAATGCTACTCGGCAGCTCGCCTACACATTTTAGGTTTGGATCTGGATCACCGACATAGGTAGGTAGGGCAGCAATACCAAGGCCATTTCTACAAAAATGATAAAGCCCTGTGAGCTTATCTGCTGTTGTTACAATTTGCTGATCGTCTATGTGTTTTCTTATAAAAATATTTGTTGGCAAGCCAGCCAGCTGATCATTTGGTAGCAAGAATTCATGCTGTCTATAATCTTCTGGCTGAATGTCGGACGCTTCATATCCTAAATGCGCATAGAGTTTAAAAGTTAATGGCTCTAATTCACGCCCGATCATATAATCGGGCTGGCGATTAATAGCAGGTATGGCGATATCCGCTTCTCTTTTTGTCAAGTTTGTATGGCGCGTGGTGATATCTATATCCAGAGTAATGTCCGGATATTGCTCTTTGAATGCTGTAACCTTCTTAGGTAGCCAGAAGTAACCAATCGTATCTGTTGTTGAAATTTTGATCGTACCACTGAGTTTAACGTCTTCTCCCAGCACAACCCGTTCTGCATGATAGATTTCATCTTTGAGGTGTTGAACAGTTTCTAGCATTTTTTCACCAGATACGGTCAAGACGTAGCCAGTTTTTAGTCGTTCAAACAATCTTACAGATAGTCGCTCTTCCAAGGCGTTAATGCGGCGTAAGACTGTGGAGTGCTGTATTCCGAGATTTTTTCCAGCTTGCAGAAGAGACCCTGCTTCAGCCAAGGCAATAAAGACTCTGTAATCATCCCAATTTTCATTCATAACCTTAGCTTACACCATATTGTGCAAAAATGCACATCAAAAGTGCAAAGTAAAACATTTATTGTGCGCATAAAGTTGTTATATCCTTAAAATATAAGTTAGCCAAAGAAAGGAAAGTAAAATGAACATCTCAATATTAGGAACTGGGAATGTCGGAAGCGGCCTCGCCAAAACATTCTCTAAAACAGATCATGTGATCTATCTCGGATCTCGTGATCAGGCTACAGCGCAAGCGAAAGCTAAAGAAATGAATACAGAAACAACAAGACCCATCACAGGCGTTACAACTGCGGAGGCGATTGATAAGTCTAAAGTGATTTTTCTTGCTGTGCCTTTTGATGGCGCTATTGAGCTTTTGAAAAGTGCGAATGTTGATTTGACAGACAAAATTATTGTTGATGTAACCAATCCGCTTACTGAAGACTTTATGAACTTAACCGTTGGTCACGATACGTCAGCTGCGGAAGAAATTCAGAGTGCATTTCCAGGCGCGCATGTTGTGAAGGCTTTTAATACCGTCTTTGCACAAATTTTACACGAAGGGCCAGATTTTGGATCACAAAACGTACCTGTTTATGTCGCTAGCGATAAAGAATGCGCACAATCTGCCGTGATGAAGCTCGTTGAAGCCACAGGCTTTGAAGCCATAAATTCAGGCATTCTCAAAAATGCACGCTATCTTGAGCCAATGGCCGCAATGAATATCCAGTTTGGCTATGTATTGGGTCTTGGTACTCAGATCGCACCAGCCTGGATTTCACGTTAACCCCCTCAAACCATCATTCAAAAATAAGGAGAAAGACCATGAAAAACAAACTTTTAGCAACGGCTGCGATTGCAGCATTAACATTCAGTGTGTTCAGTCCAGCTTATGCAGGCGGAACGGATTACAAGGAAATGCCTGCAGGCGTTTAGTCGGAGGTAATCATGTCAGATAAGAAGATATTATACCCCCATACAAAACCTGTATTTGTCGAGCGCTTCAATTTGATCGTGCGTGATCTGGATCTTGTCTCCTCATATTACCAGCACGCAATCGGTCTGGAGAAAATTGAAGGTGGACAGCGCGGTCATGTTTTGGGTGCTGGCAGAAAGCCGCTGTTAACACTGGAATATGATCCGGGTGCGCATCCTTCTCCACGCCGCGCAGCAGGGTTATTTCACACGGCTTTTCTTTTACCGACCAGAAAAGATCTTGGACACTTTCTCAGGCACGTTGCTGAAGATCAAATACCGCTCATTGGTGTGGCAGACCATCTGGTCAGCGAAGCTATTTATCTACAAGACCCTGAGGGCAACGGAATAGAGGTTTATGCGGATCGTCCACACCAAGAATGGCAGTTTGATGAAGAGGGCGTCGTGATGGATACGGTTGGACTTAATACGGATGCGTTTCTGAATATCGCACCTCATGAATCTTGGTACGGGCTGCCTAGTGATACTGCTATCGGTCATATTCATCTGCAAGTTGGCGACCTCCCCAAGGCCGAGAATTTCTACCGCGATGTGATGGGGCTGGATGTGATGGAGCGTTTCCCCGGCGGTACGTTTTTCGCTAGCGGTGATTATCATCACCATCTCGCGGCCAATGTCTGGGTGTCTCCCGGGGCACAAGGACGTGAAGAGCGCATGGCTGGCTTGAAAGGCTACACACTGAAATTTAATGACAATGCTGCTCTGCTTAGAGTGCAACAAACCATTGAAGATCAAGAATTAGAAGTCAAAAACACACTCACAGGTAAGGCTGTGCGTGATCCATGGAATATAGAACTCACTTTAACCACTTAATTATAATATGGAAGGAACTAAAAATGTTAGTAAATGGTAAATGGACAAAAGAATGGGACCCTGTTCAGGCTAAAGATGAAAAGGGTGGATTTCAAAGGCAACAATCCGGTTTTCGTGACTGGATTGGTGACGAAAAATTTCCGGCAGAAGCAGGGGTAATGTGAGTGTACGTGTCATATGAGGCCACAAAAATAATTACCATTTGTTTTCAATTGGTTAGTGTGGGTTATAATTTTGAAAAACAGGGATCGTTTTGTAAGGCGCACCCTCTGTAACATATTGAAAAACAATAATGCTCAAAACAAATGAGCTGATATGACACGTATGCTTACTTTAAGCCTATAACGAAAGGATATGGACATGATTACAAAGAGATACAGAGATGAGCGTGGGCCAACAGACGCTGGATGGCTTAAGAGTATGCACAGCTTCTCTTTTGGTCACTATCAGGACCCAGATCACATGGGGTTTGGACCTCTTCGGGTTATAAACGAAGACCGTGTTGTTCCCGGAGCGGGCTTTGGTGAGCATGGACACAGCAACATGGAGATTATCTCCTACGTTCTGAAAGGTGAGCTTGCGCATAAAGATAGCATGGGTAACGGTTCTTCTATTAAACCGGGCGATGTGCAGATCATGAGTGCAGGGTCAGGGGTCCGGCATAGCGAGTTTAATGGTTCCGATGAGCAGGAGGTTCATTTTCTGCAAATTTGGATCATGCCGAATGTCGAAAATCAGGCGCCTGATTATCAGGAAAAGTCGTTTAGCGATGATGAACTTCAAAGCAACTTCCGTGTTGTGGTTTCGCCGGATGGTGAAAACGGCTCGCTGATCATCAAGCAAGATGCGCGCATGCTTGCGGGAAAGTTTGCAGAAGGCGAAAGCGGCGAATTTCAAATGCAAAAGGGGCGCAAATATTGGCTGCAAGTTGCACAAGGTATTGCCGAGTTGAATGGTGAGAAGGCTGCTGCCGGAGATGGTTTTGCGATTGAAGACGAAGATTCAATTGAGGTCAAGGCTATCACTGACGCTGAAGTTTTACTTTTCGATTTACCGTAGTTTTTTTATGAAGAGCCTTTTCACGAAGGCTCTTTTTTATAGTTTCAAAAGAAAGGACATAGAACAATGAAAACATTACTTTTAACATCTGCGTTGGCTTTTACTCTGGGATTTGCCACCCCGGCACATGCTGAAACCAAGCATCTGGATACCTATATTTTCGATGCCGCCCATACCAATATATTGTTGAGGGTCTCGCATCTCGGGTTTTCCGATATGGTTTTGGAGGCTTTAAAGCCTGAAGGTACATTGATGTTTCATCCTGATCACCCGGGTGCGAGTAGCGTTGATATCGTTTTGAAAGCAGCGCATATTGATGGTGATGATGAGAAATTCAATGCGCATTTACAATCTGCGGATTTCTTTAACGTTTCAGAATTTCCAGTGGTGACGTTTAAAAGTCATAATATTGAGGTGACGGGCGAAAAAACAGGTGTCGTGACGGGCGATTTAACATTGCTCGGCGTGACCAAACCTGTGTCTCTTGATGTAACGTTTAATCAGGCTGGCAAAAACCCATTTACCCAAGCGGAAACCGTTGGCTTCACAGCTACGGGCAGCTTGAAGCGTTCAGATTTTGGAATGGGTTACGGTTTGCCGGGCATCGGTGATGAGGTTAAGCTCGATATCAACTTCGAAGCCATCAAACAGCAATAAAACCATAGAGAAAGGATTTAAAACGATGTCAACTATTCTACATATTACAGCCAGTATTCGTGGCGATGAGTCTGTTTCACGCACTTTAAGCACAAAGCTTGCAGAAAAATTAGCTGCTGAGCAAAGCGCGGAAGTGGTTGAGCGTGATTTAAGCAAAAATGATATTCCTTATGTCAGTGCGGAGCGTTTCGAAGCCAATGGCAAAGCAAAAGAGGAACGCACAGCTGAGCAACAAGAGTTAGCGGCGATTGCCGATACGTTGATTGAGGAGTTGCAATCCGCCGATACGATTGTGCTTGGTGTTCCAGTTTATAATTTCGGTGTTCCGGCGACGTTTAAGGCTTGGGCTGATTTGGTTGCGCGCGCGGGTACAACATTTAAATACGGTGAGAATGGTCCTGAAGGATTGCTGAGCGGTAAGAAAGCGTATTTGGTGGCTGTGTCCGGTGGAACGCCAATGGGCAGCGATTTTGACTTCATGTCACCATGGGTGAAATTCTTCTTAGGCTTCCTTGGTATACAGAATGTGGAAGTGATTGCCGCGGATGGTATTATGGGACAGGATGGCGAGGAGAAAATCAATGCCGCCAAGCAAACCATCGAAGCAATGGCCGCTTAAGAAAAAAGGGGCTTAAGATCATGGAGCTTAAGAATACAAAAGAACGCTTCGGAATTATTGCCATGACCCTTCACTTTTAAAGAAATTCACTGGTTCTGAGTTAGAATAAATTCATGTGGAAGTCATAGGAAGGAGGCTTAAAGTAAGCATACGTGGCGGTGTTTCGAATACGGAAGACTTTTCCTCTTATGCTTTTTCTCTCGAAGGGGAAAATGCAGGTGGCATTGAAAACCTGTATTATCAATTGGCCTATCGCGATCAGGACGAAGGGAATGCCGATACAGGCGGCGAACGTGAGCGCGGCTATCAGGCATATCTTTTCGTTTTAAAGAGTTGGAAGTTATTTTTTTAAATAATTGCCGACCGTTCGGATGGTGACGTTAAGAGCTTGTGCGATTTCTGCATGAGTGAGCCCTTGCTCTTTCAAGATTTTAGCACGCTCGGGCTTGGCTTTGGTCGTGCCTTTCTTCCGTCCAGTGTAAATGCCTTTTTCTTTGGCCAAAGCAATTCCGGCCGCTTGTCGCTCTTTGATATGTTGATGCTCGATCTGGGCAATACCGAAGAGAACACCGGCCACCATCTGGCCAACTGTGCCGGAAAGATCAATTTGCTGTGTGACAGAAACAACGCGCACACCGGATTCACATAAGGAAGACAGGACATTGATCCCTTCTTTCATGGATCGGGCTAGTCGATCCAGCTTCCAGACCACAATCGTTTTGACCGTTCCAGCAAACACGGCTTCCGTCAGTAAATTGAATTCCCTGCGGTTCATGGTGGTGCCGGTTTCGTGATCTTCGTACCACATGACCTCACTCAAATTATGGCCATGCGCTTTCAGCCAACGGGATATTTCAGCCTTTTGACTATCTGATTTTTGTGAGTGGGTCGAAACCCGGATGTAAACGGCGATGCTCATAGCAAATTAGGGTACACCCTATTTTACTCCATGTCACGCATGTTCAAAACCAACAGAATCCAACGACCATAATCATCGATTTTCTAATAGACCCTATTTTTCCTATTTTTAGGCCGCCATGAGCAAATTATCATTTTTCGGAAACAGCCTCCTGTCCATATCAAGATCGAATGATCCATATGGTGTAATATGTCCATAGATGAGAGGAGTGAGTGCGCGAAAATCTTCTTCGCACATTTTGTTCATCGTTTTTGGCTCTGCCAATACTTGCTGGATCATGATGGTGTTCACGTAAACCAAACAAACTTGAAGCAGATGTAAAGACAAGATTGAAAGCTCTTGCGCTTCAAGCTGATTGGATGAAATCTCATTGCCCCGCGCAAAGAAAATGAAGTCTACAGTGCTGTTGCAGTTCTCGACCACATTTAAAGCTTCATTTATTTCTCGCCTCACATCTTCGGAGTGTAAATATTCGCATAAGAATGTAGTTTTAACGGCACGACCTAATTCTGCCAGTGCTTGATAGGTTGGATGTTGGCGGTTGTTACGGGTAAAGCGGTTTAAAATGGATTCTGCGCTTGCTGTCCCTTTTTGCAAAGCCGTCGCAAATTTCACCATCTGATCGTATTGCTGGGAAATCAGTTCCCAGTTAATAGGATGCTTCTTCAAAACAGGCGTGAGATTATGAAGCTCAGAGCGCATATCATTATCCGGCAGATACAGCTTTTGCTGTGCTATCGCCTTTAGTCGGGGTCTGACGCGCAATGGAACAGAAACTCGGGTTAAGGGATTATTACTCCTGAATAGAGAGGTATCTGTAGAATGTAGCGCGTGAAATATTAAGCGTATTGCATATTTTCTGGACACTGATGGCTT
>Ga0316209_1002816_pt1 | contig 13005 bp, 11 predicted proteins | sample 6monopyrite_MG_FD_204945 | JGI IMG/M metagenome (GOLD analysis project Ga0316209, IMG submission 204945) | Microbial mat bacterial communities from mineral coupon in-situ incubated in ocean water Damariscotta River, Maine, United States -... | ecosystem: Environmental > Aquatic > Marine >...
TCAAGATCGTAGCTGCAGGCTGGTTCGTGATTCAGCCTGCATTACTTGACCCAGTCTACATTACTGGTTAGAAGGTATTTAAGATTATTCTTTTTATCTTTTTTCTGCCGCATTTAATGACAGGAGGTCAGCGTGGGTGTTCCCGTTTCGCAAATGTGGACCGTTTCTTCTTACGTTTTGAAACAGCGATTACTGGGACGCAAACGGTACCCGCTGGTATTAATGCTGGAACCATTGTTCCGTTGCAATCTGGCGTGTGCAGGTTGTGGGAAAATCCAACATCCGGTTGATGTCTTGCGAGACCACCTTTCCCCCGAGCAATGCTTCGATGCGGTCGAACAATGCGGCGCCCCGATTGTTTCGATTCCGGGAGGCGAACCGTTACTTCATCCGCAGATTGACGAAATTGTTCGTGGGCTGATCAAGCGGAAAAAGTATATCTACCTTTGCACAAACGGCTTGCTACTGGAGAAAAATCTGGATCGATTTGAGCCGAGCAAGTACCTTTCTTTTTCGGTCCATATTGATGGCTTAAAGCCGGAACATGATCGAGCTGTTTGTCGGGAAGGTGTTTATGAAAAAGCGGTTTCAGCCATTCGACTGGCTATCGATAAAGGCTTTCGCGTGACAACAAACAGTACGTTTTTTCGAGACGCCGACCCGCATCGCGTTCGAGAGTTATTCGATGAACTGACATCCATCGGCGTGGAAGGGATGATGCTTTCCCCCGGTTATGAATACGAAAAAGCACCCGATCAAAATCACTTTTTGCCACGTCAGGAAACGGTCACTCTGTTTCAACAAATCTTCTCGATCACCAAACGAAGCTGGGCGTTTAATCAGAGTCCACTTTTTTTAGAATTTCTGAAAGGGCGTTGGGATTTGCAGTGTACTCCCTGGGGGAATCCAACATACAACTTATTCGGCTGGCAGAAACCATGCTATTTGCTTGAAGAAGGATATGCAAAAACATTTGATGAACTGATGCAGCAAACCGAATGGTCACGATACGGCAGCGAAAGCGGCAACCCCAAGTGTGCCAACTGCATGGTTCATTCCGGTTACGAAGCCACCGCGGTCGAACAAACTTTCGGCAGTTGGAAAGGTTTTGTAAAAACGGTTTCGCTGGTCCTGTTCGGTACTTCCGAAACAACACCCCAGCAACCCCCGTCTTTAATGAATCTGGAAATTGCCGGGCAAAAAAACAAACCAGACAATTCGCTCGTCACTTCAGAACTGGTCGAATTAAAAATAGAGTAAGCATCGCCCAAATATTTACTGCCGCATCTTTTGATGCCGTACATAGTAGGGTGCGTCACGACGCACCTTTTTCTCGCATGCCACATTTGGTGCGTTACAACGCACCCTACGAATCATCAATATATCCTGCCACTTTGACTAACTTGGCATGATCAAACGAAACAGACAGGAATGTCTGTACTCCTTGCTTCAAATTAAAATTTGAGAAAAATCAAGAAAACGGCAAAAATCGGCGCCCAATTCGGTTCATAGGCAGGCACTATATATTAAGGGGACCTCTATTAATTCAAAAGGAGCACAGACATTCCTGTCTGTCTCGCTTGATCATGCCTTACTTTATAGGCAGACAAGAATGCCTACCCTCCATTCAATAGGGTTTTTGAATTAATAGAGGAACCCTTACAAGAAGCAGAACCTTTCTTTCGAATCGCCAGTTCATTTCATGATTCCGAATCTGATCAAAAAACGATCAAGCGGGGAGCAAGAGGAAATACCTCTTGTGATGTGGGATGATACGCAATTATTGAAGGCGTTTGTTGCTTCTGAAAATAGCGAAGCGTTACGAGTGATTATCGAGCGATACGGCCCGATGGTGATGACAATCTGTCAGCGGGCGACCGCTCAGCATGTTGATGCAGAGGATGCTTTTCAGGCGACTTTTTTGATACTTGTCCAACGGGCCAGGAAAATACGGAAACATAAATCGTTAGCGGGCTGGCTGTTTCAGGTTGCCAGACGAACAGCCGTGCGTGCCCGGCAGCGACAACAGAATAAGCGGGAATTAACCGTGCTTTCAGATCACGAACCGATCAGTAATCAAAATCTGTTTGCGGAAATTGCTCAGGAATTTGAAGCCGAGCAGATCGACATTGTTCTCGCCGGTCTGCCAGAAAAATATCGCGATCCGCTGGTGATGTTTCATTATCAGCAAATGTCGGTTAGCGAAATATGTGAAGCGATGAATTCCACTCAAGGAAGCATTGAAGGACTTTTGAAACGTGGACGCAGCGAATTGAAAAGACGTCTGCAACAGGCAGGCATTACCCTTTCTTCGTTCGCGATTGTTACTTTGTTATCGCAATCTCAAGTGCAGGCGGGCCAAATTTGTAGTGCAGGATTAATTAACCAGACCCTTTCAGCATTAGCTGGCTCAGCCGAACTGACATCAACATTACCCGAAGCCATTGAACACTTAGCTCAACAGGAGTGGATGCCCATGTTAACCAACTCTGCAATCGCAAAATCAACCCTCATCACTTCCGCCGCCCTTTCCATCGCGATTATTGCAGGCAGTACGTTTGTGGTAGGCGAACCGCCACAAGGTGAATCATCAATTAACACACAACTTACGTTGGGAGAAAACGAACCATCCAGCGATACTCCAGATGGCGACTTTGCCCTAACGGATAAACAACCAGCAAATGAGAAAACGACTGAGAAGACAGCGAAAAAGCCAATAACGAATCGTTCAGATGCCTGGAAAGAGACATTTCGTCAGGCTCTTAAAGAAGATACAGAATTCAATTTCGTCGATACGCCTCTGAGCGATGCGGTGCAAATCATTGGGGAGCAGCATGGCATGAATATCCTTCTTGATCGTTTAGTCCTGGAAGAGGCAGGAATCCCTACAGATGAACCTGTCAATTTAGCGATCTCCGATGTCTCCTTGGAAAGTGCCTTGAAAATAATGTTTGAAAACATGCCAAGCGAGGAACTTGTTTACATCCTTGAAGATGAAGTGATGAAGATTACGACATCTACAAAAGCGGACGAACTGCTGGAAGTGCGGTTTTATCCTATTCCGAAGGGGCTGAGCGAATCCTCAGACACAAAGGATCCTCAATTGATGGACTTCGTCATGGATATGATTGATGAAGGCGACGCGTGGAAAAGAGACGGTGGTTTAGGAACCATCTGGATTGTAGGAAATTCTCTCGCTGTTCGGCAAACTCAACGTATTCACAGGGAGATGGAAAAATTCTGGAGCGAATTGGAAGCTCAAATGGAAGAAGAAAAAAGTGCAACCCTGATACAGCCCAAACCAAAGCCTGCTCCCAAAACAAATAATACACCAGACGCAGGTGGTGGCGGGTTTGGTGGTCAAGGTGGAGGCGGACAAGGTGGAGGCGGACAAGGTGGAGGCGGACAAGGTGGAGGAGGCGGCGGTGGCGGCGGTTTCTTTTGATCTGTTTCCACCGCAATTGTTTAACGGCAAGCCGAAGGCGACTGCGCAGGCGGACTGGACGATGAAAGCTTGCTGTTCAAAAAAACGGTCGTCCAGTAGTAGGGTGCGTCGTGACGCACCTTGTCGTAATAGTACGCATGCCTCATTTGGTGCGTTGCAACGCACCCTACGATTACTGAAGTGTGAAGTCCAACTTTGGGAATCAGGCTTGCTCGTGCGGGAAGGTGAGAACTTCTTTGATTGATTTGCAGTCGAGTAGCAACATCACGAGGCGATCAATACCGAGGGCGACGCCGGAGCATGGTGGGAGGCCGCTTTTCATCGCTGCCAGAAATCGCTTTGGTTGCGGAAGAGCTTGCGAGCCGTTTTCCAGACGCAAACGGTTTTGTTCGCGGCAACGGCTTTCCAGTTCGTTGGCATCAATCAATTCATCGTAGCCGTTGCAAATCTCGATTCCATTCAGATAAAGCTCAAACCGTTTGGCGATTCGCGGATCAGCATCCGAAAGTTTTGCTAAAGCTGCTTGAGAAGCCGGGTAGTTGTAGAGAAAAACTGCTTGTTGTTTCTTGAAGAAAGGTTCCACCTTTTCGCTGAGTAACAAATTGAGCCAGTTGTCGCGCTCGGATTGCTCCGCCAATTCAGGGGCAGGATTTCCCTCGTTATTTGATGTTGCAAAACTGATGTGATGTGATCGAGCCAGCTCTTGCAATTGATTGACATCGAGATCGAGAATCGAAACGCCAAGTGTTTCGCGAAACGCTTCTTCGTAAGTGAATCGCATAAAACGTGCAGGCAAAACTATCTTTGTTTGGGCGAACAGGTGCTGAATGAGCTTCTCCGTAAAATCGATTTGCTGTTGATCGGTTTCGCCGCACGCGTACCATTCCAGCATGGTAAATTCAGAATTATGCAGCGTCCCCTGCTCTTCTTTCCGGAATGCTTTGCAAATTTGATATATTCGATCCGCTCCACTGGCAAGTAGTCGCTTCATAGCAAGTTCGGGGGATGTTTGCAGATAGCGGTTCGTGCTGCTACTTCCATTCATTGGCACACAGAACGGCTCCAGGTGTTCGTCAATCACCGATTCATTCGAAAGCAAAGGCGTTTCTACTTCCCAGTAATGTCGCTGATGAAAGAACGAGCGGATTTCAGCCAGGGTTTTTGCTCGCTTCTGCAATGTTTCCAGCGAAGCAAAGGATCGAAAACTGTCATCATCTGGTTGAAGCGGCATCTCTTTACTTTCAGCGATTCACTTCAGGCAGCTTCGCGTTTTGTTTGATCGGTTTGATACAGCTTGATTGTCTGTGGGGCTTCTTTTTGCCTGGCTGCTTCTGTTGCCTGTTCGATTTCTTCTTGAGTACTGATGCGTCTTGCGTAGACGTCGCGCAAAAACGCAGGGAACAATTCCCACGGCTTCGGGTTTCGGTTCCAAGCATTTGCGATCCGTTTGAAGAAGCCGACTTCGTAGCGGGCAATCATTAACTCATGGGCAACTGCAAGGGGATCGACATCTTCTTTGGCCCACTGTTTGGGGCAAAGTTTGTAGGCAGGGGCGTGTTCTTCGCGCCCGTACTCTGGAATGGTATGAAGAATTGGTAATTCATTTTCCACATCGTACTTAGTCGGAAAAACTCGACAGGCAGAAGGGCGTCCCTGGTACATTCCGCAATGGCTTATACCAAGTGGATGCTCTTCACTTTTGTCGCCTTCCTGAAGAAACTGACAACATTGTGTGCCGGGATGAATTTTACTTTCGACTTGTTTCAAGCAGATTACAAAGGGAGTCTGCGGTTCATCCTGAAAGTGAAAATGCGGTGCATAATTACCTGCAATTTCTCCTTGCGGATCTGCCCAGCGGCAGGCGAACTCCCAGAATGTGAGATTGCTTTCCCGTTCGAGCCGAATGACATCGGCACCGTTAATTGGTATCGCATAAGAGCGACAACAACCCGCATGGCAATTTTCACACATTCCCATTGGAGGGAGCCTTGCTTAACTATTGAGAGTGTTGGTAGTTCGATGATGGGTAGTTAGAAATACGAAAGACTCGTCAAAATCCGGACAACCCGAATATCTTCACACCTCTTGTTGTTATCGAACCGGACAGACACGAAGTTTAAGGGGATTTTTGTAATGCACTACAAACGGAGTAATGGAGATCTCTATTAATTCAAATAATTGCCATTGAGCGGGAGGGTAGGCATTCTTTTCTGCCTACAAAACAGGGCTGTTTATTCAAGACAGACAGGAATGTCTGTGCTCCTTTTGAATTCCTAACGTAAAGATTATTTTAAGAAAATATTAATTTTCTCCCGCCGGGTATTAACAGACTTGCTGACTTGGCATTTTTTCCTGCCAGGCCTCTTCGGAAGTTGCTCTAACTTCTGGAATAGACAGCAGAAAGAGCAATTTGTTCAATTGGTCTCCCATGAATAAACTGAAGTGATTTGCCTTATTCTTCTTCACTGAACTGCCGCTCTTGTACAGTAGTTACTCTTTCTGGAATTATTTTACTGACATTTTATCAACATTGTTTTTGTGACGCTATCTCCTTGATCTCAAGCACTTAGCGATTTTTCAACAATTTGAAGTAAAGCCTTGTGTGGCATTTTGCCGAGACATACCATATTTAGTGTTGACACTTTGTAAAGTTCCTTTATATTGGGTCTCTCGCACAAATGTCCCACGAGACTCGCAAGACGCCTGCAGTGGAAAAAATGTGTGAAATGTTTACGGGCCTGACACGAAGCCGCTTTATGAGAAGGCTGCAAATTTTGTGGAAAGAGTCGTTTTCCCAGATTTTGTACAGTGTCGTATCAGTTGTTTTTCTGATGGAGATTGACGGAATGGAATCAGTCGTGCTGAGTACCTCTCCTCCCTCATTTTGTAGCAAAACAAAATGGGCTTTCCAAAACAAAATTTCTTGGAAATTCTTCATCAATTACGGAAGAGTTCGTCCAACCCCTTTTTCGAAAAGGTAGTCTCCTTTTTTGCTCCCAGTGCGTTGCAGAGGTGATTTTTGCGCGCATTGGCGAAACAGGAAAGTGGTCATAAGTATATTTCACGTCAGTATGGAAACAAATTTTCAGGAGTAAGCAGGAATGGCACGCCCCCAAACGGATTGGATTGTTAGAAAACGCGATGGTCGAGTTGTCCCATTTGACTTGGCTCGCATCGGAAAAGCGATGGAAAACTCCTTTCGTGCAGAGTTGAACCTGGCGGATAATCAACCTCTCGACGAAGAAGTCCTGACACAGATCAAGTTAATCGCGACCGGGGTTTCCGAACAGATTGAATCGACTGCTTCGACCAAACAAGGTGTTGATGTCGAACACGTGCAGGATGCAGTGGAAATGCTGATGATGAAGTACGGGCATTATCGTGTTGCCCGGCGGTACATTGTTTATCGAGCAGAACATGCGAAACTGCGTGCTTTACGGGGAGAAGAGGGGTTTGCGGACGAAGGACCGGAGCGAGTCCAAACACATGTGGAACTCGATGAAGGCTCACGCGTTCCGTTCGATCCAACTCGAATTTCTCAGAAATTGATTGATGCCTGCGAAGGACTGGAAGAGACTTGTTCTGTCGAAGCGTTGATGGAAGAGGTACTCAAATCGATTTACGATGGCATCACCACCAAAGAAATTTACCGGGCAATGATTCTAGCTGCCCGCACACGTATCGAACGCGATCCTGCTTACGATACCGTTGCGGCTCGATTGATGCTCAATGTCATTTATCACGACACGCTTGGCTCTGTCCCTCCTACGAGAAAACTGGAGCAGGTTTATCGCAATCAGTTTGAGCACTATATTATTGATGGCATTACGTCTGAACGGCTCACCCCTGAACTGCGAGAGTTCAATCTGACCAAGCTGGCTAATGCGATGGTTCCGCAGCGAGACGAATTGTTCCAGTATCTTGGCGTTCAAACAATTTATGATCGCTATTTAATTCATATTGATGGTCGCAGGATTGAAACGCCTCAGTTTTTCTGGATGCGAGTTGCGATGGGACTCGCCATTAACGAAGAGGACGAGCGGGAAGAGTGGGCGATTCGGTTTTACGAAATGCTTTCGACGATGCGGTTCACTTCTGCAACGCCAACGCTGTTTAATTCCGCGACGCTGCACCCACAACTTAGTTCCTGCTATCTCTCGACAGTCGAAGATAACCTGGATCATATTTTCAAAGTTATTTCTGATAACGCGAAGCTTTCCAAGTGGGCAGGCGGACTGGGAAATGACTGGACGAATATCCGAGCAACCAACTCCCACATTCATGGAACCAACGGGCAATCTCAGGGAGTGATTCCGTTTTTGAAAGTAGTCAACGATACCGCGGTCGCAGTTAATCAGGGAGGTAAACGCAAAGGAGCGGTCTGTGCTTATCTGGAAACCTGGCATCTGGATATCGAAGATTTTCTCGAACTGCGAAAAAACACGGGGGATGATCGCCGGCGAACTCACGATATGCACACCGCGAACTGGATTCCCGACCTGTTCATGAAACGTGTGCAAAGCGGCGAAGACTGGACGCTGTTCAGCCCGGACGATGTACCCGATCTTCACGATTTAACCGGCAAAGCGTTTGAAGAACGGTACGCGCATTACGAACGACTCGCTGCAGAGGGCGAGTTCGAAATGTCTCGCAAAATTAATGCGGTTGAACTTTGGCGAAAAATGTTGACGCGACTGTTTGAAACGGGTCATCCCTGGATCACCTGGAAAGATCCTTCCAACATCCGTTCGCCACAGGATCATTGCGGAGTTGTGCATAGCAGTAACCTTTGCACAGAAATTCTGCTTAACACTTCCGAAGACGAAACGGCTGTTTGCAATCTCGGTTCGATCAATCTGAAAAATCATATTCAGGATGGAAAACTTGATCTGAAAATGCTGGAAGAAACGGTCCGGGTTGCGATGCGGATGCTCGATAATGTGATCGACATCAACTACTACCCCACGCCGGAATCTAAAAATGCAAACCAACGGCATCGTCCAATTGGCCTCGGTTTGATGGGGTTTCAGGACGCATTACTCTCTTTGAGAATCAGCTACACCAGCGACGAAGCAGTCGAATTTGCAGACCGCAGTATGGAGGCGATTTCCTACTTCGCGATCCTTGCTTCTTCCGAATTAGCCGCAGAGCGAGGACGTTATTCCAGTTACAAAGGTTCAAAATGGGACCGCGGACTGCTGCCGATTGATACGATCGAACTGCTCGAACAGGAACGCGGGCAGGCACTGGAAGTGGATCGTTCAACAACGATGGATTGGGATAAAGTTCGCCAATCGATCAACGAACACGGTATGCGGCACAGTAACTGCATGGCGATTGCACCGACCGCAACGATCTCGACCATCATCGGCGTTTCGCAGTCCATCGAACCAAGCTACAAACTTCTGTATGTGAAAAGTAATCTCTCAGGTGAATTCACACAGGTGAACCGGTTACTTGTTGATGAATTGAAAAGCCAAAACCTCTGGGATGCAGAGATGCTCGGTGCATTGAAATATTACGATGGCTCGCTGGCTGAAATAGACCGGGTTCCAGCCGATATCAAAGAGCGATACAAAACCGCTTTTGAAGTGGACGCCCACTGGTTACTTGAATGTGCATCGCGGCGTCAGAAATGGATCGACATGGGGCAATCACTAAACCTGTATATGCACGCTCCCAGCGGTCCCAAACTGCACGATATGTATATGGAATCGTGGAAAAAAGGATTAAAGACAACCTACTATCTCCGCAGTTTAGCGGCGACTCAAGTGGAAAAATCAACGGTCGATATCAACAAGTTCGGCATCCAACCCCGCTGGATGAAAAACAAGTCCGAATCCGGAAATATCCGCCTGGATCGCCCCCACGATGAACTGGAAACAGCAGAAATTCCAGCCACCATGGTCGGCCAAACCTGCGACCCGGATAACCCGGACTGCGAAGCCTGTCAGTAGGATAGGCGTTAGGGTGTAGGGATTAGGCGTTAGGATTTGTGTAGTGGGAGTATTTTTGTGAGTGGGGATATTACTGGTTATCGTGATCTGGTTGTTTGGCAGAAAGCGATGAGTCTGGTTGAAGATATTTATCGACTGACATGTAATTTCCCCTCCGCAGAACGATTTGGATTAACCTCGCAAATTCAACGTGCAGCCGTTTCAATACCGAGTAATATCGCAGAAGGGAAGGATCATTGGACAGGTCAGTTTTTCAACAACTTTCAGGCATACGTATTGAGGAGGCCAAAGTTCTTCTGGACGCCTCCAATCCATCTGGTGCCTATTATACTTGGCAGGTTATTCTGTAGAATTTGCACTCAAGTCATGTATCTTAAATCATGTCCAAAACTCCGATGGTGTTGGTATAATTTTCAAAGACAAGAAATATGTGAATGATTGCTACACGCACGATTTGGTGAAGCTACTCAGGTTAGCTGATCTTGAAGCAAGATTTGATTCCATAAGCCTAACTCAAGACAGCCATGATCGAGAATTAAGTGCAAATTGGCTGGTTGTCAAAGACTGGAATGAACATTGTCGGTACAGGCAGCATGAAATTGAAGAAGCAGAAAAACTAATTACTGCAATCGACCAGAAACCCAATGGAGTATTATTATGGCTGAAGCAATACTGGTGAGTGATCAGATCGAGGCAGGTGCCGAATTTGCTAGAGAGTTCGAAAATTTCAGAAAAGAGTCTGTTGTCTTCTGGGTTAAGCCCATCGACTCCGAAGACTGGAAACTCTACTTTGCTTCAGATGACATTGATTACACAAATATCGACATCGCTTATCGTGAGGTTTTAAGGATTTCAAAACCGAATATGTGGCTTGGGCCTCTTCAAATAAAGTTGGTCAATACATCTGAAGATATCGCGGCAGCAGCTATTGGAGTTCGTGATCGAGGGGGGGGCTAAGTTGGCGGTTGACTACGGAGGATCCTCCTTGGGTGGATTAGAGATTGACAGAGCCTACATTTACAGAGAAGACTTAAAAACAAAAGCTATTTATTAACTTAGCAGTAGGTCGGTCTACAAACTGCGAAGCCTGTCAGTAGGATAGGCGTTAGGGTGTAGGGATTAGGCGTTAGGATTTGTGTAGTGGGAGTATTTTTGTGAGTGGGGATATTACTGGTTATCGTGATCTGGTTGTCTGGCAGAAAGCGATGAGTCTGGTTGAAGATATTTATCGACTGACATGTAATTTCCCTTCGGCAGAACGATTTGGTCTCACCTCACAAATTCAACGTGCAGCCGTTTCAATACCGAGTAATATCGCAGAAGGTTACGGAAGCGGCGGCGGGAATTACCGCCGTCACATTATGATCGCCCGTGGCTCATTAATGGAGTTAGAAACCCAACTCGAAATCGCAGTCAGATTAGATTTCGCCAACAGAGACGCAGTAAAACCCGCCTGGCTACACGCACAGGAAGTCGGAAAAATGCTCACGAAATTATCGCAAGCTTTGGTAGGCGTTAGGTAGTAGGGATTAGGCGTTAGGGAAAAAATGTATAATGAAGCTGTGTCAGTTATTCAAAGACCTATGCGTAATTCTAATTTCAGTTTTAGTAGGAGTAGGAATTTATTGCATATTGAAAAAATACGACCTGGATGAAAACGCACTGGTGATTTCACTTTACGGTACAGTGGTAGGACTCTTGGGGGCAATGTTGATCACTAGCAAAGTACATGAAAAGAGCTTTCCCAAGTTAGAGATTAGTGAATCGCTTATTGCTCAAAAAGTAACTGATTTATCCAGTAGAGAATGGGAGTTTGCTAACGTTGAGATCAAGAATGCACCCTCGGAGTGGTCTATCTATTGTCCTTTTTCAAAAATCCCAAGAATGCCTGCGTATGAGTGCCAAGTTAAATTTTCATTTCACGATCCCAAGAATCCGATACCACTACTTAAGTTTGAGGGAGAAAAAAGTGAAGGAGTCTTTCTTGCCCGATGGGGAAGAGCACCAGAGCCTAACACTTGTGTACTCGCAGGAATGTTTCAGTCTCCAACAATTTATTCAGATTCGAAGACTGTCGAACATTTTAATGTAGTTCATAAAAGGAAAGGGAATGAATTCGATTTTTTCATTCCATGCTCCAATGACCACTACTTGAAGAACAACGGCTCACCAAACTCAAAAAACTTTGTAGAGCCACCTAATAATGGGAAATATATAGTAAGAATTACGGCATCGACATCTGGTCATTCTATAACAAAAGATTTTGAGATATCTCTATCAAAGGAAGAGAAAGAGTTGCTTTTCAAGGAGTCTGGATAATTACAGCTCGCATCAATTACCACTTTTTTCCTAACGCCTAATCCCTACTACCTAACGCCTACTAACCTTCCAAAAGGAGTTCGAATATGACATTATCTATCCAGGAACAACAATTACAAAATACCCCGACCGAGCGATTTAAGGCGAGTGATAAACGGCTTGTTAATTGTGCTCAGGTGGATGTGAATCAGTTGATGCCGTTGAAGTATCACTGGGCCTGGGAGCATTATATTAATGGGTGTGCGAATCATTGGATGCCGACGGAGGTGCCGATGACCAAAGATATTGAAATTTGGAAGTCGGATAAACTTTCTGCTGATGAGCGGTTGGTGATCATGCGGAATCTGGGTTTCTTTTCGACCGCAGAATCGCTGGTGGCCAATAATATCGTGCTGGCGATTTACAAGCATATTACCAATGCGGAATGCAGGCAGTATTTGCTGCGCCAGGCGTTTGAAGAAGCGGTTCACTCGCATACTTTTTTGTATGTGGTGGATAGCCTGGGGCTGGATGAGAGTGAAGTTTTCAACATGTATCACGAAATTCCTGCGATTACTCAGAAGGATGAATTCGAGATGAAGTTGACGGCTGATATCCTCAACGATAATTTCGATACCACGACCACCGAAGGCTTGCAGACATTTCTGCGGAATCTGATTGGGTATTATATTATTCTGGAAGGGATTTTCTTCTACTCTGGTTTTGTGATGATCCTTTCGTTCCATCGGCGAAACCTGATGACCGGAATCGGCGAGCAGTTCCAGTATATTTTGCGGGATGAAACGATCCACCTGAATTTCGGAATCGATTTAATCAACGGCATTAAAGCAGAGAACCCGGAAGTCTGGACACCCGAATTTCAGGAGGAAATTCTGGATCTGATTATGCAATCTGTCGATCTGGAAATTGCTTATGCCAGCGACTGCCTGCCTCGTGGAGTGATGGGATTGAATGACCAGTTGTTTCGCGATTACGCTCAGCATATTACGGACAGACGCCTGGAACGAATTGGCCTGCCCACGCAGTTTAATGCTAACAACCCGTTCCCATGGATGAGCGAAACGATGGACCTTTCCAAAGAAAAGAACTTCTTTGAAACCCGTGTGACCGAATATCAAACCGGTGGTACTTTAACTTGGGATTGAGATTGAGGTCGTTGAAAATATTATTGTCCTTACGATGGGTATAAAACCCTCGCCTTCAGGCGAATCCTTTAGGTTTTATCATTATACTTGGCATGATGGAAAACTATCGCACAAGTTCACACAGTCGTTTTGATATCAA
>Ga0316209_1002817_pt1 | contig 13002 bp, 12 predicted proteins | sample 6monopyrite_MG_FD_204945 | JGI IMG/M metagenome (GOLD analysis project Ga0316209, IMG submission 204945) | Microbial mat bacterial communities from mineral coupon in-situ incubated in ocean water Damariscotta River, Maine, United States -... | ecosystem: Environmental > Aquatic > Marine >...
TAGAAAACCGTGTTAAGCGGCAACTACTCGATGAAATTCAAGCGATTTGTCCTAAAGATGTAACGATTATGCATGTACGTCAAGGAGAAGCTAAAGGATTAGGGCATGCAGTACTTAAAGCGCGTCCTTTAGTCGGCGATGTGCCTTTTGTCGTGGTGTTGCCTGATGTGCTTATTGACGACGCCGCTAGCAATTTAAAAACAGAGAATTTATCGGCTATGATTAAGAGGTTTGAACAAACTTCTGCTAGTCAAATTATGGTTGAACCGGTTCCAACTAATATGGTTTCTCATTACGGTATTGCAGATTGTAACGATGCAGAAATCAAACCTGGTGAAGCCGCTAAAATGGTCCAAGTGGTCGAAAAACCACCGGTAGATGAAGCCCCCTCCAATTTAGCCGTGGTTGGTCGATACGTTTTATCGGAAAAAATATGGGATTTATTGGATTTTACTCCACCGGGTGCCGGTGGCGAAATTCAATTGACCGATGCGATTGCCAGTCTAATGAAGCTAGAAACGGTTGAAGCTTTTCATATGACCGGTAAATCGCATGACTGTGGTTCAAAAATTGGTTATATGCAGGCGTTTGTTGAATATGGTTTACGACATGAAGAGAAAGGTGAAGAATTTGCTGAATATTTGAAGGGCGTTAGGGGTTAATAGCGGTAGAGAATTGAGAAAAGAGAGTTGAAAATAGTGGGCCTCGAGCTTTTCGCTATTGGTTAATGTAAACAAGGAATAAAATGAAAGTTACGGTATTTGGAATTGGTTATGTTGGGTTGGTGCAGGGAGCTGTTTTGGCGTCTGTCGGTCATGATGTTGTTTGTGTCGACATTGATAGTGAAAAAGTTGAAGCGCTCAAAAAAGGCAAAATTCCGATTTATGAACCGGGCTTAACGCCTTTGGTGAAAGAAAATTATGCGGCAGGTCGGCTTCAGTTTACCACCGATGCTGAATTTGCGGTGAATCATGGTGCTGTGCAGTTTATTGCGGTGGGTACACCTCCCGATGAAGATGGTTCTGCTGATCTGAAGTATGTTTTAGCGGTTGCTAAGACGATTGCTACTTTTATGAAAGATCAGAAAATCGTGATTGATAAGTCAACGGTGCCAGTAGGTACCGCAGATAAGGTTAAAACGGTTATTGCAGAGCAACTTAAATCTCGAAAATTGAAACTTCCATTTTATGTCGTTTCAAACCCCGAATTTCTAAAGGAAGGAGCGGCTGTTGCCGATTGCTCCAGACCCGATAGAATTATTGTGGGGACAGAGGATAAAGATGCCGAAAAGGCCATGAGGGAGTTATATGCGCCTTTTAACCGTAACCATGACAAGATTATAGTGATGGATGTACGGTCCGCGGAGCTGACCAAATATGCAGCAAACTGTATGCTGGCGACAAAAATATCCTTTATGAACGAAATGTCGAATTTAGCTGAAAAGTTAGGTGCCGATATCGAAGCCGTACGACATGGGATTGGTTCCGATCCTCGAATTGGTTATCAGTTCATCTACGCGGGCTGTGGCTATGGGGGGTCATGTTTTCCAAAAGACGTGCAAGCGTTGGTAAAATCAGCAAACCAGTTAGGCTACAATCCTGAAATTCTTGAAGCGGTTGAGGCGGTTAATGGTCGTCAAAAAGAAAAATTATTCACTTATCTTTTGGATTATTTTAACGGCGATTTGAAGGGCAAAACAATTGCGGTATGGGGCCTTAGTTTTAAACCTAATACAGACGATATGCGGGAAGCTTCTAGCTTAGTATTAATGGAATCGCTCTGGAAAGCCGGTGCTAAAGTTCAAGCCTATGATCCCGAATCTATGGAAGAGTGTCAGCGTATTTATGGTATTAGGGAAGATTTGGATCTAACCGGTACCAAAGAAGCTGCTCTTAAAAATACCGATGCATTGGTGATTTGCACGGAGTGGAGTCAGTTTAAAGCGCCTAATTTTGACGTGATATTAGAAAGCTTGAATAATCCTGTCATCATAGATGGTCGAAATTTGTTTGAACCTGAAGAAATGGCAAGAAAAGGGATATCTTATTATGGTATCGGGCGTGGATTATCGATTAATCATGGGGCTAGGGGCTAATAGCGACGTTATTAGAACTCAATTAAGAACAGTCAATATTATTGTTAATTAGGGAATATTATGAATAGAAAAATATCAGTCATTGGCCTAGGATATGTTGGATTGCCAGTAGCGGTTGCATTTGGCCAATCTCATAAGGTCATCGGATTTGATCTTAATTCAAACCGAATTGAAGAGCTAAGAAATGGGCACGATCGGACTTTAGAGGTTGAAGATGAAGACTTGGCAGCAACCGATATCTTGTTTACTTGTTCTGCCGAGGATCTTAAAAATGCCGATTTCCATATTGTTGCGGTTCCGACTCCGATAAATCATGCTAATCAGCCTGATTTGCGTCCAATGTTGTCTGCTTCAAAGACAATTGGCCAACAATTAAAAAAGGGCGATATCGTTGTATTTGAATCAACCGTTTATCCGGGTGCAACCGAAGAAGAATGCGTTCCAATTCTTGAGGCTGAATCTGGTTTAGTTTGTGGAGCTGATTTTACCGTAGGTTACTCTCCAGAGCGTATTAATCCGGGTGACAAAGAGCATACCTTTACTAAAATTACCAAAGTTGTTTCTGGCCAAGATAAAGCGACATTGGATATTGTTGCTGAAGTTTACAGCAGTGTTGTTGTTGCTGGGGTGCATAAGGCCGCTACTATTAAAGTTGCTGAAGCGGCAAAGGTGATTGAGAATACACAACGTGATCTTAATATTGCGTTGATGAATGAGTTAGCGGTTATTTTTGAAAAAATGGGAATAGATACTTTAGATGTTCTGGAAGCTTCAGGTACAAAATGGAACTTTTTACCTTTTAGACCGGGTTTAGTCGGCGGTCATTGTATTGGTGTTGATCCTTATTATTTGACTTATAAAGCAGAACAAGTGGGTTACAGACCCGAGGTGATTCAAGCTGGGCGTCGTATAAACGATAATATGGCCGGTTTGGTTGTTGAGCGCTGTATCAAACAAATGATTTTGCAAGACCGAAAAGTCAAAGGCGCTAAAGTGGGTATATTAGGCTTAACTTTTAAAGAAGATTGTCCCGATCTTAGAAATTCGAAGGTCGAAGACTTAATCAAAGAATTTAAAGAGTATGGCGTTGAGCCAATCATCCATGATGCAATGGCCGATACAAAGGAAGCTAAACAAATTTATGGTGTAGAACTCACATCATTGAGCGATATCAAAGATTGCGAACTGGTCATGGTAGCGGTCGCTCACAAAGAATATAAGGCTTTACAAGCTCAAGACTTTGCTAATATGTTATCTTCAAGCGGTAGCTTGTTTGACTTAAAAGGCATATTACCAAGAGATGAATTATCAGATCTTGGCGTTAAGGTTTGGAGGATATAGGGCAGCAGGCCGTCTGGGCAATGGGAAAAAATAGCTGCAGGCGAACAGGTGGGAGTACAAGACTTTAAACTCAAACCTCGTTGCTCGCAGTCCGAAACTGTATTTGCGCTATTTCTTATTTAAAAGTTTTCCGAACGCCAAACATAAAAATAACCGCAAAAAGGATCCCTGATAAGTCGGCGACCATGTCGATATAGCTGAATCCTCGGTGGGGGATAAAGGATTGAATAACTTCTACTAAAATCCCTAGGCTCATCGAAATAATAATTACCAATACTGGCTTTAACTTTGGAAATGCAAATAGGCAGAAAAAAGCAAATGCGCCAAAACCGATAAAATGAAAAACTTTATCAATATGCTGGTAGTTGACCCGGTAGCTGACCGATGGCATCAGTGTTAAATAAAGAAGTAACGCGCCATTTAGCCAAAATACGACTCGCCATTTTTTGATATGATTTTTGTTCGAAATAGCCCTAATAAAACGTCTAATTGCCACTTGTTGTCCCTGTAGGCTCTAATGTTTTCTGAGATTTAGTTGAAAAGTTGATGCTATTCTACCAACTAAGATTAGTTCGCGACAGAGCTATTCGCGAATTGATGTTAGTATTTGTAAAGTAAGCGATGGCGTTATTTTTGCAATTTTGGTTATTTAACCATTCGTATTAATTATTTATTTTAAAGTTATTGGTTCTGGTATTATATTTAACTTTGATTAATCGGTAGACCGAACTTATCTAATAAACAAGCTGTCAGTAAATGATGTCTATCACTCAAGCAAAAGGAAACAATGAATAACTTATTCCATTTAGCGCGGCTCGAAGCGGAAAGTATCCAAATATTTCGCGAAGTAGCGGCAGAATTCGATAACCCGGTGATGCTTTATTCCGTCGGAAAAGACTCGTCTGTATTGTTACATTTAGCGCGTAAAGCTTTTTTTCCTGGAAAAATTCCATTTCCACTTTTGCATGTGGACACTAATTGGAAATTTAAAGAAATGATTGCTTTTAGAGACAAGATGGCGAAGAAATTTGGATTTGATTTATTGGTGCATAAAAACCCAGAAGGATTAGCAATGGATATTAATCCATTTGTTCATGGCGGTTCACAACATACCGATGTAATGAAAACCGCTGGCTTGAAACAAGCGTTAGATCAACATAAATTTGATGCGGCATTTGGTGGTGCTCGCAGGGATGAAGAAAAATCTCGTGCCAAGGAACGGATTTATTCTTTTAGAGACTCGAGTCATCGCTGGGACCCGAAAAAACAACGGCCTGAATTATGGAATATTTACAATGGCCGAGTGAACAAGGGAGAAAGTATTCGAGTATTTCCTTTGTCTAATTGGACTGAACTGGATATTTGGCAGTATATCTACAAAGAAGAAATTGCAATTCCCGAACTCTACTTATCCAAGCCTCGGTCGGTAGTAGAAAGAGATGGTATGTTGGTCATGGTTGACGATGATCGAATGCCACTCAACGAAGGTGAAAAACCAATGATTAAATCGGTTCGATTTAGAACGCTAGGTTGTTACCCTTTAACGGGAGCTGTGGAGTCGCAAGCCACAACGCTGCCGGAAATCATTCAAGAAATGTTACTGACCAAAACGTCAGAGCGACAAGGACGAATGATCGATAATGACTCTACAGGCTCGATGGAAAAGAAAAAGATAGAAGGGTATTTTTAAAATACATCAATTCTTTATTATCCAGGATGTTATGTTTCTAGCCGCCCTGCAATAATCTAGAATAGATTTTTATTGATTAGAGAAAAGAGAAAGCTGATGTCAAACAAACAAAAAAATAATGCTGCAAGCAATGTCGTGTGGCATGAACATAGAATAAATAAAAGTGAGCGAGCCAAACTAAAAAAACAAAGGCCTTGTGTTCTGTGGTTCACAGGTCTGAGTGGTTCGGGTAAATCGACCATTGCAAATCGGCTAGAACTAGAATTATACAAGCTCGAAAAGCACAGTTATTTATTAGATGGCGATAACATTCGACACGGGTTATGTGGAGACCTCGGATTTTCCGATCGCGATCGAGTTGAAAACATTCGTCGAATAAGCGAGCTATGCAAGTTATTTGTAAATGCCGGTGAAATAGTTTTGGCTGCTTTTATTTCTCCATTTAGAACAGATAGAGCGTTTGCTAGAAGTTTAATGGGAAATGATGAGTTCATTGAAGTATTTGTCGATGCTCCGTTAGCTGTCTGTGAAGAGCGAGATCCGAAAGGTTTGTATAAGAAAGCTCGTCGCGGAGAAATTCATAAATTCACCGGTATCGATTCGGATTATCAAGTGCCCGCTGGAGCTGAGATAACCGTTAATACGGCCGAGAAAACCCCCGATGAATGCGTTGCACAAATTCTTAAATACTTGTCGGAAAACGGATTTTTGGAATAAAAATGACAACAGAAGAAAATTTATTAGAAACGGATATACTGGCTTATCTTAAGCGCCATGAAGAAAAAGTTCTGCTGCAATTCTTAACTTGTGGTTCAGTTGATGATGGCAAAAGCACCTTAATCGGTCGGCTTTTACACGATTCAAAAATGATTTTTGAAGATCAATTAGCCGCAATCGAAAAAGACAGTAAAAAATCTGGCACCCAAGGTGATGAAATCGATTTAGCGTTGCTCGTTGATGGCCTTCAATCGGAACGTGAGCAAGGTATTACCATCGACGTTGCCTATCGATATTTTGCCACTGAGAAACGAAAGTTTATTATTGCCGACACACCGGGGCATGAGCAGTACACCCGAAATATGGCCACCGGCGCGTCTAATTGCGATTTGGCGATTATATTAGTTGATGCTCGAGCCGGGGTAAAATCTCAAACGCGTCGTCATAGTTATATTGCGTCATTGCTTGGTATTAAACATGTCATTGTCGCTGTGAATAAAATGGATTTAGTCGATTATAAGCAATCGGTTTTCGACGAGGTTAAAAAAGAGTATCTCGCCTTTAGTCAGCAGCTTGATTTTGATGATATTCAAGTGTTGCCCATGTCTGCGCTTAAAGGCGACAATGTTGTAAATACCAGCGATGCGCTCAGTTGGTTTCATGGGCCGAGCATGATGAAGGCATTAGAAGATGTAAAAATCGGCGCGCAATCCAGCAACAATGCTTTTCGCTTGCCGGTACAGTGGGTTAATCGGCCGAATTCCGAATTTAGAGGTTTTAGTGGCACTATTGCTGGCGGAATTGTGAAAGTAGGTGATTCGATTACCGTATTACCTTCCGGTAAACAATCCACGGTTAAATCGATTGTGACGTTCGACGGGGAATTGACCAGTGCCGTTAGCGATCAAGCTATCACTTTAACCTTGAACGATGAAATCGATATTAGTCGTGGCGACATGATTTGCCAGCAAGGTAATTTGGCCCAATTGGGTAAGTATTTTGATGCTGATATCGTTTGGATGTCAGAAAATGCGCTAATGCCTAATAAACAATTCGATTTTAAATTCGCTGGAAAATACGCATCCGGCAGCATTGTTGAAGTCTTACACCGAGTTGATATCAACAGTCTACAGCAAATTGAAGCGACTCATTTGGAACTGAACGAAATCGGCCCCTGTCGAGTGAGACTGACTCAGCAAGTCGCTTTTGACAGTTATAGAGATAATCGACAAACCGGCGCGTTTATAATAATTGACAGACTCTCCAATATTACAGTTGCAGCTGGGATGATTAAGTATGCGGTCAATATGGATGAAGATGAACAAGGTGGCTTGAATATTTCCGAATTTGAAGTGGAATTTAATGCCCTAGTCCGCAAACACTTCCCTCATTGGGAAGCTCAGGATATTAGTTCATTGTTTAAGAAATAATAAAGGAGCCCGCACCTCACAGCCATCTCCATTTATTCTTTGATTTCCAAGGGCTTATTGGTTAAACTGCGCGCATATATTAGATATAGCTAAGAATTTGGGATAAATCCCTTTAGAAAAGCACCTAGAACTCGATTTCTAGGTGCTTTTCTTGGTTTTTCGGAGTTGCTTTAACGCATGCCTGTTATTACTCTACCAGATGGTAGCAAAAGAGAATTTGAACACGATGTGACCGTTTTTCAAGTCGCGGCCGACATTGGTCCTGGGCTTGCAAAAGCGGCCTTGGCTGGGCGTGTGGATGGTGAACTCGTTGATACCAGCTATATCATCAACAAAGACTCTCAGCTGTCATTAATCACCGAACGAGATGACGAAGGATTGGAAGTGATCCGTCATTCTTGTGCTCACTTGCTGGCTCAGGCGACTCAATCTTTATTTCCAAAAGCTCAAGTGACCATCGGGCCGGTTATCGATAATGGTTTTTTCTACGATTTCGCCTTTTCACGTCCATTTACACCGGATGATCTGATTGCAATCGAAAATAAAATGGCGGAACTTGCCAAACAAGATTTACCGGTTGAAAGAAGTACCATGATCCGCGAACAAGCGGTCGACTTTTTTAAGGATATGGGCGAACAATATAAAGCTGAAATAATCGAAAGTATTCCGGCTGGCGAAGAAATATCGCTTTATCGACAGGGCGATTTTATTGATTTATGCCGTGGTCCTCATGTTCCAAGTACTGGAAAAATTAAAGCCTTTAAGCTGATGAAATTAGCTGGTGCCTATTGGCGTGGCGATTCCAACAATGAAATGCTACAACGGATTTATGGCACTTGTTGGGCGAATAAAAAAGATCTAAAAAAATACCTGTTTCGATTGGAAGAAGCTGAAAAACGCGATCATCGTAAAATCGGTAAGCAACTTGAGTTATTTCATTTTCAAGAAGACGCACCGGGAATGGTATTCTGGCATGCTGATGGTTGGAGCATCTTTAAAGAATTGGAAAGTTATATTCGAGTCGTGACCAGTAATACGGACTACCATGAGGTCAAAACACCTCAAATTATGGACCGAAGCTTGTGGGAGAAATCCGGCCATTGGGACAAATACCACGATGGTATGTTTTCTACAGAATCAGAAAATCGAGTTTATGCAATAAAACCGATGAATTGTCCGGGCCATGTACAAATTTTCAATCAAGGACTTAAATCCTACCGAGAATTGCCACTCAGGCTAGCTGAGTTTGGATCTTGCCATCGAAATGAACCATCCGGTTCCTTACATGGTTTGATGCGAGTTAGAGCTTTTACTCAAGACGATGCCCATGTTTTTTGCACCGAAGAGCAAATTCAAGAGGAAGTCGGACATTTAATCGATACCATTTACAATGTTTATGCGGATTTTGGTTTCGACAATCTTGAAATTAAGTTATCAACACGCCCTGAAAAACGGGTTGGTTCCGATGAATCTTGGGACCAATCGGAAGCTGCGCTTGAAGCGGCTTTAAAATCTAAGAACATTGAGTTTGAAGTTTTGCCCGGTGAAGGTGCCTTTTATGGACCTAAAATCGAATTTTCTTTAAGAGATTGTCTCGACCGGGTATGGCAATGTGGCACGGTGCAACTCGATTTTTCCATGCCGGGTCGATTAGGGGCAGAATATGTCGCTGAAGATGGTAGCAAAAAAACGCCGGTAATGATCCATCGTGCGATTTTAGGTTCATTAGAGCGTTTTATAGGGATTTTGATCGAAGAATACGCCGGTAAATTTCCACCGTGGCTTGCGCCAAAACAGGTGGCAATTATGAATATTACCGACAAACAGAGTGATTTTGTTCAAAAAAGTGCAAAAATATTGAAATCTCAGGGCTTTAGAGTGAATTCGGACTTGAGAAACGAGAAAATCGGCTTTAAAATTCGCCAACATACTTTAGCGCGTGTGCCATACTTGTTGGTAATTGGCGATCGCGAAGTGGAAACCGAAACTGTTTCAGTTAGAACGCGAGCAGGAAAAGAACTCGGAAGTATGTCAATTGACGAATTTTCTGGACTGTTAAAGACCGAAATAAAGAAATTAGCAAGAAAAGAGTAACAACGAATTGCGAGATAAGAAGTTACGAGAATGATATATGAAATGTTTTTACTCCGTGGCTCTGTGCCTCCGTGGTGAAAAGATTTTTAGTTATTTAACAAAAAGAGGAATAAAAACATTAAAAGAGCAAAGCCAAAAATGGCGGCTAAGGTACAACGAGCCAACATTAACGAGGAAATTGAAGCGCCGAAGGTTCGATTAATTGATAAAGATGGTGAATCGAAAGGCATTGTGACAATTGGTGAGGCGATTGAAGCTGCAGTGGCAGTGACACTCGATCTGGTAGAAATATCACCCGGGGCGGAGCCGCCAGTCTGTAAAATTATGGACTACGGCAAATATGTTTTTGAAGCAAAAAAAGCGAAAGCAGCAGCAAAAAAGAAGCAAACTGTTGTGCACGTTAAAGAGATTAAATTTAGACCGGGAACGGATATTGGCGATTACAACATTAAGTTGCGTAAATTGACTGAGTTTCTGCAAGAAGGAGATAAGACCAAAATCACGGTTCGTTTTAGAGGGCGAGAAATGGCCCATCGTGAAATTGGTATGGACTTGATGAAGCGAGTGCAAAAAGATTTAGAAGAATTTGGTGATGTTGAAGCCTTTCCTAAGCAGGAAGGTCGGCAAATGACGATGGTCATCGCACCAAAAAGAAAGAAATAGCTGTAAACGACTCAGCTTATTAATAAAAATAGCTATTGCGGCGTATAAAAATACTCATTTACATTAGTAAAATCGTATTTTTTGCCTTGCACTAGCAATTTTTCTTAGCAACCTGATTCGTCTACGAATAGTATCATTTAGAGGAGATTCGAAACGGTAGTCTCTTTACGGCAAATTGATACAGAGAAGATTTTGAAGCGTTAACAGCGCTTCAAAAAAGCTAGTCGCAAGGTTATTGGCAACCCGAAGACTAGTTGGTGGGAGATCTTTGTTAGACTTGAAAGAGTTTTGCAAAGCTTTCCTTTATTTAAGCACTGTTAGGTAGTTAACGGTATAGAATTTAAGTTACGGGCGATGAGCCACGAGCTGAAAAATTCAAAATACGACCTGCAGATGATCATTGGAGTAAACTAAAAATGCCAAAAATTAAATCAGACAGTGGCGCTGCGAAGCGTTTCAAACGTACTGGCAAAGGTGGTTTCAAACATGCGCAATCGCATCGTCGCCACATTCTTACTAAGAAGAGTACTAAGCGAAAGCGTCATTTGCGTAATATGCAAATGGTTGCAGCTTGCGACGTTCCACAGCTGGATCGCCAGCTTCCTTACGTATAAGAATGGGAGTTATTTGAAATGCCTAGAGTAAAACGCGGTGTAACCGCACATAAGCGTCACAAGAAAGTTTTAAAAGCAGCAAAAGGTTATTACGGAGCTCGTAGTCGTGTTTATCGCGTCGCAGCACAAGCAGTAACTAAAGCTGGCCAATATGCCTACCGTGACCGTCGTCAACGTAAACGTCAATTCAGAGCAATTTGGATCCAACGTATCAACGCTGAAGCACGCGTTAGTGGTTTGTCATATAGCAAATTTATTAACGGTCTAAAGAAAGCATCTATCGGAATTGATCGTAAGATCTTAGCTGATATTGCTGTTTTTGATAAAGTTGCTTTTGCATCTTTAGTTGAAAAAGCAAAAGCTGCTCTCGCTTAAGCACCTACTGATTTGATGTCTAATTTAACTTTTCGTTAAACTAGCAATAGAACAGTATTTGAAAGGGAAGGGCAATTGCCCTTCCCTTTTTTTATGTCCAAGGATGGACGGTATGCCACAAGGAGGCACGGATGCCGGTGTGGCCATGTCCAGGGATGGACGGTATGCAATTCTACTTTGCCCTCTCCCCAACCCTCTCCCGGAGGGAGAGGGGGCTAAGTTAAACGAACGCAGTTAGTGAAGAATTAAAGAATTTTTGTAGGAGCGTCCGTCTCGGCGCGAAAAAAAGATTAACTTGGAAATAAACATGTCCAACACAATTGATGAACTATTAAATAGAGGTTTTGCAGCTGTCGATAGCGCAGTAGACTTGCACGCGTTAGAGCAAGTGAAAATCGATTTTCTAGGCAAGAATGGCGAGTTGACCTCGCAACTAAAATCGCTTGGAAAATTGCCTGCTGAACAACGCCCCATTCAAGGCGCGGCTATTAACTCTGCAAAAAAATCTATTCAGGCAAAAATAGATGGATTAAAAAATAAATTTGAATCTGCCGCCATCGCCGATCAATTGGCTAACGAGTCAATTGACATTACTTTGGCTGGCCGAAACAGTCGCTTAGGTGGTATTCATCCAGTCAACCGGACACTTGAAAGAATTGTGGAATATTTTTCACAAATTGGTTTTGGAGTTGAAGAAGGACCTGAAGTCGAAGATGACTACCACAATTTTGAAGCACTTAATATTCCGGGTCATCATCCTGCGCGAGCGATGCACGATACTTTTTATTTTGGCGACGGAACACTTTTAAGAACTCATACATCGCCGGTGCAAATTCGAACTATGGAAAAAGTACAACCGCCAGTGCGAATTATTGCACCGGGCCGAGTTTATCGTTGTGATTCCGACTTAACTCATACGCCAATGTTTCATCAGGTTGAAGGATTGTTAGTTGATAAAACAACGTCCTTCGCGGATTTAAAAGGAGTGCTAGACGAATTTTTAAAACATTTTTTCGAAAATGATCGATTAAAAGTGCGGTTTAGACCGTCCTATTTTCCGTTTACAGAACCTTCGGCAGAAGTCGATATAGAATGTGTTATGTGTTCAGGAAAAGGCTGTCGAGTCTGTAGTAACACTGGCTGGTTAGAAATTTTAGGATCAGGAATGGTCCACCCAAAAGTTTTAGAGTCAGTCGGTTACGACAGCGAAGAATATACTGGTTATGCCTTTGGCATGGGTGTAGAAAGAATGACTATGTTGCGATACGGGGTTAATGATTTACGATTGTTTTTTGAAAATGATTTACGATTTTTAAGACAGTTCAACTAAAAGATAAAAGATTATTCACCACAGAGGCACAGAGAGCACAGAGGAAAGAATAAAGATTTTGAGTGCTTTTCTCCGTTAGCTCCGTTTCCTCCGTGGTGAGAATAGTTTTAATATTTAAGAGTTAGAGATAAAAGATTATTCACCACGGAGGTACGGAGAGAACGGAGGAAAAGAAAAATATTTTAGATGTTTTTCTCTGTGTACTCTGTGCCTCTGTGGTGCGAGTGGTTTTAGTAATTAAGAGTTAGAGATAAAAGATTATTCACCACGGAGGTACGGAGAGAACGGAGGAAAAGAAAAATATTCTAGATGTTTTTCTCTGTGTACTCTGTGCCTCTGTGGTGCGAGTGGTTTTAATATTTAAGAGTTTGAGATAAAAGATTATTTACCACGGAGGTACGGAGAGAACGGAGGAAAAGAAAAATATTTTAGATGTTTTTCTCTGTGTACTCTGTGTACTCTGTGCCTCTGTGGTGCGAGTGGTTTTAGTAATTAAGTGTTAGAGATAAAAGATTATTTACCACAGAGGGACAGAGAGCACAGAGGAAGAATATTTAGGTGCTTTTCTCCGTTAGCTCCGTTTCCTCCGTGGTGAGAATAGTTTTAATATTTAAGAGTTAGAGATAAAAGATTATCCACCACGGAGGTACGGA
>Ga0316209_1002819_pt1 | contig 12994 bp, 8 predicted proteins | sample 6monopyrite_MG_FD_204945 | JGI IMG/M metagenome (GOLD analysis project Ga0316209, IMG submission 204945) | Microbial mat bacterial communities from mineral coupon in-situ incubated in ocean water Damariscotta River, Maine, United States -... | ecosystem: Environmental > Aquatic > Marine > Coastal...
ATTTTAACGGCACTTATCAGTTAGGCAAAGGTCGAGGTGAAATGGTTGGTGATATTGCTTGGACGCCAATCTTTAAAGGGAATTTACATATATCGGGTAAAGAATTGGAATTTGATTATCAAAGTATGATCAAAGCTAAGGTCAGCCCAAATATCAATATTATATTCGAACCCAATAATTTAGAAATAAACGGCGAAGTGACCATCCCATATGCACGAGTCAAAGTACGTGAATTACCTAAAGACTCCATCTCGCCATCAAAAGACGTGATTTTGGTAGAAAAACAAGCCGAATTAAACGCATCTCAACAAAGACTGGCACTCAATGTGTTGTTAAAAGTCGACCCTCGGCGTAGCAACAACGTTAAATTAGATGCGTTTGGTTTAACAACCGATTTGCGTGGCGAACTTCGATTACAAAACAACAAAACTGAAATATTTGGCAGTGGCGAAGTGCAATTGATTAATGGCCGTTATCGGGCTTATGCTCAAAACCTGATTATTCGAGAAGGGGACATTTTATTCACTAGCTCCTTAGACCGGCCATTTTTGAATATCGAAGCGATACGGGACCCAAATTTAACCGCAGACGGTGTGATTTCTGGACTCAGAGTGGAAGGCGTGGCGCAAAACCCAAGCATTAGTGTATTTTCTGAACCTGTAATGGAGCAACAACAAATTTTGTCCTACATGTTAACCGGACGAGGTATGGGTGAGTCTAGCGGCGACAGTCAAGATACTATTTTAACTAATGCCTTATTGTCTTTGGGTTTGGGGCAAAGCGAAAACCTTATCAGTAAAGTAGGCAATAAGTTGGGGTTCGAAGACGTTAACCTAGAAACGTCGGGCCAAGGTGATGGTACCCAATTATCGTTAACCGGTACAATTGCACCGGGTGTTCAGTTACGTTACGGAGTCGGCGTATTTGATTCAATTTCAGAGGTCGCCATTCGCTACGAATTAATACCTAAATTATATATAGAGGCAGTAAGTGGGGTCAGTAATGCCATTGATATTTACTATCAATTTAGTCTCGAGGGTAGTCAAAATAAGCGGGTGAAAGATGATTAAGCTAACGTTATGTTGTTACCAAAGGAGCAGACTCGATGTTTGACTCCTTGGCTTATGCCTTAGACGTGACTTTGCCTATTAGTTTGATCATTGCTTTGGGTATTGTGTTAAAACGCATCGGCTGGATCACAGATGAGTTTGCTAAATCAGGCTCAGACTTGGTGTTTAACCTCTCGTTACCTTGCTTGCTGTTTGTGAATATTGCTACCACTAACCTGACTGAGCATTTCCCTACCTTTTTGATTGTTTTTGCAGCTTGTGTGATGACGGGGGCATTTTTTATTTTTCATTTGTTGGCTTACGGTATCACCAACAAACTTGCTCGAGGAGCCTTTGTGCAGGGAGCATGCAGAGGAAATATGGCTATCATAGGTTTGGCCTTGTCGGTCAATGCCTTTGGTGAATCGGCCTTGGCTATCGCTTCTATGTACTTAGCTGTGCTGGTGGTGCCGTTAAATATCTTTTCTATCTTGACCTTGTATTACCACCAAGAACAAACCCCCAGTGCAAAAGAAGTGGCCCGCAGTGTGTTCACAAATCCTTTAGCCATCGCTATTTCCTTGGCAATAGTGGTGGCTTTATTGCCCGTTCAAGTGCCGAGGTTAATATTAGATACCGGCAATTATTTAGCAAAAATGACTCTTCCGTTGGCGCTGTTATGTGTGGGTGCCAGCATTCGTTGGCAAGAGTTTCGTTCTTCAAACATCTTGTATTGGGCAATAAGCAGTAAGATTGTATTTATTCCCGCAGTGGCCACGGCTTTGGGGGTCTTTTTAGGACTCAGAGGCGAGCAACTTGGTGTGCTCTTTATGATGACGGCTGCACCCACAGCGGCTGCAGCCTATCCAATGGTCAGAAGCATTGGTGGTGATTATCATCTTACTGCGGCAATTATTGCGGGAAGCACCTTAACGTCGATTGTTAGCTCAACACTAGGCTTGTTTGTTTTGCGTGAAATGCAATGGGTGTAAGCTATACCAATTCATCTTAATTTCTTCCCTCTCGGCCTCGGCTTCGCCGAAAAGACAATGCAATTATGCTTGTATTAACATTCTTTTCCTCTGTGTAGCGAAGCGCTCTGTGACCTCCGTGGTAGAACGCTTTTAAAGTTGAAAAGCCAAAGAAAAAGACATCGCACCACAGAGCAAAGAGAAAAGAAAAGCCTATCAATTATCCAAATTTCGGGAGTAACTTGGCTGAGAATGCAACTAGATCACATTTCAAATCTCAGTCGTCGAATATTTTCTCTTTACCCATTTGCAAGGTTCTTGTGGCTAGTTGTACTTCTTTTAGAAACGTCAGCAAGGCAAAGATCAATAAAAACAGCGCAATGACAAACAGCGTGACGATCAATTGACTTAAATCAAACATCAATAGATCGCCCAAAAATAAGAACACCACTACAGCACATACAAACAAAGCCGAAGCAGTACATAAGCCAATGGAGCGGTTAATCAGTTTGATCCTGCGCCATAAGTTTTTTAATTCGTTTTCTGAATGCTCTAAAAACTCCGGGTTTTTAGTGGTAATAACCCGACGTTCCATAATACGTGCTCTGTCAACTATTCGACCCAAACGCCCCGACATTACATTTAAAAAACCAGCAATGCCTGTCAACATAAAGACAGGCGCGACCACTATTTGGATGACTTGCGCGAGATCGTTAACAGATGTTGACATGGTTATGTCCTTTTACAATTATTCAGCGATTTCAATATCTTCGTCATCATCCACTTTAACTGCCCACAAATCGTATTCATTGCTGTGAATAATTTGTGCCCAGATAATGTCGCCCGGCTCTACATCAAATTCATCAGTTAAATGCACGTTACCGTCTATCTCAGGAGCATCGGCATAACATCTACCCACAGCCCCTTCTGGTGTCACTTCATCAATAATTACTTGATATTCTAAGCCAATTTTTTCTTTTAACTTAGCGGTGCTGATCTGTGATTGTTTTTGCATAAAACGGTCGTAACGTTCTTGTTTGATGTCTTCGCTAACCGGATCGGGCAAGTCGTTCGCTTTTGCACCGTCCACATCTGAATATTTAAAACAACCCACACGATCAAGCTGGGCTTCATCTAAAAAGTCTAACAACATCTGAAAGTCTTCTTCGGTTTCACCGGGGAAACCCACAATAAAGGTTGAGCGAATCACAATGTTCGGACATACCTCACGCCAAGCATTGATACGCGCCATAGTGCGCTCAGCTGCTGCTGGGCGTTTCATTAACTTAAGAATTCGCGGGCTGGCATGTTGAAAAGGAATGTCCAAATAAGGCAAAATTTTACCTGCAGCCATCAACGGCATAATTTTATCCACCGAAGGGTAGGGATACACATAATGTAATCTAACCCAAATACCCATTTCACCCAGTTTTTCACAAAGAGTTTTCATGTCGGTTTTAACCGGCATGCCATCCCAAAAATCGGTTTTGTTTTTTACGTCTACGCCATATGCACTAGTATCTTGGGAAATGACCAATAACTCTTTAACACCTGCATTTTTCAAACGTTGTGCTTCATCTAAAATGCTACCTATTGGCCGACTCACTAAGTCACCGCGCATTGAAGGGATTATGCAAAAGGTGCATCTGTGGTTGCAGCCTTCGGATATTTTCAAATAGGCATAATGGCGAGGAGTAAGCTTTACACCTATGTCCGGAACTAAATTTAAATAGGGGTTATGTTCAGGCTGAGGTAAATATTGATGCACTTGATTGACTACTTCTTCGTAGGCATGTGGGCCAGTGATAGCTAAAACATTAGGATGCACTTCTCGAATTTCATCTTCTTTAATGCCCAAACAACCTGTGACTATCACTTTGCCATTTTCGGCCAGTGCTTCACCTATGGTATCTAAGGATTCTTGAACCGCCGAATCGATAAATCCACAAGTATTCACTATCACTAAATCTGAATCCTTGTAGGTAGGCACCACGTCGTAACCTTCAGTGCGTAACTGAGTCAGAATGCGCTCTGAGTCCACTAAATTTTTGGGGCAGCCCAAGCTCACAAAGCCAATTCTAGTGCCATTGGTTTTTTGTACTGGGGAGCCTTCAGCTTTTGGGGTAGAAGAGTCTGCTTCTAATATTTTAATGGGGGTTTCTAAGGTAGTGGTTTTATTTGGGGTAAAGGTTTCAACTGTCATGACTGTATCTTAAACAAACGGAATTGCAGATATTATACGTTAAGTGGCCGCTCTACGTCACCGGCAATAATATTTTATCGAATGCAAACTTAAAATTTCCCCCTTATATGCTTTAGCCGTTATCATAATCTAAGCTCAACTAACCAGTGGAACCAAAAATGAACTTAGACAAGTCGCAAAAACGCATCAGTAAAAGAGTTAAACGTGGATTTCATGGTTATCCGATGATCAGCATTCAATATTTTGGCCCTAGCGAGGCACTCGCAACAAAAGTAGAAGTGGGCTTTATTGAACAAGAAAATGCCGAATCTATGCTGGAAACCTTTAACAGCGAAACGGATATTCGTCAGGATGAGACAGTGCAAACCACTATCATTAAAATTATCGACCGAGTAGATGCCAAAACGGTGACCTTGGAGCAGAGTGTGAGCTTTATTTAGTTTAAATAAATAACTGTGGTGAAACATGAAAGCGCTCGGCCAATTTTCGAATATGTCCTAGGTTTTAAAGGTCGTTTTTCATTTAAAATCATCGATACTAAGCTTTTACCAGCAATCCATCAAATAATAAAAAGCCGGCAAGTGCCGGCTTCAATTTTGATGTCTAAATGTTTACTTCTTAATAAAACGCATATGAAATGCTTGCACCAAATGTTCTTGGCTGATTCGGGTACGCACTGTTGGCTCTATCGCCTACGTCACCCTGGATCGGCGTAGGGAATGCTGACAGATAGTACTCGTCATTATTCAGATTACGTACATATACTTGCAAATTAATCCCATTTTCGAAGCTAAGACCAGCACTAGCATTAAACGTGCTTACCTCACGGGTTAAACCCGCGACATTCGCCACAATATCAGCCTCACTTTCGTATATGTAATCTATACGAGTATAACCATACATTCCGTTATCAAACTCGAAATTATAGGTAATGCCCGCGGTAATACTTTGTTCGTGAATGCCGGCAGGCTTTTCGCCAGATAAATCTATTGGACCATCTACACCGGAAGCACCGACGAACGAATCATATATGGGATCAAGAAACGTACCCGCTAATGTCAATTTTATATCGTCAGCAGGTCTGTAAACAGAATCAAATTCAATACCCTTAGTAGACTGTTGACCCGCATTCGCCAAAACAAAACCAGTGCCAACAAAAGTACTAGATTGGAAACCATCTATAGTTTGGTCAAATAAGGTGATATTAAAGGCGCCTTTTTTGAAGCTTGATTTCATACCAAGTTCATATACTGTGGCTTCTTCTGGGCCTGCGAATCGGGTGCCAAAGGCTTGATTGGATCGAACCAGATCGGGATTGGCGGCAAGTGCTGCTGCATCACTTGGGAACGGTTTTGTATCACGGGAAAGGTTCCATGATGTTGCTTTAAAACCAGTTGCTGCCGTGGCAAAGAAGTTAATGTTCCTATTTAACTCATACGCCAAACGCACACTATAGGTTGTTTTGCTGTCAGAACTTTTTCCATCTTCTACCGCGTTAGGAAGACTATTCTGCGGAGGTAAAAATTGAAAGCCAGTTAACGGGGCAGCAAAACCAGCTGCTGGAGTAAGGGTAAGAGGGACCCCAAAAGCGGTTGGCGTAGTATTAAAATCAATAGCTGAAAGCTCATCCCCATTAAGCGTAGCGAAGGTCACTTCTTTTTGATCGTCGGTATAGCTCAAACCTAGGGTAGCGGTAAAGTTATCGGAAATATGATAATCCAAGTTGAGAAAAAGCGAATAGGCTTCGTCATCTTGAGTAAATTCACTGTTTACCGCTGTATCTGCAGAAAAAGGGTCACCTGCTTCAAGTGTAGGATATAGCGTTGAAATGAAATTAAAAATACCAGGAGGAGCACCTATAGAAGCTAGGATAGGATCAAAGCCGCTAGCCAATATATCGAAGTAAGCTCTTATATCGTCTCCAAAAAATAACGTGTCACCGGTCTCAACGTCTTCCGAGAAGTAAAAGGCTCCCACCATCCAATCCAACTTATTATCACCAGTAGAGGTCAGGCGAAACTCTTGGGTAAAAGTGTCAATCTTGGTATGACCTTCTTCTGTCAGAATATCTGCAGATGTATAGTCAACATCATTAAAGTAGTCGGATTTATTGCTGCGAAATGCAGTTATTGATGTAAATGCAAAATTCTCGAAATCAACGTCTGCTTGCAAGGATACGCCACCGTCCTCAATTTTATCCTGTGGATCGTTATTCAGAGCTGACTTAAATTCAAACGTATCAGATGGACTTAGAACAACACCACCTAAAGCTTGAAGAGCGAGCTGTCGATTTGAAGTAGTTACCTGATCAACAGTACAACAAATTTCTTCAATCTCACTGTAGTCGGCAATAAAACGGAAGGTAACATCTTCGTTTGGCTCATATAATGCTTGCCCGCGAACATTCCAGCGATCACGATCATTTAACTTACCTAATCCGGTAACACTATCTGTATAGCCATCCCGAGTGTTAATCCCTCCTGATAGACTCACCGCAAGATTGTCAGTTATACCGTTAGTGATATGACCTTTAAGCAATCTTTGGTTAAAGTTACCAACGCCTGCTTCGACTTTTCCTTCTAAGTCATAGGAAGGCGCCTCAGTGCGCACACTGATAACACCTGCAGAAGCATTTTTACCAAAGAGTGTACTTTGCGGACCACTAAGCACCTCAACTTGTTGTGTTCTGGGTAAGTCGCCAATTTGAGATGCAGCACGTGAACGGTAAACACCATCAATAAATATGCCCACTGAAGGTTCAATACCGGTATTATTAGTGCCATTACCAAATCCACGTATTGCAAAATTTGTATTGGTAGAACGTTGTAACGGCGTGACTCTCAAGGTGGGAACCAATACCTGTAAATCAGCAATATCCAGCACTTTGGCTTGTTCTATGGTTTCGCCACTGGTTACTGTGACCGCTATTGGTGTCTGTTGTAAACCTGTCTGACGTTTGGATGCTGTGACAAAAATTCGCTCAATGCCTCCATCATCTGCCTCATTGGTGTCACTTTCTTGGGCATGCAGGTTAGTCGCACTTAAAGCGCCTAATACCGCTGAAACTAATAGTGTTTTTCTAAATATTCTGCTTGTGTGGGGCAGGTTATAGAGCGTATTTCTATTCATTGATGTTTTCTCTTTTTTAGCTTTTTTAGTAAACAAATGATAAAAAATGGATCCCACTACAGCTTTAAAGCCAAAAAGGTCCACTCATCAGACCTGTAACTTTAGCAACAATGTTGGTGGAAAGTAAACGTCTGGTTGGTTAAGTGTTAATATAATAATATGATTGAACAATATAGCTACCAGATATATTGGTGTGTTAAGGGGCTGGTTTACGCTGGAAAAGCCTGTGTTGATAGAGGTAATGGCTTGCTTTGGTATAAGCCAACAAAAAAGCCGGCATAAACCGGCTTAAACAAAATTAACTATAATGTTATAAATTAAAAGCGTTTCTTAACTGTCACACCAAAAGTAGCGGGTTCAGACATATACGCGTTAAACTTACCTTCCTGCAATGGTGCGTTGAAGTTGGTACGATTGATGTATTCTTCGTCAAGTAAGTTGCGCGCCCAAACAACCACATCCATATCGTGGTCTTCAAAGTTCATAAAGAATCTTAGGTTAACCACATTGTAAGCATCTTGCACTGCGTATGGGTCGTTACTGCCATCTAGGATAATGTCGCTGGTATAGCTGAAATCACCTTGCACATAACTATAAACACCATCGGCTATTTCGAAGTCTTTCTTCACACTAATCACTGCATAGTTTTTTGGTTCGCCGCCAGGTCTGTCACCTGAACGATCACAGAAAGTGTCTTCAGGATTTTGACGACCTGGATCATCAATTCCTGTTTGCCATGTATAGGCAACCCAACAGTTCCCAGCTACGAACGTTTTATATGCAGCGTCAACAAATGCCCAAGCTAAATTCACTTCAAGGCTATCCATGGGGAGCCAAGTTGCTTCCACTTCGAAGCCAGAAATTTCATAATCCCCAGCGTTCTGTAAGTTAAAACCATTACCGGTAAAGGTGTTCGCTTGGAAATCTTCAACAGTGGTGTAGTGAGCTGCCGCATTGATACGTAAATCATATTCACGAAAATCTTTCTTAATACCTAGTTCGAAAGATTCTGAGGTCTCAGCAGCAAACAAAGGTTCAAAACCATTGGTTATACGGTCTGTATTGGTACCGCCAGATTTATAACCTGTACCAAATGAACCATATACCAAGGTGTCTCGGTTTGGCTGCCAGCTTAATTTGAGTGTTCCAGTAATCTGATCATCTTCTAATTTTTCAACAATATTAGGTCGAGCGGCCGTTGTTGCACCTAGTGGGTTAAAGCCCCAACCTACTGTTTGAAAAGGTCGAATAGCTTCTAAGTCAGCAGATGTTGGCGCTTGTCCAGAGAGCAATGCTGCGCCAATGTTACCCAGTGCTGCACCTGCTGCAGCGCCACCAATTGCCAATTCAGTGGTAGATGAAAAGAACGTAGGGAAGTCTTGGCCTCCTGGCAAATTCTCACTAAATTCAGTGGCTAAGTCTTTTGTCTCATCTGTGTAGCGAATACCGGCTGTTAGTGTGAGTTCATCAGTAAACTGATAATCAAATTGTGCGAAAAGTGCATAACTCTCATGCTCTTGCGCTGCAACATGATCGAACCCTGTACCCGCTGGTGCAGCTTCTGCTGTTGGAGCAATAAATCCGCCTGTTAAGGCACTTATTCCATCTAACCCTGCAAAAAGTGGGTCAAATGCACCTTGAAACTGAGATAAGAAAAATGGATTAAATAGTGAGTCAGTATAGAGGCTGTATTCTAAATCTAATTCTTGAGTGAAATAATAGGCACCTAATATGTAGTTCACTTTATCGCCAGTATAATCTAGGCGTATTTCTTGAGAAAATGATTCTTGTCTGGAGTTGTTGCTCGTACCAAATAAATCCGCATCGGTAAAGTCAGTGTCAATATTATCGAAAGACTCAAAGTTGCGGTAAGCTGAGATTGAAACAAAAGTATAGTTGTCATCTATGTCCCAGTTAAGTTCAGCAGACAAACCTTTGTCTGTCATAGTTGACTCGGGTAAGAACGAAACGGCCACTTCTCTATCGTAAAACGCATCACCACCTGCGAATACTGTTCCGCCTAAGCTTGGTAAAGCTGCATCTGAGCCGAATTTCCCAGGTATTTCTAAGGCTTCGAAGTTACTTAATTGAACTGGCGCACCACAACATATTTCATCGATTTCAGAATAATCAGCGATAATTCTCAAGGACACATCGTCATTAGGGGTATACAAAGCTTGCAAGCGGCCCCCCCAGCGATTCCTGTCATTCAGGACATCTTCACCTAAATTAACATCGCTAATTGTCCCGTCTCTCTGACTTCCAAAAGCAGTGACACGAAACGCTAACACGTCTTCAATCGCTGAAATTGATGCGGCTCCAGATAAGTTAACTAATCCATAGTTACCCACAGTGGCTTCAACAAAACCGTCACCACCGTCATGACTAGGAGCAACGGTGTTAACTAATATCGCACCTGAAGGCGTGTTTTTACCAAAAAGGGTACCTTGTGGGCCGCGCAGTACTTCTACTGCAGCAACATCTACCAAGTTATTGATCATCGAGTTTTGACGAGCACGGTAGACACCGTCTACGTACAAACCAACAGATGATTCTAGTCCAAAGTTTTGTGATGAAGTACCTACGCCACGTATAGAGAAACTTGAGTTGGTTGCGCTCTGGCTTTGAAATGCACCTAAACCTGGCACATTTGTTTGTAGGTCGTACATGTCTTTAATGACCGCTTCGGCCATTTCATCACCGGTAAAAGCGGTGACTGACACTGGCACTTCTTGAAGATTTTGTGCTCTTTTTTGTGCCGTAACAGTGATGGTTTCTAAGCGACCTTCTTCCTCTGCCTCTTGAGCAAAAGCCATGGAGCTAGTAAGTGCAAGGGATAAAGCAACTATGCTTGATACAGCAGAAGGTTTAAAACGTATGGGGAGCGTCTGTTTCATTATGTGTTCTCTATTTGCTAGCGCAGCTAGTCTATTTTTTGGTTTTTTTAATTAAAATTGCTGAAATGAATCTTGGTGCTCGATTAAAGCTCCAAAAAACTACTCGTCAGACCTGTTACTTTATCAATAGAATGAGTTAAAAGTAAACGTTTGGTTTGTTAATTGTTAATTGGGAGGTGTAATTACACAATGGTGTTCACACATTCATCATAAAATTTATACTGATTAATTGGAAAATAGCTGGTGGACTTAGCTGAATATTTGTTGAGTGTTTAATTATCTATCCTGCTTGATTTTGATGTTGCTACTTTTTATTTGGCGATATAAATGTACTGAATGTAATTTTATTAAAATAATAAATTCAACTAATAGATCTGTTGAGAATACTATACATGCAAGTAAAATTTTAACGGTGTATATGTGGCAGAGTTTTATTTAGTCCGTCATGGGCAAGCTTCTTTTGGAGCAAAAAATTACGACAAGTTAAGTGAACTGGGTCATCAACAGGCGCGTTGGCTTGGTGAATACTTCAATGCAAGAGATATCACCTTCTCTGAGGCATTTATGGGAGATATGGTTCGGCATACGGAAACAACCCAAGGTATTCTAGATGGCTTAAGCCAATCTCCAGTTGTTACGGTAAATACTGGTTTTAACGAATTTAATTTTAAAAATATTGGTGATAGTTATCTTGCATTGAACCCACAAAGTCACTTGCCAGAAAATCCCAAACCCGCTGATTTTTACCGTTTATTAAAGCTAGCGATGCACGCTTGGTCACAGGACACTTTGCCTAAACATACCCTAGAAGAGAGCTGGCTAGATTTTAAAAATAGGGTGCAAGGTGCACTTCACACGGTTTGCCATCAAGATAGTGACAAGCCCATTTTGATTGTAAGTTCAGGGGGAGCCATATCCATGTTAACGAGTTTGGTATTAGGACTTGACGCTAAACAGGTGATAGAACTCAATATGCAAGTCCGCAATACCAGTATTAGCCATTTCTACTTCAACAAAAGCAATATACGTTTATCAAGTTTTAATAATATCCCACATTTAGATAGTCTAGATAGACTTGATTCCATCACCTTTAGCTAAAGGAAATACAATAATGAATTTTGATTACTCCGACAAATCGCAGAAATTGATCGACCGTTTACAAGCCTTTATGGACGAGCATATTTACCCTGTAGAGCAAGAATATATTGAAGCTGTGCACAATAATACTGAGCGCTGGACTACGCCCCCTATGCTTGAAGGGCTGAAACAAAAGGCCAAAGATGCAGGCTTATGGAATTTGTTTTTACCGGAAGAATACCTGCCTTATGGCGCAGGGTTAAGTAATCTGGAATACGCGCCTTTATGCGAACTTATGGGCCGGGTGATGTGGAGTGGCGAAGTATTTAATTGTAGCGCGCCCGATACCGGTAATATGGAAGTATTAGCTCGTTATGGCTCAGAGGAAGATAAGAAAAAATGGTTAGTACCATTATTGGAAGGCAAAATTCGCTCCGCTTTTGCTATGACCGAACCAGCTGTTGCTTCATCTGATGCAACCAACATTGAAACCTCTATTGTGCGCGATGGTGACGAATATGTCATAAACGGCCTTAAGTGGTATACCAGCGGTGCGATGAACAGCAACTGTAAAATCATGGTGGTAATGGGTAAAACCGATCCTGCTGCTGCTCGTCATGAACAACAATCACAGATTTTAGTGCCTTTGGATACTAAAGGGGTAACAGTGGTTCGACCTATGGCCGCTATGGGGCACTATGATGAACCCATTGGACACGCAGAAGTATCATTCGACAATGTGCGCGTGCCTGCCGCTAATTTATTGGTAGGTGAGGGTGAAGGTTTTGCTATTGCTCAGGGTCGTTTAGGGCCTGGTAGAATACATCACTGTATGCGTTTAATTGGTTGTGCTCAGCGCGCCTTAGACTTAGCTTGTGAACGTGTAGAAAAACGCATTGCTTTTGGACAACCTTTAAGTAAACAACAGTCGATCCGCGAACGTATTGCGCAAATGCATTGTGATATTGAACAAGCCCGTCTTTTGACCTTAAAAGCGGCCGACAACATGGACAGATACGGCAATAAAGTCAGTAAAAATATTATCGCTGCGATTAAAATTGTGGCACCTAAAATGGCATGTAATGTTATCGATCAAGCCATTCAAATGCATGGTGCAGCAGGTACTAGCCAAGACTTTATTCTATCTGCCACTTATGCATATGCCCGTACTATCCGTCTAGCTGATGGTCCTGATGAAGTGCATATGATGCAATTAGGCCGTAATCTAATAAAAGATAAAAACGCCTAATATGAGTTTGATGAAGAGGAAAATGTTATGACTGATATTGGTTCAGTTGACCAATTAGACGAGCAACTTTTGGCAGACTACTTAACCCAACATATTGCGGGTTTTGAAGGGCCAGTCACGGCCACTAAATTTGCTGGTGGACAGTCAAATCCCACCTTTAAGTTAGAGACTGCCAATCAGTCTTATGTATTGCGGCGTCAGCCACCAGGCAAGTTGCTCAAGTCAGCCCATGCCGTTGACCGTGAATATAAAGTATTGGCCGCACTCGAAAACTCAAGTGTACCTGTAGCCAAGGTCTACCATCTTTGCGAAGACACCAGCTTAATTGGCAGCATGTTTTATATTATGGAGTATGTCGAAGGACGGGTGTTTTGGGATAGCGCATTGCCCGAAATTTCCGACAAGCAAGTACGTACTCA
>Ga0316209_1002820_pt1 | contig 12992 bp, 13 predicted proteins | sample 6monopyrite_MG_FD_204945 | JGI IMG/M metagenome (GOLD analysis project Ga0316209, IMG submission 204945) | Microbial mat bacterial communities from mineral coupon in-situ incubated in ocean water Damariscotta River, Maine, United States -... | ecosystem: Environmental > Aquatic > Marine >...
TTAACCATTAGATTCGTTTTATCAGCAACACCAGAGTCTGTTTGCAAGGCGCCAGCACCCACTACCATATAAGGTGTAAAATCAGCATTACGATTAAAGAAATACAAGCCGTCAAAAACCAGACCCAGCTGATCATAAGATCCGCTGCTGTTAGAAAAATCTAATTTGTCGCTGATGATGCTCGCTTCAATATTCCATTTTTCATTTAATTTCTTACCAACACCTAACATCAAACCCAAACCATCGTCAGCATTACGATCACTGTCTGCAACCACATAGTTCAGTGCAGGTGTGATGTACCAGTTCTCTTCAGCAGAAATGGCCATTGGTGATGCAACCAATGCTGTCGCCATAGCCATCGTTAAATGCACCTTTAAATTTTTCATGATATGTACCCCAATAATTTATTTTATTAACAACGAAAGTTATATTTAAACTTTCAATTCTAGAACTTATCTCTTAACCGACAAAACACTTGATTTTTTAAGTAGATTAAAACTTTATCGGATGGAGCCACATTTTACTCTACTCTGAGCAGGTCACAATCATTTGTTTTGTTTATTTATCGGGTTTTATGTGGATTGCATCGCAAACTGCGTTCAGATGAGATATATCTGATAAATGAGCCCCGGTGATGGAGCATGCAGTATGTCAGGAAAATTTAAACCAATGATAAATCCCGAATTCGAATCTGTTTTTATTATGACTGTTGTTGTAATCCAACAACTATTTTTTGCATCAGCTCTTCCGGGATAAATTTAGTTAACATATCATTGGCACCGGCTTGTTTAGCTTTTTCAACATTGATGTCACCATTTAACGAAGTGTGTAAAAGAATATACATATTCTCAATCCCTGCTTCCTGGCGAATAGTTTCAGTTAAGGTATAGCCATCCATTTCCGGCATTTCAATATCAGACACAACCATGGCAATGGTATTACCGTTGCTGGAGTCATTTTTATTATTTCTTAATACCTCTAATGCTTCCTTTCCATCTCTGACAGCAATATATGAAAGATTAATGGCTTCTATCGTTTCAGCAATCTGTTTTCTGGCCAAAGCCGAGTCATCAACTATGAGAATTTTTCCCTGAACGATATCTGACACATCTAAATCAGTAACAAGATGACTGGTATCAACAGGAACAACTGTCCCCAGAATACTTTCAACATCTAAAATTTGTACTAACTTTCCATCTATTTCTGTTACACCGGTAATACAAGCAGATGAACCCAGACCTTTGGGGGGTGGTAGTATATTTTTCCAGTCACAAAGAACAATGCGATCAACACGCTCCACTAAAAATCCTTGTGAAACACGACTAAACTCAGCAATGATAACGGTGCTATCACTTTCGTTCTCAGCATTATAAATTGCATTTTTACCAAGTGCTCTGGATATATCGATAACAGAAAGCGCTTCGCCACGTAATCTCGCCACACCACAAACCGAGGGATGGCTATCAGGTAGCTGCGTTAATGCCGGGCAGTCAATAATTTCCTTAACTTTAAGAACATTGATACCAAATTGTTGTCCTGAGCCCAAATGGAATAACAATAGCTCAAGTCGGTTATCATCTTTCATTCATATATCCCTAGCATTGCATATAGCTAAATAGCGTCCAAAACCCGGTGAAACTTTAGTTAAAATTTTTGTTAGACTAACAAAATAGTCGCTTGAACGGCAATGCCTTCTGCCCGACCGGTAAAGCCCATTCTTTCCGTGGTTGTCGCTTTCACGCTGACGTTACTCATTGCTGTAGACATATCTGTCGATAAAATTTCTCTCATAGCTTGTATGTGTGATGCTAATTTAGGCTCTTGTGCGATCACCGTAATATCAGCATTACCTAATTTCATGCCGCCATCACGGACTTTATTCATTACCTCTCTTAACAAAATACGACTATCAATGCCTTTGTATGATTGTTCCGTATCGGGAAAATGCTTGCCAATATCCCCTAAAGCCATCGCACCGAGTAAAGCATCACACAATGCATGGATAACGACGTCGCCATCAGAATGCGCCTCCATACCTTTTCCATAAGGGATTTCAACCCCGCCTAAAATAAGTTTGCCGCTATCTTTAAATTTATGAGCATCATAACCTTGTCCGATACGCATGATGTTTATCCTTATAATGATTAAATTTTTGACTGACTTAAATAAAATTCCGCTAATGCAAGGTCTTCTGGCCGGGTAATTTTTATATTATCAGCATGGCCTTCAACTAAGAGTGGATAGAATCCGGATAATTCGATCGCAGATGATTCATCGGTAATGATTTTATTTTGCTGTAATGCAGATTCTAATGATTTTTTTAATAAACCATAACGAAACATCTGTGGTGTCAAAGCATGCCATAACCCTTCTCTCTCAACTGTTTCTTTAATTGTATTTTTATCACCTGAACGTTTCATGGTATCTCTGACCGGAACCGCTAAAATGCCACCCACATCATGTTGTTGTAAAGTATCAAGTAATAAAGTTAAATCATCATTGCGTAAACAGGGACGCGCAGCGTCATGCACCAAAACCCAATCATCATCGGCGGCTTTGTCACTCAAAAAAATTAAACTATTTAATACTGAATCACAACGCTCTTTGCCGCCCTTCGCAATATGAAGAGGCTTTGATAAATGAATATTCAGCGATCCCCAGTACTCATCGTCGGCTGAAACAGCAACAACAATTTCAGAAACAGAACTATGTTGATCAAACACATCTAAAGTATGTTCAATCACTGTTTTATTATTCAAGGTTAAATATTGCTTAGGTGTATTGGACTGCATACGTTTACCCACACCTGCAGCAGGAATAACAACCCAGATTTTTTTATTTTTATTCATAAATTAAAATATTATTTTTATTGTAAAAATCTTACATGGATAGTGAGAAGCTAAAGAACAAGGCAAAAACCGATGAAAAGGCGGAATGTACAATTAGGCCATTCTCGCACATCCTTGTGCTTCATGGCACCTGAACATCCCTGTTCAATGTACATGAGCATTTTGAAGAGGTTTTTCATAGTGCCCCTCACCACGCGCAATTATAACAGAGGGTAAACGCCGTTATTTAGCTTCTCTCTATTCATGCGGAGGTTTTTTGATTACTTGGATGTATGTCTCACCCTTCTTAATCATTCCCAGATCATTCCTGGCGCGCTCTTCTATCGCAGCATCACCTTGCTTTAAGTCTTTCACTTCAGCAACCAGAGATTCATTTCGTTCGGCTATTGTTTTATTTTCTTTTTTTTGCTCTGTAATGTCTTGTTTTAAACGCCAAACGGTCGCCAAACTTCCCTCACCAAACCAGAGATCATACTGCAAAATAAAAAAAAGAAGGCCAAGTATGACCGCAATAATTCGCATCAACTTACCCTCCTTTTATTTTAAATTATAAATACAGTTCCCTCCCCCCTTGAGGGGGAGGGTTAGGGAGGGGGAAAGTACTGCCCTCACCCTCTCCCAAAAGGAGAGGAAATAAAGCCAAATAACTTTAAATTACAAATACAGTTCCCTCCCCCCTTGAGGGGGAGGGTTAGGGAGGGGGGAAGTACTGCCCTCACCCTCTCCCAATGGGAGAGGGAATAAAGTCAAATTACTTTAAATTATAAAAAGCATCTTTACCCGGGTACACAGCCGCATCACCTAACTGTTCGTTAATACGAATCAACTGGTTATATTTTGCAACGCGATCAGAACGTGACATTGAACCGGTTTTAATTTGTCCGGCACAGGTTGCCACTGCGATATCCGCAATGGTTGTATCTTCTGTTTCACCTGAACGGTGAGAAATTACCGCGGTGTAACCGGCTTTTTTCGCCATATCAATGGCATTAAATGTTTCCGTTAAGGTACCAATTTGATTTACTTTAATAAGAATTGAATTTGCAATCCCTTTTTCAATACCTTCTTTAAAGATAGAAGTGTTCGTGACATAAAGATCATCACCCACTAGCTGCACTTTTTTACCCAGACGCTCGGTCATTTCTTTCCAGCCATCCCAGTCGCCCTCGTCCAGCCCATCTTCAATACTGATAATAGGATACTTATTCACCCAGTCTTCCAGTACATCAATAAATTCAGATGAGCTTAATACTTTACCTTCAGACTTTAAATTGTATTTGCCGTCTTCATAGAACTCACTGCTCGCAGCATCAATGGCAATCATAATGTCTTCGCCTGCTTTGTAACCTGCTTTTTCGATAGCTTCCAGGATAACGGTAATAGCAGATTCATTTGATGGTAAGTCAGGCGCAAACCCCCCTTCATCACCCACTGCTGTATTTAAACCTTTGGCAGATAGCACTGATTTTAAAGTATGGAAAATTTCTGAGCCCATACGAATGGCTTCTAATATATCTTTAGCACCAACCGGCATAATCATGAATTCTTGTAAATCAACACTGTTATCTGCATGCTCGCCACCATTGATGATATTCATCATCGGCACCGGCATTTTAAAATCATTTTCAGTAGAGAGATATTTGTAAAGTGGCATCTTCGCTTCGTTAGCTGCAGCATGTGCACACGCCATTGAAATAGCGAGTAACGAGTTTGCACCTAACTTCTCTTTGTTATGTGTACCATCTAACTCAATCATTAAGTTATCAATAGCGGCCTGATCGCTTGCATCTTTGCCGATTAAATTTTCACGTAAAATACCGTTTACAAAAGCAACCGCTTTAGAAACACCTTTACCCATAAACTGTGATTTATCGCCATCGCGTAATTCAATCGCTTCACGAGCACCTGTTGATGCACCTGAAGGAACGGCCGCGCGTCCCATTGTACCGGATTCTAAAATCACGTCGGCTTCCACCGTAGGATTACCACGTGAATCAATGATTTGACGACCAATTATTTCTTTAATAATAGCACTGCTTACTGACATTACTTTCTCTCTTAACTTTCATTTTTAAATTTAGGTCATTGCGAGGAAATAATGAAAAATATTTTTCATTATTGACGTGGCAATCTCTTAGTCTTACCTATAAATCATGAGATTGCTTCAGTCACTTTGTTCTTTCGCAATGACAGTATTTTTCTAACTCGCTTTCTTTTGCTTAGTTGATGACATTTTTAACTCACGCGCTTTCGCAACATAACTTATGAATAAGGGATGTCCATCACGTGGCGTTGAGGTGAATTCCGGATGAAACTGACATGCAATAAACCAGGGATGTTCTTTTAGTTCAACCACTTCAACCAAACTATCATCCATTGAAGTACCTGAGATATTTAAACCAGCTTGCTCTAACGTTTCACGATAGTTGTTATTAAATTCATAACGATGACGATGACGTTCAATGATCACATCTTCACCATAGACTTCGCGCACGTGACTATCGGCTTTTAATTTACAATCCTGACCACCCAGACGCATCGTTCCACCTAAATCAGAATGCTCATCACGCTGTTCTAACTGACCTTCAGAGGTTGTCCACTCGGTGATTAAACCAATGACAGGATCTTTTGCTGCCTGTTTAAATTCTGTACTGTGTGCGTCTTTTAAACCGGCCATGTTACGGGCATACTCAATAACCGCAACCTGCATACCCAAACAAATCCCTAAATAAGGCACTTCGTTTTCACGGGCAAAACGCACCGCTTCAATCTTGCCTTCAACACCACGTAAACCGAAACCACCGGGAACTAAAATCGCATCCATTCCTTCAAGACAGGATGTTCCTTCGTTCTCAATATCTTCCGAATCCACATAGGTGATTTTAACTTTGGTACGCGTGTGCAAACCGGCATGAATTAATGACTCTGATAATGACTTATACGCTTCAGTCAATTCAACATACTTGCCGACCATGGCAACATTAATTTCATCTGTTGGATTGAATAAAGCTTCAACTACAGCTTTCCATTCCGATAAATCGGTTGCCGGTACATCGAGTTTCAACTTGTCGACAACGATGTCATCTAGATGTTGCTCTTTAAGCAACATCGGAATTTCGTAAATACTCTTCGCATCTAACGCTTCAATGACGGCACGCTGCTCAACATTGGTAAACAAGGCAATTTTACGCCGCTCATCCATGGGAATAGGACGCTCAGAACGACACAATAAAATATCCGGCTGAATACCAATCGAACGCAGCTCTTTAACCGAGTGTTGCGTGGGTTTGGTTTTGAGTTCGCCTGCTGTGGGGATGTAAGGCAATAAAGTCAAGTGCATGAATAACGTATTATCATGTCCCAACTCAACGCCCATTTGACGAATCGCTTCCAGGAAGGGTAAAGATTCAATATCACCCACGGTACCGCCAATCTCAATCATCGCAACGTCAGCATCGACGCCATCTATCTTAGAGCCTTCATGCACACAGCGAATAATTTCATCGGTAATATGTGGAATAACCTGAACGGTGCCACCTAAATAATCGCCACGGCGCTCTTTACTGATCACCGTTTCGTAAATACGGCCCGTCGTAAAGTTGTTCGACTGGCGCATTGGGGTGCGAATAAAACGCTCGTAATGGCCTAAATCTAAATCGGTCTCTGCCCCATCTTCAGTGACGAATACTTCACCGTGTTGAAATGGACTCATGGTGCCGGGATCCACATTTATATAGGGATCCAACTTCATCATGGTGACTTTTAGGCCACGGGCCTCGAGAATTGCAGCAAGAGATGCTGAAGCGATGCCTTTGCCCAAGGAAGACACAACACCGCCGGTGATGAAAACAAATTTCGTCATTAATACGCCAAATAATGTGGAGATGGTAACGCGCTAATACCTGTCTTTAATAGAAATTAACGTGCCTTTGAATTGAGCCCTATTGTGAGTGTTTTCACCTTAATTTTCAATCCTTAAGCGGAAAAATACCAGGGTATGTTGATCTTTCATCTAACGTTTTATACTGAGGTATCCCCACGAAAAGATTAGTAAAAACTATAAAAAAACAATAGCTTATTAAAAACTCTATTAATGCTCGATTAAAACCACGTCATTGCCGCGTCAGCACTAAAAAATCGTGTTTTTTTGTACTTCCTCGCAATGACAGCGCATTACATTCGGTGAAATGAACTCAATATCCGAAAGATCAACAGACCCTAACCGAAAATCCAGCTTAATTCACCAGCAGCAGCAGCATAGGCTTCACTGTGGCAGTACCCAACTACCGCAGCCAATTCACCATTGACATAAATTAAGGGAATCGAAGCACGTTTCCATGGCGGAACTTGCCATTCCTGAAAGAGTTTTTTCAACTGCTGTGTATTTCCCCGCCCCGTTGGACGACAGCTTTCTCCGCCCTGACGAAATCGAACCGTAACATCAGCATTTTTAAACTTCGTCTGGCTCAAACCCTCTCCGCTACCCGCTTTCACCGACAGTATTAATCCAGCCCCCAACGCCATCGGTTTTTCAAGCTCTGTCCAACTCAATACCTTTGAGTTATCTTGCTCAACAAGCTCTTTTTGGGCATACAGCATACCCTGGTAACGACGCACTTCGCCGCCACGCCAAATCACCTCGGGGGCTGCATCACCAGCTGCTGTTAAAACCTCATCAAGAATACGTTGTAAATGAACCGTATCAGGCAATGAAACCTGGCAAACAGTGGCTAACCAATAACGCACCACGTTACGTTGTCGTTTTTCATCCAGTGCTGTCAACAGGCTGATTTGAATTTGCTGCTCATTTTTTATCATCAGCCAGTCTTGCGCCGCAAGCCCGGTCAGTAACTGATCCGCTTCTGCGGTATGTGTCGCAGTCCGCGACAGTGTTTTCTTTAACGCCGGCCAACGAGTTTCAAGTAACGGCACGACATCATGACGTAAAAAATTTCGATCAAAATCGGTATCAAAATTACTGGGGTCATCAATCCAGTTCAGTTTTTGCTCAGCTGCATAGGCAACAATTTCTTCACGTAAAAACCCCAGCATCGGTCGAGCAAGCAAACCCTGAGAAAAAATTTGTTGTGCTGGCATAGCCGCCAGCCCCTTTACACCTGAACCTCGTAAAAGTTGCAGTAAAACCGTTTCTGCCTGGTCATCCTGATGATGCGCTAACACAATCACTTCATCTTTCGAAATCAACTTCGTCCATTCGGCATAACGCGCATGACGCGCCGCCTCTTCAGGACTTTTATTGTTAGAACCTGATTTCTTGCTACTGGCATCAACGTTAATGGCCGTGTAAGAAACATCTAAATTTTTACAAATAGTGCAACAGTGTTGTTCCCATTCATTCGCCAGCGGACTTAAACCGTGATTAATATGAATCGCTTTAATTTCAGCAGAAAGTTCAGAACGAAGCGCCACTAAGGAATGTAATAACGCATGAGAATCGCAACCGCCGCTGTAAGCAACCCAGATCACTTTCGCATGGCTATACTGCGTAATATTTTCTTTTAATAACGCAGCGTTAAAACTCATAATAATTTATCGGTAAAAAAGAAGATAAAAAGTGCCTGCAAGAAGTGCAGACCTTGATAAAGGTTTATTCTGAATAGTTACCATACGCCATCAAGTGCTCATAACGTTGTTCCAGTAATTTATCAATCGAGGTAGAAGAAAGATTATCTAAACTTTTAATTAAAGCATGTTTAAGACTTGTCGCAATGGCTTCAATATCACGATGGGCACCGCCTAAAGGCTCTTCAATAATTTCATCTACTAATTGAAGCTGTTTTAAGCGCTCTGCCGTCAAGCCCATCGCTTCAGCGGCTTCAGGTGCTTTTTCTGCACTGCGCCAAAGAATAGTGGCACAGCCTTCCGGAGAAATGACCGAGTAAGTACTGTACTGCAACATCATCAGCTTATCACCAACACCAATCGCAAGCGCACCACCGGAACCCCCTTCACCAATAACAGTATTAATGATAGGCGTTTTAAGTTCAGACATTTCAAGTAAATTTCGTGCAATGGCTTCACTTTGACCACGTTCTTCTGCACCGATTCCCGGATATGCGCCCGGTGTATCGATAAACGTTAACACAGGTAGTTTAAAACGCTCAGCCATCTTCATTAAACGCAATGCTTTGCGGTAGCCTTCAGGTCGCGGCATGCCAAAATTACGTTTAATTTTTTCTTTGGTATCACGGCCTTTTTGCTGCCCCATAATCATCACAGGACGGCCGTCTAATCGTGCCATCCCACCAACCAGCGCGGCATCGTCTGCAAAAGCACGATCACCATGAAGCTCTTCAAAGTCGGTAAAAATACGTTCAACATAATCCATAAAATAAGGTCGTTGCGGATGACGTGAAAGCTGTGCAATTTGTGCTGCTTTGAGATTAGAGAAAATTGACTTGGTTAAATCATGACTTTTACTTTTAAGACGATGAATTTCATCACCAATATTGATTTCGTTATCAGAACCGACATATCGCAACTCCTCGATTTTAGCTTCAAGTTCAGCAATGGGTTGCTCAAAATCAAGAAATTTTAAATTCATAATAAATACAATATCTTAAGGTTAAAAGTACAAGTTAATAATATTATCTGATTTTAACGAATTCTCACAGTGACAACCAGCAATTTGTCACATTTTACTGATTTTAACCCGCTTACGCGTTACGGCCGGCCGTATACGATTCGTACATCGCCGCTGAAAGTACAATTAGACCACCGACGACGGTTGAAGGTTCTGCCCACTCGCCTAAGACTAAAGCCGCAAAAATTGTCGCATAAACGACATGTATACAAGCCACTAAACTGACCGTTTTAGCCTTTAAATTTAATAAGCTAAAGGCAAACAACGTATGAGGAAGCGCGGTAAAAAATATACCAAGTATTAATAGCTGTCCCCACTGCGTTACTGTTGCCTCAGGAATAACAGAAAATGAAAAGGGTGACAAAACAATAAATGTCACCAGCGTTTGATAAAACAAACTATGTTTCGCGGTATAACCTTTAAAATAATGGCCTTGTACAATATTCCGCAAAGCGAATAAAAAAGCAGATAAAACACCCCAAACAATACCGAGCGTTGTTTCATTGCTAAAACTGAATTCTGGCACCAATAGGTAAATACCAAAAAGTACAACGAAAGCACTGACAATATCTTTTATATGCGGTCGTTCGCCGTGAAACAAGGGTTCTAAAAACACAGTGATAATGGGATAGGTGTAAAGTGCAATAACCCCCACCGCAATAGTTGATATTTGCATTGCATGAAAATACGTTACCCAATGCAATGCCAGCAAAACACCTAATAAGATAACGATAGCATAATCTTTTTGGGTGGAAAGCTGGATAGATTTTTTTTGCCAAAGAAATATTGCAAATATAAAAGCCGCAGCGAAAATACTGCGTAACAAACTTATTTCTAATGCGGTTAAGGTAATCAGCTTAGAGAATAACGCCGTTAAACCAAAAATAAGCACCGCGCTATGAACAGCAACAAGGCCTTTAAATGTGTTACTTAACTGATTAATAATTTAGTACCGCTCAATAGTTTTGTTAAGTATACAACTATATCTAATGTTCGACTAATAGAACCGTATATTATAAAAATAATGGGGGGTAAATTTAGTTGTAATATTCGTTCTTTTTTAGAACTCATTATCGGGCGGCAGTCCCAGCGAGTGGTAACGAGCGTTCTTCATTTTTTTGTTAGCATTTATAGGCAACCCTCAGTGAAGTTTATTTCAGGTTCTTTTCCTATAGCGATATAACGAATATATTTTTTACTACCAACAAAATGTAATATTGTTTTATCGTCTGGATATTCTACTGATATCAGTATATCCCCATAATGGGTTGTTCCTTTTTTATAAAGACCCGCATAAGAATTTTCGGCGGCACTAGGAGGCTGCATTGTACCAATGCCTTTGTCGGTTTTTATTTTATTAGTATTAATACTAATTTCGCTTAAGATGCCTTTATTTACTAAAAACCGAACATTTCCGCCAAATCTGTGTTTACCTAGTGAATATGAAAAACATTCTCCCGTATTATATTGTATTTTAGTTTTAGTAATATCGACCCCTAAAATATTTGATACTTCACTTGGTTTCATACCAATTTTTATTGGCCCTAAACCTTGAGAATCAACTTCCATTGACATGTAATCTTCTGCAGCAAAAACGGATGTATGAATAAGAAAAAACATGAGAAATATTATTTTGTTCATAACTACACCTTTTTGATTATGTTACCTAACTCCAAACTAAATGGACTAAAAACCCGCTAGGCTTTTTGCTCCATTTTGAACGTTTTATTATGCCTTGCACTCCCTACGAAGTTATAAAGGTCATTGTTGCTAGAGAATATAATGCTGTTTTTATTTTTAATGTCGCCGATAATACTTGGCCTAGCCAACGTATTAAACTGCCAAATCAGTTTTATTAGTTTATGAATTATTTTGAATTCAGGGCAATTATTAGGTAGCTCTGGTCTGGTTGAAAATAAGTATTTAACAGAACGTAAAACTCCTCTTTTAAGACAAATCGAGCGAGGAAAATCGAGAAAAATAATGTAATCAGCTGAGTTCCTAGCGATTGATGACACTCCTTCAATTATCCATTCTTCCTTACTTGCTAACTCTTTCTCAAGAGACACCCTCTCTTCGAATGAAGTTGCTACCCAGTTTTCCTGCCAAACAATTTTATCTAAACCAAAAACATTAATACTAAGAATCTCTCCTAGTTCTCTTGCTAGCGTCGTTTTGCCACTGCCGGCGTTACCTGTTATATGTATTCGCATAATTCGTTAATCGAGAGGCATAACGATTAGCATAAGGAACTTTTGTTTGACCATAGACGACTTGTTATGCATGCTCATGCCTCAAAAAATTGATTCCACCAACCTCAGATGAAAAACCATGCTTCGCATAATATTCTTCAAGTTCAGGTAAACAATATAGCTCAAAGTGCTTAACTTCTTTAAGCTTTTTATGGATTTTAATAAGATTAATTAATTTTTCTCCTATACCCGATTTCCTGCTTTCTTCTTTTATAATAAGATCTAAAATTAATGCTTTATAAATAAAATCAGTTATAACTCTAACAAAACCGACTAACTTATCATTTTCGTCGATAACCCCGATACATATTTGTGAGCCTTTAACGCATTTGATTGTATCTTCAAGAATACGTCCTTTTGTCCACCACTCACCCTGGTATAAAGCATGTAATTGCTTTATATGTTCTGAAGTTAATTTGTATACTACTTTCATTTTATATTTTATACAGTAATTTGATATGGCTTATTAATACAGTGTGGTTTTTATTCTATTATCAATAAGTTCTTCCACTTTTTTAACTTCTTCTTTAGATTTCGATGGATCAATTTGATCCATTAAAATTTTACCTAAGCTAGGCATAACATCACGATTTACTTGAGATTCTCCTTTCCATAGATTTGACCTTGTTATAGCCTTAGCACAATGAAAGTAAATTTCGTTTATCGAAACAACAATAACTGATTTCGGTAATTTTTCTTTATATTTAAACCTTTCAAGTAAGTCAGTATCAGTTGCAATTTTTGCAGTTCCATTAATTCTTAAACACTCACTAAAACCTGATACAAGAGATAGAACACCAACACTTGGATTTTCAATTATATTACTTAAACTATCTAGTCGATTGTTACCCGGTCTATCAGGTATTGCTATTGTTTTAGAGTCTATTTCTTGTATAAAACCTTGATAATCACCCCTAGGTGAACAATCCATACTACCATTCATACTTGATGTAGATAAAACAGCAAACGCTGACAAACTTAGGAATTTTCTACTATATTCATCAAGTTCACTTTTCTGTTTTTTTAACACCATATCCATTGGAGAGTCATATAATTGACGAAGCTCTTCCAGTGACTCAATTACATTATATTCCATACATTTCTCCTACTACCAGGCCATAACGTTTGAGTTAGACCTAGCACATTTCGGGGTAGGTTCAGTGATCTTCCCCCGATAAAATAGACAGGGTAATCAATGAGCTTGAAGTCTTTCAAAATCATTGGGTGAACAATAATTTAAGCTTGAATGTAATCGAGTACGATTATAAAAATTCACAATATAATCCC
>Ga0316209_1002821_pt1 | contig 12988 bp, 10 predicted proteins | sample 6monopyrite_MG_FD_204945 | JGI IMG/M metagenome (GOLD analysis project Ga0316209, IMG submission 204945) | Microbial mat bacterial communities from mineral coupon in-situ incubated in ocean water Damariscotta River, Maine, United States -... | ecosystem: Environmental > Aquatic > Marine >...
ACGGCCACATTCACTCACCAGATGGTGGCTGTGGTCACGATCACTAAACACTAAATTAGTCATTGTATAAGTGCAAAAAGCGCGAACTTAAAGAGTTTATTCTTTAATCTTCGCGCTTTTTTATTTGCGGTTTAACAAGTACAAGCTACCAACTCACGAAATTGCTTTTTCATCTAGTTTGGTAAATTTCAGAGTAATTAATAAAGCAATAAATGATATCAGCGCCGCAACAGAAAAAATAATCTGTGGACTATAAACTTCCCAGTAAGCCCCACTAATCAAAGCCCCAATTGCCCCACCAGCACCAAAGCTAACCGCCGAATACACAGCCTGACCTCTACCCTGTAATTTGCCTTTAAAGTTACGGTGAATCAGTTCAATAGCCACAGCGTGATACAAACCAAAGCTTGCCGCATGTAAACACTGCGCAATAATTAACATATTCAAATTTTCAACAAAAAAGCCCATCATCAACCAACGAATACTGGTTAGCAATAAAGCGGTCATCATTAAAAAACGCGGACTATATTTTGGCATTAAGCGATGCATAAAAAGAAATAGCACTATTTCAGCAATAACACCTAGCGCCCAAAGCCAGCCTAACGTAGTACTGCTATATGCAAACTCTTTTAAATAAATTGAATAAAAAGTATAGTAAGGGCCATGTGACATTTGCATCAGAAAACAAATGGCCAACAAAGCGATGACATGTGGTTTTTTTAAGGCTACGAAGATAAATGTGTTTTTTGTGAAAGATACTTCCTGCTTTGCATCTTTCACCATATAACTAAGCACGGTTATAAACACATACAAAACAAAAATAGAAACCGGCACTAATTGATAACCAATATCATCCAGCAAGCTACCGATAACAATAACTGCAACAACAAACCCTAAAGACCCCCACAATCTTACAACACTGTATTTATGCGTATCCTCACCTAAATAGTTCATTGTATTAGCTTCAAATTGCGGTAACGTTGCATTCCAGAAAAAACTAAACAGCAACATCACCAATGCAAGCCACCAAAAATTTGAACTAACAAAGACACCGGCGAACATAATGACAGACATCACACTTCCAAGACGAATAATCTTCATGCAGTGCCCGGTGTGATCTGCTATCCAGCTCCATATATAAGGTGCAACAATTTTTGTAGCCATAAGTATGGCCATGAGTTCACTGATTTCTTTTGCATTAAATGCAAGCGACTGTAAGTACAGACTCCAAAAAGGTACAACCACACCCAGTGATGCAAAATAGAACCAGTAAAAACCAGATAGGCGCCAGTAAGGCATTTTAGAATCAGTCATTCAAACTTAACTCGAACGGTTTATTTTAAATGATAGAAAACTTGAATTCATACACACACGATTCTTTAAATTAAAATTTTGAGTGGTGTATATTTTTATAGATGATAAATATACAGAATGTTTGCGTTTGACCTCACTGCACTTAATATTTCAAATAAATACCCTAAGTGCAGTGCAAAGCAAAGCAAAGCAAGATTACAGAAATTATTCTTCGCCTGCAGGAATTACTGGTGTAGTACAAACCACATCACCACACTGTGCTTTAAAACGCATCATATGATCGGCCAATGTAAGCGCTAACATTGCTTCACAAATAGGCGTTGCACGAATACCAACACAAGGATCATGACGACCGTGGGTAACCACTTCAAGTGGCTCCCCATTTATGTCAACACTCCTACCTTCCAGGCGCATGCTGGATGTCGGTTTAAAGGCAGTATGCACCACAATATTCTGCCCTGAACTAATACCACCGAGGATACCGCCCGCATGATTACTTAAAAACCCCTGCGGGGTTATTTCATCACGGAACTCCGTACCTTTTGCAGCCACACAAGAAAAACCACCGCCGACTTCTACGCCTTTAGCCGCATTAATTGTCATCATCGCATAAGACACTTCCGCATCCAGTCGATCAAAAATGGGCTCGCCTAAGCCTGGCGGAACACCTTCCGCGACTACAGAAATTTTTGCACCGACAGAGTTACCTTCTTTACGCAGCGCATCCATATAATCTTCCATTTCTTCAACTTTACTTGCATCGGGACAGAAGAATGGATTCTGGCTAACCTGATCCCAATCGTGCGCTTCAATCTTAATAGGCCCAAGCTGCGAGAGATATCCACGAATTAGAATATTGTATTTATCTTTAAGTAATTTTTTAGCAATAGACCCCGCGGCAACGCGCATTGCAGTTTCGCGTGCGGATGAACGCCCACCACCTCGGTAGTCTCGGAATCCATATTTTTGCGTGTATGTGTAATCAGCATGACCGGGACGGAATGTCGCTTCAATATTGCCGTAATCTTTCGAACGTTGATCGACATTTTCGATGAGTAAACCAATAGGCGTTCCCGTGGTTTTACCTTCAAATACACCTGAGAGTATTTTCACTTGATCGGGTTCACGACGTTGTGTTGTGTGTCGTGATGTACCTGGGCGACGACGATCCAGATCGATCTGAATATCTTCTTCTGAGATTTCGATACCCGGGGGACAGCCATCGATAATCGCCATCAACGCAGGACCATGAGACTCACCACTAGTGGTGACCGTAAATAATTTACCGAACGTATTACCTGACACTCTTCTTCCTCAACAAAACAAACCCCAATCAACAGCCTAGATCTTACCATATTGACTTGCCAGCTGGGTGTGAAAACCTATATAGTCACCTACAAATTATATGGATTATAAATAGCACAATATGTACTTTACTACTCCGGACATCTTAATTGTAGAAGATGAAGAGTTTAACCGAGACCTTATGGCAATACGTCTCGAATCGGGAAATTATAATTTAAGATTTGCAATGAATGGCCAGCAAGCACTGGATATGGTTGCAGAAAAAAAACCCGATTTAATTTTACTCGATATTATGCTGCCCGAAATTATGGGGCTTCAGGTGCTTCACACGCTGCGTCAGCAATACTCTATGGTAGATCTGCCGATTATTATGGTTACGGCGATTGATGAAGACCAGCGCATTGTTCGCTCACTTGAATTAGGCGCTAATGATTTCGTTTCTAAACCGATCAACTACCCTGTTTTGATCGCACGTTTACAAACTCAGCTTAGCTTGAAACAGCTAGCCGCAATGAACACCGAGTTTCTAACTACCGCCAGCCACGACTTAAGCAAGCCCATTGCCGTCATTCAAGATATTGCAGCATCATCCCGTGCACTGCTACTTAGCCACCAAACACTTCACTCAGAGGATATGCTGCAACGCTTTCAGGCCATTTCTCAATCAGCTAATTTCATTAGCACTATTACAGAGTGTATTTTAAACACACAAGCAGGTGGCTTTGAACAGATTCGCCTAACCAAGATACCACTTCACATAGGCCCATTAATTCTAGAAACAATTCAGCGACACCATGCCTATGCCAGTGAAAAACGCATCAATTTAATCAACAAATCTGATACCAATATACCCACCATTGAGGCAGATCGATCTCGCATTGCACAAATTTTAAATAACTTAATTGATAATGCCGTTAAGTTTTGTTCTGCTAACGACACTATTACCATTACGACCAAAGCAGATGGCGACGAGGTTTCAATTATTGTTTCTGATACTGGCCCAGGTTTAACGGACGGTGATTTTGATCAGCTGTTTGTAAAAAATGCCGTACTGAGTAACCAACCGACTAATAATGAAACCAGCAAGGGGCTCGGCCTGGCAACCTGCAAACAATTAGTTGAGCTGCACTCTGGTGAAATTGGTGCGATGAATAACCATGAACATGGCGTGAGTTTCTGGTTTAAGTTACCCGTATCTAAACTAAAACCGGTATAAACAATCAGCTTTGCCTGCCATATAAACAGTAACAAGTTCTAAAACTTAAACTCATCCAGCTGCTGAGCGGTTATCAAAAATATACCCGAACCACCGCGTTCAAAGTCTAACCAGCAGAAAGGAACGTGTGGATAAGCCTCTTGCAAGGCAAACTGCGAATTTCCTACTTCTACCACCAAAATCCCCTGATCAGTTAAAAACCGCCTTGCCTGCTGCAACATAGGAATCACCAAATCCAGACCATCATCACCCGCTGCCAAACCTAACTCAGGCTCATGATGGTATTCATCTGGGAGTGACGCCATATCATCAGCATCAACATAAGGCGGATTACTGACAATAATGTCATATTGTCTGGGCGGAACATTTTCAAATAAATCAGACTGGATAACACATACCCTGTCTTCCAGTTGATGCCGTATTACATTTTCTTCCGCAACTTCAATGGCTTCTGCTGAAATATCTACCATATCAACATCGGCACAATCAAAAGCATACGCCGAGGCAATGCCAATACAGCCGCTACCACAGCATAAATCTAATATACTTTCGACTGATTCGGCCTCTATCCACGGCGCAAATTGCTTTTCAATTAACTCCGCAATAGGCGATCGCGGCACTAGTACACTTTCATTAACCACAAACGGCAGGCCTGCAAACCATGCTTCACCGGTTAAATATGCCGCGGGTAACTTTTCGTTCACACGGCGCATTAACAAATTAAACACTGTCTGCTTTTCATCTTCTGTTAACGCCGTATCGAAATATTTTTCAGAGAAATCATGGGGTAAATATAAGGCATGCAGACATAAATACACCGACTCATCCAGGGCGCTGGCCATTCCATGCCCGTAAAATAGCTCGGCTTGATGAAATTGGCTAATGCCCCAACGAATATAGTCACGGATAGTTGATAGCTCTGCGGGAAAAGTAGCCACTGATACAGGTTGTGTCGACATATTATTGAGTCTTCATGCTTAAAGGTGATGTAATAGCTTTAAATGTTACCCTGTGATGAATATAATCACGAGCGTTTATTCTAGATAATCAATAACTGGAGTAATCATTCGACATACAACGATATGGGATATCTTTCATGAACATGAGCCTGAAAATCAAGTCATTACTTTTATCTACTGTGCTGTTTTGTTTATCAGCAACTGCAAGTCATGCAACGGATAGTCTAAAATTTTCTGCCGCATATATACCCGAAGCACCTCCAGGAGCACAGGTTCTGGCAGGATTCATGTATATTCATAACCCATCAAATCAGGCCATTGAGATCACCGCCGTTAGTAGTCCAAATTTTGACTCGGTAGAAATGCATTTATCTAAAGAAGTAAACGGCATTGCGAAAATGCTACCGCAGAAAAGCTTGAAGATTGTAGCAAATTCTACTCTTGCCTTACGTCCAGGTAGCTACCATTTAATGCTAATAAAACCTAAACAAGCTATACGTGGTGGAGATAACGCTTTGATTAAATTTTCACTATCAAACAGCACTACACAAGAACTGCAAATTGCAGTTAAAAAGAAATTAAAGAAGGCTCGTATCATGAAGTGCGCCGCTGGAAAATGTGGCGGCGGCTAACGCCCACCGCGAACAAACCTTAATAAACTCACTAGACATTATTTATGAAAGCATCGATTACAGACTACTTAAAATCTACACCTTTTTATTTTCTTCCCCATCACGCTATTTCTGGTTTGGTTTTTTTTGTCGCGCGTATTAAATGGGCGCCTGTGAAGAATATTTCACTGAAAATATATCTCGGCCTACATGAAGTTAATATGTCAGAAGCCGTTGAAGAAAACCCATATGCATATGAAAACTTAAATGCGTTTTTCACACGCGCATTAAAAAGCGATGTAAGGCCAATAGATACAACTGAAAACAGTATGTGTTGCCCGGTAGATGGCAAAGTGAGTCAGGCAAAAAAGATAGACAACGGCCGTGTTTTTCAAGCCAAAAATCATGATTACAGCTTATTAGAATTAGTTGGTGGAATTAACGAGCTCGCCGAGCCATTTAAAAATGGCAAGTTTGCAACCATATATTTATCGCCCAGAGACTATCACCGAATTCACATGCCAATGGATGGCAAGCTCACTGATATGGTTTATGTTCCTGGCCGTTTATTTAGCGTAGCACCACATACCGTCAACACGGTGCCACGTTTATTTGCCCGTAACGAACGACTTGTTTGTAAGTTTGAAACTGCTCATGGCCCAATGATTATGATTTTGGTAGGCGCTGTTAATGTATCCGCAATCGACACGGTTTGGGCCAGCTCTGTCACCCCACCCAGTAAGCGTAAAGTTATTCATACACATTATGAAAATGTAGATATTAGTTTAAAGAAAGGCGCAGAAATGGGTCGCTTTAACCTGGGTTCAACCGTTGTATTACTAATGGGTGAGAACTGTAATTTAGAAGATGCCATTACACACGATGAGCCAGTTAAGCTAGGACAGTTAATGGCTAAGTACTCATAATAAAAATTAAAGATGTGCAGTTTGAGAATTAATATTCGCAGCTACATATTTTAATCTCCAGTTTCAAACGCAATAACATCACGTATATGATTAGCCTGAGTCAGCACCATCAACAGACGATCCAGACCAATCGCTACTCCTGAACACTCTGGCATTCCTGCCTTTAATGCCTTTAATAAATGCAGGTCTATTGGCATAGCCTTTTGTCCGCCTTGTTCACGTAATTTATTTTCATTTGTAAATCGTGCAGACTGCTCTTCCGCATCTGTCAATTCATAAAATCCATTCGCCAATTCAAGTTCGCCGGCAAATAATTCAAATCGATGTGCGATACGCGAGTCATGCTTACTCAGTTTTGCCAGAGCTGCCTGTGACGCAGGGTAATCATATAAAAATGTAAATCCATTTTTTGAAAAACTGGGGCCAATGCTTATTACCATCAACCAGTCTAACCACATATCTTTATCATCCATATCCATTCCTTGTGGAATAGATATATTATTATCTCTTGCGCATTTTTCGAGTTGTTGTGCATCTGCTTCTAACGGATCGATAGCGAGCTTATTTTGAAATGCCTGTTGGTAGCTTATTCGTTGAAAAATTATATCTTTCTGTTTATCAGAGAATATATTTTTAATCAGCTCTTCCATCTCATCCATTAAAGCATGGTGATCCAGGCCTAGCCGATACCACTCCAGCATACTAAATTCTGGATTGTGATTTGTACCTTGTTCATCGACTCTAAAAACACGCGAAATCTGAAAAATATCGCCACTACCCGATGCCAGTAATCGCTTCATATAAAATTCTGGTGACGTATGCAAATAGTAATCAGATTGATTAAATTGTGTTTTAAAACTCTCTAGCTGTGGGTCGGTGATAGCCGATTTTGAGAGTATCGGCGTTTCCACCTCCAGCACGTCACGCGCAGCAAAAAAAGCCCGAATACTTTGCAGTACCCGGGCTCTTATTTTTAATGTCTCTAACGAAGCAGCTGGCTTCCAGTTATCAGTCATTATTAGATCTTTACTCAGTCTTCCACTTAATCTTTAACGCGAGAGACATATTCTCCACTGCGTGTATCAATTTTTAGCACTTCACCTATTTCAATAAACAAAGGTACTTTTACAACTGCACCGGATTCCAGTGTCGCAGGTTTAGTACCGCCTTGTGCTGTATCACCTTTTAAACCAGGGTCAGTTTCTGCTACTGCCAACTCTACAAAATTAGGCGGTGTTACAACCAGTGGTACGCCATCCCATAAAGTAACCGTGCAGAGCTCCTGAGCTTTTATCCATTTACCTGATTCAGCTAATGCAGAATCGGGGGCTGCAACTTGTTCAAAACTAACGGGATCCATAAAGTACCAGAATTCACCGTCATTGTATGAAAACTCCATATCAACATCAATTACATCTGCCGCCTCTACTGACTCACCAGATTTAAAGGTTTTTTCAAGTACGCGCCCTGTTTTAAAATTACGTAATTTAACGCGGTTAAATGCTTGGCCCTTACCGGGCTTTACCAGTTCGTTTTCGATAATCGAACATGGGTCGCCGTCTAACAATAATTTCAGACCGCCTTTAAATTCATTTGTACTGTATGATGCCATTTGTATAACCTATATGGGCGTAAAAGCAGCACATATGATACTCGGAACAGCCGATAATGCCAAAAACTATACCGTTTAATTCGCCTAACGCTGCCTCACCCTTATCCACCAGTTGGCAGCAACAATTGGCCCAGGCTTCTATTACACCTCAATCACTACTAAAAACACTGGGACTTCCCCTCGATGAATTTGGCGATTTTCTGAATGCTCATAAGCAATTCAGCCTGAAAGCCCCACAAGCCTATATAAATAAAATTCAGCTAAGCACCCCCAATGACCCACTCTTATTACAAATAATGGCTCAATCGCAGGAGTTATTAGCGGTAGATGGATACAATACTGACCCAGTAGGTGATATTAATTCCAGCCAAACACCCGGTTTGCTACATAAATATCACGGACGTGTATTGCTCATCGCCACCGCTGCTTGCGCTATTCACTGTCGTTATTGTTTTCGTCGACATTTTCCATACCAACAGCAACAAGCTGCTAGAGATGACTGGCAAGATGCCATTAACTACATAATGAAGGATGAAAGTATCGAGGAAGTTATATTAAGTGGTGGCGACCCATTGGTGTTATCTGATGACAAACTTAGCTCGCTCATTAGCCAGTTAGAAGCTATTCCACACCTTAGCCGCCTACGTATTCACAGTAGATTGCCGGTTGTTTTGCCAGACCGCATAACAGATGACTTAGTAAACCGCTTATCATCCAGTCGTTTCAATGTCTGCATGGTGATTCATGCCAATCACGCCAATGAAATTAGCGAGGCCGAAATTAAAGTGTTACGCAAACTCCAGTATGCGGGCATTCACCTGCTCAATCAGGCCGTTTTACTAAAAGGCATTAATCATACTTTAAATGAGCAAATAGACCTGTCTAATAGACTATACGGCGCTGGCGTCATGCCTTACTACCTACATTTACTCGATCCGGTACAGGGTGCTGCGCATTTCGAAGTGAATGAAAAGCATGCATCCGAGTTAATCTCGGGCATGCGCAGCAAACTCCCAGGCTTTTTAGTCCCTAAACTGGTTCGTGAAATTGCTGGTGAAGACAGCAAAACCCCCGCCAATGAACTATAAAACATGTGGTATTCTACTGAAACAGTCTTAAAAGAAGCGGGTATCTGGCTGTTTTTATTAAATAATAATTAAGCGTTGCCATAAAGTAGGATAAACTACTCCTACAGGATGTAATAACGTCAGGGCAACCTATTGCACAATTTGGATTAAAGCTCGTCTAACAAATAATATGAAACTAAACGTTCCAGAACAGACAGAACCCTCAAAGGATGATTTTCCAAACCATCCAAAGAAAGTAAAAAAATGGCTAGCCGAATTAAAGCGCGCCAATATGGGGGATTTCACACGAAAGCTTTACAATGGAATACTGACTTTAAATCGTCAGTCTATGTCACCTAAGTATCGCTTGGAAAATATGGAAATACTGCGTGAACCTAGCAGACATATTTTTAATCAATTACACAAACACTTTGTTAACCGTACTCTTCCACTACCTGAAAAAAGCCAAAAAATTGTACACCTCAATCAGGCACTTTTACATGAAATGGCCACCGGTTACAAAATACTGATTTTTGAAGCATCGAACAATCTCGTAAAAGTTGATAATAAAATAATATTAATTGCTTGTGAACGTGCCCTGCACTATTACTCAGAACTACTACTTCGTTCTAGTCAAATTTATTCAGAACTTCCGAAGGGTACCTGGTGGGATATTCATCGCATTTATCATTATGCTGAACAGAAGAAACTACATCAGAAAGATATAAAAGATGCAGAGCTATCTATAAAGTCGACAAATACTGAAGCTTATTACAAACAAATTTTATTATTCTCTCTTGCTCGACCAAATTCACTTCGCCAGAGCGATGCAGAACGCCTATACAGATCCATTAACGAGTGGGCAAAGCTCGCATCAATTGGTGATATCTTTGCAAAAAATAAACTCAATCGATATTTTGTTAGTAAATTAGACAGCGACTTGCCACCAAACTGCGTATCAGAAGAAGATCTCAGCGGCTTAAAACACGCTCGCACAATTGAAACCAGCAAGCTTGTTGAGCATTTACAACAACTGGATAACGACAATACCGATTTGAGTAGCGTTGTCTCTATTGGCGACAATGTATCTCAGGAAACTATACGCACCTTAATATCGTCCTGGAGCCTATGCGCCAAGCGCCGTTTTTCGCGTGCTGAACGCCATGACAACATTCGAGTAACAATTGGCCTCAATCCAATTTTCGCCGCTTTAAATATAGAAACAGCTCCACCAGTACCAAAGACTAAAAAAATGTCTAAAACATTTGCACTGGAATCTATCCCAGATAATGAAAAAGCAAGTGCAAATAAAGATATGTTTTCTCAACAGGACTCAACATTTTTTATAACTCATCCTGAAATGAAAAGTGAAACTGAACGTTCCGCTGGTGCATGGGATATGGTTGCAAAAGGCCGTACTCTAACGGAAAGCTATGCACAGGAACTTCAGGAACAGGATGACTCTATCGGTGCTTTATATAAAGAAACCCCCGATGCTCACTGGAAAGTAACCAATATCAGTGCGGGCGGCTACTGCTTGCGCTGGGATTCAGACATGCCTTCTCGCGCTTTAGTCGGCGAGTTAATTAGTATTGGCGAACTGGAATCTGATCACACTTTTCAATGGAAAGTAGGTGTTATTCGCTGGATGCAGTATAGCCGTAATGCAGGTCTGGAAATAGGCGTGCAAGTACTCTCGCCAAAGGTAATATCTTGTACTGTACAACGCCTTGAACGCAAACATGAAGAACCGTTCAATTGCCTGATGTTACCCGGCATTAAACCCATACAACAGCCATCTACTTTACTACTTCCCGCGCACGCTTTCCGTCGAGGCAATGCATTAAAAATGCATGTTTATGAAAGAGACATGGAAATCAAATTAGGAACGGTAAGAGAACATACCGGCTCTTTCACACAATTTCAGTTTTCTCAAACCACTGAGACAGACTTGCCTGAAGATAATAACGACAGCGGCAATAAAACGACATCATCTGACCCTGATGATTTTGACTCCATCTGGTCATCATTATAACAACATCTACCATGACATAATTTTTAGGATTTAACGGTGGCAAAAGAAAAGAAGATAGAGATTTTTATTGTTGGTGACTCTTTCAACAATGAAGAAAATGTTATTAAGCTGATGCGTAACTCAGGTTTTGCAGCTCATACTACTCGAGTTGAAGATGACGAAGACCTCATAGAAGCCCTCGCAAAAAAAACGCCTGATATATTACTCTATTCAATTGGCATGGAATTAATCAACCTTGCTGACACCATCAAGTGTATAGAAGAAAATGCCAAAACACTGGTACCTGTCATTGCTGTTAATCGCCCAGGACATGAAGCCGATATTGTTGAAGTAATGCGTCAGGGTGCTAGAGACCTAAGCTCCTACGACAACCCTACTCATCTTGAAATGGTCATTATTCGTGAGGCAGAAGCATTTAATAGCATCGCCAAACAGCACCAACTAGAATCTGCCATTAAAGAAACTGAAAAACGCTGCGCTACATTACTGGATTCTTCACGCGATGCCATCGCATACATACATGAAGGAATGCATGTTTACTCGAATCAGTCTTATATTGAATTATTCGGATTTGATGCATCCGATGACCTTGAAGGCATGCCTATATTAGACATGGTAGGTATAGACGACCGAAATTCTTTTAAATCATTTCTCCGCGATCGAAACGAAAATGATGAATGTGAAAAACTCGAATTAAGTTTGCGTAATTCAGAAAGCACAGAGTTTAAAGGTGAAATGGAGTTTTCCACTGCGAGTATAGATGGCGAGCCCTGCATACAGGTTATTATACGAACTCAAGCTGATAATAAGCACCTTGAAGAACAACTAGCACTATTGAGCCAAACCGATTCAGTCACTGGACTATATAATCGTCAATACTTTATCGACTCAATGGAAGATGCCGTTAACAATGCCATTGAAGGCAAAGTTAATGCCGCTACTTTGCTCATTCAATTAAATAATTTTAATGATATTAAACAAAGTGCAGGCGTTGTTGGTGCTGATCAGTTTCTAAATGAAATTTCTAGAAAATTTGAAGATACGGTTAACGCAGACGATGTACTGGCGCACTTTGAAGGTAATACTTTCTCAATAATTGCATTTAATCAAACGGCAGAATCCATAGAGTCATACGCAAAAGCTATTAGCAATGCCGTACAAAATCACATTGCCAATATTAATGAGCTATCACTAAACACAACCTGCACAATCGGCGTAAGCTTAATTGATAAAAACGCACCTGATACTGGTGAAGTTTTATTAAGAGCAGAACGCGCATGCAAGGAAGCAAAAGAAAACGGCCCTAATACAACAATAATCTATCGCCCAAAAGAAGGGGAGCTAACGCAAAAGGAAATAGATGCTCAAGTTGTTAACGATCTTAAAGAAGCACTAACAAGCAACCGTTTTGTATTGCACTTCCAGCCTGTTATCAGCCTGCATGGTGATACGGATGAGAGATATGAAGTTTTCGTTCGCATGCTAGCCAAAGACGGTAGCATTGTAATGCCTAATGATTTTTTACCTGCTGCAGATAGAACAGGTATGGCTATAGCAATTGATCGCTGGGTATTACTCAATACCATCATTACATTAACCCAATGCTGGAAAGATGGTAAGCGTACTTTGTTTTTTGTAAAGCTGGCAGCCAACTCATTAAAAGACACCAGTTTGATGAACTGGTTAAAAGAACAATTGAAAAAATATAATGTTCCTAAAGACAGCTTAATTTTTGAAGTTAAAGAAGCCGTAGCCGTTACTAGTCTAAAGTATACGGCTGAACTTGCTAGATCATTACAAGAACTAAACTGTGGTTTTGCTTTAGATGACTTTGGAACAGGCAGCAATCCATTTGAACTGTTGAAACATATTCCTGCTGATTATCTCAAGCTTGAGCGATCATTTATGGAGGATTTATCAACCAGTACTGAAAATCAGGATGC
>Ga0316209_1002823_pt1 | contig 12983 bp, 11 predicted proteins | sample 6monopyrite_MG_FD_204945 | JGI IMG/M metagenome (GOLD analysis project Ga0316209, IMG submission 204945) | Microbial mat bacterial communities from mineral coupon in-situ incubated in ocean water Damariscotta River, Maine, United States -... | ecosystem: Environmental > Aquatic > Marine >...
TCCCGTCTCGGGAACACCGAAGGTCGCTCGGTCGGAGGCGATGGCGAGATCGCATGCGCACATCAGCCCCATTCCGCCGGCCAGCGCATGGCCGTTGACCCGGGCGATTGTCGGCTTGGTCGTCTGCTCGAAGGTCTTGAAGAGGCTGATGATCGGATTGGCGGGATGGGCCGGGTTCGCTTCGAAGGGCGAGTCGCCGCCGCTCGCTTTGAGGTCGCCGCCGGCGCAGAAGGCCTTGTCGCCGGCGCCGGTCAGCACGACTGCGCGCACGTTGGCGTCCGCCTGGGCCTCGACGAGCGCTTGGGCGATCAGGCCCGCGACTTCGTCATTGAGCGCATTCCGCTTTTCCTCGCGGTCGAGGGTGATCCACTGAACCCGGTCACGAATCTCGGCGCGAACGGGCGGGGCTTCCGATGCAGGGGGCATGAATGAGTGTCTCGCTGTTGAATATTGAGGGAGACTCAATAAAAAAGACCAATAAGTCAAGCTGGTTGGGAAGATATGTGTGAAAATATCGGCCATCGTTGAGATGATCTCGAAAATGAGATGCGAGATGGAGGAGCACGATGTCGGCCGGATTCAGCTTGAATGAAGATCAGCAGGCGATTCTTGATGCAGCGGACCAATATGGCCGTGAGCAGCTGCTGCCGCTGGCGAAGCGCATGGACGACGAAGAGTGGTGGCCGGACGATGAGTTCCGGGCGCTCGGCCGCGAGGGTTATCTGGGGATCACGGTGCCGGTCGAGCTCGGAGGCGCTGGACTCGATCTCTTTTCGAGTGGTCTCGTCCTGCAGGCCTTTTCGCGCTGGAACTATGCGCTCGGTCTTTCGTGGGTTGCCCACGAAAACCTCTGCATGAACAACATCCTCAGGAACGGCTCGCCGGAACAGGTCGAACGTTATGTCCCCGGCCTCTCCGACGGCTCGCTGATCGGATGCCTCGGCTTGACGGAGCCCGGCGCGGGTTCAGATGCCCTGGGCTCGATGGCGACGACGGCGGTGCGCGATGGGGACGATTACATCGTGAATGGGCGCAAGCTCTACATCACGAATGGCCCCGTCGCGGATATTTGCCTGCTCTATGTGAAGACGGATCTATCGAAGGGTGCGCACGGAATCACGGCCCTGGTCGTTGATATGAAGAGTCCCGGCGTCACGGTGGCGCAGAAGATGATCAAGATGGGCTTTCGAGGCTCTCAGACGGCAGAACTCGCCTTCGACGATTGTCGTGTTCCTGCTGCGAACGTGATCGGCAAGGAGAATGAAGGCGTTAAGTGTGTGATGAGCGGGCTGGACCTCGAGCGTGCCATGATCACGCCGATTGCTGTCGGCATGGCGGAGCGCGCGCTCCAGCTCTCGGTCGACTTCGCGAAGGAGCGCAAGCAATTCGGTGAGCCGATCGCGAATTTTCAGATGATCCAGTCACGGCTCGCCGAAATGGCCGCGCTCGTCGAGACGATGAAGATCTACAACTATTATGCGCTGGCTTCGATGAACGATTTGCCGCCAGGAGAGGGCGGTCGCGGCGAAGTCCACAAGGTCGCAGCGACCTCCGTGATGTATGCGGCGGACTCCCTCAACAAGGTGCTCGATCACGCCTCCCAGATTCATGGCGGCGTCGCGTATATCTGGGAAACCGAGATCAACCGTCTCTATCGCGGGATCAAGCTGCTCGAAATTGGCGCGGGAACGACCGAAGTGCGCAAGATGATCATTGCGCAGGAGCTGCTTTCGGGCTGAACTTCTGCCCATGATCAACGAATCTGAGTTCTCGGGAGAGCGCCGACGGATCGCGAATCTCTCCCTCGCTGTGCTGGTCTGCGTCAACGTCATGAGCCAGCTCGATCGGCAGATCATGAGCGTGCTGGTCGAGTCGATTCGCGTCGACCTCGTCCTGACCGACCAACAGATCGGGAATCTGGTCGGGATTGCCTTCGGCGTGTTTTACGTCCTAGCCGGGCTCCCACTCGGTCGACTCGCCGACCGAACGAATCGTCGTAACGTGATCGTCGCGGTTCTGAGCTTCTGGAGTCTGGCAACCGCCGCGTGCGGCTTCGCGCGCGGCTATTGGGAACTCTTCCTAGCGCGGGTCGGCGTTGGGATCGGTGAAGCGGGCTGCGCACCCGCCGCGCAGTCGATTCTCTCGGAGATCTTTCCTAAGGAGCGAATCGGGCGCGCCCTCGCGACGTATCAAGTCGCGATCTCGATCGGCATCCTCGTGGGTCTCGTCGGCGGCGGCTGGCTGGCAGACCAGTTTCATTGGCGAACGGTTTTCATGATTGTCGGCTTTCCCGGCCTCGCGATGGCGCTGATCGTGCGCCTTGTATTGAAGGAGCCCGAACGAACCGAAGGCGAGGTGCTTGAGCCGGTTCTTGTGGTCCTCAGGACGCTGTGGTCGATGAAAACGATTCGCCACCACATGGCGGCATGTTCGATTCATACGATGACTCTTGCGGCGACGGCGACGTTCAACTTTGCCTTCATGCTCCGAGTGCACAACATGACGAACACGCAAGCGGGGCTCACGATCGGATTGATCACGGGCCTGGCCGGCGGATTTGGCACCTATATGGGGGGCTATCTCGGGGACCGACTCGCCCAGCGCGATCCGCGCTGGCGAATTGGCTGCCTTGCGGTTGGCGCCGTTGTTTCGATCCCATTCACGGTTGGGGCGTATCTGAGCGACAGCCTTCCGCTCACCATCATGGGTCTCACCATCGGCGTCATCGGAAGCTATATGTACGCCGGCGCGGGACATGCAGTCGCCCAGTCCCTTGTTAGCCAACGCATGCGCGCCATGACCGCTGCGTCGATGCTCTTCGCGATGAACCTGTTCGGTTATGCGGTGGGTCCCTCCGTCGCTGGGGCGATCAGTGACCTCTTCGGAGGCGGTGAAGCGCTTCGCTATGCGCTGGCGGTGATGAACGGATTGTTGCTCTGGGCGGCATTGCACTATTTCCTGGCGATGCGGACCTATCGCGAAGACCTCGCGAGGGTGGCCTGAGGTGGGTGAAGAGGCGTCCGAGCAGAGCGGTCCGCCGCGGTTCGCGATCTCGTTCATCCTGATCACGATTCTGATCGACACGCTCGGTTTCGGCATGATCGCTCCGGTCATGCCCGAGTTGATCTCGGAGTTGACCGGGGAGGGAATGGCCGAGGCCGCTGTTTATGGCGGCAGTCTGATGTTCCTGTTCGCGGGGGTGCAGTTTTTCGCGGCGCCCGTATTGGGCAACCTCGGAGACCGCTTCGGACGGCGACCGATTCTGTTGATCTCGCTCGCCACCCTCGGCCTCGACTACATCCTGATCGCCTTGGCGCCTTCGATTACCTGGCTCTATGTCGGCCGCTTTATCTCGGCGATCGCGAGCGCGACTTTCGGCGCGGCGAATGCTTGGGTCGCCGATGTTTCCTCGCCCGAGGATCGCCCCAAGCATTTCGGCTATTTGAGCGCCGCCTGGGGGCTCGGGTTCATGCTCGGCCCGGTGTTAGGCGGAATCCTCGGCGAGTATGGCGCGCGGGTGCCGTTCTGGGTTGCCGCGGGGCTGGCGCTCTTGAACGTCCTTTACGGATTCTTCGTTCTTCCCGAGTCGTTGGCGGTCGAAGATCGGCGTGCCTTCAGTATTCGCCGCGCGAACCCGATCGGGGCGCTTCTGCAGATTCGAAAATACCCTGCCTTGATCGGTCTCTTCGCGGTGCTCATCCCCTATCAAATCGCGCATGACGCGAACCCCGCGGTCTGGGGTTACTACGCGATGCATAAGTTTGACTGGACCGTTTCGGATGTTGGCTGGTCGCTCTTTGCGGTCGGCGCTTCGATCATGCTGGTGAATGCAGTGATGGTGGCTCCCGTGATCGCAAGGATCGGGGAGAAGGGGGCGGTCGTTCTCGGCTTTGCTGCGATGTCCCTCGGCTTTTTCATTTTCGCTTTCGCGACCGAGAGTTGGATGATGTACGCGGGGATCGTGCCCTTCGCTCTCGTCGGCGTGGCTCAGCCGGCCCTTCGCGGCATGATGGCGAATCGCGTCCCGGCGGATTCCCAGGGCGAGCTTCAAGGGGCGACGTCGAGCCTGATGAGTCTGACGATGATCGCGTCTCCGCTGATCATGACGGGGCTCTTTCATAATTTCAGTCACGACGAAGCGGAGATCGTGTTCCCCGGGGCTCCCTTTCTTGCGGCCTCGATCCTGGCGCTGCTGGCGCTCCTCATTTTCGCCCTGGCGACTCGATCCCCTTCGGATGCTTCCTCCGTCGGAAGCGCAGGTTAGGCGTACGCGTGGAACCCGATTCAAAGGATCTCGAACGCATCTTCTCTTCGTGTTTTGAGGCGTCGCATTCGACGGTGCTTGAGGGCGGTGGCGACGAGCCGCTCTACTTGCCGTCTGCGGAGGGGGACTCCGCGCCGAATCGGGTCGTCTACCGCGAGGACTATTTCGCGAGCGCGCTCCACGAGGTGGCGCATTGGTGTTTGGCGGGCGCGGACCGGCGTCGCCTCGAGGACTACGGATACTGGTACGCGCCGGATGGCCGGGACGAGGAGCAGCAGCTCGCCTTCGAGCGCGCCGAAGCACGGCCCCAGGCATTGGAGTCGATTTTCTCCGACGCTTGCGGCTTTGCGTTTAATCTGAGTGCCGACAATCTCGCCGCGGGGATGGGCCCGACGAGCCGCTTCGCTGATGCTGTCGCTGCTGAGCGGAAGGTGTTTCTTGAGAAGGGGCTACCGGTTCGCGCGGATCGTTTCTGTCGGGCCCTGCGTCTGTACTACTCCGGGGACGACTCCGGGGACTAGCCCGGCTATGACTCCGAGCCCGACTCCGGCGGGAGTACGCGTGAGCGAAGTCCTCTGAGCGAGGAACGACCGCTGCCTGTTATTCGACGGTCGATTCGGCGGTTTCGGAATTGCCGTCTTCCGGTTGGAAGACCAGTCGAATCGCCTGTCGGCGCGTCTTCGGCTCATCGTTCGATAGGGCATAACGCCACTCGCGTACGGCACGGAGGGCGACGCCGTCAAAGATCAGAGGGGGATTTGAATCGACGATGATGGGCGCATCCGTATCGCCGCGCGGCGTGACACCGAACTCGACCACCGCGTAGCCCCCCACTCCGGCTCGCTGGGCGAGGGGCGGGAAGCCGACGGGGGCGCGATCGACCGCGGGGCGCGGGGTTTCGTTCGTGGCGACGCGATCCGCGGCAGCGAGGATCCAGTCGCGATAGTTGGGGTCGTTCTCGACGCGCCGGAGGACACGGAGGCGCTCGCGCGCATCGTCGGAGGCGAAGGAGAGCGGAGCGTTTCGGACGATCTCGCGATAGGTCTCGCGGGCACCGCTGATGTCGTTCGCGAGTTCCTGGCAGAAGCCTTCGAGGAGATCGAAGGAGTGGCGGATCTCAGAAGCGCCCCAGCTCTTCACGTCGGCTGAGCGGTAGGTTTGCTCGACGGTGGAGCAGTCCCCCTCGACGTAGGCGCGGTAGGCCTGCTTCGCGGATTCGATGCTCGCGCTATCCGCCGTGGTTTGCTGTGGGGCCGAGGGCTGGGGGCGATTGGACTGACAACCCAGGCTGAGGGACAGGGAAATCAGGGCAATCAGGAAGAGCGTTTGACGCATGATCCGACTCCGAAAGTAGAGAACCGAGTTGAATATAGACGATCTGCGTGGCGGCGGTTCGTCTCGGTCAGATCGAGGACGACCAGACCGTGGAATCGGGGATACAACCGGTTTGGCAGAAGAGCTCGATGCGGACTCGACGAGGCGTACAACGAGGCGCCCTCGGGATTTCGATCTCTCTTGATCCGTGCCCTGGAACCAATTCGGCCCGTCAGCTTCGGGTGAGCGCGCGGGTGAATCGGTCGAGTAGTGCCTTTTGGCGGGCGACGACTTCGTCGTCCGTGATATTTCGTCCGGCGAGCGGCTCGAGAATTCTCTGCGAGAGAAAGAAGCCCGTCGTCAGATTGAACATCGCGATCGTTTCGAGAGCGAGGTCGAGTCGGTCTACATCGTCGTTGTTCACAAGTGCCGTTCGGCCCGCGATCGCTTGTGCGAAGAGTCGGTCCAGCCAGTCCTTGATCATCCGGTTGCCGACACTCGTTGGGTCGCCTTGCAACGCGCGCTGAAAGAGCGAGGACATCTTGGGGTGTTCGAGCAGGAGGTCCGTCATGATGCCGGCGAGGGTTGACTGGATCTCATCCGGGGCGGTCGCCCGCATGGCACTTCCGAGGGCGAGGGAGAGCGGTTCGAGTGCTCGGTCGAGGACCGCTGCATAGAGCGCTTCCTTGTTCCGGTAGTGGTTGTAGAGACCGGGCTGTTGGATCCCTGCGCCACGGGCGATTTCTCGGAGTGAGGCCGATTCGTACCCCCGCTCGGCGAAGAGCGCCTCCGCCGCATTCAGGATTCGGCCGCGGGTCGCTTCGCCCTTGGTCGGTCGTCGCACAGCATCGCTCGGCGATTGCTCTCTCGGAGCTGGCGCCTGGTCCTGTTCTGCGGCTTGGGTGCGCGGCATGTTGGGCCTCAGGAGGGGTAGAGAATGCGACGGGAGTAGGGGAGGAGGAGGGCGACCTCATCTTAGACCTTGAATAAAAATTATCAATCGATAATTTATAGTCTCAAGGAGGACCCGACCCATGCGTATTTCTGACGTCGTGAGTGACGACGCGAGTTTGATTCGCCGCCAGGCGTGGAGTGATCCCGACGTCTATGCCCTCGAGAAGAAGGGGATCTTCGCCAAGGCCTGGCTCTTCCTGGCTCACGAGAGCCAGATCAGGGAGCCCGGCGACTTCGTGCAAGCCTATATGGGCGAGACGCCGATCATCGTTTCACGAGGCCCGGACCAGAACGTCTACGCGAACATCAACAGCTGCACCCATCGCGGCCTCCCCGTCTGCCGTTCCGACCACGGCAACACGAAGAGTTTCGTGTGTCCCTATCACAACTGGAACTACGACGTGACGGGCAAGCTCCAGGCGATTCCGCAGGAGCGGCATGTCGAAGGCCGTCCCGATAAGAGTCAGCTCGGACTGAAGGCGGTTCCGCGCGTCGAGTCCTGGAACGGGATGATCTTCGGCTGCTTCGATCCCGAGGTCGAATCCCTCGACGATTACCTGGGCGATATGCGCTTCTACCTGGATGCGTTCTTCGGGCGCTTTCCGCAGGGCATCGAATTCTACGGCGCGCCCCAGCGCTGGAAGATCAATGCGAATTGGAAGCTCCCGGTCGAGAATCAGCTCGGTGATGTGAACCACGGCCCCTTCCTCCACGCGGCGGTGATCCCACCGGAAGCGAATGCCGAGGTCTTCGAGCTTGGACTGAGCGCGGTGCCCAAGCCGGGGCATGGGGCGACGTTCCGGCTCATGCCTGAGGATGCACCGGTCGAGAGCGTGGCTTGGGGCTTCGAGGGATTGGCCACGCTGTTAGGCGGAGTCGAAGTTCAGGAATACCTGCGTGAAATCCAGGCACAGGCAGCGGAACGCGTGGGGCCGCTGCGCGCGCGCATGAAAGGGCTCACCTACGGGGTCTACCCGAACCTCTCCTTTCTCTGGTCGAATACCGCTTTCAAGGTCTCGCACCCGAGAGGGCCGGGGCAGGTCGAATACTGGTGTTGGTCCGTCGTTCCGGCGGATGCACCCGACGAGTTCAAGAAGATTCTGCGCGGGAACCACACGGCGTTCTTTGGGCCCGGCGGAATCCTCGAACAGGAAGACTCTGAAGCCTGGGTTCAGCAATTTCAGGGCGCGAAGATCGAGAACGTGGATGATCGCCCCTTCTTCTATGGGCTCGGTCTGGATGAGGAGAAGGCGCATCCGGACCTCCCCGGACTCGTTAGCGTGACTGCGAACGAGTTTTACGCGAGGCACTTCTTCAAGAGATGGCGTGCGGCGCTCGAGGAGGTGGAATCATGAGCGCCGAAGCAGCGATCGCCGAAGCGATGCCGGTCACGCCCGAACTCCAGCACGCGGTCGAGCAGTTCTACTACCGCGAGGCGCGCTTACTCGACAATCGCCAATACCAGACCTGGCTCACGCTCTGCAGCGAGTCCATTCGCTATGTCATGCCGGCGCGAACGAATCCCCTCGTCGACAATGCCGCGCGCGGCGATGAAGCGATGATTAGCGTTGAGCATGAACTCGAAGGTGTTGAATCGGAGGGCACGCCGATTCGGAACGAGACGTACCCCTATCTCATGCTTCGAGTCGAGCGGAGCTTCAAGCCGAACGCGTGGGCGGAGAACCCGCCGGCGCGAACGCGGCGAATCGTGGGGAACGTCGAAATTTCGAATGTGCTGGAGGACCGGCTCAGCGTGACGAGCGTTTTCCACCTCTTCTACAGCCGACCGGGGAGCGAGAACTTTCTCTACGCCGGGCAGAGGCGCGATGTCCTCCTTCGGGAGGGCGACAGCTACCGAATCCTCGATCGTGTAATCGTGATGGATGTTGCCGAGATCGCGCTGCCGACGCTGGGGCTCTTCTTCTAGGCCGCCGAACTTGGGATCAAGCCTGGGCGTCTGCCTCAAGCGCGCGATGGATTTCGTTGACATCGCCGCTCATGGGGCCGACTTCGACCTTGGCGGCTTCGGCGATTCGCTCGAAGGCTTGCCGGAACCGGGCCACGAAAAGATCGACGTCGGGGACGATGTCGGGATCACAGTTGAAGCCGATGCCCATCGTTCCCGCGTAACTCGTGAGCGCGATCCCCAGGCCCATGCCCTCCATTAAGGGGACAGCGGGATAGATCGCGCGTGCCCTGGCTCCATGGAAGTAAAGTGGCTGCTGCGGGCCCGGGACGTTCGTCACGATCGTGTTGATGGGGCCGCCCATTGCCTGTGCGCCCAAAGAGAGGAGGGTGGATGGGGTCCATTCCTGGACCTGATTCATCATCTGAACGCCGATCGCCTGGTTGGTCTCCTTCAGTTCTTCCGTCAGCTCGTGAATCATCTCGAGCTGCTTCTTCGGATCCGAATCGCGGATGGGCAGCGGGATAATCCAGGAAGAGACCTTGTTCCCGAGGTCTCCTTTCTCCTCTTCTTTGCGGATGGAGACCGGCGTCGAGACCTTGAACTCGACGCCCGAAACATCGACCCCCTTGCCCAGCAAGTATTCCCGCACGGCCCCCGTCACGATTGTGAGCACCACGTCGTTGATCGAGCAGCCAAGGCCCCGGCGAATCGCCTTGAGATCGTCGAGCTTGCAGGAGACCCATTCGAAGCGACGCTGCGGTCCGAGCTTTCCGTTGAGCGGCGTGTCGTCCGCATTCATGCCCATGCCGAAGAGTCGGGAGAGGGCGGTCGCTCGTTTCGAGAGATCTTCTCGGAGATCTTCGGTCTCATCGACGAAGCTGCGGAAGTCGCGCACGATTTCGAGGGGGATCCCGACGGTCCGCCGACTCTCGTTCAAGAAAAGTTCGAGGCGGCGCGGGGCGGGACGCGGCTGGAAGGGTTCGGGTGGCGCGAGCTCTCGCGGCTCAGGCGAGGTCGAGAATTGGATGTTCGCGAGGTCGACCCCCGAGGCGCCGTCGATCATGCAATGGTGAATCTTCGTGATCATCGCGAACTGCTCGCCACCCTCGAGTCCCTCCACGATCCAGGTTTCCCAGAGCGGTCGGTTGCGGTCGAGGGGCTGCGCCATAACACGGGCGACTAGGTCCTTGAGTTGATCGAGGGTGCCCGGCTTGGGAAGCGAGGTATGGCGGACGTGGTAGTTGAGGTCGAAACGCGGATCGTCGACCCAGACCGCGTGGTCGAAGGCAGGGATCTGGTAGAGGCGCTGCCGGTAGCGGGGGACGAGGTGGAGGAAGCTCTCCGTCGCGCGGCGCACGAGGTCGATGTCCACGCCGCCTTCTTCTCGCTCAAGTGGGCCGATGTCGAAGATATTCGTCGAGGCGACGTGCATTCGAACGTGACCCTTCTCCCAGAGAAGAAAGGAATTGTCCTGCGCGGAGAGACGATCGTAATGCCACTGAGCCATGGGGGGATCTCCATAAAGAGCAAGGGACGATGATGCCCGATCTACCGCTTGGGGGCCAACTTCAGGGGTGTGTGCCCGAATCGACTCATCTGCGAGGAGCCCGCGGCGGATGCACGGGTTTTGTTATGCGGATCGGTCGCTGGAGACGCGGTGGCGGATCGATTTCGTATGTCTGAAAGTGTCTGTTCACGATCCTAGAAGGGAGTCGCGTCATGGACCCGACCAATGCAGCGCCTTTTGTACCCGACCGAAACGGGAGCGCCCGTCCAAATGGGACAGCGCTTGGCTCGATTCGAATCTGTGACTTTACGGGACAACTCGCCGGAGCTGGCGCGACGAAGTGGTTGGCTGCATTCGGTGCCGACGTGATTCGAATTGAAGACCCGGTCAAGCAGGGGATGTGGGATGTGCTCCGTAATATGGCGCCCTTCCCGGATGATCGTCGCGGGCCGGATTTCGGCGGCGGGTTCAACAACCACAACGTCGAGAAGCGCGGCATCACGCTCAATCTGAAGACCGACCGCGGCAAGGAGATTCTTGCCGAGATCGTGAAACGGTCCGATGTCGTCTCCGAAAATTTCGCAGCGGGCGTTCTCGATCGCTGGGGGTTCGGCTGGAACGCGTTACGCGAGCTGCGCGAGGACATCATCTACGTGTCGAATTGCGGCTTCGGGCACACGGGTCCCTATGCGGAGTACAAGACCTGGGGGCCGATCGTACAGGCGATGAGCGGATTGACTTTCACGAGCGGCCTTCCGGACAATGAGCCGGCTGGGTGGGGCTATTCCTATATGGATCACACGGGGGGCATGTATATGGCCCTCGCGATTCTCTTCGCGGTGATCCACAAGCAGCGCACCGGCGAAGGGCAGTGGGTCGATCTCTCCTGCACTGAAGCCGGCCTCTCCCTGAATGGCCCGGCCATTCTCGATTGGACCGTGAATGGTCGACCCAGTCGTCGCGCAGATCGGCCCGAAGGCAATCGCTCTTCCTCGCCGCCGATGGCCCCCCACGGCATCTACGCGTGCGCTGGAGACGATGACTGGGTTTCGATCGCCTGCCGAGATGATCGCGATTGGGAGATTCTGTCCGAGATCATCGATGTGAGTTGGGCGCGCGACGGCAAGTGGAAGACGCTTGCGGGACGGATCGAGAATCAAGATGAACTCGATGAGCGGATCACGTCCTGGACGGAATCCCAGGACAAGTTCGAGATTCAGCGCCGAATCGTCGGAGCCGACGTGCCAAGTGCCGCGGTGCAAAAGCCCGCGGAGCGAATCGATCAGGATCCGGGCACGAGTGAGTTCGGACTCTGGCCGGTCGCGGAGCACGCGAAGATGGGTCGGCTGACCGTCGATGGCCTTCCCGCGCATTTCTCGAAAACGGATTGGACGATCGAGCGCGGTGGTCCCTGCGTTGGGCAGCACACCGACGAAGTGCTGGCCGAATTGCTTGGCTACGACGAAGACGAAATTGCTCGACTACATGAGGACGGGATCGTATGAGCGCCTTACACGGAACGCGCGTTGTTGAGATCGCGAATGAACGCATCGCCTATGCCGGCAAGTTAATGGGGGATATGGGCGCAGACGTTGTGCTCGTCGAGCCGGGGCAGGGCGACCCCTGTCGCGCCTATCCACCCTTCGCTGAGGATGCGGCTGCGAGTGGGGACAAGCCCGAGAGCCTCTACTGGTGGCACTACAACACGAGCAAGCGCGGGATCGCACTTGATCTGGAGCAGTCGGCCGCGCGCGAGGCCTTCCTGGCGCTGATCGCGAGTGCGGACGTCCTGATCGAGTCCGAGGCCCCCGGTCGCTTGGCGGCGTTGGGGCTCGACTATGAAGATCTGCGCGCGGTCAAGCCGGATCTGATTCATGTTTCGATGACGCCCTTCGGTAGGGACACGTCGCGGCGCGATGAACCCGCGGTTGATCTCACGATCCTCGCGGGTGGGGGTCCCGTCTGGAGCTGTGGCTACGACGATCATTCGATCCCACCGATTCGCGGCGGAGGGAACCAGGGCTATCAGACCGGCTGTCATTATGCGGTGCTGTCGGCTCTGACGGCGATCTTTCATCATGGTGTGACCGGCGAGGGCCAGTTCATCGACGTGAGCATGCACGCCTCGGCCAATATCACGACGGAGATGTCGTCGTATTTCTACCACGTCGAGCAGCAGACGGTCGTTCGGCAGACGGGGCGCCACGCGATGCCCATGATGACGATGCCGGTTCAGATCAAGTGCAAGGACGGACGTTATGCGACGACGGGTATGCCGCCGCGTTCGCCCAAGGGCTTTGGTGATCTCTATGACTGGCTTGATGAACTCGGGCTGGTGGATCAGCTTCCCGAGGCACTCTTCCTCGACAATGCGCGCCATCGGGAGTCAATCGGCTTCGCGGATATCGGGGTCGATGACGAGGTGACCGCGATCTACGCAGCAGCGCGGGATGCGATCACCCTGATCTGCAAGAACTCGACCGTCGACGACTTCTTTAACGGAGCGCAGAAGCTCGGGATTACCGTCGGCTCGATTCTCTCCCCCGAAGAGGCCTACGAGAATCCGCATTTCGTCGCCCGGGGATATCAGGTCGAAGTGGAACATCCGGAGCGAGGCGATGCGATCCGCTACCCGGGCGCGCCTTATCAGCTTCCGGCGAGTCCCTGGAAGATCAGCCGACGGGCACCGCGACTCGGTGAACATGACGACGAGATTCTGGGCGCACTCGGCTATGACGCGGCTGCGCGAGAAGCGTTTCGCGAGACCGGGCGAGATCGATAGTTTACGGGTGTATCAAGCCAGGGGGAGCGTGAACTCGATCGTGGTTCCCACGGCGATCTCGCTCGTGATGTGGAGTTCGCCGCCATGTTCCTTCACGATTCCATGGACGACGGAGAGCCCGAGGCCTGTTCCGCCGGAGTCGAGGCGCGACGTAAAGAAGGGGTCCGTGACGTGGGCGAGCTCCGCGTCCGGGATGCCGCGGCCATTGTCCTTTACCGCGATCACCGCAAACTCGCCGTCGATTCGGCGTTCG
>Ga0316209_1002825_pt1 | contig 12982 bp, 14 predicted proteins | sample 6monopyrite_MG_FD_204945 | JGI IMG/M metagenome (GOLD analysis project Ga0316209, IMG submission 204945) | Microbial mat bacterial communities from mineral coupon in-situ incubated in ocean water Damariscotta River, Maine, United States -... | ecosystem: Environmental > Aquatic > Marine >...
CGCCTGGAATTTCGGCGTGCTCCCTGCGAATGGCCTGGATGACGTCATCGGCGGTAACCTCGTAGGCACGCATGCGGTTCGCGTCGAGCCAGACTTGAATCTCGCGCTCGCGACCCCCGACCAAAGTAACGGAACCCACACCGCGAACGCGTTGAAGACGTTCCTTGACCTCGTCCTTGGCAAACCGGGTGAGGTCGCGAATGGGAATGTTGCCCGCAATCATGATGGCGAGAATGGGCTGCGAATCCGGGTCTACCATTTCGACGATGGAAGGCTCCGTGTCCGGCGGAAGATGTCGTCGCGCTAGCTCGACTTTGGCTCGCACTTTTTGGACAGCGGCTTCTGCGTTCATCTCGAGCGCGAATCGCGCGACGACCACCGAAAGCCCCTCAGAGCTCGTCGAACTGAGCTCTTCGAGCGAAGCAAGGTTGCTAATTTCCTCTTCGAGCACTTCAGTGACTTCGGTTTCGATGGTGCCAGGCGTCGCCCCTTCGAGGACGGTCGTGACCGTGATGATGGGCATTTCGACCTGGGGAAAGAAGTCGACGCCGATTCGGTCCAGCGATATCCAACCCAGCGCGACAAGCGCAGCGGAGGCCATGATGGCGAAGACTGGCCTTCGTACTGAAAGGTCAGAAATCCACATGGGCAGTCCGTACGACGATGGGTGTTCCTTCAACGAGACGAGGCAGGGACGGTCCCGTTAGAACTTGGTCTCCCGCGGCTAGGCCTGAAACGACCTCGAAACGGCTTGCATCGAGGTCCAAAACATCGACAGCCCGTTTCGTCGCCGTCGCGTTCCCAGACGTGAACACATAACGGCCTCCATTGTTTCCCAGGACGGCGCGGCGTTCGATAACGAGCGCTTGGCGTGCTTCGGGACGGAGCTCCGCGCGGACGAACAGCCCCGGCTTCACCGATAGGTCATCGTTCTTGATGGGGATTCGGACTTCGAATGCACGACTCGCCAGGTCTATCCGGTCGTTCAGGATGAGAACCTCGCCCTCGTAGGGCTGCGGCAGGCCATCAATGTGGAGCGTCGCAGGAGTTCCGAGCTTGATGCTGGCGAGATGCAGCGCAGGAACCTGGACGATGGCGGCGACAATGTCGATTTTCATGAGCTGAATGACGTGTGAGTTGCTGCTCAGCATCGTCCGCATCATCACGCCCTCGTCGACAAGACGCGCGGTGACCACACCGGGATACGGGGCGAGAACGAGCGTGTCGGAGAGCTTCTGCTTGGCGCTGGCGAGTGCCGTCTGTGCAGTGCCGAGGCGAGCTGCGGCGATTTCGTCGTTCGTACGAACAGCGTCGAGCTGCTCGCTGGAGGCAACCCCCTCAGTCGCGAGCCTCTCGATACGCTTTCGGTCCCGCGAAGCCTTCTCGGCCTCGGCGCGCGCTAGGCGAAGAGTGTGCTTCGCCTCATCGACGCGAATGCGAAGGTCGATGTCGCGAGTCTGGAATAGAGGAGAGCCAGCCTCGACGCGGTCTCCGACCCGAACATGAATTTGTTCGATGATTCCATCGACCCGAGGGCCGATGTTGCTCGTCTTGTGCGCAGCGATGGAGCCCGTTCCTATGACGGGCTCGACAATTGTTTCTACCTCAACTTGCACGGCCCAGACGTCGACAGCAGGTGCGGCGATTTCTGGCGCGGCGGACGTTTCTCCCTGTCCGCAGCCGAGAAGAAGCACGAGCGGTAGGGTCAGAAACTTTGGCGCGAGAACCCTCACTTGCTCGGCTCGGTGAGGAGCGCCGCAAAGAGGGCGCGTACTCGGGGGGCGTAATCGTTGAGGGATTTGTCGCCAGACTCTTCAACCCACTGTGCTGCGCTGTTGGTAACGGTACCTACGAGCGAGAGCGCGAAGGTCTCCGGGTCGAGCTCACCAAGTCTGCCGGCGTCCTTTGCATCCGTCGCGATTTCGACGAGCCAAGCGCGAAACGCCTGGAAGACCTCGAGTGACTCGTCGCCGAGTGCTTGCCGGACTCGCCACGGAAGCCCGTGTGTCGTGCGGCCGTAAATTTGAAGTAGGCCCTTGTGCTCGTCGAAGCAGGCGAACAGCGCATCGATTAGCCGAAGCAGCTTTTCGCCGGGGTCGGAAATGGGGTCGACGACACCTCGCACGCGGTCGCGAATCGTTGCAACAGCGGCGTGGATAACCGCCTCGTAGAGTTCTTCTTTTCCCTTGAACAGTCCATAGACCGAATTCAATGAGACTTCGGCCGCGTTGGCTATCTCAGCAACCTGTGCGCCCTGAAATCCCTTTTCTGCGAACGCTGCAGCGGCTGCTGCAAGAACATCTTGTCGTCGAAGGTCGAGTTCACGCTCTCGACGGTCATCGCGAATGGATTTGGTGGGATTGGCCATTTTTTCCGCCAGATTTCGAGATTGTATTCAGAGAATAGCGGTTCTCTTCCAAAGATGCACGAATCCCGGCCTGCCGTTACTCTACGAGTCATAATGTCGCTTACTAGAGGTGCAGCAGGTCTGAGAAATCGAAACAAGCCCAGCTACAGCCCTCCTATATTTTGACTCGTTCGATTTCGTCGAGCGTCAATTCTTCACTCGAACGGTCATAGAGCTTCGTCGTGCGGACGTCGCGATGAGCCGCAATCTGCTGTGCCTTCTCCACCGAGCCACCGTTCTCGATGAAGTTCGTAATCCCGGTCGCCCGGAAGCCGCTCTTTTGCCGCCAGCCTATGACGAGCCCAGGCTCAATCCCTACGGCCTTCGCTCGCCGCTTGACCATTTTGAGTGCGTCGTTTTGCGACAGCGACCGGTCGGTGAAAAGCCGGTAGCGGTCCACGGACCGAAAAAGGGGAGCGCCCTTGGCGCCGCGTAAGTCCGCCGCGTCCAGGTACGCGGCCCCTCGCCCTCTTGTCTAAAGCCCCCTTACTTCGCTGCGTTCGTGAGAAAACCACCTATAGAGGGCGGGAATCACCAAGAGTGCGAGCACGAACGACGTCAGCAGACCGCCGACGACGACGGTGGCGAGCGGACGCTGAACCTCGCTTCCGGTTCCGGTCGAAAAGAGGAGCGGCAGCAATCCGAGTGCCGTAGTGGCGGCCGTCATTAGGACCGGCCGGAGCCTTAGACAAGCACCTTCTACCGAGGCCTCGTCTACGTCTCTCCCCTCGTCGACCAGCTGATTCACATGGGTGACCAGCACCATTCCGTTCTCGAGCGCGATTCCGAACAGAGCGATGAAGCCCACCGAGGACCGACAGATTCTGTCCCGAGACCCAGAGCGCTACAGGTCGCCACGCCGATTTGGACGGTCTTGAAATGACCCTCCGTGGCAGCCGGGTTTTCTGACCAATTTGACGTACTTCTCATTTCCTAGTATTTCAGTGTTAGGCCAAAGGCTGCCTATAAGGTTTTGCTCTTTCAATCGATGATTCCTCTGTGGCCCGGCGTCGCCAACGGAACGGACTCACACCGCGGCAACCGCGCGTTTCTTCTCTTCGAGTCGCTCAGCGACGGCGACTCGGAGGGGAGAAGCACAACAACGTTGTCGACCGGGAGTTCCGATTCGTGCGACGCAGCAACTAGCGCCCCAGAATGGGAATCAGACCATGAGTAATTCGAGTAGAGAAGCTGAGTACGCCCGAGTCCTTGGACTCTCCGCTGAGAAGTTTCGCGCGGCGGGGTCTAAGACGACCATGGTCGATACCCTCGCCGCCAAATTTGGTGAGGCATCTCATGCGATACCTCAGACGCCTCTTCTTGGCCGGCTTATGCCCAAGATGAAGCGGCTGGCAGCTGAGTACATCATCCAGAACAAGAAGAAGAGCCACCCCGAGGGTTCGTTCGACGTCGAACCTGACCAACTAGACAAGGTGGTTTCTGACGCCGACGCCCTGTACTACGCGGCTGTCCTTTGCGTAGCACCTGCTGTCACCGAAGAGGACCACCTCTCCGAAGGCCCGGCCCGCGACGAATGGTGGCGGCAATCGAAAGACCATGGGTTCATCTCACTGGAGCGATTGATAGACGAACAGCGCACAATGGATGCGTACCGTCATATGACGCTCCGAGAACACATCGAGATTGCAAACCGCCGTATCCGATTCCTCAAACTTGGAATGTTGATACTCGAAATGGCGGATTGGCCCGATTGCGTATTCCGCGAGAAGCTCTCGCTGGTCGCCGCTCTTTTGCTGCCAGCCTATGACGAGCCCGAGCTCCGAAAGGAAGCTGAAAAAGAGGACCCTGAGTTCGCTCAGCTACTCAACCAACTTCGGGAAGCGGTCGACTTTCAGTATGAATAACGCGAGCGGGGAGCAGGCCTCACGCCTACTCCCCGCTCTTCTTCTCTCGCACTCGTTCCTACGGTTCTACAAACAGCCTTGGCCTACCTATTCAAGAAACATTGAACACTCGAAGTCCATACTCACAGCCGACAACAATGCAGCGACCAGAGCGGAAAGGAGGAATACCCGCTCCACGCGCTTATGCCGTCGCTTCACGCAGTCGATTCTTCACGCTCCTCCGACGGCTTCACCGTCCGCATCCGTCCGTAATCTCCTTCTTCAACCATCGCTCGCAGGAGCGGCGCAACCGTAGGCGCGCCTGCCTTCGATGCTGCCTCCTGTAGTGGCGACAACACTCCGGTCGAGCCCATCCCTTCCGTAGATTCCACCGATGAGGGGACATCACTGGCAAGGAATTCCAAGAGAAGCGGCCGCACGGCCTCCACGGCGAACTGCAGTAACACCTGCCGAGAAATCTTCGGCCCCGGCCCCCGGCGCCGATTCAACTCCTCGACTATGGCATCGAGCTCCGTGATGGTTGCCTCCTTCAGAACAATCTTGCACACCCTCTCGTTCGACTTTCGCTGAACCATTCCCACTACCCTTCATCTCTAAACTCCGTTCAGATTGAACGTCGCCCCAAGAACCGAAGAACCCGGCCCATTAGCGACGCTGCGTCGAAGAGCTGCCTCTGTGGCTATTCGTTGACGAGTGAAGGCGGGCGCCCGGCCCGCTTCCTCACTGAAGCCGCACCACCGGTCGCCGCCTACCTGACGGGCCGAACGCATGCGATACAGCGAAACATCCCTCGTCTTTTCCCTTCTGCTGACGCAGGACTCAATCTAAACCCCCGAAATCCGGTTGGTTTCTACGCGAACGCGTGGCGCTAGTAGTCCCACAACCGCCGCCATACCGACGTACTCCACGCTTGTACGGGCAGCCCTCGGAAGTTATAAGACCTATTACTCAACTGACTCCGGAGCACCCCGTTGAACGACTGGCTGTTCGACCTCGTCGAGGGCAAGCATTGGCGACAGCACGGCTCGGCCACTGACGAAGACCGCCGAGAGACTCCCTTCCCCACCCACGGAGAGTCAGTCGACGACGCCTTCCAAATCGCCAGCCAGGCCGCGATGGCTCGAGCCCTGACCATCGTGAGGATTCATTGCGGGCTACTCCCCAAGCGATTTGCAGAAGCAAGTCGTCGGAACGACCCCAAGCTCTTTCGCCAACTCCTCGACCACGACGAAGTCGATGCCGCACTCTTCTGGCTCGATGTTCTTCAGAACGCCGGCGCCAAAGACCCCAACGCCGCGCTTGCGAATAACATCCTCGGCTACGACCCGAAATCCGACGAGACCGTTCCAATAAAGGCCATGCGCTGGCGTTCGGAACCACTTCAGCGGCTCCTGAAGGCCGACGAACCCGGCTCGGATATGTACTTCCTGTTCGAGAAGGTCATCCTCGAGCTCAAGACGGTCCTTGACGGACGAAAATCGCTCACCCCCAAACGTGAGCAGCGCCTCGTCACCGCCGTCGGAGAGCATGCCAACGAGGGACTGCGCCTCTGGGAAAAGGAGCTCTTGCTCGAACCAGTTCACCGTCTTGAGGCGGACGCCGACACGATGCTCAACTTCCTACTCGACCAGGCGCGCGAAGACGAAGAAAACTATGGCTGGGCGCGGGATTCCCAAGGACGAACTGTCACAGCACACGAGACCGCAAAGGTTCTCAGCGCTGTAGCACCGCACCACGAGACCCGCGAACACCGCGAAATCGTCGAGCGAGCCGCCGCCTCCCTCAAACGAATGCGAGACGAGCGCTCCAAGACATGGCTCCACGGTCTCCACGGCCCCACAGGCAAAACCTCATACCTTTCGACCGCATTCTGCTGCCGCGCCCTCTTCCGCGTGCTCGGCGATGACGACCCTGAAGCGCGCCAATCCGCCAAGAAACTCCAGGCGTATCTCACTACAAAGGCGGGGCAGGGAGACGCAGAACTCACCAATGGTAAGGACGCCCTCCACCCATTCCTGACCCACTGCCACATTCTTCGAGCCATACTCACGCCTCGCAAAATCGCGTCAAAGAAGACGCTCGAATTCGCACGCACAGCCATGGAGCCGCTACAAGAACTCTCGCTCTACGCGTCGCTCCGGGACGACCCGGAACGTTACGCACTTGCGCTTGCCACTGCGCTCCTCGCTCTTCGCGAACTCGCGAAACATGACTCCAAGGCGGTCGACACAGAACGTCGCTACCGGCTCATGAAAGAGCTCATCCTCATCGCGAACCAGAAAAAGCGCCTAGACCCCTTCTTTATTGAGATGGTGCCCGGACCGAACGACCAGCCGACAGAGTTCCCCCACGCCACGATGCCGTGGATTATCAGCGCGCTCTCTACCGTCCCAGAGAGCAACAAGGCTCATCTCATCGCGAGTTCCCTCGCTCTGACGCGCCATATGACGCACGGCGGCGGCGTCGACTTCAGACCCGCGCACGACGGCACAACCTGGAGCACCGCCTACGCTTTCGGCGCCATCAAGCGTTCTATTTCAAGCCTGAAGAAGTGCCATCAACCTGGAGCTTTCGTCCGACCGCAACCAGACGAAGACAGCCAAGACGACTAAGTCCCTCCGCCTCGCGCGCTTGACGTACACACCCACACGCGTATAACCGTCGGTATTCCTGTATGAACCAGCAGTTGGAGGAGAAGTATTGTTATGCCAACAGCGAAAAAGAAACAGCCCCCGATTCAGGGATTCCTGAACGGAACCGCCAAGTCGAACGTCTGGCTCAATGAGAAGAACGGGCGACCCTACGTGACCGTCGAGAACATCTACAAGAAAGAAGACGGCACTTGGTCTTCGAATGGATTTTTCTCCCCCGGTCAACTTCCAAACCTCGCACAAAGCATTCTCGAGGCACGGCAATACTGCCGGAACTTCGAACGCGAGCAGCAGGAAGCAGCCCAAGAAGCGGAAGCTGAAACCGAAGCCGCCTGAACCCGAGAGTGGGAATAGAGGCCCGGTAGCTAGCGCTCCCGGGTCCGTGACTGTTCCCGCTCTTTCTACGCAGCTCGACCCATTTCCCCCTCGAGCGCTCTCAACCCGTCTCCATCTCTCTGTACGAAATGCTTTGGTAGGTCGCGGCGAAATCGCACGCAGCTCAGCGGCACGGGCTCGTACCCTGCCCCTCTTCTTCTGACATTGACCGCTTTTACGACGGCAAGAATCTGCCGGTACACCGGCCCGTAGGGCTGGTAGGGCAGCCGGAACACGCGCGCAGCCAGCTTCTCCGCGGACCTGTGCAGCGCGATGTCTACGAGTTCCGTTTTCAGTTCCAAATAGGCCCGCTCGGCCAAACGAACCGATGCCCGGTACCGCCCGGAAGCCCTCCCCTTCGGCGTGCTATCGCAGCGAAGCTTCACCGAATATGGGCCCAATCGAAGCGGCGCGTGGTCCCGATTCCGAAGGTCTAGAAGACGCTCTTTGGCGCGTCTCTCCTTCATCGGGTGAGTCCCCTCGGTCATCATGACCACCCACAAGCGGTCCCACCGAAAGTAGTGCGCGTTCGCTTTTCCTTTCCGCTTTCGGATGTAGCGCTGGTCCTTGGTGTGCCTGGCATTCGACTTTTCGAGCAACTTCTCGTCCGTTGCCCGCGGGTCTCTGCCCGCTCGAAGCTCACCGTGTAGAAAGTAGACGTACCCCTTCTGCGCCAGAACCACGGCGCGCTGAACGAGCGCTTCCACGCTCGGGCATTCGTATCGATACTGCTCCACGCTTGCCCTCACCCTATCGGTCCCTGATGACGAGATATCCAATCAGGCTCCCGCCGACCCAGATAAGAACATCGGCCGGCCACAACGCGGTCGCCACAAGCGCAAACAGTGCGGGGAAATACAGCACGGCTCCCCGCTGACCATGGAAACTTCTCATGCCTCTCGTCTCTCACGAATTCACGCCGAACTCAAGACCAGAGCCCAAGGGCCAAAACTGGACGGGAATTGCAGTTAGGCCGAATTCCCAAAGAGCCGTCTCAGAAAACCAATCACGCGATATGCGCCAAATCCTCCTCATCCTCGCGCGCTTCTAGTCTCTGGCATCAAGTCGTCGCGCTCCGCGCTCCGCTGTCTTCCAGATAACTTGCGGCCATATTCATGGCTGTCGTTCTTTATTCATCTGCTCCCGAACTCGAGAACAGCGCGCAGAGGAGAGCAACCAAGCGAAACGCTTGGCCACCCTCCTCCGCTAGGTCGCATCGCAGTCTCAGAAGTCCGCCACCACAGCGTTCCCTCTCAGACTACGTTCGTCCCGAATCCAATCCCCGGCTTCCATCGCCAAATGGAAGAATCGCCCGGGGGTCGGTCTCTTTGCGCACAGGTCTATGCCTGGCTGCCTCAAATCTTTCGTTGGTCGCCAAATCCGCAGCGGTTTACCAGACCGCAGCGGCGAAGGAAGTCTCGACTGGCAGCCGATTCTTCCCGGAGAGTGGACCTTCCACCCTGCCCCGTCCTACTTGATTCTCGCTCCCACCGATGAGGCCAAGTTCGCGCACCACACGCGTTCTCGGCGGGTAACTACTCCCGCGCACCTCATCGGCTTCCCTGGTTATGTCTGGTGGTTTGAAACCTTGTCGGTCCTGCTGTTGAGACTCTCAGAGTCGGAATGCATCGATACGTGCCCCCGCCAAGGGGTCGCAGTCACCCGGTCGGGTTTCCCCAAACCGGCTTTCCCGGGGTAGAAGACAGAAGCTCCTCCGGTATCCGCTCGATGGATTCTAATCACAGTTCGCCCTTGCTAGCCGGTCGATTCCGGCACAGCTCCGACAGGCATTAGGTGTAAGCGCTTACCGTCCAATGACGTTCGCGCCTAGTATGGTTGAGCTATTCACCGAGCTCCCTCGCCGCGTTTGAATCGACGCGACTCGAGCACCCGCCGCCTGGTCAAGGCGGCGCTCGCGTGTCACCACGCAAGCAGCTCCCCACACACCCAGGGTTAGCGAACCTCTCACAAGGTCCTGCTCCCCCTGACAGGATTTGCGCGTGCTCTCGGGTCCTCAGGCCCGATACCGCACGCACTCACCCGCTTCCAACCAGACCGAGCACGTTTGAAACTTCCAAACGCACCATGTCCCAGTCGCCCGACTTCTCGTATTGGGCCCCTGCGAAGGGGGCGTCCCCTCTGCGGGGGGTGCCTGCCCGGTGAAGGGAAGACGCTATGGGATAGAACTACTGGATTACTCCGTCAGAATTCTTCGGATGATGCGCTTCAAACAGGGGAACCTCCCCGATTCTTGGCGCCGTCTGCGATTGGATTTGACTCCTTTCTACGCAGAACTCCACTCGAACAACGAATACGGTTTTACTCAGCAGAGCCTCCCTTGCACTGGACGAGCCACTCTCATGGCAATCCAGCGCGAAGCTGCTGCTCACGTCGACGACTAGTTAGGCCGTCCCCTTAGGCGGTTGGTAAAACCGCTTTGCCGGGTGCGAGCAAGCGCAAAGAGGCCGACCAAGATGCACGCATATCGCGCAACTCAGCGGCGAGGCCTTTCGAACCTCTCCTCCCTCTATGCCCGAATCCGCAGTCGAAGTCATGTCGACCGCTGCGCTCGCTTGATTCCGCAGTCATTTCATGAGATATGAGAAGCCTTCACGCTCTCTTCATTCAAAGATGGGTCACTCGATATCTCCTCCACCGGCTGGTGCGCCGCTCCGCCGCTCCATCTGGCGGGTGGTGAGCATCCGTTCTTGATTGGAGGTTTTCATGCAGCAACAGAACCACGACCGCGAGCATTCGCTCGTCGACTGCGTCCGAGAAGTCACAATTCAGTATCGCGGCCAAGGGCTCAAGACCGGTCCCAACATCCGGCGACCCGAAGAGGCCGTCTCGCTGGCGAAGCGCGCCATCCGAGACGACTCGAAGGAACATTTCATGGCCGTCTACTTAGACGCCCTACACCGCGCGCTGGCCCGGGCGGTCGTTTCTGTGGGGACCGCAACCGCGTCCCTCGTTCATCCAAGGGAAGTCTTTCAACCGGCGGTGAGCCTCGGCGCCGTTGCCGTCATCGTCCTGCACAACCATCCCTCGGGCGACGAAACGCCGAGTGCCGAAGACCGGTCCGTGACCAAGCGCCTGCGAGAAGCTGGCGAAGTACTCGGAATCAGCCTCGTGGACCACGTCGTTTGGACTCGCGAAGGGGACTTCTACTCCTTCGCTTCTGCTGGCGAACTCTCGTAGGAGAAATGTTTTGGCCGCCTATGCGGGCACTCGCGGTATGTCCGCCAGTGCCCGCAGGTCTCTCGGTTCTCGCTCAACCGCCCTCCCCTCTTCGTCGCAACGACCGACGCGCCGCGGGTGCTAGCTCCGCCGAATGCCACGGCGCGCTCCCGCGTAAAGCCTTCCCTCGCTTCGCTCGGCGCTGTGCGGTCGGACCCGCTCAGCGGGCTTGACGCAGTCGCTCCGCCGCCGTGGCGCTTGGCTGGTTGTCGCCAAGTGCCGGGGGCTCTTGGCTCTTTCAGGCCAGAGAGCTCAATCGAGAAGAGGAGAAGGCAATGGAGAACGATACGCGAGTGATGGAAGTCGAAGTCTGGCTCGAGCGGCGACGCCTATACGGGGCTCCGCTCTGAATCAGGCCCACCGTCGTCGTTGACGATGGACGGCCACTGAGAGCGAGGGAGTTGGTCGAGCTGCTAGAGGCCAATGGACTCGACACCGACCTATCGAGCGAGCCAGCGCCCTGGGCGGAGTGCTCGGGCTTCAGAGCGCTTTGACTCTCGCGAGAATTCCGAGTAGAAGACTAGAGAGACTCTGGTCTTTTCCACGAGCCATCCGAGTAGGCCCACTCTCGCCACCTCTTCACGAGACGTAGCTGTACGAGCGTCCCGTGCCGAGGCGAGTGTTTTCGGCGGAAAGGAAGGTTAACTACATGTCAGAAACCAAACCGGTTTACACCCCCAAGTACGGGCAGGTGGAAGCGGCCGTCTGGGAGAATTCGGGTAAGAACGGTGTGTTCTACCGAGTCTCCTTCAAACGTTCCTACAAGGACGACGACGGCTGGCACGATTCGGAGAGCTTCGGGCTTTTCGACTTGTGGAACCTGGTGCGCTGCGTTGGCGACGCCTACGTCTGGATTTCGAAGAAGACTTCGACCGACGCAGAAGAACGTCAAGCGGCGTAGCCGCCCTGCTCTCCCCCAAGCCGGTTCATCGATACTTCATCGGTGGACCGGCTACCGCAGGTTCTGAACTGCCCGCTATCGCTCGCCTCGGCTCTCTCAAGAACACCTAACAACGCACTCAAGCTACACCTGCTCGTCGCAGCTGCGGGTATTCTTGTACCCGCCATTCGGGAAAAGGTGGAATGCCGCGCTCGGCTGCGACACGCTCCTCGAGGTGCGAGCGAACCAGCCCATCGAAGCCAAACCGTGTATTGGCTCCATCGGCCTCGAGCTTCTCGGCGACGGCACTCTGGAGCGATGCCAGCTCGCCCGGGTCCATGGCATCCATCGCTTCGCCGACAATTTGGCGGCGCCATGTGTAGTAGCGGCGCTCGAGGTCCTTCTCGAACTGCTCTCGTCGCTCATGCTGGGCACGAATGCGCCGCTGCTCTTCTTGGCGCAGGGCTTCGGCTGCCTCGGTCTCGTAGCCAAGGACTGCACCGAAATGCCGCATCTTGAAGTTGGTCTCCTTGGCGGCGCGTAGTGCGTGGTCGACCAGGGCGTCAGCCTGTCTGTCTCCGAGTCGTTCGAGCAACGCGCCAGCTTGCTCGAGTTCGCGCTTCGACGGCCGGCGGTCTTGGGCGGCACCGATGCCGTCGTGAAAGCGGCGAACGAGCGCCTGGACCTCTGAGATTTCTCCTCCTGGATTCCCTTCATCAAAATCAACACACACCTCCGGCGATTCGGTTTGCCCCGGGGACTCGGGCCGGCTCGGAAGGTGTGTGTGTTCTTGTACTCTTGTTCTTTCTTGTTTATGTCGTGTCTGGGGCGACACAGAAGGCGACATAGAGAACTCGTTTTCGGGGCTCTCCTGGCCCTGAGTTCGATTTCGCTCTATGTCGCGTGAACACGACACAGAGGGCGATTCATTCTCTATGTCGCCTCGACGCGACATAGAAGAATCGGGGCGATTGGCCCCCCTTCCCTGCTTTCCGAACGTGAATCCCGTGACGGGCAAGAGCTGGTAGACGTTCGAGCCCCAGCGCGTTTGGCCCTTCTTCGTCCGCGTCCGGTTCCGCGAGACAGCGAGCACGGCTTGGCCCTGGAAGCGATACTCGCGAAGTCGCTTGATGCGGGTGTTGACCGCTTGGCGACCGATGCCCAGGTCGCGGGCCAGAGTCTCTTGACTCGGAAAGCACTCGCCCTTGTCGTCGATGTAGGTGGCGAGTGCGCAGAGTGTCTTCCAGAGCTCGTCCGGAATATCCGCGAGCAGTCCGCTTTCGCGTGCTTCGAAGTACATCTTCACGAAGCGGCGCTCGACCTGTTCGCCCGTGAACAAGTCGTGCTCGGTCTGTCGCTCGACGCTTACGAGCGGCCGTTTTTGTCGGCCTGGCGACTGGCTCGAATCTCCCATTCGACGCGTCTCACTTGGTCGGTGCGGACAAACCTTGGGTGTCCGCTCTCCCGCGTGAGGGGCACTTGCGCGCAAACGAGTCCGTCGGCCTATGCCAAATACATTGACGGGCAACTCTCTCAGGTGTAGGTTTGAAGTTGTCTAGGCTTCGGG
>Ga0316209_1002827_pt1 | contig 12966 bp, 9 predicted proteins | sample 6monopyrite_MG_FD_204945 | JGI IMG/M metagenome (GOLD analysis project Ga0316209, IMG submission 204945) | Microbial mat bacterial communities from mineral coupon in-situ incubated in ocean water Damariscotta River, Maine, United States -... | ecosystem: Environmental > Aquatic > Marine > Coastal...
AACCGCTTCGCGTCCGACGGCTCCATGCCACCATACTTCGATTTGTATTTATAGAACGTCGCTGAACTGATCCCGTGCCGCCGACATACATCAGCGGTCTTCTCACCAGATTCCTGCTCTTTGATCAGACCTATGATCTGTTCGTCCGTAAATCGTGCCTTCATTTGTCCGTCCTTTTGTTGGGCGGACTCTACACAAATTTGGAGGAGTTTTAGGGGCTCAGGTCACGATCAATCTGTCAGTGTCCACGGCTGCAATTGCAGGTTGCTGTCGCGTCACCTCCTTGGCGTTCTGGCCCCATTTTTTTTGCAGCGGTCAGTGGTGATAGTTTTATGATTGAATAACTGGGTCTAAGTCAGGAAACCTTGAGATACTGGTCGAGGGCAATTCACTCAGGCTCATTATAAGTAAGATGCCGTTTCGCAAACTCAGTAAAGATTGCAATCACGTCCTGCGAAGGAACCCGCCCTGTGAACCCCTCCAGATACCCTGGAAGGCGCCCCATGCGGACCTCCATCGTTTCTTGCACCTCTAACGCGTGATATCCGAGCTGCATGAAATAGATCATCCGTGCACGCCAATCAGCCTCTATCGCGTCACAGCCATGCCGCGCAAACATCGCCTCCAATGCCTGCAATCGTGTCTGATCCGCTGCATCAATGCGCGGACGCACGTCCGCGTTTTGCCGTGCCCACGCACGAACTGCGAAATCGAGGCCGCGATCAAACAAAGCGGGGTCGATGAAGCACCGAAAGAAGTTACTTGCCGCCTCACCAATGCATCCCGCCTCAAGCGCACATTGGCGGACTATCGACTGCGTGTTCCGCTCTTCCCATTGGTCTAATAGTGCCAACAACAAATCATCACGACTTTTGAAATACCAATAGAAACTGGACCTTGAGACTTCCAACTTTGACGCGAGCGCAAGCACTTTGACAGTATCTACGCCGTCACGAACCAACGCGGCTTGCGCTGCATTGATCCAATCTTCGCGGGTGACTTTGATGTGTCCGTTTGCCATCTAACTCTCCGGTGGCGCGCCGCCTGCCGCCGTGCGTTTGGCGATAAAGACCTGCAACTCTGTGCGCTTTTCGCCGTCAACATTGGGGCCGTTCCCCTCTGCCAGAATACGCTGCCAAACATCTGTTGCACGCTCATTTGCCCCCCGCGCACCGCGTTCTGTCCAAGTGCCAAAATTCGCGTATTCGTGCACGACTGGTTCGTAAAATTCAGTGTTATACCGCGCCATTGTTTGTGTCGTTGCGAAAAAATGCCCGCTAGGGGCGACCTCTTGCAGGGCGTCAAACCCGATTTCGTCAGGACCGGCTTTTGCCCCGCCGCAAATCTCTGCGATCATATTCAAAACCTCGACGTCGGTGATCAGTTTTTCATAAGAAACGCTTAGCCCGCCCTCAAGCCAGCCCGCAGAGTGAATGATCACCGAAGCCCCAGCCATGAGGCAGCCCCATAGCCCCAACTGGTTCTCATTTGCTGCCTGCACATCGTTCATGTTGGCGGCAGACCCAGCAGCAGAACGCCAAGGCAGGCCCGTTAACCGCGCCATTTGCCCCGCAGCTAATGAGGCCTGAAAATGCGCGGGCGTGCCAAAGGCAGGTGCGCCTGATTTCATATCAACGTTACTGGTGAACGTGCCGTAGCAAACGGGCGCGCCGGGTTTCACAAGTTGCGTCAGGGTGAGGGCCGCGAGGACCTCTAGGTGGCTCAGCGTGATCGCGCCCGCCACCGTAATCGGAGCCATTGCGCCCATAAGGGTAAACGGCGTGATGATCGATAACTGACCGTGTTTGGCAAAGTCGATCAGTCCCTGTGCCATTGGGGTGTCGAGCGTGCGCGGACTGTTGGTATTGATGATCGTGTAGGCGTGTGGCGTGGCCTCAAAATCCTCCGCCGAAACCCCGCGAAAGTTCGAGAGCATCTCAAAGCTTTCCATCACCTGCGGCGTGCCGCGCGAAAAGATGAAGGGGAATTTATCCGAGTGGGTCAGTTGCGTTTCCGTTGTGAAGTAGTGGCGCAGATGAGTCGGCACATCTTGCGGCTCAATCAATGGGGCGACCATGTGAAACACGTCGAAATGTTGTGTCAGTCGCACCAACTCGTTGAAGTCTCGCGCAGAGCCAGGCCGGCGACCGCGCTTCAAATCCGTAGCATGGGGTGCACCTGCACCGGGTTGAAAGGTGAGCGTGCCAAGCTCCATCAGGATATCCCGATGCGGCGCACCCGCCCTGCAAACAAAGGATTTCGGTGCTGAAGCCAAAGCTGCCTCCACCATATCGCGTCCTATATACACCATCTCGCCATCAACACGCGCACCGCCCTTGGCGTAAGTTGCACGAGCTTCAGGTAGCAAAACCTTCATCCCCAGTTCTTCCAACGAGCGCAATGCTGTCTCGTGCATGGATGCAATCTCGTCGGCAGAGAAGACCTCCATTGGCGGAAACGGGTTGCGCAATTGGCGATAGTTTACATCGCGAACGACGGGTGCTTTGTCACGACCACGGCGGGTCATTTCGCTCTCATCGCTTTGCCAGCAGGATCGTAGGGCGACGGCGCAATAACCTTTGCGGCACGCTCTACGCCGACGATATGCATCGTCAATTCCGTGCCCTCTGTCGCCTGTTCCGCATTCACCATCGCCATGGCATAGGACTTGCCCAGCGCATGGCCATAGCCGCCCGAGGTCACAAATCCGACCATCTTGCCGCCCGACCAAACAGGCTCGTAACCGCTGGCATCCGCGCCATCGGCGGCAACCTCCAAGGTCACGACACGTCGCACTGGGCCGTTACCATCACGCTCTGCAAATGCTGCCTCGCGCCCGACAAAACTGTCTTTCGTCCAGTCGATCCAGCGGTCCATCCCTGTCTCGGCAGCGGTATAACCTTGGGTGAATTCCGCGTTCCAAATACCGAAACTCTTTTCCAATCGCAGGGACAAAAGCGCGTTGAAGCCGACCTCTTTGATCCCCAAATCGGCGCCAGCTTTCAGTAGCAACTTGCGCAGCCCGATATGTTCGGCAGCAGAGCAGTGGATTTCATAGCCAAGCTCGCCCGTCACAGACAAGCGCCCGACCTTGGCGCGGATCAGCCCGACATCCATCGTCGCACAGCCCATGAACGGCAGATCAACTGGGCCGTCGGTCACACGTTCAAAAACCTTGGTGCTGTTTGGCCCAGAGAGGGAAAAGCCGACCATCGCATCCGACACATCTCGGACCTCAACGCCATCCAGCATGTGATCCGCGAACCAGCGTTTGTGCCAGTCGCGCAGGTAATATGACCCCATTATCCACCACGTCCCATCACCCCAATTGAATACGGTGAGGTCGCCCTTCATTTTGCCCTCGCCCGACAGCATCGGTGCAAGGCGGGCGCGGCCAGCGGCAGGTAGCTTGGATGCCATGACGTGGTTGAGCCAAGCCTTGGCCCCTTCACCCGTCACCTCAAACCGAGAGAAGCCTGAGATGTCTAGAAGGCCCACATCTTCGCGGACCGTGCGGCATTCGTCGGCGACAATATTAAAGGCGTTTGACCGTTTCAGTGAAGGTTTTTCGACAAAGCCTTCGGGCGCGAAATAGAGCGGCACTTCGAGGCCGTAACTCACACCCCAACGGCAGCCCTCCGCCGTCATTTCGCTATAGGCAGGGGCCATCTTCAAAGGCCGCCCTGCAGGCAATTGCTCGTTGGGATAGGTCATGATGAAGCGGCGCGAATAGAATTGGCCCGTGGTTTCTTTAATGAACCGCTTGTTCTGTGCAAAGTCGCCGTAGCGCGACACATCCATGCCAAACACATCTGCCTCTGGCTCTCCATGAATCATCCATTCGGCCAGCGATTTGCCAACGCCGCCGCCCTGCAAGAACCCTGCCATCACCGCGCAGGCACACCAATAACCGGGCTTACCTTGCACAGGACCAACCAGCGGATTGCCGTCAGGCGAGAAGGTAAACGCGCCGTTGACCCACGTTTTCACGCCAACGTCCTGCAACGCAGGATACCGCTCGAATCCGAGGACCAGCTCCTTTTCAATGCGGTCCGTGTTCTCCTGCTGCAACTCGAATCCGTATTCCCAAGGCGCGCCGTCAACCATCCAATGCTCGTGATCAACCTCATAGATGCCCAGCAAAATCCCCTTCTGATCTTGGCGCATATAGGTGAACCCTTCGAGGTCCACGGTCATCGGCACCTCGAAATCCAGCTTTTCCAGCGCGGGGATCGTATCGGAAATCAGGTAATGGTGGTTCAGTGGCGAGACTGGCAATTCGACACCCGCCATGCGCCCGACCTGTTTGGCCCAAAGGCCCGCAGCGTTCACAACATGCTCGGTCTGGATCGTGCCCTTTTCGGTCACGACCTCCCAGCCATTCACGGTTTGATTCAGCGCCAGCACTCGATTGTTCTCGACAATTTCAGCGCCGTGTTTCTTGGCCGCACCCGCGTAGGCGTGCACCGTGCCCGTGGTATCGACATAGCCTTCGCGATCTGCCCACATCCCGCCCAAGATGCCGTCGGTCGACATGATCGGGCAAAGCTCGCCCGCTTCTTCTGGCGTGATCAAACGGCAGTCATCAATGCCGATGGATTGGAAAGTGCGGTAGGCCGATTGCAGCCATTCCCATCGATCGGGCGTGCCCGCAAGGGTCATGCCGCCAGTCATGTGGAGACCGATGGATTGTCCAGAATCTTTTTCAATCTCTGGGAGCAGGTCGATTGTATAGGCCTGAAGCGCCGCGATATTCGGGTCCGCATTTAGGGCGTGGATACCGCCAGCGGCATGCCAACTTGAACCCGCGGTCAGAACCTTGCGCTCTATCAAAAGCACGTCTTTCCATCCCATTTTAGCCAGATGATAGAGGACGGACGTCCCAACGACACCACCACCAATAACGACAGCACGATAATGCGACTTCACGGAATCACCCTCCTAAACAGACATGTTGGGAGCGTGCACCATTCTAGACACATGTGTCCAGACCATTCAGATTGCATAGCACGAGGCGGAATGGCGGTCATTGTTCTAACTCATCTAATCCACGGCCAAGCGTCTCACTCATCCCGCTTGCCTCCATGTGAAGCCGCAGGCGTTGGTTATACCCCATCTTACGATGCATCTTAGCTAAGCCGCAAAACTGTCCTAAAAGCAGGGCACTTCAAAAGCTCGGTCAAAAATTAAGTGGTTATTGGTGGTTTCTTGCGGCACCGTCGTTATCGGCCAGCATGAGCTTGCTTGTAGGGGAATTGGCGACTGTTTACGGGCGAAATTTCCAGTGAGGTCCGCTACCTGTCATGTCGGCTTCAAGCCCATGTCTTGAACTCGGTGCAAAGCCATGTTTCAGAATAGCATGGATGTCGCTAATTATTAGTCTGTTATTGCCGAAATAGGCATGGGAAAGAAAATCATCAGGCTTGAGGTCGTTAACTAAAACCGTATCCATTCCCTCAAATACATAAGTTGGTGGTGATATGCCGACTCTTGGAAAGCTGTGCCGCCAGCTTGACAATTTAAGTGCTTTGTCTCGGTCCGATACATAGGATGTGGTTCTTGTAGTGTATTTTACTGCATGCCGCGCTAAGTGCGGCATCAATTTCGAATCAACATCGGCGGCCGCTAAAATTACTTGATGAATTCCATCAAGTGTTGATGATTTGCGCTCAGCGAGAATTTCAAGAGCCCCAAGTAAACAACGACATCCCATACTATGCGCGATGATATTAATACCGAAGTCGGAACCCTCAGAAACGAACTTCTCCAAAAACGATACAAGCTGATATTTGCTGCTCTCGGCGGTTGCTTCATCCGCCGAGTAATTTAGGAGGTTTCCTTTTGAGGCCCATGAAAATAATCCGATACCCTGGCCAATTCCTAGATCGTGCCCGATTTGAGCCGCACGTAATACGGCACTTTCAAAGTTAGTATTGAAGCCGTGGACGAAAACAGTTGGTCTGGCTTTGTCCTTCATTCTATCCGCTGTTCGAACGAGGTGTGACCAAAACAAATCCTCGTTGAGTGGGATTAGACTATCAATCGTTAGCCCGTCTTCCTTTCGGTTGAATAGCTTTTTCCAAAGGCTTGTGCCAATATTTCCAATCCTATGTCCTTCGGGCACGATTACTTCACATACTCCAAAACTTAGTTCAGAATGGGTGTTTCCATCGAAGCCCATTATAGCTCCACGTTCTATAATGGGTGAGCGCGTCGTGCCATAATAGACGTCGTATTTAGCTTTTTTAATTCGGCTGTCTTCTTCTGCAGGTATCTCCTTCTGCGACATGCTCTGTTCAACTACATGTGAGGATACACTTCGTTCAGTTTTGTATGAAGTGAGCGATTCATATTCGCGAACCCGTTGATCACCAATTACGTGGCGTTGCTGACTAGAGAGCATTGTCTGAACAAAGACGGCACTATCCATTTGGGAATGATTTAATTCCAACCCTTCTAACTGGGCGTTTTCGAAAATGGCACTGTCAAATATTGCTCTGGTCCCATTCGCGTTGCTCAAATCTGACCGAATGAACTTGGCTCCTTCAAAGTTTGACTTTGAGAGGTTCGCGTCCCGTAAGTTTGCGTTAGTAAAGTTCGCATTTGCAAAGTTGAGATCGGACATGTCCGATGCAGTAAGGTTCGCGTTTGAAAGGTCTAATTTCTCGAAATATCGTGAAGTTTTGGGCTCGTTCCGAAAGTCATTAGGTAGATGATCGAAAAAGCGGATGCCGGTAAGATCGGGAGTGAAATCAACTTTTTTTCTCCGCTTGTTCCATCGGCCGACCCCCTCGGATAACCATTTTACGTGCCAATCATTTGCCATCTATCAACCGATCAAAAAATAAACTTAAAGCTGTATGCTCAATCATCCTAGAAATCAGTGATTGATGTCAATGGATGCTAGGGCCTGTCGACAATCAGGATCCCCATTGGGCCTGATTTCTGATTCAAACCTCCAAAATGGAGGTTTGAATGAACGAGCAGCGGTTTGTGGTGTCGGACATCTTGTTGCAGCGGCTTGAGCCGCATCTTCCGGGTAAGGTCAGTGATGCCGGAGTCACTGCAAAGGACAATCGCATGTTTCTGGAAGCGGTTTTCTGGCGGGTGCGAACTGGTCGCCGTGGCGCGACCTACCGCCTGCCTTTGGCCACTGGAACAGCCAGTTCCGGCGGTTTGCCGAGATTCGCTGGGGATGCAAAAGCGAGCATTCAAAAGTATTCCACAATATTCCAACTCCATATCCATCTTCGCTTTTCCATGTGGGCTACCAGACTTGTATTAACCACAAGGAGTGTAGACATGACTAAAGCTCGTAAGGCATCCAATTCGAAATCCGTAGTTGCCCCACGAAACTCGGGTGACCGCAGAGCGGACACGCTGAACGCAAACAAGGGAACCACGGGGCAAAATAAATCTCGTGCAAAAAATCAGGGGAACCGCGGTAATCAGTTGAACCCAAATCGGAAAACATAAATAGTTTGTCTCGCCCGCTCCATTAGCATGTGGCGGGCGAACTTTAGGGGGGCAAATGACAAAGAAACAAAAGCACCAGAAAACCAAAGAATTAATTCGGATCGCTTTGAATGAAGGGCTAACCCAAGAAGAGATCGGCAACCTGTGCCGTGTTTCGCAAGGCCAAGTGAGTAAGTGGAAAAGCGGTCCTGCACTTGCTAACGTTGATCAAGTTAAGCCCTTGCTCGATAGGTTTGGGTATTTGTTAAGGCAATCTCCGTTTAAAATTTATCAATTTCAGAACGAAGCCGGTGACATGTCGTTCCTGAAAGTGGAAGGTAAGTTGCTGTTACGGGAAAAACTTCGAGCCATCAGAGGGGCAAGGCATCAACCGCCAATGCCATTGGAAACGTGCATTCGCATTTCGATACATCGACGAAATGAAGGGTCTTATGCTGTCGTTTTTGAGCGAACAACGGCTTCAGTGCCTACTAAAGAAAATAAAAATCCAATCACCGTGAATGACAGACATGCCGAATGGATCGGATTTTGTCCAAATGGCGATGGTGTTCGAACTTTTAACAGCGGTCAATTGATTGGCATGTGCAATCATCTATACCATGCCAGCAAGCAGAATGGCTGGTGGCAGCAGTTCCCAGGCTTGCAGGCGCTTCCACTATTGACTGCGGATGCTTTGTCTCGCCAAGGCGTAGTCCTCGATGAGGTTGAAATCTTCAAACCGACGGAATAAACTGGCACTCCAACCAAACCAATAGCGTCGATAACGGCGTCAAGTTGACATCACTGTTTGATCATTGATGTGTCAGGTTGTGGGTCCAAATGGAACGCCTTTGGGGATGACCAATTGTCTCCCAAGCGCGCCACAGCCGTTTCAGGTCCCGAACGGGATGAACTCCATGGGTTCCTAATCGGTCTCGTGGTGGTTCCTCCTCAAGGGGATTGGGGTGGGCGGCTGCCAAGTCGCGAAATGTTCCAATTCGAACCTTCGCCGCTTGGCAGCATCAATTTCTACATGCGCTTAGAACTATCGTCACGATAGATGGGAACCAAATACGACTAACCATCGCATGCACAAGTTCTCGCCTTTGCAATTGCTCTGTCTTTCCGAATTGCGCATAAGCGACGATTATTAAGTGGGAAATGGCATGGATTGTTGTTCGTGCTGATCTGAATAAATGCCGACTGTTGGTTGTGCTGCGTCGCCGCAAGTCGGCTTCAAGCCCATATCCGTGCACTCTCAACGAGAAAAAATTGCGTATAGTTCGACACTGCGACACTTGTATGCCAGCACCGATCCGATAGTCTGATCAAATACTTATGGGAAGATGGGAATGAAAAGACACCTCCTCTCTGAAAGAGACATTTGCAGTAAATACATTATGCCCGCATTGATCGCGGCAGGCTGGGATCTAAAGACCCAAATTTCAGAAGAGACGACGCTGACTGATGGTCGAATTATTGTCCGAGGCAAAATGGTTGCTCGCGGCCCCAAGAAGCGCGCCGATTACGTTCTTTATCTGAAGCCCAACGTGCCGATCGCTGTGATTGAAGCAAAAGTTAATAAGCTCAGCGTCGGTGACGGAATGCAGCAAGCATTGACCTATGCTAACATGCTTCGTGTTCCATTTGCTTTTTCATCCAACGGAGATGGGTTCGTTTTCCATGATAAGACAGGTCAATCTGCCGAGATGGAAACGTTGATTGGGCTTGATGACTTTCCTTCCCCAGAGACCCTTCTTGCAAAATACAAGGCATGGAAGGGTTTATCAGATAACCAAGCCGAGAAGGCCCTCTATGCGTATTACGAGGAGGGAAAGACGCCGCGCTACTACCAGATGAACGCGATCAACGCTTCATTGGAGGCAATTGCAAAAGGCCAAAACCGGTTGCTTCTCGTTATGGCAACAGGCACCGGCAAGACGATGACCGCATTCCAAATTATCTGGCGCCTTTGGAAATCCGGCGCGAAGAAGCGTGTTCTCTTTCTTGCAGATCGAAACATCCTGATCGACCAGACAATGATCAACGATTTCCGCCCCTTCATTGGAGATATGGCCAAGTTATCGTCGCACGCCAAAACCATTGAGCGCCCCGATGGCAGCCTGGAAAAAGTTACTTTGGCCGTCGACAAGAAACGGCGCATCAATACGGCATACCAAATCTATCTTGGCCTCTATCAGGCCCTCACTGGTCCACAGGAATCTCAAAAGATATTCAAGGAGTTGTCGCCTGACTTCTTTGACTTGATCATCATCGACGAGTGCCACCGCGGTAGCGCAGCTGAGGACTCCGCGTGGCGAGAAATTCTCGATCATTTTTCAAGCGCAACTCATATCGGCCTCACCGCGACCCCGAAGGAAACGGAATACGTCTCCAACATCGATTACTTTGGGGAACCCGTCTACTCCTACACCTTACGGGAAGGGATCGACGACGGTTTTTTGGCTCCATACAAAGTGATAAAGTGTCATATTGATCGAGATGTAGAAGGATACAGGCCAGAGGCCGGTCAGGTCGATCGAGATGGAGTGGAGGTTGACGACCGCATCTACAACACCAAGGACTTCGATCGCGTCATCGTGATTGATGACCGCACCAAGCTTGTCGCACGGCGTGTGACCCAGTTCCTGAAAGAAAGCGGCGATCGGATGCAGAAGTCGATAATCTTCTGCGTCGACCAAGAACATGCCGCGCGTATGCGACAGGCTCTGATCAACGAAAATCAAGACCTGGTCGCAAAGGACACCCGATATGTCATGCGGATCACAGGCGGCGACAAAGATGGGGTGAATGAGCTCGCGAATTTCATCGACCCTGAGGCCGCCTATCCTGTGCTTGTCACGACCTCACGCCTGCTCAGCACAGGTGTCGATGCTCAGACTTGCCGCCTCATCGTTCTTGATCGTCAAATCGGGTCCATGACAGAGTTCAAACAAATTGTCGGCAGAGGCACTCGTGTTCACGGCGACACTGGCAAATACTATTTCACCCTCATGGATTTCCGCGGCGCGACAAGTCACTTCGCTGATCCCGACTTTGATGGCGACCCTGTCCAGATTTACGAACATACGGGCGATGGCCCCATGGTTCCGCCAGATGAGACCGAAGCCGCTTCCACCACCGACGGTAAAGTTGCTGGCAGCTCAAGTGAATCGGACGACATCGAAATTCTAATTGACCCTAACGATGGGCCAGATGCAGGGGGTGTGCTCGGCACTGACGGCACCGGTCCACTTCGTAAAATCTATGTCGATGGTATTGGCGCGACGATCATCAAGGAGCGGGTAGAATATCTTGATGCTGAGGGAAAGCTCGTTACTGAAAGCCTCAAAGACTTCACTCGCAAGCATCTCACCCGACGCTATGCATCGTTGGATGACTTTCTGAAACGCTGGAATGCTGAAGAACGCAAGCAAGCCATTTTTGATGAACTTGCCGAAGAGGGCCTGGACCTAAACATGATCGGCGCCGAACTCGGACAGGACCTCGATCCTTTCGACCTCGTCTGCCACGTTGCGTTCGATGCCAAGCCGTTGACACGGAAAGAGCGCGCGGAAAATGTTAAAAAGCGGGACGTTTTCAACCGCTACGGTGCACAAGCCCGCGCGGTTCTGGAAGCACTCCTTGAAAAATATGCGGACGAAGGTGTATTCGATCTCGACGACACCAACATCCTGCAAATCAACCCATTCTCCCACATGGGAACACCGATTGAACTCATGCGCGCATTCGGCAAAAAGCCTGATTACCTGCGGGCTGTTCATGATCTGCAGAACGCTCTGTATGAAGAAAGCGCATAATCTATGTCTATGAGAAACCTCGTCAAATCCATCCAAGACGTCATGCGCAAAGACGTTGGCGTCGACGGTGACGCACAGCGACTGTCCCAACTTGTCTGGATGTTTTTCCTCAAGATCATCGACGATCAAGACGAGGCGATGGAATTCAACAGCGACGACTATGCGTCGCCTATTCCAGCGAACCTCCAGTGGCGCACTTGGGCCGCGGACCCTGAAGGTATCACTGGCGACGACCTGCTAAACTTCGTGAACGACGATCTATTCGCGACGCTCAAGGAATTACCGGGCACCACGCCACGTGCCAAGGTCGTCCGCTCCGTCTTCCAGGACGCCTACAACTACATGAAATCCGGCACGCTCATGCGTCAGGTAATCAACAAGATCAACGAAGTGGACTTCAACTCTCTGACCGAACGCCAGCATTTCGGCGACCTCTACGAGCAGTTGCTCAACGACCTCCAAAACGCAGGCAACTCTGGCGAATACTACACGCCCCGCGCCGTCACCGCCTTCATCGTCCAGCAGATGGACCCGCACCCCGGCGAGATCCTGATGGACCCCGCTTGTGGCACAGGTGGCTTCCTGACCTGCGCTATGCGCCACATGCGCGAGAATTACGTCAAACGGCCAGAGGACGAGGCCCTCATGCAGGACTCCCTCCGCGCAGTCGAAAAGAAGCCGCTGCCCCACATGCTCTGCACGACCAACATGCTGCTCCACAACATCGAAGAGCCATCATGGGTCAAACACGACAACACTCTCGCCCGTCCGCTGATCAGCTGGACCAAAGATGAGCGCGTCGACATCATCCTCACTAATCCACCCTTTGGCGGCAAAGAAGAGGACGGAATTGAGAACAACTTCCCCGCCTTCAAGACACGCGAAACAGCCGACCTATTCCTTGCCCTCATCATTCGCCTACTCAAGAAAAACGGCCGCGCCGCAGTTGTCCTCCCCGATGGCTCGCTCTTTGGCGAAGGCATCAAAACGCGGCTTAAGGAACACCTCCTCAAGGAATGTAACCTGCACACCATCGTGCGCCTGCCCAACTCGGTCTTCAAACCCTACGCCTCCATCGGCACCAACCTGTTGTTCTTTGAAAAGGGCACGCCGACGCAAGACGTCTGGTATTGGGAACATCGCGTGCCAGAGGGGCAAAAGGCCTACTCAATGACGCGGCCAATCAAGCTGGAGCATCTGGACGACTGCGCCGCATGGTGGGGCGGTGCGACGCGTGAGGGGCGCGAGGAAAACGAGCAGGCTTGGAAGGTGTCAATCGACACGATCCGTGAACGTGGCTTTAACCTCGATATTAGAAACCCCCATGTGGTTGAGGATGACCATGGCGACCCAGAAGACCTGCTGAACGATCTGACGAAGGCAGAGGCATCCGTCGAAAGCCTGCGCGCCGAGCTGAAATCCATTCTGTCCGAGGCGTTGGCGCGATGAACGCCGATCGCCTTTTGGAGCTTTATGAGCAGATTAGCGAAGCGCCGGATGCCATCGCGCAGATGCGGCAGTTTGTATTAGATCTGGCTGTGCGAGGGAAGCTGGTAGAGCAAGATTGTAAAACGCGCAGCAATAATGGGCCACAGAAGCGGCTGCATAGGGCGGTTGTAGCGGAGTAAAATTCCGCCAGTTTGTGTCCTTCGTTTATTCGGAGGGCGGGAGATGTATTCTGTGGATATTT
>Ga0316209_1002830_pt1 | contig 12959 bp, 12 predicted proteins | sample 6monopyrite_MG_FD_204945 | JGI IMG/M metagenome (GOLD analysis project Ga0316209, IMG submission 204945) | Microbial mat bacterial communities from mineral coupon in-situ incubated in ocean water Damariscotta River, Maine, United States -... | ecosystem: Environmental > Aquatic > Marine >...
ATCGAGTCTCCGGAAGAACGGGTCGCGGCGGGCAAGCCCGAAGAAGGCCGGCTCTCGCTTCGCGCCTTTCACGAAGGCGGGCAGGTCAATATCGAGATCGCCGACGACGGGCGAGGCATCGATCCCCAAAAACTCAAACTCAAGGCCATCGAAAAGGGAGTTGTCTCCACCGACCGCGCAGCCAAGATGAGCGATCGCGAGATCGTCAATCTGATCTTTGCGGCCGGATTTTCGACCGCAACCAAAGTCACCAACGTGTCAGGCCGTGGCGTCGGCATGGACGTCGTTCGGTCGAACATCGAAAAGATCGGCGGCACCGTCGACGTTCAAAGCAAGCTGGGCATCGGCACTACGCTCAAGATCAAAATCCCGCTGACACTCGCGATCATTCCTGCCCTGATCGTCGAGAACGTTGGCGACCGGTTCGCCATTCCCCAAGTCAGTCTGCTCGAACTTGTTCGGCTCGAAGGCGAGGCCGCCCGCCGACGGATCGAAATGATTCACGGATCCCCCGTGTATCGCCTGCGCGGCAAGCTCTTGCCCATCATCTATTTGCGAGAAGAGCTCGGCAAGGCTGAACCCAGCGAAGAAGGTGAGACTTGTGCGCTCGAAGCCTCTGCGGGCGACGACGACGCGCCGGCGACGAACATCGTCGTCCTCCAGGCCGATGATCATCAGTTCGGACTCGTCGTCGATGAAGTCAACGACACGGAGGAGATCGTCGTCAAGCCTCTCGGCGACCAGCTCAAGAGTCTTTCGGCCTTCGCTGGCGCAACGATCATGGGCGATGGGAACGTCGCGCTCATCCTCGACGTACTGGGCCTGGCCCAGCGTGCACGGATCGTCTCCGAGCATACCCAGCAGGAAGACGTCCTCATCGAGAATCGCGTCTCGGATGAGGCAGGCGACAATCCGCTTCGATCCCTTCTCGTGCTCGGCCTCGGCGAGGACCGAAAGATGGCGATCGATCTTTCTATCGTGGCCCGCCTCGAAGAATTCGAGCCCTCCCGAATCGAAGTCACCGGCGCACGAAGCGCGGTCCAGTATCGCAATCAAATTATGCCGCTCCTTTCTCTCGCGGACGTCTTCGGCATTAAGACCACGGACGAATCCCTGGAGGCTGAAGCGCGCGAGACACTTCACGTCGTGGTCTATCGAGCGGGCGAGACGAGCGTCGGCCTCGTCGTCGACGAAATTCTCGACGTCGTCGAGGAACGAATCTCCATACAGCGGTGCTCTGACATGCCAGGCCTCCTGGGAACCGCCGTCGTCCGCGGCGAGGTCACGGATCTCGTCGATGTCGAGGGCATCGTCGCAAGCGAGCTCGACATTCACACGCCCGCTGCGGAAGAGGACTAGAACCAGGATGGAGACCATGGAACACAAGCAGTACTGCACCTTTTACGTGGGCGGCCTCTTCTTCGGGGTCGAGGTGATGCGCGTTCAAGAAATCATCCGGTATCAGCAGATGACATCCGTCCCGCTCGCGCCCCCGGAAGTCGGTGGCCTCATCAATCTTCGTGGGCAGATCGTCACGGCGGTTCGCATGCGAAATCGCCTAGGTCTTCCGGAACGGGACGATGGTGAACTACCGATGAACGTCGTCCTGACATCAGACCATGGCCCGGTCAGCCTGCTCGTCGACGAAATCGGCGATGTCCTCGAAGTCCGTTCCAGCGACTTCGAGCCCCCACCGGAGCCGATCGACGACAACATTCGTGGATTGATCTCGGGAATCTTCAAACTTCCTGACTCACTGATGCTCGTACTCGACACGCAGAGTGCGATCTCCGTCGACTGCAGCAATGAAGATTCCGAAATCGCGGCCTAGCCCGCTCAACAACGAATAGATCAAACCCAAGTCGCGCCGATGGCGCACCCCAAGAACGCAGAGAGATCGAAAACGACATGCCCAAGAACTCGAAAGATCGAAATCGTGGCAAGAACGGAGGCTCTGAGGTGAGTCCGCCGCCAAGCGAGAGTCTCTTCGAACGGCTCGGCGGCGCGGGCGCGATCAGCGCCGCGGTCGACGGGCTCTACGAGCGAATCTTGGCCGATGAAACGCTCATCGCATTCTTTGACGGTGTCGACATCGACAAGCTCAAGCGAATGCAAGGCGTTTTCCTGACGACCGCGCTCGGCGGGCCCGGTAGTTACCGCGGACGTTCCATGGAAGACGTGCACGCTTCACTCGCCATCCAAGAAACGGACTTCGGTGCGGTTGCGACACACCTTGTCGAGACCCTCGAAGCACTCGACGTGCCGAAGTCCACAATTCAGGAAGTCGTCGAAATCGTCGGATCGCTGCAAACAGCCATCGTGACACCATCTTCAGACCATTCAGAGAATCTCTCGGCCGGCGCCGACGGGAACGAAAAGGGGCATCCAATGACCGAGAGTAACACCACGACTGACGCGCAGGAGATCCGGCTTCAAAGAGAGATGGAAGCCAAGCTCGCTGCCATCGACAAAGTTCAGGCTCGAATCGAATTCGAGATGGATGGAACCATCCTCGATGCAAATGAGAACTTTCTCGCGACGGTCGGCTATTCGCTGGATGAGATCAAAGGCCAACATCATCGTATGTTCGTCGTCCCCGAGTTCGCAGCGAGCGACGAATACGCTGAGTTCTGGGCAAAGCTGAATCGAGGCGAATTCGAAGCCAAGCAGTACAAGCGAATTGCAAAGGGCGGCAAGGCGATCTGGATCGAGGCTTCATACAACCCGATCCGAGGCGAGGACGGCGTCCCCTACAAGGTCGTCAAATACGCGAGCGACATCACGGAACAGGTCGCGGTCGCGCGGCTTGGAAGCGCGATGAGCGGCTCTGCCACGGCGTCTATGCAGATCGACAAGGACCTCGTGATTACCGGAGCGAACGCGGCCACGCTGAAGCTCGTGGCCGACCATCGCGCGGTTTTTGAAGCGGCCTTCCCGGCGATCGACTTCGACAATCTCGTCGGGGTCTGCATCGATGTGTTTCATTCGAACCCCAGTCATCAACGCGGGATTCTCGGAAACCCGAGCAACCTCCCCTACAAGGCGGAGATCGAAGTCGGCCCACTCACTTTCGCACTCAACATCTCGGCCATGCTTGGAGCGTCGGGCAACTACGTTGGCGCGAATCTTGAGTGGCAGGACGTTACGCAGCTTCGCGCACAGGAAACCGCCTCCGCGCGACTTGAGAGTGCGATGAACGGGTCTGGGACGGCCAGCGTTCAGATCGATCGAGACCTCGTCATTACGGGGGCCAATCCGGCGACAACTCGGCTGATCAAGGATCACCTCAGCATCTTCCAGAGTGTCTTCCCAGGAGTCGACTTCGATAACCTGGCCGGGCTGTGCATCGACACGTTCCACAAGGAGCCGTCGCACCAGCGCAATATTCTCGGAGACCCGAGCAATCTCCCCTACCAGGCCGAGATCGAGGTCGGACCTTTGAAGTTCGCATTGAACGTATCGGCGATGCTCGACGCGGACGGCGAATACATCGGTTGCAACCTCGAATGGAGTGACGTCACGGAGCTCAGGTCCAGTGAGCATCAGCAGATGCTGGCGAACGCCGCCATTCGGGATCTGGCCGCAGCCGCGAAAGAGGGAGACCTCTCGAAGCGCGCGGATTCGGAGGGGCTCACCGGCGAGTTTGAAGCGCTGGTCGACGGCGTGAACACCATGCTCGAGTCCATCCTCGCCCCAGTCGAGGAAGGCAACGCGATGCTTCAGAAGATCGCCGAGCGAGACTTCACATCGTTTATCGAAACCGACCATCCGGGCGACCACGCGACGACCAAGGCCAGCATTAATGCGGTCGTCGAGAAAGTCGGATCCGCTCTCCGCATGATCCAGGAACAGGCCGATTCGCTTGATAGCGCATCCGGTGAGCTCAACGGCGTCAGTCAGACGATGGCCGGCACAGCCGAGGAGACGTCCGCCCAAGCGAACGTCGTTTCTGCGGCCGCGGACGAGGTCAGCAAGAACGTTCAGACCGTCGCTGCCGGCGCTGAACAGATGAGCGCCAGCATTCGCGAGATCGCCGGCAATGCCAGCCAGGGCGCAACGGTTGCGAATAGCGCGGTCGATGTAGCCAACGCGACGAACGAGACGATCTCGAAGCTCGGCGAGAGCAGTGCGGAAATCGGCCAGGTCATCAAGGTGATTACCTCGATCGCCCAGCAGACCAATCTGCTGGCGCTCAACGCCACAATCGAAGCCGCACGAGCGGGCGAAGCCGGAAAGGGATTCGCGGTCGTCGCGAACGAAGTCAAGGAACTCGCGAAGGAAACCGCGAAGGCGACCGAGGATATCAGCCAGAAGATCGAAACGATCCAGGGCGACACACAGAGTGCCGTGAGCGCGATTGGCGAGATCAGCGAGATCATCAATCAGATCAACGATATTCAGAATACGATCGCAAGCGCGGTCGAAGAGCAGACGGCGACCACCAACGAGATCGGCAAGAACGTGACGGAGGCGGCCCAGGGCACGTCCGAGATCGCGGAGAACATCACAACGGTCGCGACCGCTGCTCAGGACACAACGGAAGGCGCGACGAACACGCAGAAGTCGGCGAGCGAGCTTTCCGACATGGCCACTGAACTCAAGACCGTGATCGCTCAATTCAAGTTCTAGATCGCAGCCCCTCACTAGGCCTGCAACTAACAACACCGGCGAATCTGCCGGACTAGAGGAGTATGAATGCGAGCGATTGTAATCGACGACTCCCGCGCTATCCGCACGATCCTGCGCGGATATATGGAGAGCGCAGGGTTTGAAGTCTTCGATGCGGCGGACGGTGCACTCGCACTCGAACGCCTGGAGGAGGTCGGCGCCGTCGAAGTCGCGCTCGTCGACTGGAATATGCCCAACATGAACGGGCTCGAGTTCGTCCAGGCCGCCCGAGCAGACAAGCAATACGAAGACATGCAGATCGTCATGGTCACGACGGAAACCGAGATTGAAAAGATGGCGCTGGCCCTCGATTCGGGCGCGAATGAATACGTCATGAAGCCGTTCACGCAGGACGTGATCGTCGACAAGCTCTCGATGCTTGGAGTCCTCGAATAACCATGGAGGATATTCGCGTCCTGGTCGTCGACGATTCAGTCGCGATCCGAAAGATCGTTACTGACCTACTCAACGAGACCGACGGAATGCGTGTGATCGGCACGGCCTCGAACGGGGAAATCGCCCTAAAGCGAATCGAGGAGCTCAACCCGGATATCGTCACACTCGACATCGAGATGCCGGTCATGTCGGGCCTAGAAGCGCTACCGGAGATTCAGAAATTGAGGCCGCAGATGCCGGTCGTCGTGTTCAGCGCGCAGACAGAGCAAGGTGCGGTTGCCACACTCGATGCGCTGAGCCTGGGCGCAAGCGACTATGTGACGAAGCCTTCCAATGCGGGTAGCCCTGAAGAGGCAGCCGAGAGTATCCAAACGTCGCTGATCCCGAAGATCGAGTCCCTCTGTGTTCGATCGGGGGCATTGGAGGCGCGACTCGAGAAGAAGATCGCGACGACGCGTGCGCCTACCCAAACCGAAGCGGCGTCGACGGCTCCGCGGCGAATCGACCTGGTCGCGATCGGAATTTCGACGGGCGGTCCGAATGCGCTTGGCGCAATGCTTCCGGAACTCCCCGCCGACCTACCGGTTCCCATCGTGATCGTGCAGCACATGCCGCCCAAATTTACCGACCATCTTGCGCGCCGCCTGGATGGCGAGTGCAAGATCAACGTCCGAGAAGGCGAGAGCGGAGTCAAGCTCGAACCGGGAAGTTGCTGGATTGCACCCGGCGGCCTCCACATGGTCGTTGAACGCCATCGAAATGAGCTCGTACTCGACTTGAACGAGGCGCCTCCCGAGAACCACTGTCGTCCTGCCGTCGACGTCCTCTTCCGTTCTGTCGCCGAGGCCCTCGGGCCGCGCTCTCTGGGTGTCATGATGACGGGCATGGGCCAGGACGGATTGCTCGGCTGCGAAGTACTGCGGGAACGGGGGAGTCAAGTGATCGTCCAAGATGAAGCCTCTTCGACGGTCTGGAGCATGCCAGGTGTGGTCGCGAAGGCCGGACTCGCTGTAGAAACTCTACCCCTCGACCGAATCGCCAGCGCAATCAACCGCAGGTCCGCGATTGGTCGCACCCAGCTTACGAAGGCGGAGGGCTGATCGATGGAAATAGACGATGCATGCTTCGCGGTCGTCACGAAGTTTGTCTACGAACGAGCCGCAATCGTTCTTCCGGAGGGGAAGCGATACCTGGTCGAAGCGCGCCTGACCCCGGTCCTTCGCACACACGAATTGCCTGCTTTCCCGGACCTCGTCGCCGAGATCCGCAAGAACCCGAGTGGGGCTTGTGCGTCGGATGTCGTCGATGCAATGACGACGAACGAGACTTCTTGGTTCCGCGATCGCAATCCATTCGACGCCCTCAAATCGCAGGTCATCCCCGAATTGATCGAACGCAATTCAGAGAAGAAGAAGCTCAACGTGTGGTGCGGAGCAGCGTCAACGGGACAAGAACCTTACTCACTCGCACTTTTGCTATGTGAGCATTTCCCGGAACTTCGGGATTGGTCCGTCAAGATTCAAGCGACCGATCTCTCTCCGACTGTTCTCAAGCAAGCCGCTTCCGGATCTTACGGGCAGGTCGAGATGGGGCGTGGGCTCCCTGCTCCGCTGCTCACGAAATATTTCACGCGAGAAGGGATGTCCTGGGTTCTTGCGGAAGAAGTTCGCAGCCTCGTCGAGTTCTCCGAGTTGAACCTCATCGACCGCTGGCCCGCGATGCCCCAATCGGACCTCGTGTTTCTGCGCAACGTGTTGATCTACTTCGACACGGAGACAAAACACGACATCCTCGAGCGCGTGTCGAAACAGATGGAACCTCACGCCTATCTCTTTCTGGGCGGCGCAGAATCAACCGCCGGCGTTCACGATGGATTCGAACGACACACACTGGGCAAGTCGGCGGCCTACCGCCGCGCAACCAAATAGACACCGAAGGATCTGACCGAATGCGCACTCTCACGAACGAGCTCGCCGATGTCGTCGCGAACGTATTCAGCGCCACGCTCTCGATGGAAATCTGCGACATAGAGACCGCTTCTAAAGAAGCCGACACCAAAGACATCACCTACATCGGCATTCTGCAGATCACGGGCGAGTTCTGCGGAACCGCCCTGCTCGAGTTGAACGAGTCGGTCGCAGCCCGCGCAACATCCAAGATGCTCGGCCTGTCCCCAGAGCAAATCGAGCAGAACGACATCGAGGACGTGGTGTCGGAGCTTGCGAACATGGTCGCGGGCAACCTCAAGGCGATGCTCCCACCTCCCTCGAACCTGTCGCTGCCGGTTGTCGCTCGCGGGATCGGAGCCACGGTGCGAATGCCCGAGGCTGAAGAAGTGAGCGTGCGAAGCTTCCTGTGCGAGGCTGATCCAATCACGGTCAGGCTCTTTCAGAAGAGTCGTCACTAACCGGAAAGATCCCGCTTGGGATCTCCGAGGGCGCAGACTCGGCGCCCAGGCCGGCTCCTGGACCGGATGCGACTAATCGGTCGCTAGGTACTCCGTGAGTAGTGAATCCAGTTGGTCGGATTTCAGAATTCCCATTTCGACGAGCACTTCTCCGAGCTTGGGACACGACTCACGCTGAACCGTCAGCAGGTCGTTGACCTGTTCGACATCCATCAGATTCAACCGAACCGCGATCTCACCGAATCTCCCGGGTGTCTCAGCTTGCTCGCGAAGAATCGCCGAGACCTGCTTCACGCTCAGGATGCGCTTCCGGAGGGCGAGTCGGCCGATTGGCTGCTTCGCGTCCTGCTGCCGACGCAAGGCCTCAACGAGCTGCTCCGCATCGAGCAGCTCCCGCTCGATCAAGAATACGCCGAACATCAATACCTCCAAGCGAATAGGCTGCACCTAACACTCGCCTAGAGAGTTATCGATCAGTCGCGCCCTGAATTAAATCGGGGTTTGACCGGACTCGTCCCACTAATACACCCCATGCCAAGAAGCTGTGAGGATTCCGGAAACCCATGCGTGATCGACTCCGCCGGCGCCCTAGCCCGTAGCAGGGCTCATGGGAAAATCGTTCCCTATGCGCCCTACTCGGCCAATGCCTGCGAGCGCGTCTTCAAAATCATTTCGGCTGCCCGTGCCGCCTCGCGCCCCTTCTCAGTGAAGTGCGCACGGAAAAACTCGTTATGCACCGGCGTATCCTGATAGTTATGCGGAGTCAGAACGACGGAGAGAACAGGTACCCCCGCATCCATGGAGGCACGCATCAGCCCATCGACGACCGTGGACTCCACGAAGTCATGGCGATAGATCCCACCGTCAACCACGAACGCAGAGCCAATCACTGCGGCATAACGGCCGGTCTGCGCGAGATCACGGGCGAGCAATGGAATTTCGAACGCTCCCGGCACGTCGAAGACGTCAACGGAATCAGCACCCACGATCTCGATGAAGCCTGCGAGGGACTCATCAACAATATCGGCGTGCCAACTGGCCTTTACGAAGGCATAGCGGGGCTCTGCGGCGGCTGTCTGGGATTCTGCGGACATCTCGTGGGTCTCCTCTTCGTCATCATCGGTCGCGGGCGTATTCGCAAATAGGGAGGGCGCGAGCGATCGAATGACGAGACCCACTTCGCGGTAATCTCCCGCTCCGACCGATTCAAAAAGGGTCGAAGGCCTGGATATCCCGAAGCGCCTCATCGATCGTTCTCTTCCATCCGGACTCTAACCGTCGGCTCCGGATTCACACCGGATCTGCTGACCCTCTCGAGATCGAACCTCGTGAGGCGCTCGCGGGCTTACGACTCGCGTCGCATACCGCCGGTGGGGAATTTCGCCCCGCCCTGAGAACGCACCCACCATCGCAGCCCGGGCGGCGGGCTGCAACCCGCCGGGCGGGAGACGGCTCAGCTTGGCCCGCTACTCTCGAAATACGCACAGGTGTTGCCTATGCGATGCACGACGTCCGCAAGCGTCGGCAAGCAGGAACAGGACAGAATGCCCCAATCTCTCGAAGACCGAGTTGCAATCGTGACGGGTGCCGGCCGCGGCATCGGACGAGCGACCGCCCTCGCCATCGCCTCTCGCGGCGCGAAGGTCATCGTCAATGATCTGGGCGGCTCGCTCGAAGGGGATGATCCCGACACGACGCCCGCCGCGGCGGTCGTCCGAGAGATCGAGGCGCTCGGCGGGACCGCCGTCGCGAATGCCGATTCGGTCGCGACCTGGTCGAGCGCGCGGGACATCGTCGAGGACACCCTCAACCGTTTCGGCCGCATCGACATCCTAGTCAACAACGCCGGACTGAGCGCCGGCGCCCCTCTCTGGGATCACGACCCCGAACTCTTCGATCGCGTTGTCGCGAGCCATCTCCACGGCACGTTCTATTGCATGCGCGCCGCCTCACCCCATATGAAAGAGCAGTGCTACGGGCGAATCGTCAACATCGTCTCCCGCGCCGGACTGCTCGGTGTGCCGAACCAGGCCGCCTACGGCGCCGGCAAGGGTGGCGTATTCGGCCTAACAAATGTGGCGAGCCGCGATCTCGCGCCCTTCGGCATCACGGTCAATGCGGTGAATCCCGCGGCGACCGAAACGCGAATGGTGACGACCGCGATCGATCGGTTCCGCGCTGAGGGAGGCGAGTCGCTCAAGATGGCCGAGGGCCTCGCCGCCGCTCTCCAGCCACCCGAGAATATCGCCAACCTGATCGCCGCGATCTGCGAGCCTGAATCCGGTCGCTTCAACGGTGAGATTTTTTACGTCGAGAAGGACCGCGTTGGCCTCTTCGAGCCGCTGGAAGTGACGCAGGACGCACGCACGACGCGCGAGTGGACGATCGATGGATTCAAAGACGCGATCAGGACCTTTGAGCCCCATGGACAGGCGGTCATCTATGAAGACGACTAACGGAAGGATGGCATGACGGATCTCGCGATTCGCGGCGGACTGATCGTCGACGGAACCGGGGCAGCGCCTCGCCAAGCCGACCTGGGCATCACCAAGGGGCGCATCTCGAAGATCGCACCCTCGGTCGCAGCGACGGACGAAATCGACGCCACCGGTCGCATCGTCGCCCCGGGCTTCATCGACCTCCACACCCACTACGACGCCCAGGTGCTTTGGGACCCCACCCTCAGCCCCTCGAGCCATCAAGGCGTCACCAGCGTCGTTGCGGGCAACTGTGGCTACAGCATCGCGCCCACCCGCGAGCGCGATCGCGCCTCGCTCATGCGCACCCTCGACAAGGTCGAGGACATGCGAGTGGCGACACTCGAGGCAGGGGTCGACTGGCGATTCGAGAGCTACGGCGAGTATCTCGATGTTGTCGAAGAGCGCGCGCTCGCGATTCATTTTGGTGGCTACGTCGGCCATACACCGGTCCGCCTTCACGTCATGGGCGACGAGGCGTACGAACGAGAGGCGAAGCCCCCGGAGATCGAGGAGATGAGGGGCCTTGTCGCCGATTCGCTTCGCGCCGGCGCGCTGGGCTTTTCAAGCGACCGCGCCGGATTCCATCTCGGAGACGGCGGACGCCCCGTGCCCTCGGTCGCCGCGAGTCAGGCCGAGACCGAAGCGCTCATGGGCGTCGTGGGCGAGCTCCAGCGCGGCGTGATCCACGTTGCCGCGGGAGAGGACTTCGACTGGGTCTACGACTTTCAGAAGACGTTAGGCCGACCACTCAACTGGTCGTCGATCCTGACGTACCCCGAATCCTGGAAATCCCGCGCGCCCTTCCGAGAGAAGCTCGCTCAACATCTTAAGGCCCGCGCCGCAGGAGCGGACGTCTCGGTCCAGGTCACCTGCCGCCCCATCGTTCAGCGCATCGTGATGCGCGAACCCACGTCCTTCTACCAGATGCCGTCCTTCGCCGAACTCGTCGCGACGCCGGAGGCCGAGCGTGCGCGGGTCTTCGAAGATCGGGCGTGGCGCGCCCGGGTGATGGCCGAATTCGAATCGGGCGAATTCATCGACCCGGGCTGGGGAACGTTCACGGTCGCCGAATCCAAGGTGCACGCCGACCTGATCGGCCGGTCGGTGCTCGATCTGGCCCGCGAACGCAGCACCACGCCCTGGGATGTCGTCTGCGACCTCGCTCTCGAAGAGGACCTCGCCACGCGCTTCGAGATCGTTTTCGCGAACGATGACGTGAACGGCGTGAGCGAGCTGCTGCGCGGAGATGGCTGCGTATTGGGCCTCTCCGATGCGGGAGCCCACGTCGGTCAGATCTGCGACGCGGTCATGCCGACGGACTTCCTGGCGAGTTGGGTTCGGGACCGCCAACTCATGTCCCTTGAAGCCGGAATCCGAAAGGTCTCCGGCGAAATCGCGGCGGTCGCCGGACTCGAGGATCGAGGTACCCTCGCCCCCGGACAGATCGCGGACATCGTCGTCCTCGACTGGGATCGCCTATCCCCCGGTCCCGAACGACGCGCCTTCGACTTTCCCGCCGGCGGCGAACGCCTCGTTGCGGACGAACCCGCCGGAATCGACCAGATCGTGGTCGCGGGTGTGCCCACGCGACGCAATGGGCAGAGCGTCACCAACGAACTCGACCGACTCCCCGGGCAAATTCTAAGAAGTCGTCAGACGAACGCCTGACTGAACGCCAAGCCGCACGCCAAACCACAAGAAAGAGATCCTCGATGAAACTCCTCGGCCTCAACCGAATTGAACTCCTCGTCCAAGACCCCGACCAAGCCGAGCAAGATCTCTCTTCCCTGTTAGGTGGCCTTAGCTTCGAGCGCGAACCCGCCGAGGGCGTCCTCGACTGCCGGGTCGACTGGAAGGCGGGCATCGAAATCGTCCACCCCCAGAGTGGTGATCACGCGGTCGGCAAACTCCTCGAAGACAAAGGCGAGCATGTTTTCACCGTCGTCTTCGAGGTCGAGAGCATCGCGGACGCCAAAGATTGGGTGATCGAAAAGGGCTTCGACATCCTCTACGAGTTCGACAACGGGGCGGCCGATCGGGCCCCGACGATTCGCCAACTCTCGATCTCGCCCGAGCGGACCCACGGCATGGTGGTCACGCTGCTCGAGAAGGTTCGGGCGGTCGAAGGCCGCTAGCCCGGGGATTCCCCGCCACTGCGAATGCGCGCGATCGTCCCCTCGCGATCTCGCTTGGCTGCACGGATCCAACCCGGCGACGCGTCGGTATGGGGATCGTGGGTACCGCCCCAGATAATCAGCTCGAGCAGCAGAGGCGCCAGGTCCAGCCCCTTGGTGGTGGGCTCGTAGAGCTTCGCCCGCCGATTCTCCGGATCCGCTCGACTCTCGACGATGCCCCACCGTTCGAGCCGCGCGAGGCGGTCGGCCAGAATATTGGTCGCGATGCCTTCGTCGCTCTCCTGGAATTCCCGATAGCGGCGCTTCCCGTGCAGGAGCAGATCCCGCACGACGAGCATCGTCCATCGATCTCCCAGGAGATCGAGGGTGAACGAAGCCGGGCAACCCGATCGGCGCTCTTCGCGACGCCCTGAAGTTTTTGTCGTGGGCACGATTCAATCTTCGTCAAAACACAAGCATTCAGGAAAGAATGAGCCCGTTATAGATACTTGCATTTTGCAAGTAATCAACCTCACCCAAAAGGCGATCCCTCATGAAACTCTTCCATTGCCCTCCGACCCGTAGCCAACGAGCCCTCTGGGCCCTCTATGAGGCCGGCGCGAACTTCGAACCCACCCACATCAACCTCTTCGCGGGAGAACAGAATGAGCCGGCGTTCCGCGCCGTCCAGTCCCGTGGCGTCGTGCCGGCCCTCGAAACCGACCAGGGCGTGATCATCGAGTCCGCCGCCATCGCGATGCTCGCCTTCGAAGACAATCCCGACGCCGGGCTCGATCGCGCTGCGGGCACGCCGGAGCGCGCTGCGTACCTCCAATGGTGCGTCTATGGCCCCGCAGAGCTCGATGTCTATTTGGTTCCGATCACCCAGAACAC